>Ga0116216_10002671_pt1 | contig 11798 bp, 12 predicted proteins | sample Sb_taG_11_FD_89696 | JGI IMG/M metagenome (GOLD analysis project Ga0116216, IMG submission 89696) | Peat soil microbial communities from Weissenstadt, Germany - Sb_50d_3_AS metaG | ecosystem: Environmental > Terrestrial > Soil > Wetlands > Peat | place: Germany: Weissenstadt | collected 2010-09-21
CGACCCTTGAATGGAAATTGACGAACGGCATCTCGGAGTCGAACAACGCCGCCATCGGCCGCATCAGGTCGGCGGCTCGGGGGTTCCACGACCCGGAGAGCTTTATCACAATGATCATGCTGGACAGAGCTGGCATCGCCCCGTCACTACCTTGGGCTGTCTGACCCACGAGACCGGCAGAAGACCCCAAAAAGGGCCCTCACCCGGAGCACAACAGGCAAAAAGGGCCCTCACCCGGACCACAACAGGTGAAAGAGGGGACCTTCGCCCCTTCTCGGGCGTTGAGCTCTGGAGGAGAGTGACGGTATGGGACAAAGCCAGGAGTTGATAGCCGAGCTGCGTGAGCCGACACGGTCGCTGCGCGAGGCAGCGCCAGAGGCCTTCGCCGGCTTCGGGAAGCTGCACGATGCCGCGATGCACGAGGGTGCGCTCACAGCCCGCGTCAAAGAGCTGATGGCGCTCGCCATTTCGGTGGTGAAGCAATGCGACGGCTGCATCGCCTACCACGCCAAGGCCGCCGCGCGAGCGGGCGCAACGCCAGAGGAGGTCGCCGAGGCCTTGTCGGTCGCGATCCTGATGGACGGCGGGCCGGCGACGACGTACGGCCCGAGGGCCTTCGCGGCCTATCGAGAGTTTGCGGTTCCCGAGGTCAGCCTTGTGAGCAAGGCGGTGTGAGCCAGCGGCGCTCGCCCGGCCCGGGGCGTTGTCCGGCCCGGGGCGTTGTCCGGCCCGGGGCTTGTTGCAGGCCCGACGCCGCTCGCCTCGGCCCGCGGCGAGGCCGAGAGGCCACCTGGGCCATCCGAGAACCGATCGGCTGTCTGGAGAGGGGCGAAGGCCCCTACCGTGAACGGCGCAGGGATCCCAAGCTGAGTCCATGAGGAAGCGAATCGTCATCCTTGGTGGCGGCACGGGAGGGACGCTGACGGCCAACCGACTGCGTCGCGTCTACAGCTCGGAAGAAGCCGAGATCGTCGTCGTTGACGAGGATGACGATCACATCTATCAGCCCGGCTTGTTGTTCGTGCCCTTCGGCTTGGCCGAGCTTCGCGAGATCACCCGCAGCCGACACCGCCAGTTCCATGACGGGATTGTGTTTCGCCAGGTGGCTGTGGACCGCGTCGAGCTCGAAAACCAGCGTGTCTTCCTGAGTGACGGAAACTCCCTCGACTACGACGTGCTCGTGGTCGCCACGGGCTCGACGTTGCTCCCGGAAGAGACCGAAGGGCTGTCCGGCCCCGGGTGGATGGAGAAGGTGTTCACGTTCTACAGCCCGGCAGGCGCTGCCGGCTTGCAGGAGGCGCTCACGTACTTCGACGGCGGTCGACTGGTCGTCAACGTGGTCGACCTGCCGATCAAGTGCCCGGTCGCCCCGCTCGAGTTCTGTTTCCTTGCCGACTGGTACTTTCACCAGCTCGGCCTCCGCGACCGGGTCGAGCTCACGTACGTGACACCGCTCGACAGCGCGTTCACGAAGCCAGTTGCCTCGAGAACCCTCGGAGGGCTGCTCGCGGAGAAGAACGTCAAGCTCGTCACCGAGTTCAACACCGGCTCGGTCGACGGCACAGGCGGCCGGCTCACTTCCTACGACGAGCGAGAAGTGCCCTTCGATCTCGCCGTCATCGTGCCTCTTCACGGTGGCGCGGCCTATGTCGGCAGGTCGCCCGGTCTTGGAGACGAGCTCGGCTTCGTGACGGTGGACGAGCACACGCTCCAATCCAAGGTCGCGCCGAACGTCTTCGCGATCGGCGACGCGGCGGGGGTGCCGACGTCAAAGGCGGGATCCGTGACCCACTTCGAAGGCGAAGTGCTCGTCGAGAACATCCACCGATTCCTGGACGGCAAGCCGCTCGACGCCAGCTTTGACGGGCACACGAACTGTTTCATCGAGACCGGTTTCGACAAGGCGCTCCTCATTGACTTCAACTACGACACCGAGCCCTTGCCCGGGCACTTCCCGGGACGCGTCGGGCTGCCGCTTCTCAAGGAGTCGCGGTTCAACCACTTGGGAAAGCTCATGTTCCAGTGGATGTACTGGCACAGCTTGCTCCCGGGCCGTGACATCCCGGGCATCGGATCCGAGATGCCCGAGCGCGGGAAGGTCCGAGAGGCGGTCCGGTGAACCAACCCGTTTCAAGCCCGCGGCCGAGCGAAATGCCGACAGCGACGACAGCTACAAGGAGGTGCTGACCATGCCGACCGCCACCTATGCCGGCCGCGCCGTCACCGTCAACGACGAGGGATTCTTCGTGAACCTCGACGAATGGACCGAGGAGATGGCGCCGGAGATAGCCAAGGCCGAAGGTATCGACGAGTTGACCGAGTTGCACTGGCAGGTCATCAAGTTCATGAGAGCCGAGTACGCGGAGACGGGAAGCGGTCCTACCGTGCGGGTCCTCGGCAAGACCTCGGGCGTCTCGGTGAAGGAGCTCTACCAGTTGTTCCCGAAAGGACCCGCCAAGATGGCAGCCAAGATCGCCGGCATCCCGAAGCCCCGCGGGTGCATCTGAGATTCGCAGCTCCAACACGGTTTGCAGCTCCAACACAGCGACAGCTCCAACACAGCGACAGGAGGCAGGAGACATGGCGAACGCCATCGAGAAGGTATCGATCATCATCTCGAAGGGGTCTCTGGAAGGGATCTATCCGGGCTTGATCATGGCGAACGGTGCCCGGGCCGAGGGTATCGAGGCGAACCTGTTCTTCACGTTCTTCGGCCTCGACGCCATCCACAAGAAGCGCTACGAGCACATCAAGGTCGCCACCGTCGGCAACCCCGGATTGCACTTCGCGACGCTCGCCGGCGGCTTGCCCGGCGTGTCCAGCGTCATGACCCATTACATGGAGCGCAAGATGGGGAAGCTCGACATCCCGCCGATCCCGGAGTTCATCGAGATGATCGCGGACACCGGTGCCGGCCTCTACGGCTGCAAGGCGTCGGTGGACCTGTTCGAACTGACCAAGGATGACCTCATCGATCAGGTCAAGGACATCATTACCGTTGGCGAGTTCTACGAGCTAGCGGCCGGCGGACAGATCATCTTCACGTAATTCCGAGCGTCGTCTTCTCCGCCGGCGGCTCGCAGCAAGCCGGGGCGAGCGCGCGCTTGGGATTGCACGCACGGCCCGTCTCATGACGGCGCGGACACCAAAACCCTGCGGACAAGCTCGTTGAGTGAGATCAGGATGCGTTTCCGACCCCGCTGGGTCTCATGAAACATCGGCAGCATGGCGCCGTGAAGGCCGTCGAGCAGGAACTTCGTCAAGACGTCGGGGTCTATCTCCTGTAGAGCGCCATCGTGCATGGCCTGGCGAAGGGTCTCACTGAGCAGGTCGCGGAGAGGCTCCATCGTTTCCTCTTCTGAGACGCCAGCCTCGTGGAAGAGGACGTGATGGAGGTGTTGATTGGCCGCCAGGTAGCTGGCGAGTTCAGCGACCAGCCGTTGAGCCGCCGCCGTCAGTGACTCGCTTCTCCAAGGTGCGTCGGATCGAAGAATGGATGTGGCTCGGCTCGCCAGCTCCTCGGAGTACCGGTGCCGGAGCGCAGCGAGCAGTTCTGACCTCGAGGCGAAGTAGATGTAGACGGTCCCCTTGGCGACCCCAGCGGCCGCTGCGACCTCGTCCATCGAAGTCTGTTGGAGTCCCTTCTCGAGGAAGAGCGAGGTGGCTGCATCGAGGATGCGCCGCCGCCTGACTTCGGCTGGCTGCTGCCGGGTCATCTGAAGCTCCTCTCCTTTTTCCGGTCGAACGGCCCTAGGCCGGAATGACCAATGGTCATTATACTATGACTGACGGTCAGTCAGAAGGAGGAAATCATGAGACTCGATTCGCTCTTCTATCGGGTTGCTTATCGCTTTGGCAAGCCCAGGTGGGACACCGGTGAGCCTCGACCCGAGCTGGAGGCGCTGGTCGACGGCCGAGAGCCTAGGCGTGCCCTCGACCTCGGATGCGGGACCGGGGCCAACGCCATCTGGCTCGACCAGCACGGCTGGAAGGTCGTGGGTGTGGATTACGTCGCCGAGGCGATTGAAGCTGCCAAGGCGCGCGCTCTCACGGCTGGCTCCTCGGCCAGGTTCGTGCTGGGCGATGTCACTCATCTTCGGACGGTCGAGGTGGGCGGTCCGTTCGACCTCGTGATGGACATCGGCTGCTATCACGCGATTCCGGCGAACCTTCGAGACGCCTACACGGCCGAGGTCGCCGCGGTTGCCCGGCGGGGCGCCGACTTCTACCTGGCTGGCATCTCCGATCCCCCGGCGACGTGGCGCCTGTTGCGCGCCCAAGGCGTCAATGCCGCTGAGCTGCGGCGCCGTTTCGGCACCAATTTCGACCTAGCAGATGAGCGAGCGATCGGCCCTGTCGGGCGGGCGTCGCAATTCGTGCTCTACCACCTGGTCCGCAAGTAAGCAGCGCCGCTGGACTGGCCGTGGTGCTTGAAGGACGACAGGCTCGTCCGCCTCGTGCGACTCGTCCGCCTCGTGCGACTCGTCCGCCTCGTCCGCTTCGTGCGACTCGTCCGCCTCGTCCGCTTCGTGCGACTCGTCCGCTTCGTGCGGCCATCTGTGCACGGTTGTGCAGGAGCAGTCAGGGTGCTTCGGGCAGCACCGTGAACGGCCTTCCGGCTGTGGTTCGGATCACGCGAAAGTGGCGATGGTCCAAGGTGAGCAGACGGTCGGTCCCGTAGCGATTGGCCAGTACCAGGAGCGAGGCGTCTGCGACGCCGACGTCCTGGTCCTGGTACCGCTCGGTCAAAGTGCAAGCTTCGCGAAGGTCGCCGGGCTCGACGGATGGCAGCTCCCAGGCGCCTCCCGACAGCTCCGTCAGGGCCGCCAGCTCGGCTTGCAGCCCTCGGCGAGTCGCAAGGAGGTAGTCGAGCTCCGCGACCACGTAGGGCGACACGACGAAGGGGCCGGCATCGGATTCGATGACTTCGCTCACCGTTGCACAGTGCGCGTCGCTTGCGTCGAAGTACGCGAGCAGACCGCTCGTATCGCAGATGAGCATGGTCAGCGATCGCCGAAACCGGCAAGCGCTTCTTCGACATGCTCCCCGAGCGACGGCTCACCGCTCGAGAACAGCCGGCCTCGCGGCCGGGGCTGATCTGCGCCGCGGGTCAGGGTGGTAATGGCCTCGCGGATGAGGTCAGCTTCTGAGCGGCCGGACGCGGCGGCCATTCGCCGGAGATCCCTCTTGAGCTCCTCGGGCAGGTACACGGTGGTCTTGTCCATAGGTATATGGTACCACCTATGGCACCACCCTGACCGTCCGACAAGAGCGTACGGGTCGACGTGGGAATCGCGGAGTTCCAAGTCTCTGACCGTGGACAGATGGCGCTACGGGTTGAGGCGCGGCGCCGCTGGAACCTGATCGACTTCTTGAGGTAGCCGCAGCTCGCGGAACGCCCGCTCGACTGATTCGCGATTGATCGCGTACGTGGGCGTGGCGGCACCCTGTCGAGGCGGAGGTCCGGCTCGAACCCAGTGACGCCACCGCCTCACTCGAGGGTCCGCTCGAGGGCTTGGCCGGCGACCGGGGTGCCGAGCTGCAACACGAGCCAGATGCGACTCGAATCGACGAGGAGCTCAGGCGCGGCCAGGACATCCCCGTCGACGACCACGAGGTCGGCGAGCTTGCGCACCTCGACAGTCCCAAGGTGGTCACCGAGGCCGAGCGCATCCGCGGCCACGGCCGTGGCGGCCAGCAGCGCCTCATTCGGCGTCAATCCGTGATGGATCATCCGGAGCAATTCCAATCCGGCGGTGTCCGAGTCGCTGCCGAGGGCGATCTTGACGCCAGCCTTTGCGGCCGCCCGCATGGTTAGCGTGCCCTGCTCGAGGTTGTAGTTCGCGAGCTCGACCAGCATCGGCGGCACCTCGAGGTCGAGCACCGCGTCGGCGGGGTCGACGACCTGGCCCATGCCCGCTATCCAGTAGTAACCGGACAGCGTGGGGACGAGGACCTGCCCGTTGGCCGCCATCTGCTCGAGCAGTTCCGGCCGCTGATTGAGGTACATCCCGTGCTCGATCGTGTCCATCCCATGCGCAATCGCCGCCTCGCAACCTGCCAAGCCCTCGGCATGGGCGGCGACCTTGAAGCCCATCCGGTGAGCCTCCTCGACGAGCGCAGCGAACTCGGCGTCGGTGAGCTGGACGGGGTCGGGGTCCTCGAGCTCGTTCGAGCGGGCCCCCGTCGTCATGACCTTGATGAAGTCGGCCCCAGAGCGGATCTGCTCGCGCACGGCACGGCGAACGTCGTCTGGCCCGTCCGCCTCGCGGTACATGTCACCGTAGAAGCGACCGCCCGGCGCCGTAGCCGAAACAATCTTCCCGCAAGTGAGCACGCGCGGGCCTCTGAAGGCCCCATAACGCATCGCCTGGCGCACCTCCTGCGGGCGCAGTCCTTGGGACCCGACGACCCGAATGGTCATGACACCCTGGCGCAGCCGGTCGCGGAGCTCCGCCTGTAAGAAGTGTGCCGCGGTGCCCGGCAGGATTTCCTCGGCTCCGCGCAGCGTCGCCGGCGGCTGGCCCGCGGCGTGCGTGTGGGCGTCGATGAGCCCGGGCATCAGCATGCGGCCTTCGAGGTCGATTGCTCTCGCCCCGTCGGGGCACGGGTCGGAGGCGCTCGCGACCGCCGCAATTACGCCATCTGCGACCAGGACAGCGGCGCTGTCGCGGACGGCCGCGCCCGTGCCGTCGAAGAGGCGGGCGTTCGTGAGCCAGAGCCGCCCGCTCAGCGGTGGGGGCGCGGCGACGAGTGCGGGGAATCGATGCGGCACCTCAACCTCCTCGGTTTCGGTCTGAGCGTATCGGCCCCGGCTATCCGGCCCACGCTCGGCAAGGACCGCGGCGCAGGGCTGATGATCAGGTCACCGATCCGCGGGGGACGATCCACCGGGTCGGCTGCCCAGTCACCCGAGCGATGCGATCAAAGTCGGCTATACGCCGGCGACGAACATGGCAGCGGCACGCGGCTCTTCTTGGAGGCGATCAGCTTCACGCAGGCAGGGCAGCTAACAAATTTTTCGGCGAAACTTGCCTCCCAGAAACATAGCGAGCGCTCGCTATGTTTAGCCGAGGCAAGTGTGCGGTCGAATTTGAACACACCCGGCGCGTTCACCCGGCGCGCCAGCCCGGTGTTCACCCGGCGCGCACAGCCCGGCGCGTTCACCCGGCGCGCACACGCTGCGGAGCGCGCACCCCGTGTGGCGGAGGGTTCAGGACGCCTTGCGCCGCCGGCCGCCGGACGCGTCCGCAACGGCCTGCTCGAGCTCCTCGCGGCTCATCTTGGACCGTCCCGGGATGCCGAGCTCGGAAGCCTGGCGGAGGAGCTCGCTGCGGTTCGCCCCATAGGCGTTCGTGGCCACGGCGCTCGGGCGGGAGGGCTCTGGTTTCTTGGCAGCTGGCTTCGCCGCCGGCTTGGCAGCTGGCTTGGCACCTGGCTTGGCCGCCGCCTTGGCCGCCGCCGTCCCGCTCGCTTGGGCCTTGGCCGCGCCCCCTGCGGGAGCGACCGACCGTCCCCGGGCGGCGCTGACGCTCGCCTGGAGCGCGGCCAGCAGGTCGACGACCGGCGCCGGCTCGGCGCGGGGGCCATCGAGTACCACGACGGCACCCTGGCGCTTCTGGTCGATGAGGTCCTCTACGCGCTCGCGGTAGGTGTCGTGATACCTCTCGGGTTCCCAGACCGTCGTCATGGAATCGATGAGCAGCTTGGCCATCTCGATCTCGCGCTCCTGGAACGTCGCCTCTACCGGGAGCACGTCGATCTCCTTGGCGGCGTCGCGGACCTCGTCTGCAAAGAGCAGCGTTTCGAGCACGAGCGCGGCCTTCTCCGGCCGGATCGCGACGAGGTACTGCTTGTCTCGCATGACGAAGGTCGCGATGGCCACCTTGTTCGTTTCGACCATCACCTGGCGCAGCAGCTCGTAGGCGCGGTCGCCGTTCTTGCCGTGCGGTGCGAGGAAGTAGGGCTTGTCGAAGTAGATCGGGTCGATCTCGGCGAGCTCGACGAAGTCGGTCACCTCGATCGTGCGCGACGGCCCCGGGGCGACCGAAGCGAGCTCCTCGGGGGTGAGGATCACGTACTCGCCGCCACCAAGGTCGTAGCCCTTCACGATGTCCGCGTACGCGACCTCGTCGCCGGTCTGCTCGCCGACGCGCTTGTTCCGGATCCGCTCCGACGTCCCAGCCCGAAACTGGTTGAAGTGGATCGACCGGTCCTCGGTCGCCGAGTACAGGCCGACCGGCACGTTGACGAGACCGAAGCTGAGCGACCCGGTCCAGATCGCTTTGGCCATCCGTTTCCTTTCTGAAAGAAAGACCCATCTAGTGAAGCACTTTGCGACCCTCTTGAATAGGGGGGATAGCGCGACCGAGCCCGCCCACCGAGCATCTCCTCCCCGCTCACGATGTATTTCTCAAGAGTCGGGTCGAAGATGCCGAATCTCTTTGTCGGTGAGCGTCCTTCCCCTGAATCAGCGCGCCACGCGCGACGCGGCCGAGGCTCAGGGCCGCACCGCGGCCTGGACCTCGCTCTGGGCGGCCTACTGCCTCTTGGGCGCACTTCTTGCCGTCTATCTGGGCTCCTTGGTTCTTCGCCCGAGCGACCTGTACGCCCCGTGGCTCGACGGCGCCCTCGTCTGCGGTGTCGAGCTCGTAGCCAGCTTCCTGTGCATCGCGAGGGGCGTCATGCGGCGACCGGGCCGCAACGCTGCACTGATCCTCGGATTCAGCCTGCTCTCGTGGACAATCGGCGACACCGTGCTGAACCTCGAGACTCTCGGGGGAGCGAGGCCACCGACGCCGTCTTTGGCTGATGTCTTTTACCTGGGTTTCTACCCGCTCGCGTATGTAGCGGTCGCGCTCTTCATACGAAACGAAGTCAGAAGGTTCACAGCGCCGAACTGGCTGGATGGAGGCATCGCCGGGCTTGGCGCGGCCGCCACCTGTGCAGCGTTCGCGTTCCACACGATCTTGAAATCGACGGGCGGCAATGCGGCTGCGACGATCACGAACCTCGCCTACCCGATCGGGGACCTCGTGCTCCTGGGAGTGGTCGTCGGTGGCAGCGCCATACTTTCGGGCAGGCGGAAGGCGCCCTGGATCCTGCTCGCGAGCGGGATCGCCCTGAACGTCGTCGGTGACACGTCCAACCTGTTCCAGAACACGTTCGGCGCCACCCGCCTCGGCACCATCTTCAACGCGGTCGCCTGGCCGGCCGCCATCGTCGCCATGTCCATGTCGGTGTGGCTCCGGCAGCGTCCCACGAGCCCACTCGCCCAACCGAAGCAATCGGGATTCGTCCTCCCCAACATGGCCGCCGCTGCGGCTCTTGTCATCCTCCTGGTCGGTACCTGGCACCCCGTCGGTCGGGTGGCGATCGGGCTGGCGGCCGCGACGCTCGCAACGGTCGGCCTCCGCCTCGCGCTCTCGGTTCGTGGTCTGCAGACCCTGAGTCAGGAACGTCACCGTCAATCGGTGACCGACGACCTGACCGGTCTCGGGAACCGCCGGTACCTGTTTCGCGTGCTCGATGCGTACTTCGCCGAGCGCGCCGACACGCTGAGGCCGGAGCGCCGTTTGGCCTTCCTCTTCGTCGACCTGAACCACTTCAAGGAGATCAACGACTCCTTCGGCCATCCGGCTGGTGATCAGCTCCTGAAGCAGCTGGGCAAACGGCTCTCGAGCTCGCTGCGCAACACCGATCTCCTGGTCCGCCTCGGAGGTGACGAGTTCGCCGTCGTGCTCATCGACGGGGACTCCGACTACGCAACGACGGTCGCCGAACGCCTCACCGCCAGCCTCGAGGAGCCATTCGCGCTTGACGTCGTCAAGGCGCGCATCAGTGCGAGCATCGGCATCGCCATGGCGCCCGCCGACGCCAACGACAGCGCCGGGCTCGTGTGGTGTGCGGATGTCGCGATGTACCGGGCCAAGCTGGGCAACTCGGCGTTCGCGATCTATGAGCAGAACCTCGACGAAGAGGGAGACCAGCTGCGGATGCTCGAGGAGCTCCGCGCGGCGATCGACGAGGGCGGCCTGGTTCTGCACTACCAGCCGCAGCTCGACCTGCGCACCGGTGAGATCCTGGCCGTCGAGGCCCTGGTCCGTTGGGCTCACCCGAGGCTCGGCCTGCTCCCGCCGATCAAGTTCCTGCCGCTCGCGGAGGAGGCGGGCCTCATGCAGCCGATCACCAAGTGGGTGCTCGGAGAAGCGGTCGCGCAAGCTGCTGCCTGGCGAGATTCAGGACGCGACCTGGCGGTCGCGGTGAACGTCTCGCCGACGAACCTCCTCGAGCCCGGGTTCACTGAGCTCGTCCGGAGCCAGCTCGAGCACCATGGCCTCCCCTCCGTCGTCTTGGTTCTGGAGATCACCGAGACCTGCATGATCTCGGAATTCGAAAGGTCCCGACGCGTCATCGAAGAGTTGCGCGATCTGGGCCTCGTCGTTTCGATCGACGACTTCGGCGCAGGGGTCACTTCCTTGGCCTACCTCAGCAGCCTCGCCGTCGGGGAGCTCAAGCTCGACCGCTCGTTCATCCAGGGCATTGCCGGGGGCGACCGCGACCGTGAGCTGGATCTTGTCCGGTCGACGATCGACCTTGGCCACGCGATGGGGCTGCGCATCGTGGCCGAGGGCATCGAGGACGACGCCACGCTCGCATTGCTCTCCGATCTCGGGTGTGACATCGCACAGGGGTACTGCATCAGCAGGCCGAAGCCTGCCAGCGAGCTCGCCTTCCGGGCCGAGCTCTCCGCCGTGCGGCCGCCCGCCCGAGTCTGAGGCTGCGGCGAGCTGCGTCGCTTGAGGCTCGGGTTCGGCCTGGCTGCCTCCGAAGGCGTAGACCTGGTCGGCAGCTCAGCGTTCAGCGTTCGGAGCCTTCCACCTGGACGAACGAGATCGTGTTGCCGTCAGGATCGGTTCACCAACGCACCTCCGGCGCGGCTCGAGTTGCCGATCACGTAGAGCCACGCTGCTTCGGCAAAGCGCCACATCACTTCGTCGCCCTTCACGACGACATCTGCCAACCGCCCCAATAGACGCTCATACCAGGCCAAGGCGGCGTGGAAGTCCGCTACAGCAATGCCGGCGAAGAGCACCTCGATGGACACCGGCTCAGATTGCCAGCTCCGCAAGAGGTGCTGGCGGGGCCAGGTGCGACCGGCACCAGCTGCGGGTGGCGCCAGCTGCGGGTGGCGCGAGGGAAGCGGCCCAGGGAAGGCGGCGCCAGCTGCGACCGCGCCAGCTGCGACCTCTGCACAGGAGCACCGCGTCGAGCCCGAGCTCCTCCCGACTGCCGGGGATCCACCACACTGATACACCCTCTTGCGACACTGGCACGTAGACAACAACCCCCGATCATTGGAGCGTGCGGTGGCCGAGCAAGGACCCGCAATCGAGACCGGACCGATGGAGGTCGACTTCGCAAGCGACGTCGTCCGCTGCATCGTCTGCTTGTCCGAGGAAGGGCCCGCAGCCGGCTCGCTCAGTCTCCCCTTCGGCCTGACCGCCTGGATGAAGCGGTACGGCCTCGGGGTCGGCGACACGATCGACGCCGTGCTGAATCTCCGTGCGGCGCTGCTCTCAGCCGCAGGTCTCGATGCGCGTAGCGAGCCGGTCCCGCTGCGGGTCGCCGATCCCGTGATGTTCGTGCTGAACTTGGCGGTCTACCTCGATGGGCTCCTCGGGCGTGCGGCGAGGGCGCTCGGGGTATCGCCAGGAGATGCCGCCGATGCCGCTGTGGAGTTGCTTCGCTCGAGCTGATCGTCGCGTCGCCCCGGCTGCCAGCGGCTCGTGACACCG
>Ga0116216_10002676_pt1 | contig 11780 bp, 6 predicted proteins | sample Sb_taG_11_FD_89696 | JGI IMG/M metagenome (GOLD analysis project Ga0116216, IMG submission 89696) | Peat soil microbial communities from Weissenstadt, Germany - Sb_50d_3_AS metaG | ecosystem: Environmental > Terrestrial > Soil > Wetlands > Peat | place: Germany: Weissenstadt | collected 2010-09-21
ATCAAGTTCCAGTATTTCAACTACCTGCCGTCGGGCACGCCCACGGTCATGAACATGACCAACTTGCACTTCCACGGTTTGCGGGTATCGCCGTTGCCTGGTTCCGACGACGTGCTTGACACGCTCGCGGCGCCGGGGCAGATCCTCAACTACAGCGTCCTCATACCTGCGAACCATCCGCCCGGACTTTACTGGTATCACACGCACCCGCACGGTGAAACCAACCTCCAGACGGGCGAGGGAGCGATGTCCGGGGCCATCGTCATCGAAGGGTTGCAGACGCATCTGCCGGTGCTGGCCACCATGACCGAACGGATTCTCGTCATCCGCGCGCCGCTCGGGGCCGGAAAGATCGATCCGACGATCATCCGCCGCCACAGGCTTTGGACGATTGCACCGCCAGGGCAGCCGCCGTCGGCTTGCGCAAACGGACCCGATACCGCGCACACGCTCACGGTGAATGGGTACGTCGTTCCCACCATTGGAATTGCGCCCAACGAGGCGCAGCTCTTCCGGGTCGTGAACGCCACTGGCCAACGCACACTCGACCTCTCCATCCCAACCGAGACGCTCTACATAGTGGCGCTGGATGGCGTGCCCCTGGACACCTATCCCGGCTCGCCGTCGATGCTCGCCGTGCGACACATCGTCGTCCCACCGGCGGGCCGCGTCGAGTTCGTCGTCTATGGCCCACCGCAGGAAACGCCACTCATGACCTCGTGCTATTACACGGGGCCAGTCGGGGACCCGGATCCGGCAGCGATTTTGGCATGGCTGCGGCCGCCTGGCGGGCTGCAGCGCGAAGCGCGTCCGGTAGCGCTCTCGCCGTTGCGCGTCAACCCGTTGCCGCGCAACTGGCTGTCGACGGCTCTTCCGCCGCCCGCGCAAGAGCGGACGACGGTCTTCTCGGAAAATGCCGCCGGCACGCAGTTCTTCATCGACGGCAAGCAGTTCACACCCGGCGAGCCGCCGCGCTTCATCATCAAAAGCGGCACGGTCGAGGAGTGGACCGTCCTCAACGAGACCAACGAGGTCCACGACTTCCACATCCACCAGGTGCACTTCATCGTCGAGGCGATCAACGGCGTGCCCGTCGGGCCGCCCTACTTCTGGTATGATAGCTTCATCATTCCCTATCAGACCAAGAACGCGGATGGCACGACGACACCGGGATCGCTCAAGCTGCTCTTGGACTTCAGGGATCCGGTCATCAAAGGCACGTTCGTGTACCACTGCCATCTGCTCGATCACGAGGACAAGGGCATGATGGCGACGATCGCCGTCAAGTAGCCTTTCCGCTAGCCGCAGTAGGTGGTAGGCGGTCTACGCGAAGACCACCGTCTTGTTGCCGTAGACCATGATCTTGTTCTCGATATGCCAGCGCACGGCGCGCGTGAGCACGGCGCGCTCTGCATCACCGCCTTTGCGCACCATATCAGGCAACGAATCGCGATGCGAGATGCGGATCGTGTCCTGCTCGATGATCGGGCCTTCGTCGAGCACCTGGGTGACGTAGTGGCTCGTGGCGCCGATGAGCTTGACGCCGCGCTCGTAGGACCTATGATATGGCCGAGCACCGATGAAGGCCGGCAGAAACGAGTGATGCACGTTGATCATCCTGTTGGGGTACTGTGAGACGAAGCGGTCGCTGAGGATCTGCATGTAGCGCGCCAAGACCACGAGATCGACGTGATGTGCGTCGAGCAGGTCAAGCGCCGTTTGCTCGGCGGCATCCTTGCCGCCGTGGCCGAGAGGGATCTCATGGTACGGAATGCCGTAAAACTCGGTGAGCTTGCGCAAATCGGGGTGATTAGAGACGACGAGCGGAATGTCGCAGGCGAGCTCGCCGATCTGATGGCGGAAGAGCAGATCGGCTAGACAATGCCCCGCCTTGGAGACGAAGATGGCGAGCTTAGGGCGGTAGGTTGATCGCGCCACCCGCCAGATCATGTCGAAGGCGCTGGCTACGGAGGCGAAGTCCGACGCGAAATCGTCGAGCGCAAGCGTGAATTCGGCGAGGTCCCATTCCAAGCGCAAGAAGTAGAGATTGAGGTCGTGATCCTGATGCTCGTCAGTGCGCGCGATATTACCGCCACGCTCGTAGATGAACGTGGTCACAGCTGCGACGACGCCTTTACGATCCGGGCATTGAAGAAGAAGGATGCCGGTGTGTTTCACTCTTGTCAGGCGCCGACTTTCCCGCATGGCGGCAGCCGACCTCTTCCGCGGGAGGCCAGGGCAAGAACGAGGATGATGCGAAGGCGACGCCGATGCACGTCGTGTCTTCGCACGGGCCGCTTGGGTTCGTTGTCAGTATCATCGATGCGCCGGTCGCCGCTCACGTGTTGAGACTGCCATGAGCCAGCACGCGCTTGGCCGCGAGTTCGAGCGCGAGATCCGCGAGCAACCCAACGTCTGGGAGCGGTTGGCCGCTTCTGACGCAGCGCAAACGCTGGCAGCCTGCATCGACGGCGATATCGTCCTGGTGGGAAGCGGAAGTTCGCTCTTCGTGGCCGAGCTCGGCGCGCTCGCGCTGCGCAGACGCCGCGTGCAGGCCCACGCGCTTGCTGCGACCGAGGCCGGACTCGATCACTGCGCCTACGAGCAGCGCACGGTCATCGCCATCTCACAGAGCGGGCGGTCGACGGATCTGCTCGCCGCCCTGCGCGTGTTGCGTCCACGACGGCTGGTGGCGCTGACCAATCAAGCGGATTCACCGCTGGCCGCCGACGCTCACGTCACAATCGACGTAGGCGCCGGAAGAGAGCTCGCGGTGCCGGCGAGCAAGAGCGTCTCTGCCACGGTCGCTATCCTGTTGTGGGCGGCATCGTTGCTCGACGCGAACACCCGTCGAGGCAAGGATTCGCTGGTCGAAACGGCCGGGGCTGTGCGGTCGTGGCTGGACGGCCCAGACGTCAAGGACGTCGAGCGTGCCGCAGGCGAGATCGCAACGCGCAGCAGTGTCGCCTTCTTGGGCGCGGATTATGGTCTTCCGGTGGCACGCGAGGCAGCGCTCAAGCTCAAAGAAGCCGCATATATCCACGCCGAAGGCTTCTCCGCGGGCGAGTTCCGGCATGGCAGCATCGCCATGGTCGATGCGTCGACCGCAGTCGTCGGCATTGCGGACGAGGATGCGCTCGCAGCAGTCGCGCGCCCGCTTCGCGAGGTGGAGCAATCGAAGGCGCTGCGCTACACGATGGGCTTGTCGGTGGATGGGGTGCCACGCCTGGGTCCGATCGTCGACGTCACATTTAACACGCTCGGTTGGCTTGTGAGCTCGCAGCTGATAGCGCTCTTTGCGGCGCGCGCGCGAGGGATCGACGCCGACGCGCCCCGCGGGCTCACCAAAGCGCTGGTCGTTGAATAGGCGATGTCAGCGCGCGAAAGGATGAATCGCCTCTCATGTAACAATCCGGCTCAGGACCGGGCCGGTGTGAATGTCGGCTCGCGAGACGCGATTCGCGTAGGAGCTTGATGGCGACACTCTCAACGACCGCCATGGCACCGGTTCGCCTCAAGCGCAGCCTGACGCTGTGGGACCTCATCCTCTACGGGGTGATCGTCATCCAGCCGGTAGCGCCGATGTCCGCATATGGTGTGCTCAGCACCACCGGTCGCGGTCATGTGGTGACGACCATTCTGATCGCGATGGTCGCGATGCTCTTCACCGCAATCAGCTACGGGCGCATGGCGCGCGCGTACCCAAGCGCAGGTTCGGCATTCACCTACGTCGGCCAGGAGCTCAAACCGGCGCTGGGCTACGTGACGGGCTGGAGCATGGTGATGGACTACATGCTGAATCCGATGATTTGCATCATTTGGTGCAGCCAGTGGGCCCACGTTGTGACACCTGCCGTACCCTATTGGGTGTGGGCGATCTTCTTTGCACTGCTGTTCAGCGGGCTCAACATTCAGGGGATCAAGACCTCAGCGCGGGTCAACACGGTATTGGCCATAGGGATGGGGGTCGTCGTTGCGGTCTTCTTTGTCGCGGCGTCGCACTACGTCTTCGGAAGTCCCCACGGTCAAGGGTTCTTCCTGTTGCCGCTCTATGACCCGAAGACATTTAACTCGCAGGCGGTGCTCGCGGCCACCTCCATCGCCGTGCTCACCTACATCGGTTTCGACGGCATTTCCACCCTCTCGGAAGAGTGCCACAACCCGCGGCGCAACATCCTGTTGGCCACCGTGTTCACGTGCCTTGTGATCGGCGTTCTCTCGGCCGTTGAGGTGTATGCGGCACAACTCGTGTGGCAAGGACACACCTATCCGAACATCGATTCCGCCTATGCCTTTGTCGCCGGCCGGGCGTGGGCGCCGCTCTTCGCCGTCATCGGCTTCACGCTGCTCATCGCCAATTTTGGTTCGGGCATGGGCGCGCAGCTCGGCGCCGCACGACTGCTCTTCGGCATGGGCCGCAGTAGCGCGCTGCCCAAGTCGTTTTTCGGCGCCATCAGTCCACAGCACAACATCCCACGCAACAACGTGCTGTTCGTGGGCGCCGTCGCGCTGATCGGCGCAATCGTGCTTCCGCTCATCTCGATCTCGGCCGATCTCACGGGGTATGGGCTTGGCGCAAGCTTGCTCAACTTCGGGGCCCTCATCGCTTTCATGGGTGTCAACGCGGCGGCGTTCACCCGATACTTCGTCCGCGAGCCTAACAAGCAGCTGACCAACTTCCTGTGGCCAGTCCTGGGCTTTATCATCTGCTTCGTTCTGTGGTGGAACTTGGCGACCCAAGCAAAGATTCTTGGCGCCATCTGGATGGCGGTGGGCATCGCGTACGGCGCGTGGAAGACCCGCGGCTTCCGTGGGGACCTCGTCAATTTCGACCTGCCGCCAGAGGAGGCGTCGTAGGAACTTCCGGCGCGGATAGCGCCGTCACGGAGTCAGCAGGGCAGGTCGCTGCGCGCGATAACCCGCTGGTCCGTGGGGTCGATCTGTGGGGCGCGGTCGCGATCAATGCGATCTCGATGATCGGCATCGGCCCGCTGATCACGATCCCCCTCGTCCTCGGAGCGTTGCACGGTCCGCTCTCGCTCGTGGGTTGGCTGCTCGGGGCGCTGCTCGCTTTGTGCGACGGACTTGTCTGGGCCGAGCTTGGGTCGCTCTATCCCGGATCCGGCGGGACCTACGGATACCTGCTCGAGATATTCGGCCGTGCACGTGCCGGCAGGCTGCTCGCGTTTCTGTTCGTCTGGCAGACGATATTCGTCGCGCCCCTGAATCAAGCTCTCGGGTACATCGGCTTTGCCAACTATGCGGGTTTCCTCTTCCCGCGGATCGCGGTGTCCCCGTGGGCTCTCAAAGGTCTTGCCATAGTGGTGGGCGCGCTGACCCTCGTTGCGCTCTACCGCGGCATCAAGACGATATCGCGCATCGGCATCGTCCTCGCCCTCGCATCGCTCGTCACCTTGCTCTGCGTCATCGTCGCCTCGTACGCGCATTTCTCGCCCGCCCAGGCTTTGACGCTGCCCGATCACGACTCGATCTGGACTGGTCTGCGTGCCGGCCTCGGCCAGGCGCTGATCATCGCGATGTACGACTACCTCGGCTACAATCAATCCAGCTGTATAGGCGGAGAGGTCGTCAATCCCGCACGGACCATCCCCCGGTCGATCATCATCTCGATCGTCCTCGTCGCCGTGCTGTACATCTCGATGCAACTTGGGGTGATCGGTGCCATATCGTGGAAATCGCTCATCCCTCTGGCAGATGGATCGCTGCCCCCGCTTGGCCAGCACGTCGCCTCGGCCATCGTGCAGCACTCATTCGGTCTCGTCGCAGCGGGCATCGTCACCGTCCTGATCCTGATCACCGCCTTCGCGTCGGTGTACGGCAACTTGCTCGGCTACTCGCGCGTGCCATACGCCGCGGCGGCCGATGGCGTGTTTCTACGGCCGTTTGCGCACCTCGACACGAAGCACAGGTTCCCCGACGTGTCGCTGGTCGTCATGGGCGTCATGGCTTTGGCCGCTTGCCTGTTCTCCCTCGAGCAAGTCATCAACGCGCTCACGACGGGCATCGTCCTCATCCAATCGATCGCCCAGATCGTCGCGCTTGCGGTGATCCGCTATCAGGGCATCCGGGCACCGTATCGCATGTGGCTCTACCCCCTGCCTGCGCTCTTGGCGCTTGCGGGATGGGTCTACATCTTCGCGAGCGCAGGGGGACCCGCAATCATCTTCGGCATCGTCAGCCTGGCCGCCGGGGCGGTCGCGTTCTTCATACGCGCGCTGCGCCGGGGGGAGTGGCCGTTTGAGAAGATCGCGCATTCTGAGAATTTGTGAATGTTCGCAGGGTCCGTGATGGATTTGGCAAAACTTGCCCGCGTTGCCTACGTCGACATCTTTGATGCGGTAGCTGTTCGCGCTTTTTGGGGGACGCTATGGCCTGGATGAGAGCCGTGAGTCGCTTCCTGCTACCCTTGGGTATGGCGCTCGTTATAACGGGCGCCCTGTTCGCATTTTTAGCCGGTCCAGCGCACGCGGCTGGCGGTGTTTCTGGGACGCTGCGCGGCAACGTCATCGATCAGGACCACGGCAACCCCGTGGCAGGCGCCAAGGTCACGGCGACCGCTCCGTCGGGCACGTTCCGCACGCAGACCGACGCGCGCGGCTTCTTCGTGCTCTTACAGGTGCCGACCGATACCTACGAACTGACCATCACAAAAGACGGCTATATCCCCCAGTCCATCGTGGGCGTGACCGTGCTGGGCGATCAGACGCAGAGCGTCGGGATCGTCAAGCTCGCACCCTCGGCCAAACAAATAGGCTCGGTGCACGTCACGGCGCATTCCGCGTCGTCGGCGTTCCAGCCCACGCAGACCGTTGACGAGTCGACGTTTGCCGGCAAACGGGTCGATCAGGCGCTGGGAGAAACAGGGTCGACGAACTTCACACAGCTCACGCTTTCAGCGCCGGGCGTCATCCAGACCGTGTCGGGCAGCGTGAACCCGATCTCGATCCGCGGCTCGGCCAGCGTGGAGATCGGCTATCAGTTCGACGGGATTGATTTTCGCGGCAACTTCTTCGACGAGAACCCGAACGAAGAGTATCTCAACGGCATCGGTGGTGGCCACGGTGCGCTCCAGGTGGTCAGCGGTGCCGGCGACGCGACGCAAGGGGGCATCGGAGCCGGCGTCATCAACATCGTGCCCGGACGCGGTTCGTATCCGGGCGATGGCTTCATCAGCTTCGACATGGGCTCGCCGTACTACGACCACTCGATGTCGTTCGAATATGGGGCGGCGACCAAGGACGGCCGCTTTTCTGATTTCTTCTCGAGCCGTTCGAGCCGCATCGCTCCGCAGATAGCCCCCTACGGGCGTTCGGCGGCGGACGCCGGACAGTATCTCGGCACCTCGTTCACCTACGACGATGACGTGTTGAACAATTTCTACTACCGGTTCGGCAAGAACATGAACCAACAGATACAGGTGCTTGCAGACTGGCTCGATCACAGGTCATGGGCGGAATACGGAGGCCTGCAAAACGTCAACTTCTATCCCTGGGACCCGTATTCGTACCAGCAGCTGCAGACCGACGGCAATGGCGCAGCGATGTGGGGGTGCGAGGTCGCGGCTGCCTGCTTAGGATCCGCCAACTCGGCCGGGGTTGCAAACCAGCAGCTCGCCTGGTACCAGGCAAACATCCCATACGAACCGCTCACGCCAACGACGTACCAGCCCGTTACTCAACCGGAGCAGTACATCTATGGCCCCACCGATGTGCTCAAGATCGGCTACACGAACAACTTCAACGCGACGACGTCGATGAACACGTTCTTCTATAATTGGGGCGGCACGTATTCCGGCAATATCACGGGTCCCGCTCAGGCGTTGACGACGGGAAACTTCTTCCCCGGCTACAATAACGTCGGTGGCCGGCGCGTGGGCTTCGTCGCAGACGTGACCAAGCAGGCGAGCGAGATCCACACCCTCACCTTGGTTGGGAAGTACGAGAATGGTCTCCCCTATTGGAATCAGTTCGACATCGGTAACACGTGGCAGGGGTTTCTGACCGGGCGCGGTCAGGACCAAAGCAACAACGTCGCCTGCCCCGACCCCAATACGCTGTGCACGAATCAGCCGCGGGTCGAAGACTGGTTCTTGCCGGTGAACCCCAATGGCACCCCGTCGACCGGCGCGACGGGTACCAACATATGCGTCGGGCCAGCAGCCGACAACGGCTTCAGCCCCACCGCGGGCACGAACATGGGATGCTACATCTATAACGAGCTCGTCGCGCTGCACAAATGGACCGGTCACCTGCCCACGATTCCCTCTGCGGGCTTCACTTATGCCGGCACAGATTTTCAGCAGTTCGGCGTCGGTGTTCGCGATCAGTGGGTCCCCAATCAGCGGCTGCACGTGGATTGGGGTCTCCGCTGGGATGGGCAAAACCTCAGATGGGGAGCGAATCCATTCAGCCAGGATCTCGCCAATCCGACCGACGTCGGGTTGGGGTACGCGTCGCTTGGCAACGACTACCTCTATCCGCGAATCGTCGAGCCGCGCGTCGCAGCCAATTACTCTCTCAACTCGACCAATGTGGTCACCGCGAGCTACGGCAGATCGGTGAGTTTTTTCTTCGCGCAGACAGCCGGCACGCCGACCGGCATGCAAGGCATCGACCCGGTGCTCTACCAGATCCCGGCCAAGGACACCGGCTCGATCAATCTGAGCGCCCCCACGCCGCAGCTCGGCCCCGCGTGCGGCAGCGGCTGGCATGGCCCGGGGCAGAACGGCAATGGCACCTATTCCCAGAATCCGTATGTGTACTTCTCGGGTTCGGCCGTGCTCAATTCGCCGGGCTGGTACTTCAAATGCCCGAACTATGCGGAGTCGCTTTTCTGGCTCTTCGACCAAACATTCGCGGCCCCGGACGTCGGTGGCAGCTTCCCGGCGACCTATAATAACTGGGACGTGGCCTGGGGGCATCAATTCAAAAACGGCTGGGGGAGCAAGCTCACCGGCTACTGGCGGCGCGGTTATGACACGTACCAGGTGACCCTGCTTAACGCCGGCCCGCCCGATCCCGTGACCGGTCAGCAGAACGCCGGCTCCTTCCAAGTCAGGGAGACGGGCGTGCAGAAGGCCTTCGGCATCGAGGGCATGCTGACGACGCCGATCCCACCCTTTGGCTGGAGCGGTTTTTTGAGTTTGAACTATATCAATGAATTGACCAATACGCCGCCAGTCTCGGGTTCGGACAGCCTGCCGGTCGTGTCACAATATCTTTACCAGACAGGAACGCTCTTCCACCAAAGCTACCTGCCGCCGTTCTCCATACGCTCGGGAATCCAATACCAGACCAAGAGCGGCTGGCAGATCAATCCTATCTTCGCTTACGATGACGGTGTGCCGTTCGGGGTGGGGCTGGACGCCATTGGCTACGTCAACGGCGTGCTCCAGCATCTGCCGACCAGCAACATCGGCGTCGCCACGCCGTATGCAGGTCCCGGTCAGCCCAACCAGGCGTACAACGCGACCTGTTACGTGGACCCGGCATTTGCCGGCAGCTATTTCCACCCGAAGGACTTCGCGTGCCGCGGCTATGCGGAACCAGCGCTTGCTGGGCAGAGTTACACGCGCCCGCGGCTGTATACCGACCTCAACGTGCAATATTCATACAAGATCGCGACAGCAGGGTTCTATGTGAGCAACCTGTGGAACAACTATCGCGCCGAGCCCGGCGTGAACCAGGACTGGCAGCCGGTCTCCACGGGCCAAGGCGGATTGCAGACCGGCCAGTATGCGAGCGGCTATCCGCTCAACCTCGATGGCACCCCCAATGCATTCTACTACCAAGGAGCGCGCGACGAGAGCCACTACGACCAGTACTGGCTTCCATTCCCGGAGCTCTACGTGCCGGGGATGACCTTCAATTTCTACATGCAATTTAAACTCTGAAAGATAGATACGGAAACGATGCATATCAAAAGACTCCTCGTGGTCTCATGCTTGGCGGCTCTGCTCGCGGCGTGCACCACGGGGCAAACCGGGGCGCCGAACGTCACGCAGACCAATCCGCTCGACCCCAACTTCAGCCACTTGCAGTTCGCGGTCGGCACCGCGAACATCTATAACGGGGCAGCGGTCGGGCTCAACGTCGTCGCCACGCTCCGCCAGCCGAACGGCACGTCAGCGACCGGCGTCAACACGCCGACGATCAGGGGCCCCTTCGCGTTCGCTATCGGCCCGGTGCCCTCCATCGGCGGTGCACTTGCGGATCCGTACACAACGATATTCAGCGGCGGACCAAGCCTCCCGGAGACAACGGCAGCGGCTCCGGTCATCACTGGGACGTCACAGAGCGTTCATCCCGGCACGCCGAACTGCGATGGCGCCGGTGCGGTGCCTGTCGGCTTCATCTCGTGTCCTGCGGGCATTGCGCCGAACGCGACCTCGTTCGGCCAGAGCGGCGGGGTCTTCGCGATGGGGCTGCAGCCGGCGAATGCGGTTCCGTTCACCGGGCAAGCGTACAGCTACGCACCCTATCCACAGCCCATGTATGACACGACCGGACACCCGTTGTTCATTCCCTGGGGAGGGCCGCCCGCGTTCGATCCGGACAACAACGGCATGGGGACGCGCGACGGTTTGATACCCCTGGGCATGGACTCGTTCAACCTTCCCTTCTTCCTGGGCGTCGGTGAGGGTGTCACGATATTCGAGAACGTCACGCCAGGGGCGGGAACATATTCGCTCTCGGCGCAGATCGGCATTTTGGGCAATAACGGCGTGCCGACCGTGGGCAGCGTGGCAGTAAACGCGCGGCTTGGATCTGTGGCGCTGCTCCCCGGCATCGCCGCGCCGCCGCTCGTGACTCCAAATGCGAGCGGCGACGGGGGAGCTACCATGACAGTGTCGCTCCCGGCCGGCGTCACCGAAGCCTACGTCCAGATCATCGATTACGGCCCAAATGCCGGACCGGCGGCCGGACATCCCTCGCTGACCGCGTCGAATTGCCAGGGCCCGAAAGGCACAAATTTTGCGCCGGTCTATTACACGATCCACGTGACCGCATCGGGGCCGGCAGCGCTGCCGCCACTCAATGGTCCAAACTGCGAAGGCGCCGCCGCTCCAGCCGGGTGCAGCACGCCTGGCGCCTTGATCCCGAGCCCCTCGATCTGCACCGGCAATCAGAACAAGAACACCGGGCAGGGGACGGTCGGCGACGACTTCACCGTGCAGATGATCGGCTTTGACTATCCGGCCTATCAAGCGGCCTTCGGCCTGACGCAGGCGACGACGCCGCAGGCTCCCCAGATCACGGGCGCCAGCGGTCAATCAGACATCACGGTCTCACCGCCGGTTGAAGAAGATCCGCCATACACCTCGCAGATACCGCTGAGCGTGGCGCGCCATCCGCTCAGTCGCGGGTTTGCTCCGCGAGGCAGTCTGGCACCGCGCGCAGCGCCCGACGTCTACCGCCGGTTAGGAGTGCCTGCCCCGCGCGTTTGAGCTCAGCGAGCTGACAACGTCTTGCCGCTGATCACCGTGATGGAGAGCGGTGGGATGAGATAGGTCCCGTCTGAGGTCCGGACTGCCGGCGCCGTGGCTATGCCGCTATTCGGCGATGGTGTTTCAGTCGCGGAGTCGCCACTGAAATCGTATTGAGCACTGCCAAAGGTGGCCGTGACTGCATCGTCGCCGAGCGAGCCTGCGTGTGAACCATCGAGGAAGTCCAGACGTATCGGGTGTGCCTGCGCGTCCTTATTGATGACCATGACAGAAAAGCTTCCGTCGGGCCGCTTGGCGGCGTAGGCGGTGACCG
>Ga0116216_10002677_pt1 | contig 11777 bp, 9 predicted proteins | sample Sb_taG_11_FD_89696 | JGI IMG/M metagenome (GOLD analysis project Ga0116216, IMG submission 89696) | Peat soil microbial communities from Weissenstadt, Germany - Sb_50d_3_AS metaG | ecosystem: Environmental > Terrestrial > Soil > Wetlands > Peat | place: Germany: Weissenstadt | collected 2010-09-21
GCGCCAACGGGTCCGAGCGGCCCGCCTCAAGCCGTCGCAATAACGCGGTCGCCCGCACGGAGAACTCACTCATGCCGGTCAGCCTAGGCGGTGACCACGACGCGACGACGGTTCGACATCGTGTGTGTCGTCGAGCGCCTCCGGGCGTCGGCGTCGCCGATTGGCTGGGTGATACCCATGGTCGGGCTGGACGACGTTGTCCGGGCTGCGAAGGTTGCCAAAGCGGCGCCAACCAGTACGACCTGAGTGCACCCACTCACACTGAAAGACTGAATTCTTGCCCCTCGTCGCAGATGTAGCCCATCTCTCTGTACGTGCGCAAGCGCTTCGCATACATGCGGCGGAGCACCGGCACCTCGGCGTCGACGTAGTCGTAGATTCGGATGTCTCGCTTGGCGGCGTGGGCGCGGTGGAGACGGCCGGCGTACTGGACAACCGTTCCCTTCCACGCGATCGGCATGGTCAGCAGGAGGGTGTCGAGCCGTGGGTCGTCGAACCCTTCTCCGAGGTACCGGCCGGTCGCGAGGATGAGCCGGGGCTCGTTGTCTGGCTGCTCGGCGAGTTGGGTCATGGCGGCATGTCTGGCCTTGGGCTTGATCCCGCCGTGGAGAACGACGACGTTGGGTATCTCGTCTCCGATGGACTTGGCGATACGTTCGAGGTGCTCGCGGCGTTCGGTGAGGACGACGAGAGCGCGGTCCTCACGAACGAGCTCTCGAATGTCGGCGAGGACGAAGTCCAGCCGGTCGATGTCGTTCGCTAGTGCGCCGTAGATCTCCTGAATCGACGGCTGGGTGGGGAGGACGCTCGGGTCGAAGCTCGTGTCCCTGCGAATCACACGCCGCCCCAAGGCCTCTCCCGCGCTGACCTTGGGTCCGCCGATCATGTGGCGGACGGGCCCGCATTGCATCGTGATGATCGGTTGATGACCATCACGCCGGTACGGTGTCGCCGTCAGGCCCGTGACGTATCGGGCTGGGATGGCCGAGAGCACGCGTTCGACCTGAACGGCCGGCACGTGATGGCATTCGTCGACCACAACGTGTCCGTAGCCGCGGACGAGGTCCTGCAGGTCATCCCTGCGCCCGAGTGTCTGGACCATCGCGATATCTAGTCGTCGCGTCAGTCGGCGTCGGCCAGCGCCGAGCCTTCCGATGGAATTGGGCGTGATGTCGAGGAACTCACACAGCCGTGCGGTCCACTGCTCGATGAGGGGTTTGCGGTGGACGAGGACAAGCGTGGAGCACCCGCGGCGGGCGATCAGGTGTGTTGCGAGCACGGTCTTACCCCAGCCAGGGGGTGCGCAAAGGACTCCGACGTCGTGCTGAAGGAGCGCGCGAGCAGCGGAGTGCTGCGAGTCGTTGAGCTCACCGGAAAATTCGAGCTCGACCGTCTCGCCGGCGACACGTTCGTCGCGTAGGTTGAGCTGGACGCCGAGCTCCCCCACCAGGGAGGCGACGTCAGCTAAGCAGCCACGGGGGAGAGCCAGGTAGCCATCGAGATCTTCGAAGCACCCGATTACGCGAGGCGTGCGCGCGACCGACAGCCGCATCCGCTGGAGCTCGGCGAACATCGGGTTGGAGAACGTCGCGAGTCGTCTGATCGCGTGAGCGAGCGTCGGTGGAAGTTTCGAGCGATCGGTGTACACGCGATCCGCCAACGTGGCGTCGATCGACTCGGGCAGTCGAGTCTCGCTGAGTCGCTCTCGCAGGGTGCGCGGCGGTCGCCATGGTGGGTCGCTGCGATCCCCGGCCGGGCGTACAGCGAGAGCTCCGTCCTCGTCGCTGTCGGCGATCAGCTCAGTGAGACGGTCTGGCGTGATCTTGGGGATCGATGCGAGGTAGGACCACTGATCGCGATGTGGCTCGAACCTCTCATCGAGAAATTCGGTGTTGCCGGCGTTGCGGGCGGCGCGTTGCAGTGGTAGCGCAATGAGGTTTCCGAATCCGCCACTCGGAAGGACGTCCTGGCTTGGGAACAGGCGGTCGTAGGAGTCGATGTCGAGCGCCGCACCCAGAGCCATGGTGGCCGTGAGGATGGTGAAGCCGAGCCGTCGCGCTTCGACGGCTGGGACCGGGTCGGTGAAGAAGAACCAGACATGGGCGCCGTTGCCGGATCTGGATCGCTCGATTGCCGCTTGGAGGCCAAGCGAGCGAGCTGTCCGAGTTAGCGCTTGCACGTCGGCGCGCCATGAGCCGCGGTCAAGATCGATCGCGAGCAGCCAGCAACGGTCGTCGGGAAGCAACGGATAGATCCCGATCACCTCGCGTCCCTGAAGATGGGCCAGGAGCTGACGGTCGTCGAGCGTGACGAACGCTGCGTTGCCGCATTCGCCGCAGCGCACCTTGGGTTTGCCGCAGACGCCGCGTTGCCACTCGTTCGCGCACCGCGGTGAGTAGCCAGATCGACTGCGGCCGTGGTTCTCCCAGCGGACGGCGAAGACGTCCTCGCGGCCACGGAACAAATCGCGAAACAGCCGGAGTTTGGACGCCGGTGTCCAGCTCTTGCTATCTGCACCGGTCGCGATGCGTGAGCCCCGGAGGCGGTCCAACTCGGCCAAGCGTGCCGCGGCGAGCTCTCGCCGACGATCAAGCTCAGCGAGCTCCTGCCGGGCCGCTTCGATCTCGGTGTCGAGGTCGATGGCCATGCCGCCATTCTGAATACCGTCCCGGGCTGGCCGGGTTCGCTCAGAAGATGAGGTAGTCACGTACCCAACCGCGAAGCTCGGGATCGTCGAACAGCAGCGTGAGGAGGCCTGCTTCGAACACCTTGCCGAGCTCTGCGATCCGCGTGAACAGCTGCGACTCGCGAGCTTCATCCACACCGAGCGCGCTCAGCTGCTTGCGCTGCTCGCCGTCGTCGAGGATGGCGAGGAACTCGTCGTAGGCGCTCAGCGCTCGTACGCCCGGGTCGGGGGCGCCGTGATCGAGGAAGGCATCCGCGATCCGGTCGAGTGTAGGAACCGACATCCGCTCGTCCAGATAGTCGAGCATGTCGGCGGCTGGATAGCGGTAGCAGCCGAGCACGGGGAAAAGGCCACCGCGAACAGAGCCTTACGTGAGAGGCGAAGCTTCGCGTTGCGAAGACCCCACCCTTCCCCCTTACGCGCCCGCATCTTGCTCTCGAAATCAACCGCGATTGTTCGCCAGTAGCGAACGAGGTCATTCAAGAGGAACCGAGGAGGCCGGTAGTCCTTCACGTTAGCGGCGAGGTAGCCGCTGATCAGTGCCGTGCGTGCACGCGCGTGGACATCCGCGCCGCAGACGGCCACCGATTCGAGAATGAACAGCATCCGGCGGGTGAGATTCGCGTTAGTGTCCTCGTCCCGTCCGATCTTCCCGCGCAGATCGTCGAGTGCGACCGGCCGTCCGAAGATTTCTTCAACGCCCGGCGCGGGGCCGCCGAGAACGCGAGCGATCTGCTCTACCGACGGCCCCGCGTCCTCTCGCGCAGGCCCCTCGAACACGACCAGGAAGTCGTCATCGCTTTCGCTCGTGACCTCGTGTCGGCCCCATGATCCGGTGAGCACGACGGTCGCGTCTGGATCTACCTCGACCAACTCGAATGTCTCGCGGCGTTCGCGAAGGCGACGGTCCGTCTCGGCTCGCGCAGCATTGATATGAGGGAATGTCTGGCCGGTCGCCGCCTCAAGTCCGGAGACTCCCCGATCAGCGGTCACAGTTATGAGCCGGGTTGCGCCGTCCCGGGTAGCGCAAATGCCGTCGTCTTCAGCTGCGTCGCCCAACGATCCGGTGGCAGAGCTTCCAGGATCCAGGGCACGTCGCGGCATCGGCTCAAGACTTTGGCGAATAGTCCCTCGTCGCCCTCGGTAAGCGGTACGTGATGTCCGTCGTCGAGCGAGCTTAGGTGCACGTGTCGTAGGCGTGAGCGGAAGCGATCAAGGAGTTCGTGAGCGGCATCCATCGTCGGGTCGATTGAGCGAACATGCGCCACGTCGAGACAGAAGCCTGCGTCAGGCAGCTCCTCAAAGAAGCTCTCCATCTCTTCGGCGACGCGGCCCGTGGTCTTGCGATCGTCCATGTTCTCGAGCACGAGCCTCGTGCCGAGCGCTCGGTACCGGTTTACGTCCGAAAGAGCGTCCGGATGAGCAACGACAGACCGGACCCAGAGAGGTAGCGCGTCCAGCATCGCGATCGTCGTCGATTCATCTGGATCTCGGTGCTTGACCGGCGCGTGAACGCTGACGTACCGAAAGGGCATCGGAGGCTTCGCCCGCAGGTAGGCGATCAGTCCGGGAAGCTCATCCCCCGAGAGCGCTGACAGCTCGACGGTGAAGGTCGAGATTCGACACGCCTCGGCGACAAGCTCAGGCCAATCGCCCCTGGCCCCTGCGAACACGCCCGTCGAGATTCCGGTCGGATGGTGCGCCGCGAGAGGCCGCTCTGCGCCTCTGGTTACATCCTCGACGGTCGTGCTCACGTGACCACGGTATCGGCTGTGCCCGACGTGATGAAGATCCGGCTGTCCGGCTCGACGGACCCGGAGGGCGGCGGTCGGCAGCCCACGCAGCACGACGCCGATCGCCTCAGCACGCGCCGCACCGCGACGCTCGCCAGGACGCTGTTTTTGTCAAACGCGGCGTCAAACGAACGGGGCCGAACGAGGGCCGTTCTCGGCATCATCAGAGGGCCGCGTAGATGTCGAAAGCCCAGTATTCATGGGCATTTATCGGCATCTGCTCGGACCGCACGAACAGAATCCGGCTCATAACCCGAAGGTCGCGGGTTATGAGCCCGCCCCCGCTATGCGAAAAGCCTGCTAATCGGAGGCTTTTCTTTTGCTCCGGTCTGGTGCGGAAATGGGCGTGTAGAGGCTGTCGCAAATTCGGTGGTGGGTAGTGGTGCCGCGGGTTTCTGGTCAGGGTTTGGGGGGTGGTTCTGTCTGGTTGGGTTGACAGAATGACCTCCTGAGCAGGGCTTTTACGGCTGATCGCAGCAGCCGGGGCCTGCGTCAGGAGGTCGTCGATGATGATGACGGGTGAGCAGGCGGTGGGCGAAGTGCTCGGGTCTGGGGAGGTCTCGGTGGGCGCGACCCGTGTGTATGTGTGCCCGCAGCGTGATCAGTTGTTCTTGTTGCCGGTGTGTATGCGTGACTGGCTGGAGGAGGGGCATCTGGCGTGGTTCGTGCTGGACGTGGTCGCGGAGCTGGACACGGCTGGGTTGCATCGGTGTCCGGGGGGTTGTCCGGGTCGTCGGCCGTATGAGCCGGAGATGATGGTGGCGCTGTTGTTGTATGCGTATTGCTGTGGGGTGCGGTCCTCGCGGCGGATCGAGGCGGCGTGTCGGACGGATGCGGCGTTTCGGGTGATTTGTGGTGGGCTGGTGCCTGATCATGCGACGATCGCGCGGTTTGTGGTTGATCACGAGCGGGCGCTGGAGGGTTTGTTCGTGTCGGGGTTGCGGTTGTGCGCGGCGGCGGGGTTGGCGGATCTGTCGGTGGTCGCGCTGGACGGGACGAAGATCGCGGCCGACGCGTCGCTTGCTCGCAACCGTGACGCTGAGTGGATCCGGCGGGAGGTCGCCAAGCTGATGGCGGTGACTGGCCAGGACGAGCAGCCCGCGACAGCCGGCCCGGAGGGGTTGGCGGGCCTGGAGGCGGTCGCTGAGATCTCGTGCCCGACCGGTCGGGTGGCCAGGCTGGGCGCGGCGCTTGAGGTGATCGAGGCCGAGGACGCCGCCCGGGCCGCCGAGGCGGCCGATCAGGCGGCCGCGGCGGCGGCTGAGGCCGAGCATCGTCGCAAGCTGGGAGGCCGAAAACCCAAAGACCCGGTGGCTGCGCTCGCGCGTGCCGAAATCGATCACGCGGCTGCATCCGAGCGTGTGAACACGATGCAGGCCGCGCGGGCGGCGAAGCTGGCCGCGGCCGCGCGCGGGGAACAGGTCAAGGGTCCGCCGCCGTGCCGGATCGAGCGGGCGAAACGCGCGCTGGAGCGGGCAGAAGTCGCGCTCGCCGCGGCCCTGGAGGCGGTCAAGAACGCGCACCCTGCGCGTCGGGCGAACATCACCGATCCCGACAGCCGGATCATGAAGACCCAGAAGGGCTGGGTGCAGGGCTACAACGCCCAGGCGATCGTCAACCAGCATCAGATCGTGCTCGCCTGCGAGGTCAGCCAGCACACCAGCGATGTCGAGCTCTTCCGGCCGATGACCGACACGCTCGCGCAGACGCTCGCTGGCGCTGGGATCAACGCCGATGTCGAGCTCATGCTCGCCGACGCCGGCTACTGCTCAGAGGCCAACCTCACCAGCCCAGGGCCGGACCGGCTGATCGCCACCACCAAGATCACAAGCAGCGCCGTGCCGCCCGCGAGCTGGGACAAACCTCCGGTCCAGCACCCCCCGACGCGACTCCCCTCGAGGAGATGGAACACCTGCTACGCACCCCCCAAGGCACCAGCGCCTACGCCCAACGCTCCCGCCTGATCGAACCGATCTTCGGCGACCGCAAGCACAACCGCGGGATCCGCGGCTTCCGCCGCCGCGGCCTGAACGCCGCCCGCAGCGAGTGGGCGTTCATGCACCTCGCCGGCAACATGCTCAAGCTCCACCACCAGCGCGCCGCGGCAGCCACCGCCTAACTCCCGACCAGCCCGGCCACACGAACACCCGCCACACCGGGACCGGCAGACACCCGGGCGGGACGGGCCGGCAGATGCAGTGATCGACGCACGCGGACGCCCCTACCCCGGACCACCCACCCCAACCAAAGCGACGATCCCCGCGTCGTTACGACCGCCAAACCCCACGGCCACATCACCGGCCGCCCCGCGCAACCGTTTTGCGACAGCCTCTGTAACACATTTTTCTGTTACACGCGCATTTATCGGCGTCGTGCTGCAAGGGGATCCGGCCGCAAACAACTGCCTTCCCTGGAGCGTCTGAGTGCCGACGTTCGGGTTCTCGCGCCGGATGGCGTCGTACTCCTCCGGAGTCCGGTCGCTCCGCGGGAGCCCGCCGCGCCCTGAGCGTGGGTGCGTCTCGCGAGGCTCGCGGTGGGGGCCTCGAGGCGGGCAGTCGTGGCTACGTTAGTCGGGTCGGAATCGCAGCCGTCCCTCGCTGCGATCACGATCCTTAGCAGCTCTCTCACGCTCGATGGCGTTTGCCGCAGCGTGCGGCTTTCGCGTTGGCCCGCCCGTCATGAGGCGATTAGGCTGCCGGACAGTGGGCAAGGGCAAGCGAAATCGTCGACCTGGCGGCCATCCCGCCAAGGTCGCGGTGCGGCGCGAGCGTGATGCCGCCAGGCGTTCGGGTGGGCCGGCCGGCCCCGAGAGCGTTGCCCGTCGGATCGTTCATGAGGCGCACGAGCTGACGAGCGCGCTCGACGCCGAGCTGTGGGCGTCACAGCTGCTTGGCGTGTTCTGGAACCAGCGGTATACGCTGCCGCTGGAGAAGGCGGCGTCGCCTGACTACAGCCTGATTCTTGGCGAGCCACTGATCGAGGCGGTCGCTCGGCTCGGCGGCGACGGGGCGCAGACCGCGCTGAGCGTCATCGGGATCGTGGACGACGGCAAGCTTGGCATCCGCGCCAGGGAGCTGGCGCAGAAGCTGGAACGGGAAGAGGCGGCGCCCAGCTGGCTCGGCGACGTCGGCGAGGCGGAGATCACCGGCGCGGCTGTGATGCGTGAGGACGTCTTCGACGACGCGTCGACCGTGTTCCTCGAGGCTCGCCATCCGAGCGGCGAAACGCACGCGATCGGCGTGCTGATCGACAACAACCTCGGTCACATGGCCAAGGACATCCTGCTCGCCGACTCCATCGATCGCGTGGCCGAGGTGATGCGCAAGCATCCGCGGGGCGATGGGGAGCTAACGCTCGAGCGGATCGCGCCCGGAGTCGGGGCGGGACGGATCGACGCAGCGATCGAGCTGACCGAGATGACGTTGGATCCGCCGGTGTCCGACGACTACGCGCGATTGCGGGCGTTGGCGATGCTGAGAGTTGACGAGGTGTCCCATGTCGTCCCCGTGCCCGAGCGGGACGAGATGCCACACGAGGAGCGCGACCGGCTCCGCGACGAGTTCCTTTCCTCGCCGGAGGCAAAGGACTTCGCGCCCGACGGCGACGAAGCCTGGGCCGTGTCGCTGGCGATCGACTTCTGCGCCGACTACGTCGACGGACGCCCGCTGCGTTGGAGTCCGGTGGTCGTCGAGCTGTTCATGGCCAACTGGATCCCGAGGAAGGTACTCGCCGACCAAGGTCTGTTCGAACGGCTCCCGGCAGCACTCGACGCCTGGGTGCGGTTCGCGGGCCGCAAGGCGGGCACGCCCGACTGGGCTGTTGAGGCGACCCGGAACGCGATCCCGCGCTGCCGCGAAGAGATGACCGAGCGCGGCAGCGATCCGGCGGCTGGCGGCCCGGCGAAGCAGTTCCTGACCGCCGCGAAGGCAGCCGGCGTCGACGTCGAGGATGGCGACGCGGTACGGACGTTCATGGCCGGCTGGAACGCGCGCAGCGAGGCTCCGTAGCCTCAAGCAGCGCCGGGATTGACCGGACCGGTCAGGCTGTGTGCCATATCGCGTTTCCCGCTGCGAGGTCGAGTTCGAGCCATCTGCGTGATCCGAGCACGGCGCCGGGGTTGAGCACTGCGCGATGGTCGTCGGCGAGGTCGTGGCTGTCCGGGTTCTCGTCGTAGTCGATCGTCGTGCCGTTGTGCTCGGCGATCAACGGTCGGTGGGTGTGCCCGACGAGCCCGATCCGGGCTTGCTGGCGGGCGAGATGATCCGCCGCGTCTTGCGGGCTTGAGATCCAGCCGGTGATTGGGTCCTGGCCGCTGCCGTGCCAGAGCTCGACGTCGTGAGCCCGACCCTGGGCGGCCAGCGCTGCGAGCCATGTGAGCTGCTCGTTGGAGAGCACACGGTGCTGCCATTGCAGCTGCGCGCGTTGGCGGGGCAGTGGCAGCATGCTGAGCGAGAGCTGGCCAGTGACCCAGCGATCGTGGTTGCCGGCGAGCGCGAGTGCGCAGCGATCGCGAACGAGGTCGACGACCTCGGCCGGCGCGGTCGCGCCGAGCCCGACGATGTCGCCCAGGCACCAGATCTGTTCGGTGGCCGCCCGATCGATCGCGGTGAGCACGCGGCGCAGCGAGTCGAGGTCGCCGTGGATGTCGGAGATCACAGCGATGCGCATCAATGCCTCCACGTCCAGGACACCGAGGACTGGGTGTTGCTACGGGCCGGGCACCCGGACGCTCTTCTCGAACGCATCGACCAAGTTGAGCAGCTGGTCGCACTCCCAGACGCGGCCCCACTTGCGCTCGTTGAGCCTTTGCAGGATTCCCGCGCGCTCGAGCTCTTGCAGAGCCTTACCAACCGCAACGTGCGACTTGCCTGTGAGCGTCTGGGCGACCGCGACGTCGACCACGGGCTGTTGAGGCAGCGCACTGATGACCTGCCGAACCGCCGCATCTCTTCGGGGTTGGCCGAGGTCGTCGAGCCAGGTTGATTGGAGCTGCTCGGTAGCGTCGGCGAGTCGCTCGGCCTCTGTCGCCGCCCGTGCAGTCGCGTCGGCGAACTGCGCGATCCATGAGCTGACGCCGGGTTCTCGGTACCAAGTGAGCCCGCTGACGTACCCCTTCGGCTCCGCTGCCAGGATGAGGCTAATCGGAGGGACGTAGTTCGGGATCTCGCCACGGCGGCGAAGGATCGCGTAGATGAGCGCTCGGCCCACGCGACCGTTGCCGTCGGCGAACGGGTGGATGGTCTCGAACTGGGCGTGCGCGATCCCGGCCTGGACTATTGGCGCGAGATCGGTTCGTGTAGCGAACGCACAAACATCGTCGAGCAGCGGCCGAACGTACTCTGGCCGAGGCGGCACGTAGGCGGCGCCGATCGGGTTGTAGTCGTTCCCACCGATCCAGTTCTGTGACTCCCGCACAACGCCGGCGATGTCTGCGTCTTCGGTGAACCGCAGCAATGTCCGGTGAATGTCTTCGATGTCCGAAGTCGTGAGCGGTTTGCCAGCTGTCCCGATCTCGATCGCGTGCTTCATCGCTTCGACGTTTCCAAGGACTTCGGCGGCGCGCCGGTCGCGCTGTCCCCTGTCGGCCTGATAGGCGGCGCGCGCGAGTCGCTTGTGCGAAAGGTGAACGCCCTCGATCCGAGAAGACGCAACGCTCTCCGAGCGCAGCAGGTTCTGCGCAAGCGCTCCCAGCGTTGCGATGCGTGGCGGCGAAGCCTCCAGATGTTGCAGCGCTCGGGTCGCTTCGGTTACGGCTGCGACGGCATCGCCGTCGAGCGGGAAGTCGCGCCCTGAGATCTCATCCGGGATGAAGACTTCGTACGCGCCCGACCGTCGTGCCTTTCGACCCCCGTAGGCGCCCGGGTCGGCGGGCCACAGCCGCTTCTCGGTGTGGCCGAGCGGGACAGACGGAACAGGCTGGGAGATGCCTGGGATCGACACGCGAACCTTTCAGAGCTTCCGGAGCTTTGTAAGGATAGATGATGATCCTTACGGAACGATCTGAGCTATGAAATGTTCGTAGCCTGGCGCAGGCACAGCGGACGAGTATCGCTGGCGATCGCGGGCGCGAGACGAAAAACGGGTACCAAACGGGTACCAAAACAAGCAAATCTGACGTCACTCAACCGGATCGGCCTCGACTCGCTGAGTGGCAGACGTCTCCGCGGTGTGCCTTCACGCGGTCCGCCGGCGCCTCGAGGCGCGAAAGCGTGTCACGAACCGTGTAACAAGGTTGGCAAATATGATCTCAGGCAACCTGAGGCAAAATCACGAAAGACTTGCAAAAGCAGGTTTATGAGTAAGCGTTCAGTCGTCGGGGCCTGTGGCAGGGATTCCTGGTTTGTGCAGCGAAACTTGCAGGCATGGACCGCGGCGAGGCGGAGGCGATCTACGACTCGGGGCGTGAGGCGTGTGTTGATTTCATCCTCGAGTTGGCGGGCAGGGTCGAGCAGCACGAGGAGCGGCTGAGGCGGTTGGAGGAGCAGGCGCGCCAGGACTCGCGTACGACCTCACGGCCGCCGTCTCAGGATCCGCCGAAGACGCGGGCGCAGCGGCGGGCGGAGGCTCGTGCGAAAGCGAAGGAGCTGATGCGCCGGGAGGGCGAGGGGCGCGAGCCGGGTGGGCAGCCCGGACATCGGGGTGCGGGTCGCGATCTCAAGCCCGAGGACCGGGTCGATGAGATCGTCGATCATTACCCGGACGCGTGTGGCGGATGCGGACGCCGGTTCGATGGTGCGCAGCGCCGGCCGGCCGGGCGGTTTGGTCGCCACCAGGTGTGCGAGCTGCCGCCGATCAGTGTGATCGTGACCGAGCATCGCACGCATCAGTTGCGCTGCCGGCACTGCCGCGCAAGAACCAGCGCCCGGTTGCCAGCTGAGATTGGCGGATCTCCGTTCGGGTCCAGACTTCAGGCGGCGGTGGTGACGTTGACCGCCCGGCATCGGATCTCCCGCCGCGGGATCTGCGAGCTGGTCCGCGATCTGTTTGGCGTCACGGTCTGCACCGGCGCGGTTGACGCGATCTGCCAGCGCGCCTCAGACGCATTGGCCGGCCCCCATTGCCAGTTGCAGGACTGGGTGCTGGATCAGGGCGCGGTGCATATCGATGAGACTGGCTGGCGAACCCGCGGCGAAGGTCGGGCGTTGTGGACCGCGACCACCGCTGAGGCGACGTTCTTGCAGATCGCCGAGCACTGCCCAGGCTCAACCGGTCCTTGCAACAGTGCCTGTTGACGTGACAGTACCTCTCCTGAGTGACGGACTCGGGATGGTGAGATGGTGCTCGGCTGGTGGGGTGAC
>Ga0116216_10002688_pt1 | contig 11756 bp, 11 predicted proteins | sample Sb_taG_11_FD_89696 | JGI IMG/M metagenome (GOLD analysis project Ga0116216, IMG submission 89696) | Peat soil microbial communities from Weissenstadt, Germany - Sb_50d_3_AS metaG | ecosystem: Environmental > Terrestrial > Soil > Wetlands > Peat | place: Germany: Weissenstadt | collected 2010-09-21
ATGATCAGCGCTGCAGCTGCTCCTCCTAAAGCTAACTTTTTCAATCGGGTCATTGATGCCCCTCCGTGGTTTGTCCCCCCAGCGCAAGGAAATCCGCACGGGGCTTGACTCGTCGGCACGTCCTGCCAACTGCCGGCAGGTTCGTGCAAGCCAGTGAAGATTGCAATGCTTTGTGCCGTTTCGCACCGACGGCAATGTCATTTAGGCGGCGGGAGTGGCAAAAATGACACGGAAATTGGCAGCGTCATCGAGCCCGCAAAGGCCGTTCATTTCTCAAAATAGACCACTAAAAACAAATGGTTAAAATGGTCGCTTTAGCGTCCCATTTGCCTGCAAGCGCGCCAGCCGATGCCGCTGCGATTCGCACAGGGCGGTGCGACCTCCGGCTGCCCGGGTTCCCGATTCGGACGGCAGTAGCGGTTGTAATTCCGGACTGGCTTTCCGCGCCTTTCGCTCACCAGAAATCGAGCGTCGGCCAGATTGTTTGTTCGTGCGAATGCATAAGCGAGGCGAGTCGTCCAACGTGCAGCACGATCGGCATCAGCCCTTCGCTGTGGCGCAGCGCGAAGATGTGTCCGACGAACAGCGAGTGATCGCCGCAGGCATGGCGCGCGATCACTTTGGCGGCGATCGTCGCATTGGCCTGCGCGAACACCGGCGTCGCATTGGCGTATTCGTATTTCGGATCGACGCCTTCGACCGGACGGCCGGCGAAATGCCCAATCAAAGCTTCCTGGCCGCGCCCAAGAATGTTCACGCCGAAATGGCCAGCCTCAAGCAGGAACGCGTGCATGCGCGCTTTGAGCGCGACCGAGATCACGCACAGCGGCGGGTCGAGCGAGCCCGACATGAACGCGTTGGCGGTCATGCCGCGAACCTCGCCACGCACCTGCGTGGTGATCACGGTGACGCCGGTGGCGAACGACGCCATCACCTGGCGGAAAAGTTCGTGCGTAATCTTGCCTTGCGCGTCGGAGTGAGCTGGCGAAATTGTCATCGAAAAAACATATGGCGGCGCAGACCTGGAGACAAGCCAAGCAGCGACTGCGTACGTTCCTACTTCGTGTTCCGCAGATCCTGAGCCAGCGCGGCCAGCGCCATTTTATAGTCGGCCACGACTTCATCGGCATTGACGTTCCGTAATTGCGGAATTGCTTCAGCGTGCATGTACAGAGCGCGCACCAATTTGAGATCTTGGTGCGTGACGAACATTGAAGATGTCTTTTGGTCGGAGCCAATCACCCAGATGATGAAATCGCTTGCATCCAGGCCGCTGCGGCAAAAGTAAATTCTGTGATCGGACGTAACTACGCTAACAACGGGGAGATCCTGGTTTGCATCCTGGGACAATCCAAGATTTTGCGCCGTTGGTGGAGGGAAGGTCTGCTTTGCTCCGATGGTGTCAACGTAGGTGAGGAGCTGTTTGAGATCCGCAGACGAAAGCGGCGAAGCTTCTTCCGCAGATGCAATGAATCCTGTCATCAAGGCTGCAAGAAGTGCGCCTGCAATCTGCCATTTAATGCGAGCCAACATTGCCGTTCCTCTCGTTGCGACGATATTCGCCACGAACCACGCCATGACTCGGCGGAAAAGTTCGTGCGTCACCTCGCCGCGCGCCGGCGTGATCGGCCGAAACGATCATCGGCGAATGATATGGACACGATTGCGCTAGCGCAAGGAAGCCGTGACTCTGCAGGCCCGCCGGTAAAACCAGTCGCTTCGTTGCCGAGCCGAGCAGTCCATGACAAGATGATCCGCCGTTCGTTTCGCGCGCATTTGGCAGCATTCGACCAAAACGAAGTGACGCTTCAGCTCACCCGGCGTTCAGGAGACCTCGCTGCAAAGCTGACGGCATTTCCGGTTCTGTGGCAATTCATTTGGCCGGATCGTCCCGGCGCGAGCGGGACGGAACGCCTGCATCTGCGATGGTGTCTTGCAACATCGGCGTTGCTGTTTTTCGCCTGCGCCGTCTTCTCCGTCGGACAGCACAATCCCGACGAATACTATCAGATCGTCGAATTTACCTCGGCCAAGCTCGGCATCAGCGATCCGGCCGGGTTGCCGTGGGAATACGCTGAACAGATGCGCTCGTGGCTGCAGCCGGCGATCTATGTCGGCGTGGCACAAGCGGCCGGCTATTTTGGCTTCGACCGTCCACTCACCTTGTTGTTTCTGTTTCGGCTGACGACGGCGATTTTCACCTGGTTGGCATTGTGGACTTTGGTGATCGCCGGCCGCCGCTGGTTCGGCGCGGAAATCGAGCGCCGCCGGCTGTATTCGATCGCGGCTTTCCTTTGGCTGTTGCCATTCCTCGGCGCGCGAACCTCCGCTGAGGCATCTTCAGCGGCCGCCCTTTGTTTCGGCATCGCATTGCTGGAATGGCGTACGCGCTCGCGCGGCTGGCGCAGCGGGTTTGCTCTTGCGGTGCTCGCCGGCGCGGCGTTCGGGCTGTGCTTCGATTTCCGCTACGCAACTGGGGCGATGGCCGCGGGCGCCGGCGCTTGGTACCTATTTGCAGCGCAGGAACGGCTTTCCCTTATTATAGGATTAGGGCTCGGGGTGCTGCTGGCGTTGGCTCTTGGCGTTCTCGCCGATTGGTGGGGCTATGGCCACGTTACGTTTCCGGCTTATGCGTACGTCTATCAAAATTTTGTTTTGGGACGGTCGCGGATTTTCGGCACCGATCCGTTCTTCGCCTATCTGTACATTCCGCTGCTCGAATCGAATGCAATGGCGCCGGTCACCTTCGGTCTGATGGCGGCCACCTTGGTAACGTGGCTGGCGCGCCCGCTGAGTGCCCTGACCTGGGCAAGCGCGCCCTACGTCGTTCTATTGTGCATCGCGGCTCACAAGGAGGCGCGATTTCTGTTCCCGCTCATTCCTTTTCTCCCGTTCTTTGTCGGCTTTGCGCTTAGTGCGCAGCCACGTTACGGAACGCGGCTTGCCGCTTTTTTTCGATGGCTCGCGAGCGGCTTCCGCCTCAAGCTGGGCTATGTGCTGAATTTCGTCGGGTTGCTTGGGCTCGTCGCCATGCCGCAATCGGCAAATTATTCGCTCTTCCAGCTGATCGAGAATGAAACGCATGCCGCGAACGGCATCGACGAGGCGGTGGTGGTTATTCACCCGCCAGACAGGATGCCGTACGGAACGGGCGCCGCGCACATGGTCTTTCTTGAGCCCAAAAATCTTCGCTGGATATCAAATCCTTCGGTGGCCGATTTGGCAGCGAGCCGCGCGCGGGGTGAAACCTTCCTCGCGCTCGTAAATGTCCCCATCCGCTTCCCCGAGGTCAGCGCCTGGGTTGAGGGCAACTGCGCGTTTGAATGGTCGACTTACCCGCGCTGGCTGCAGCCCTTCAATTACTTCGGCTGGCAGCAGCGGTCCCCGTGGTGGATGCTCTATCGCTGCGACGGTGGGCACTGATCTACGCCTTCACCAATGTGCGGCCGGTGACCGCTTCGAGATTCTTGAAAAAGACTTTGTCGTGGTCGGTCTTCGACAGGTTGAGCGATTCCAGAATCCGCAGCGTTTCGCGCGGATACATCGTTCCGCCTTCCGGGTCGTAAGGGCAATCGGAGGCAAAGACGATCTTGTCGCGCGGGAAGAACTCCATTCCCGCCTTGGTCGCCGGTTCGGCGGTAAACACCGCGGTGTCGGCCCAGAAGTCCTGCTTGAAATAATCGAGCGGGCGCTTTTTGAGGCTTTTGCGCAGCGAGACGTAGTCAGTGTCGGATGTGCGCGAACCCATCACGTCGTTGCCGGGGCCGATGCGGCCCTCCAGCATCGGCACGATGCCGCCGAAGTGATGGGTGATGATTTTCAGATTGGGATGCGTATCCATGATTTTCGAATAGACCAGGCGCATCATCGCGGTGGCGGTGTCGTAGGACCAGCCGAAGGTCCACCAGATCTCGTACAACGATTTCTGTTCGGAAATGTAATCCGGCATTTCGGCACCGCGGCAGGGATGCATCCAGATCGGAATGCCGAGCGCGTTCATCTTGTTCCAGAACGGCCGGTATTCCGGGCGGTCGAGCGGCTTGCCGTTGACATTGGTGTAGATCTGCACGCCGAGCGCGCCGAGTTTTTTCACCGCCCGCTCGGCCTCGCCGACGCCGGCATCCGCGGCATCGAGCGAGACTTGTGCGACCCAACCGGGGAAGTGATCCCGTTCCTTGGTGCACAGCTCGGCAAAGCCGTCGTTGATGATGCGGCAATACTCGTCGATTTGCCTGGGCGTCTTGGCGATTTTTTCGATCGGCGGTTGCGAGTAGCTGAGGATCTGCTGATAATCCTTGTGACCGTCGACGATCTTCTTGCGAACATTGAGGTCGTAGAGCGCCGGCAGCGAGCGCACGCGCTTGCCCATGTCCTTATAGTCCGCCGCTATGTCGTCGAGCATGTCGAAGAATTTTTTCGGAAAAAAATGCGTATAGGCGTCGACGCGCATTGGCCGTTTCTCCCTTTGTGCCTAGGCTTCTAGCACGCCCGTCGCGCCGGGCGGCAATCAGTTACGCAACCACGCCATGCCCAAAACGCGCGAGTACCTCGGCGGGAATCGGATGCGACTTTATGTGCCGGGGATCGCCGACCGGCCGCACGACCCAAACGCGCGTCTCGAAACCTTCGACCGCGAGCGCGCCGCCCTTGGTCAAGCGGTGCTCGATCTTGAAGCTCGAACGGCCGCATTCCGCCAGCCGGGTTTCGATCCCGACTTCATCGCCGAACCGGGTGGGGAATCTAAAGCGGGCGCGGGTTTCCACCAGCGGATGCCCGGCGAAGGCGTATGCCTTGAGATAATCGATTTTCTTCATCCCCAGCGCGCGTTCGATCAAGACGGTGGTCGAGGTGTCGAACATTTCGAAGTAGCGCGGATAGAAGATGATCCCGGCGGGATCGCAGTCGCACCACTCGACACGCAGGGTGCGGACGTTGCGGAGCATCCCGGCGGCTGCGATCACCGCGGCGCCATGCGCAAGGCCGCGTCGATCCGGATCGTTTCCCCGTTGATGTAGCGGTTCTCGATCAGGTGGCGCGCGAGCGCGGCGTATTGCGATGGATCGCCGAGTTTTTTCGGAAACGGCAACGACGAGGCGAGGCTTTCCTGCGCCTGCGGGGTCAGCCCCATCAGCATCGGCGTGAGAAAGATGCCGGGCGCAATCGCATTGACGCGCACGCCGAATTGCGCGAACTCGCGCGCAGCCGGCAGGACCAGGGCGACGACACCGCCTTTCGACGAAGAATAGGCGGCCTGCCCGATCTGCCCTTCGAAGGCGGCGACCGAAGCCGTGCAGAGGATGACGCCGCGCTCGCCATCGGCGAGCGGATCGAGTTTTGCCATCGCCGCTGCGGCAAGCCGCATCGCGTTAAAGGTGCCGATCAGGTTGATGCGAATGACCCGTTCATAGTCAGCGAGCGCCATAGGCCCTTCCTTGCCGACGATGCGCATAGCCTTTCCGATGCCGGCGCAGTTGATCAGGATGCGCGCGGCGCCGTGATCGGCGGCTGCCTTGGCGATTGCCGCTTCGGTGGACGGTCCGTCGGCGACGTCGCAATGAATGGCGATGCAGTTGATATCGATCGCCACCTCGGCGGCGGCTTTGTCGTTGACGTCGAGAATGGCGACCTTGGCGCCGGCTTCCGCCAGCATGCGCGCGGTCGCGGCCCCAAGGCCGGAACCGCCGCCGGTGACGAGAGCAGAGTGTCCGCGAATATCCATGTTCAACTCACTTGTTTGGTGGCAAGGGTCGGCCGGCCGGCGACAATGACGCTGGCCGGAGGCGGGTCGGTGTACAGTTCTTCAACCAACGCCGCGCGATGCGCGAGCACGGCTCGCTGGTTGATCGATCCTTTGTCGGTTACTTCGCCGACGTCGAGCGACGGCGGCTCGGCGAGCAGGATGGCGCGGCCGATCCGGGCCGAGGTGCCACGGCTCGGCTCCGAGAGTGCCGCAAGCAGCGGCGCGAAACCCGCGCGCACGCGCGGGTCGGCGAAGACGGTTGCCGCCGGCGCGTCCGCCGGCAAATCGGGCGCCACTTTGCGGCACGCGTCGATGTCGGGAATGATCAGCGCGGCAACGTCGTCGCGATCCGCTCCGGCCAAGACCACGTCGCGTACCAGCGGCGCGCAATGGGCGATGAATGCCGCGCGCAACGGTCCGACGCTGACCCAGGTGCCGGTGGCGAGCTTGAAATCCTCGGCTAGTCGTCCGTCGAAGAGCAGCCCCTTGGCCGGGTCGGACGGGTCCTCGAATTTGAGCGCGTCGCCGATCTTGTAGAACCCCTCATCGTCGAACGCCGCGGCTGTCAGCTCCGGCGCGCGCCAATAGCCAGGCGTGATGTTGGCCCCTTTGAGCCGGGCCTCGAATTTGCCGTCGCGCGGGACGAGCTTGAGCTCCACGCCCGGCAGCGGCACGCCGATATTGCCGGAGCGCTCGGTTTCCCAAGTGCACGCGATCGCGGCCGGTGCCGTTTCCGTCGAGCCGAGACTGGAGAGAAAGATGATGCGCTCGCCCGTCGTCGCCACGGCAAGCTCCTGGTATTCGTCCCAGACATGCTGCGCCAGTCCGGCGCCGGCGTAGAACAGAACCTTGAGCCGGCTGAAGAACGTCTCGCGCAACGCCGCGTCGCTGCGCAGATAGGGCAGCAGCATCTCGAAGCCTTTCGGCACGTTCAAGTAGATCGTTGTGGCGACGTCGCGCAGATTGCGCACGGTCGCCTCGATGGCGCCGGGCAGCGGCTTGCCCTCATCGATATAGAACGAGCCGCCGTTGAACAGCACCATATTGAAATCGTGATTGCCGCCGAAGGTGTGGTTCCACGGCGGCCAGTCGACCAGCACCGGCGGTTCGTCGGCAATGAAGGCGAGGCTTGAACGGAGCATCGCCTGGTTGGCGCACAGCATGCGCTGAGTGTTGATGACGCCTTTCGGCTGGCCGGTCGAACCGGAAGTGAACAGGAATTTTGCGATCGTATCCGGGCCGACCTTGGCGTGCGCGGCGTCCACGGCCGGCGTCGGCCGCGCGCTGGACAATTCCGCAAACGGCGTCGTCGGCCGATCGCCCGCGGGATGCGCGACGGCTACCACCTCAACATCCGCCGGCACGGTCGCGGCAATGGCGCGCGCGAACGCGGAGCCGTCGGCGGCAAAGACCAGTCCGGGCGTCAAAATGCCCATGATGGTTTTGAGCTTCTTGAAGTCCTGCGAGACCAGCGAATACGGCACCGAGATCGGCGCATAGGGAATGCCGACATGCATGGCCGCAAGACCAAGCAGCGCATGTTCAAGGTCGTTGCCGGACAAGATGGCGATCGGCCGCTCCGGCGAGAGATCGCGTTCGAGCAGCGCAGCGGCGATCGCGCGCACCGTCGCGAATGTTTCTGCGTAAGTGAGCGTGCGCCAGCCGCCCACGGCGTCGCGCTGCGCAAGAAAAATTCGCTCCGGCGCCGCTTCCGCCCAATAGGCAAGCCGCTCGGTGAGCGCTCGCGGATAGGGTTGCAGCGGGTGCGGCGAGCGCAGGAGCATGGTACCGTCGGCTTTGCGCTCGACCAGCACGTCCGCGGCACCGAGCCGGACCGGCCGTAGCGGCGCCCGGCCTCGCGCTGAATGCGTCTTTGCCAACGTGCGTGACATGGTACCAAAATCGATGCGCAATCCGCCTGACATGACTGCGCCAGCGCGTCAAGGCGCGGCGTCGAGCGAGGCCGGGGGCGCATTTGACCCTGTCCGCCACGGCCCGTAAATAATCGATACGCCCGCGCACAGCGGCGCAATTGTTGCGCCGCACAGCCCGACAGCAGGACTGCCGCGAGTTTGAGGGAGCGAGCCATGCGCGAAGTGTTTGTTTGCGATGCGGCGCGCACCGCGATCGGCCGCTATGGCGGCGCGCTCGCCAGGGTCCGCACCGACGATCTTGCCGCGGCTCCGATCAAGGCGCTCGTCAAACGCAACCCGCAGGCGGACTGGTGGCGGCTCGACGAAGTGTTTTTCGGCTGCGCCAACCAGGCCGGCGAGGACAACCGCAATGTCGCGCGCATGGCGGTATTGCTCGCCGGGCTGCCGGATTCCGTTCCCGGTGTGACCATCAACCGGCTCTGCGCCTCGGGGCTCAATGCCGTCGGTGACGCCGCGCGCGCCATCCGCAGCGGCGAGATGGATTTCGCCATCGCCGGCGGCGTGGAATCGATGACGCGCGCGCCGTTCGTGATGGGCAAGGCCGCCGAGGCGTTCTCCCGCACCAGCGAAATTTACGACACCACCATCGGCTGGCGCTTCGTCAATCCGCTGCTCAAGGCGCAATACGGCATCGATTCGATGCCGGAGACCGGCGAGAACGTGGCGGAGGAGTTCCAGGTCGCGCGCAAGGATCAGGACGCTTTCGCGCTGCGCTCGCAGCAGCGCGCCGGCAAGGCGGCCGCTTCGGGCTACTTCGCCGAGGAAATCGTTCCGGTCGAAGCGCCGGGCGGCAAGGCCGGTCCGATCGTCGTCGATAAGGACGAGCATCCGCGTCCCGACACGACGCTCGACACTCTCGCCAAACTCAAGCCGATCGTGCGCAACGGCGGCACCATCACCGCCGGCAACGCCTCCGGCGTCAATGACGGTGCGGCTGCCATCATCCTCGCCAGTGAAGCGGCAGTGAAGGCGCACGGCCTGCATCCGCGTGCGCGCGTGCTCGGCATGGCCGCGGCGGCGGTGCCGCCGCGCATCATGGGCATCGGGCCGGTGCCCTCGACGCGCAAGCTGATGGAACGGCTGGGCTTCAAGATCGGCGACTTCGATCTGATCGAGCTCAACGAAGCCTTCGCATCGCAAGGCCTCGCCTGCCTGCGTCAGCTTGGCGTCGCCGACGACGCCGAGCACGTCAATCCCCACGGCGGCGCCATTGCGCTCGGCCATCCGCTCGGCATGTCCGGTGCGCGGCTCGCTTTGACTGCGGTGCATGGACTGGAAAAGCGCGGCGGCAAGCGCGCGCTCGCCACCATGTGCGTCGGCGTCGGCCAGGGCGTGTCGCTGGCGCTGGAACGGATTTGAATCGATCACCTCTACCGCTGGGGAGAGGTGAATATGGAGAAGCAGTCCCGTGCCGATGAGTCCCGGTTACGTTCCTTTTCATCCCAATCCATCGAAGCCGAAATACAAACCGCCGCCTGGCGCGGTCGATACGCATTGCCACGTGTTCGGGCCCGAGGCGAAGTTTCCGTTCGCGCCGGAGCGCAAATACACGCCGTGCGACGCGCCGAAAGAGAAGCTGTTCGCGCTGCGCGACTTTCTCGGCTTCGACAAGAACGTCATCGTGCAGGCGTCGGCCCATAGCAAGGACAACCGCGCGATGGTCGATGCGCTCGGGGCGGCCTCGGGCCGCGCCAAGGGCATCGCCTTCGTCGGCGAGGAGGTGACCGACGAGGAGCTCGCATGGATGAACAAGGCCGGCGTGCGCGGCGTGCGCTTTAATTTCCTCAAGCGGTTGGTCGATTACACGCCGCGCGACGTGCTTCAGCGCATCGTCAAGCGCGTGCAAAAGTTCGACTGGCAGATTGTGGTCTATTTCGAGATGCCGGACCTCCCCGGGCTCGAGGATTTCCTGACCGCGCTGCCGACTATCGTCGTGGTCGATCACATGGGCACGCCCGACGTGAAGAAGGGCGTGGATCACCCGGAGAACCAGCGGTTCCACCGGCTCATGGACCGGCACGGGAATTTCTGGGTCAAGGTCTCCTGCCCCGAGCGCATGAGCGTCGCCGGGCCGCCCTATGACGACGTTGCGCCGTTCGGCCGCGCGCTGGTCGAACGCTTTCCCGACCGCGTGATCTGGGGCTCCGACTGGCCGCATCCCAACGTCAAGGTCGCACCCGACGATGGCGTGCTGGTCGATTACATCCCCAAGATTGCGCCCACCGCCGAATTGCAGCGCAAGCTCCTGGTCGACAATCCGATGCGGTTATATTGGAGCTAGGTTGATCGCCAAGATCGACGCTTTTAGGGGGGCAAGGCATGGCGACGTTCGTTCTCGTTCATGGCGCCTGGCACGGCGCGTGGTGCTGGCGCCGCGTGGCGCAAATGCTTCGCCGCAACGGCCACGAAGTCTTCGCGCCGACGCTGACTGGGCTTTGCGAACGCTCGCATCTGTTGACGCCCGCCGTCGATCTCGACACCCACATTCTCGACGTCGTCAACGAAATGAAATGGCAGGGGCTGCACAACGTGGTGTTGGTCGGCCACTCCTATGGTGGCATGGTGATTTCCGGCGTTGCCGAGAAGATGGAAAGAGCGATCGCGTCGTTCGTCATGCTGGATGCGTTCATGCCGGAAGACGGGCAATCCGTGGTCGATATGCAGCCGCCGGGGCCACGCGAGGCGACGTTGACCGCAGAACGCCAGGGCGCGACAAGCCTGCCGCCGCGGTCCGCCGAGTTCTTCAAAGTCAATGAAAAGGACCGCGCCTGGGTCGATGCGCAATGCACGCCGCAACCGATCAAATGCTTCCTGCAGAAATTGCCGCTCACCGGCGCCCGCGAACGCATCGCTAAAAAGACTTACATCAGGGCGACTATTTACCCGAGCCCGTATTTCGACGCCGGCCTGGCAAGCGCGCGTGCCAAGAATTGGCGCATCTATGAAGTGCCAAGCGGCCACGACGTCATGCTCGACGTGCCGGAACGCGAGCACGCGGCATTGCCGCAAGCGTAACGACCGGCGCGACCGGTTAATCGCCGGTGTTGGAACGGTTCGAAGCTGCGGCAACCGCTTACGTTGCCAAGCTTACCTGGGCTATATATGTGAAAAGCCCAACGGGAGAGACGCCGATGGCGCGCAAACAGGTTTACGACGACATCCCCGGAACATTCGTGTTCGACGCCGAGCGCTCGCGCCAGGGCTTCGGCATCAACATGTTCTGCATGTCGCTGATGAAGGACGAGAACCGCAAGGCCTTCAAGGCCAACGAGCCGGAATATCTGAAAAGGTTCAGGCTCACGCCGGAGCAGACCGAAGCCATCCTCAAGCGCGATTACAATCGCATGCTCGAACTCGGCGGCAATATCTATTTCACCGCCAAGCTCGGCGCCACCGACGGCCACTCGTTCCAGCATCTGGCCGCGCTGATGACCGGCAACACCCAGGAAGGCTACGCCAAGATGATGCTCGGCGGCGGCCGTTCGGTCGAAGGCAATCGCTCGCGCTCGGGCAAGAATGAGCCGTCGGCGTTCATTGCCGGTGGTGCGGCGAAGAAGGCCGCCAAGCCCAAAGCCAAGCCCAAGGCGAAATCCAAATCGAAGACCAAGTCCAAATCCCACTCAGCAAAACGGAAGTGAAGCCGTGGCCAGGATCATCGCAGGTATAGGTTCGTCGCACGTGCCCGCCATCGGCGCCGCGATCGATAACGGCAAGACCGAGGAACCGTATTGGAAGCGGGTCTTCTCGGGTTTCGAAAAATCACAGGCGTGGATGCGCGAAACTAAGCCCGATGTCGCCATCATCGTCTATAACGATCACGCATCGGCATTCTCGGTGGAGATGATCCCGACTTTCGCGCTCGGCTGCGCCGCGGAATTTCCGCCGGCCGACGAAGGCTGGGGGCCGCGGCCGGTGCCGACGGTGCAGGGCTATCCGGCGCTCGCCTCGCACATCGCCCAGTCGGTGATCCTCGACGAATTCGATCTCACCATCTGCAACAAGATGGAAGTCGATCACGGCATGACCGTGCCGATGAACCTCTTGTTCGGCAAGGTCGACAAGAATGCGCACTGGCCCTGCCC
>Ga0116216_10002691_pt1 | contig 11751 bp, 11 predicted proteins | sample Sb_taG_11_FD_89696 | JGI IMG/M metagenome (GOLD analysis project Ga0116216, IMG submission 89696) | Peat soil microbial communities from Weissenstadt, Germany - Sb_50d_3_AS metaG | ecosystem: Environmental > Terrestrial > Soil > Wetlands > Peat | place: Germany: Weissenstadt | collected 2010-09-21
AACAAAGACCGGGCCGACTTGCGTGGCTAAGACGCTCGGGCTCATCGGCTTCCACGTGGGCCACAAGACCAAGTTCGCGCCGCAATGGGTCTGGAGCTCGTTCGAGCATGTAAGAAACGCCCCTAATGAAAAGCAAGTCGCGGAGAGGGATCTGCACCCGCCCTACACTTTCTTCAATGCAGGCTGCCCTCAATGTCCCAACAACAAAACGCCGCCAAGCCCGTGGGATCCGCCGGCGTCACTTCAGTTTCATTCAAATCACAAAAGTCAGGTGATCCGGTCAATAATTTTTCCCGATGCCGTCGCCAGGGAAGTCGACGATCTCAACAAGCGCTTCCGCACTTTGCTCAAAGGCACGGTCTGGGAAAATTACATGTTAATCACGACGCAGTGGCCGAGCGACGCCCAAAGCAAAACAGACTGCAACGGAGCGCCGATGCCGACGTTTCTGGCTAACACCACGCTCGAGACCTACAGCCAGGGCCAAGTGCCGCTGGCTTCTTCGAGCTGCATGGCTTGCCACGGCAACGCGACGACGCGGCACGTTCCGGCGATCGCTTCGGACTTCACGTTCGTCCATGAGAAGGCTCAGTGCGAGAGCGACTTTTGCGGTTCACCGGCTGCGAGCAAATCCACCGCCGGCACCAAACGATGTGGCCTCGGAGGCGGCATGCCGCAGTGAAGGCCGGCGAAGGGAGGAGACCTTGATTGATTTCACGCGGCGTAAGGTGCTCGGCGTTGCGGCCGGCACCATGGCGAGTGCGATAGGCACCGCCGATCTGACGCAGCCAGCCGCCGCAGACGATGCAGCAGACCTGGTCTTGTTCGTCAAATTGTCGGCAGCGCTGACCGGGATCGACGCCGCTCAGTTGGCGCCGCCAATTGATCCCATCCAGATCAAGCGAGCCTACTTCAGGCAGGCAAAGACCGATCCGGGTTTTGAGAGCTTGATGCAGATTGTTCGCGCCAATCCGGCCGACCCGGTCGGGGCTGCCAACAAAATCATGAACAGCTCCAATCAGCAGATAAAATATCTCGGACGCAGCATCATTTTGGCTTGGTATCTCGGCGCCTGGTATCAGCCAATGGTGCTGGCGCAAACGCCGCCCCCTTCCCCTGTTACCCCGCTCAAGGTCATTTCGCCCACGGCATATACCCAGGCTTGGGCATGGCGCGTCGCACAGGCGCATCCCATGGGCTACAGCGAACTGCGCTTTGGCTATTGGTCGGACGAACCGCTGCCAATCGAAGACTTCGTCAAGGCGAGAGGGGCGTGATATGCGCGCAGAAAAAGCAGATGCTTTTGATGCCTTGATCGTGGGCTCCGGTATTTCCGGTGTTCTGATGGCCAACAGGTTAGGGCAAGCCAACAAAAAGGTCTTGATTCTTGAAGCCGGTCAGAACTTGCCGCCGGATATCAACGATTACATGAACCGCTTCTTTATGGCGACCGTGAAGGTACCGGAAAGCCCGTACCCGCCAGAACTGTTCAGCGGCGGCAAACTCACCGATCCTGCCAGCTTGAATGCCGGGCGGCCTACCGTACTCAGTCTCGAAGCCAAGGGCCGGCCCGGCGACTGGCAAGATCCAAAGCAAAGCTATCTCGTTCAGGACGGTCCGTTGGCGTTCGGCAGCAGCTACGAGCGGGTCAATGGCGGCACCGCGCGGCATTGGCTCGGGACCAGCTTGCGTTTCCTGCCGGCCGATTTTGAGATGAAGTCGCGTTACGGTCGCTTTACCGATTGGCCAATCAAGTATGACGATTTAGAGCCCTGGTACTGTGAGGCGGAAAAGGAGATCGGCGTCGCCGGTGACGCCGAAGAGCAGAATGCTCACCTTGGCATTACTTTCTCGTCCCCGCATCCAATGCCAAGAATTCCGATATCCCGTGTCGACATGGCGGTCGATGCAGCCGTGTCGGGCTTAAAAGTGCCCGGCATCGGGCTGGATAAAGTGCAATGGAAGGTATCCAGCACGCCCGCCGCTCGTAACTCGCAGCCTTATCAGGACCGGCGCGTCTGCGCGGGTAATACCAATTGCATCCCCATCTGTCCGATTCAGGCGAAGTACGACCCGAGCGTCATGCTCGCCGAAGCGCTGCGAACGGGTAACGTGCAGGTATGGTATCGGTGCGCGGCCGCCGCGGTGGTGGTCGACGGAAATGGTCGCGTCAGCGGTATCGACTACATCCAATTCGACGGAGACAATGGCCCCGTTATCCGTCGCGGCCGCTTAACGGCCAAAATCTACATTTTGGCAGGCAACGCCATCGAGACTCCCCGGCTGTTACTGATGTCGAAGAGCGAACGCACGCCCAATGGCGTGGCGAACCGTCGCGACCACAACGGCGTCATCGGCAAGTACCTGATGGATCATCCGCTGTATCTGGCTTGGGCCCTTACGCCGCAGCCGGTCTGGGGTTATCGCGGCCCGCTATCGACCGCCGGAATCGAGGTGTGCCGGGATGGCGAATTCCGCCGAGAACGCGCTGCATTTCGGATCGAGATCGGCAACGAGGGATGGAATTTCCCGATCGGGGATCCGGATACGACGACGGTCGATCTCGTCAACGGGCTGAACGACAGCCAGCTGAACAAAGACAAAAAAGCCCTGTTCGGCCCGCCGCTAGTTAAGGAACTTAACGACAGACTCTCCCGGCAATTCCGACTCGGCTTTCTGATCGAGCAGTCGCCGGATGACAGCAACAGCGTCGCGCTTTCTACGACGGCGAAGGATCGACTCGGTCTGCCGCGGCCGAGGATCAGCTACAATCTTTCCGACTACACGAAACAGGGACTGCCTGCGGCAAAAATAGCGGCCACCGCAATCTTCAGCGCAATGAACGCGGATCAGTTTACGTTGGCGCCTGATCCCGACGATCCGAGCTCCTTCCCATCGCCGAATGATCCAACGACCAGATTGAAATACTTCGGCGCTGGACATATTGTCGGCACCCACCGCATGGGAGCCTCCGCGACCGATTCGGCGGTCAATGATATGCAACAATCATGGGACCACGAAAATCTTTTCCTGGTCGGTAGCGGGACGTTTCCGACGGTCGCCACCGCCAATCCGACACTGACTATTGCCGCACTGTGCCTGCGCAGCGCAGACCACATTGTGCGCCACATTCTCACGTGAACAGACGTGTCAAAAAGCATGTACCACAGAATTACTGCTGCGATGGTCGTGTCTGCGCTGGTCGCGGCCACGTCGGCCAGCGCGCAATGCCCGGCGGTGCCCGAGCCCAGGATCCCCGCAGCGGCGTCGCCACTGAATATCGACAAAGTGAAAGATTTGCTGCGCGACTATCACGATACAAGATACGCCCAGGATATGGCAGCCGTTTACGCGGTAGCTCAAAGTTACGTCGAACAGCGCGCGAGCGGGGTGATAAAACCTGCGGTTATCTTGGACATCGACGAGACCGTTCTGTCGAATTGGCCAGACCTTGCCGCTGACGATTTCGGTTTCATCAACAACGGCCGTTGCGACGTTTTGCCAGACGGTCCCTGTGGCTTCAATGCGTGGATCCTAAAATCGGAAGCTGAGGCTTTTCCATCGGCGCTACACTTCTTCAACGCGGTAAAGGGCAAGGTCGCGACCATCTTCATTACCAGCCGGCGCGACAATCAGCGACAAGCGACACTGTGGAATCTCGATCGCGCCGGCTACGAGGGATGGACAAAGCTCGTTACGCGTCCAGACAGAGACGAATTTCCGACCGCAGAAGCGTTTAAAACCGCTGCACGCGCCAAGATCGAAACCGACGACAAATACACACTCATTGCAAATATTGGCGACCAGCTGAGCGATCTCGAGCAGCAGCCGGGTATCAATGCCGGCAAGGCGGAATGCGCATTCAAATTGCCCAATCCTTTTTATTTCATCAAGTGAATGGCGTTGCGCTGCAGCCGTCGCGCTCGGCCTCACAACTTATGTGGCGAGCCCCGATACCCTTCAACATCTGCGTATTGGTAGAACTTGCGCGCTTGTTCCAGGCTCTGAGCATTTGTTAAGACGTCGTCGTCACCGGCCTTGTAGGGGACCTCCAGGTCCCATTCTCAATCTTCAGGCTGTCGAGCTTTTGACCACCGCTCGCGAATATCGTGCGCGCGTCATCCGTGCAGAGGAACGATGTTATCGAGGGATCGAAGTCGGGTTTTCCATGTTCCGGAATAAAAAAGGCGCCGGCCAGATCTGGCGGATCGGCCGCACCCGCAGCAACAATGTTGGTGGCGAATCTCAAATAAGAGTCATTGAGGCGCCCGAACTCATCCAACCCGATTTCAGACGCCGCGATAGGAATTGGCGCCCCCGGGAGGCTTGTGACTTTCCCCAGTGGATCGATCATGTCCACTCGATTGGCCAGATTGTACATGATGTTCCCTATCTTGTAGGCCGTGAAGTCATTTTGCAGGTATACAATCTGCTTTATGCCGGCGAGCGACATTACGCCTGAGCATTGGGCGCAGGATTCAAGCGACGTATAAAGCGTAACGTCATTTAAGGAAGCGGCTTTTGGTTTGTTGGCGATCGGCACTCCCGTACGCCAGGTGTCGAAGATATTGGTGAGACTGAACAAGCGGCGCACCATCCGCGATTCGGCGTGCTCCGCGCTGCTCCGAAATAACTCATTGTGATTGAAGTCAAAGTCGATGATTTCCCCATTCCCGTCGACGGCCAGGCAAGCGATGTTGTGGCCGACGTACCGATCCCAGTTGATTCGAAGCCCGTCGGTATTGTCGACCATGTCGCCGCGATAGCGCGGCAAGGCCGACGGCAGTTGCGTCAAATCCCTCTGCTCGGCTCGTAACGGATAATTTCCAAGCGGGCCGCGCTTGTTGCCATTCCAAAACCGATAGATCAGCTTCATCAGGAGGTAGCAGTAGATCCGATGTCGCTCGCGGGCTGCGGCGTCGGAAAGTTCCGGCGCATCTTTCCGCAGATCGACCTCAACAACTTGATTGAGCGGCTTATTCCAATTTTCGATCAGCGGCTTCTGGACATCGAAACCCGGCGGTATCGGCTGGCTCGCCTGTGCCGATGCCGGCGCGATTTCCGCTCCCGCGATGGTCCCCGCCGCGCCGATCGCGCCTGCCGTCCGTACGATGAGACTGCGTCTATTAATCTCGTTGTCAGTGCCCATGGATACCCTCCAACAAGCGTTCCTGAAACGATTATTTTTGCGGTTACTCGCTCCTGCGCCTCGCTCGGACGCCTCCTGTCGTCATTCCCACGCCGGGAACTCCGAGGACCGCTTCATGCCCCCCTACGCAACCAACATACGAGCGCGGGAGCACAGATTTGACGATGTCGCTTCCAAATATGGACTACGGTTACAGCTCGCTGTGGCGATTTTTCGCCAACTGGTAAGCCGGCCTTTCCGCGCGACCATGACATCCTGGGCTAATTCCTGTCAGAATCGTATTTATCCGATGCCAGAAAATCTTCAGTGGTTTGAAACAAACTTTAGACTTGGGCCCCGCGCGCGACGTTGATATGGAGGGGCCTCATTCGATTTTCGCACCTTTGGGCAAGATACCTTTTTTGTAGGCGAATTTGAGCGGCGTTGTCGGCCGCTAACGCGCGTTCAAAGCCGCACCGCAGACCACATATCGGGGACGACAACAACGACGAGACGCGACTCGAACAACTGTATCAAAATCCCCATTTCCTACCGTCGCATACAATCGACACAATAGGCCCTCTTCTCCACGGCGGCCCCTTGTCATCGGCGGAAAGTCCAGCGCGGGCAGCCGCTGCAGCTAAAAGCAAAGCCAAACGCACGCGTCTACTTGCCACGCGTCCACATCATCGACGAGCTTCAACGGCCGCCAACGCCTAATCGCGCGCGCGATCTTGCAAAGGACACCACGCGCAAACGGCTGTCGCACAAGGCCGCTCGCCACCAAGCACAGGAGCGCCAGCTCCGCGACAGACGAATCGAGGCGTGCGACGTGCAGGATTCGACCGTCAGCCAAATACGTGATTGGGGAGAGAAGGCTAGGGATTTGCGCCGCCAGCCAGGGCCGTTATCGTCGGCACCAACAACCCAATCATGCACGCAATTCCGAATCCTATGAGCACTGCCTTTGACATGACACGCTCCCGCAAAGAGAAACACGCAACCATAGGTCCACTAGTGCTAACAAGGAATAAAGACGAAGATCGCAAAATGCTTACAAAATACCGTGTTCGCCTTAATCGCTTCTGGTCCTGAGTCTTAGAAACGCACGCCCGGCCAGGCTGGCTGACTTCTCCCAAACCGATTGCTGAAAGACCCTTTTGTGCCAGTCCGCACTCTGTTGAATATTTTTCCTGTCCTCTTCTACAAATGAGTTCAACGTTGCAAATCCGGCGCGCAGGGCTTTTTCTCCGCTTTTAGCTATCTCCGATGAGCGGACACGGTCGCCGCGGGAGAGAGCGATCGTTGCCATCCGATCCGCGACGGTCAAACCCACGAGCCCCGCGGTGACTTGGTGATCGGCAATTATTCCTTCGCGTTGTCTCTCGCCGAAATTTTCCGGTAAGCACTCTCCGCCCACGCTGGCTAAAAACTCCCCCCGTCTATATAAGTTTTCAAGGCGTTCAATCTTGCCCTCTTCTCCGATGAAGTTCACTTCAGTACGCAACGATTCATCTTCCGCCGCGAGCAAAAGATAAAACGCCCTCTGCTCGACAGCGACATCATCCTGCTTGGAACCATACCCAACTCCATCGGCACGTGCACTGGCCGTCGCGAGCGCTCGGTTCCGCGAATTGGCCAGAGACCAGTCTTTGCATTTCGTTTTGATACGGTCGAGCGTTACGTTCCTCTTCTCGAAATAGTCCTCCAACTCCTTTTTATACGCGTCAAAAAAGTCGCGATACGCAAGATTGTTTTGGCCCGCCACCTCAGCCATCAAAATGCCGATGCGCGACATAACGCGCAACTGCCACCACTTTGAGATCTTATCTTCGGAATATGCCTTCTGATAGGAATTCGACAGGTTGAGCCATTCTGCGAGCACTTCGATCGCCTCATCGGGAGATCCGTGAGCGTGTATCAGATCGGCGAGAACCAAGGCGCCGTATGGCTGCCGGTGATCCACCTTAAAGGGCGTCAGGTCTTTTGATTCTTGCGCCTTGCATTGATCCAACTTAGCAGGCCAGTTCACCTCCGGGTGCCGGTTTTCATCAAATTTCTCATTCACCCTGTTTAGAACATTGTTGACCTCGCGCCAAAACAACGACTCGTCGTAGGAGCTATAGCTTACCTCCTTTGGCGGCGGATTCTTATCTGAATCCCTTTTTGATCTTGTATGCAGCATGAACATGGACTCAATTACGGGTTTGACATCGACCAGCAGAAGCCCGGAGTCGGGAAGCACTTCCACGTATTTCTGCAGGCACTGCGATAGGATTTTTGCCGGAATTAGAAATCTCTTGACTTGCTCGACATCCTCTTGATGCTCCCTGCTGTGAAACACTTCGCTATCAAAATAGCTGATGTAATTTTCGTCAGATGGCAACGTACTATCCGATTTCGAATCCGCGTCGAACGCTGTGTCGATGCTCAGCCAATTTAGGCCAGGAATTGGATCACTCGTTCTGGGCATCTGCCCGGAGTTGAATGATGCACCGGACGCCACCGCGGTAACGGGCTTACTGCCTCTTTCGCGCACCGTCAGTTCGAGAAAAGGCGTTTTTACACTCGAAAGGCCTATGCCGCTGAGCATGTCCGAGATGGACCTGGAATATAGTGGAAGGCTGTAAGCGACGCTTAGCAATAGTAAAACGCTAACACCTATAATTGGATCTCGCCTTCCGAAGCGCACGCCAAATAAACTGGACACAAAGTGAGCTGTGAAGGCGCCAAAAACAGCGCCTAGCAGAAGAGAAATGAGGCTAGTCACATTTGGAAGGAATGACTGGTGCCAATGGTACCAAATATGGCTGCCGACAACGGCAATAAGCAAAAGCGCGATCGCGAAAATAATGGTCGAACCGACTTTCAGGTTTCGTCGCCCGAAACGCACTGTCCGTTGCAGGCGGGCCACGCGAGGTTCGAGTATGATCGCCATCGCGATTAAGGCCGCCATCACGAAAAGAAATCGGTCGTCCCACATGCGCGCCGCTCCTTTTGTCGCGTGCTAGACTGCCATTTTAAGAACCATCTTAAAGAACCATCTTAAGAAGTGATCCGTGGGCGGATACTGCCGTGCGTGAATTACGGGCTTTTTTTGCGGTGTTTCATTTGCGAAGTATTTACTAGATCGTGTGTTTTTTGCTCGTATGACGCCGATATTGGAACGCGGCGGACTCAAAGCTCATCGCTTTTCCGGCAACGGCGCCGCCAACCACATGAATAGGTGAGCGGACGCAGCGCAGCATTCGCGTCCATACCGTCAAGGGCTATGGCGACACCGCCGTTGCCGAGCATGCGAGCGCGCTGATGCCGGCATGTTGCCGCGCTACGGCAGAAATTTCGCGCAAGCCTGCTCGGAACCCCAGCGTTTCACATCTGGCTCGATGATTATTTGCCGATCGTGCGACGATTGCCGGTCTAAACGGTCAGGCGTAAAATATGTCATAGGTGTAGAGTGGTACTGGCAAGTGTGCCTGGGGAGCACGGCTTAGAATCAGCCTCGTATTCAGGAGCCGTCTAATGGCAGATGCCCCGATCTCTGACCAAGAAATTGTGATCCTTTGCGATATATTGGAGGGACGGGGCGCGAATTTTAATGCAGACAAAAAGAAGCTTCTTGATCAGCTCATTGCGAAGGGATTGGTCGCGCCGGCTGACCAAGTGTCGCCTGCGAAATACAAGCTTACCGCCAAAGCTGAACAACTTCTCGCCGAGCGAGGCGTCGGACTGAGCGGCGGCTGAAGACCTTCGGCAACCTGCGGCTCGTCGCGGTGTCAGCCGATTGATCGCCGTTTTCGGCGGCTGGAGGCCACCGGCGGGTTTGCACGAAGTGGCAACGGCGCGCTGGGGTCGCGCCCTTCAACAGAAGTGGCCAATTCGCTTTCAAAGCCAGCAGGGATCGGCTCGTTGAAGCTCCCACGCCCGTTGGTCGCTTTCAGGATGCCTGCCGATGAACGATCGTACCATTCGCCAGCGAGTGCGCGTATGACTCGCGTCGTTGATAGGCGTCGCGATAAATAGCGATGGCGAATTGGAGTAACGCTCATGGCCCAGCAGCCTTTAGGAGCCATCTATCCTGATCTCGAGGGGAAATCAGTGATCGTGACCGGTGGCGGATCGGGTATCGGTGCGGCAATCGTGCGCGCGTTCGTCCGACAGAAGGCCAAAGTCGGTTTCATCGACATCGCTCAAGCGCCCTCCAAGGCCATGGTCGCAGAACTCGGTGATGAGAAGTCGGGCCTGCGGTTTGCAAAAGCGGATATTCGGAACATCGATGCTTTGAGGGCGGCTATTACGGCGCTTACCAATGCACTCGGCACCTCCGACGTCCTCATCAATAACGCCGCGCACGACGAGCGTCACGCGACACCCGACGTGACGCCCGAGATGTTCGACGAACGCATTGCGGTCAACTTGCGGCATGCGTTCTTCGCTGCCCAAGCCGTGCTGCCGGGAATGCAGGCCAAGGGCGGCGGCGTAATCCTCAATTTCTCGTCAATGTCGTGGATGGCCGGGATGGGCGGCATGCCCATCTATACGGCGTCGAAATCTGCAATGATCGGACTGACGCGGTCGCTCGCGCGCGACTATGGACAGTATAATATTCGCGTGAACGCAATTGCTCCGGGCTGGGTCAAGACCGAACGGCAAGTGACCAAATGGCTGACGCCCGAGAGCGACAAGCGGCGTCTCGAAGCGCAGTGCCTCAAAAGATGGGTCGAGCCAGAAGATATTGCTCGTTTTTGCGTTTTCCTGGCATCCGACGACGCGTCGGCATGCACGGCACAGCACTACGTCGTCGACGCTGGCTGGGTCTGATCTTGGAGCGTTCACGAAACGTCACAGGAGACCTGCTTTGGGCGCTTTTCCTTTGATCCTTTCTTACTGTCGCGGGTAAGCGCCGAAATGTCCTTGACATCGCGCAGCACGTCGGTCACGCGACCGAGACTGCCGCCCTCGATACCGATCTCCTTCATCAGCGTATCGATCATCGGCGCCTGCACCCGGTACCGAAGCGCGAAATCGATCACTTCGTCGGTGACGTTGCGCCGCCTTCGACACTTTCGGATCGATGACCACGGCGCGGCCGGTCGCCGCCGATAGGCCGTCCAAAAATGGATGCCGAAAAAGCGTGGCCTGCAGCAGTCCGGCTCCTTCGTTGACCTGCCGAGATAAAACGGAGTTGTAGCCGTCAAAACCTCACGCTCAGGGGCACTCTGCTATCGTTGCGAATCGTAAATGACGCCCGGGGAGCAAAACTGTGAACAGCATCGGGGCCTATCGGCACCTGTTCTCGCCGCTAAAGATCCGGAACACGACGCTACCGAACCGCGCCATCATTGGACCTGTTTGTCCGAGGTGGGTGAGAAGCCTAAAGGTCATCGACGCGAGGTGAATGAACATTGGAGTACCTCAGCGACGGCCGCGAACGAGGACGTCCTTAGCTTCGTTGATGCGAGCGGCGAGATACGTCGACCCCCCTTGATCAGGATGCAGTTTCTTCATGAGCGAGCGGTGAGCGCGAGCGATGTCCTGCGCGGTCGCTCCGGGCTGAATTCCAAGAATTTGATAAGCCTCCTCTTCTGTCATTTTGCCGCCGCGCGATGGGCGGCTGCCCTTGGCCGCTGCGGCATCACCTGGCGCGTGTTCACGCCAGCGGGGCTGCCTCCGGTCAAGATAAGCGGCGAGTAACGGGACGCTGTCCTCGTCAATTTCGCTGAGCAGAGTGATCAGCGTCGGTACATCGAGATCATCAAGCGCCGCCCCCTGATGACGGCCAGCTAGAACCCGACCGTGCAAGGCGCCACTGTCGTGGTCGAGCTCCATTTCCAGGGACGCTGTACGCACGCGGGAGGCCTGACCCGGGCTTTTCTGCGTGCGCTCCCCGAAGCTTGCCCGCCAGAGTGAGACATAGCCGAGCAGCCCTAGACCAAAAAGCCCAATCGACACCGCCGGCACGATTGAACCGCGAACGAGCAGGAACACGGCGAACAGCAGCGCCGCGCCGCCGCCAATGTACCGCAACACCCGCACCACGCGCTTGGGATCGGCTTTGGAAAACGAGTAGGCGGCAAACAGCAGCAGGATGAGGACGATAACACCGAGGACGAGCGCGGGCATGTCATCTCATCTGCTCGATCAGCCTCGTCGCGCCGGTCGAACGCCCTCGCAGGGCCGCGAGCGCCTTCATGCCGCCCGCCGCATAGGCCGCCGCTGCGCGTAACAATTCGGCAAGTTCGTGCGCCGCGCCCGGCGCGAACCGGCAATAGGCGCCGCGCGACAGCCGTGCAATCTCTCGAAAGGCTTGTTCGCACACCGGGTCGTCACCCTCCTGAAACATGAATGCCGGAATGCTGCGCAGGCCGAGTTCCCCGGCGCCGCTACAGAGTTCATCGAGATTTTCCTCCATGGCGTCGCCGATGAAAACGAGCGCCCCCACTTTGAATCGATCGTTCTCGCGCCGTGCATGCGATAGAACCTTGGCGATCTGCGTCTGCCCGCCGCGGCAATCGATGCGCGACATCAGTTCGCCGAAGCGCTCCGGCTCGGCGACCCATCCCGATGCGCGGCATTCGGCAAGCCCTCGGTAATAGACGAGTTGAAGATCAAGTCCGCCGACG
>Ga0116216_10002692_pt1 | contig 11751 bp, 9 predicted proteins | sample Sb_taG_11_FD_89696 | JGI IMG/M metagenome (GOLD analysis project Ga0116216, IMG submission 89696) | Peat soil microbial communities from Weissenstadt, Germany - Sb_50d_3_AS metaG | ecosystem: Environmental > Terrestrial > Soil > Wetlands > Peat | place: Germany: Weissenstadt | collected 2010-09-21
GGCCTGCGAGATTCTTTTCGTCATAGATGATGCGGCCCGCACGGCCAAGATTGAAGTGGCCGAAGACGAACGGAATTTCGAAGCCATGGCAGGCACCGAGCATCTTCGAGAGATCCGCACCAAGGACGGTTGGCTCTTCGTCCCAGTCGAAGCGGTAGACGAAGACCTTCGGCTGGGACCGACGGAGCGCCGCCGCGGGGCCGTCGGCACCCGTGGCTTTCCACATGCGCGACCGTGCGTCGGCGGTGGCGAGGTAAGTCCTCTCGTTCACGAAGCGGGGGATGATCCAGAGCACCCTCCTGATGCGGGTCGGATCCGGGTAGAGAAAGAGCCGGAACTCGTCCCGGTTCGTGCCGACCATGACGGGCACACGGTTCCAGCCGTCCTCGCTCGCGAAACGCTCCTCGAGCCGGCCGTCTGGCAGCACCGTGCCATCGGCGAAGACCAGGGGCATCCGGATCATGCCTCCCGATCCCGGCGTATAGGCCGCGAGGAGCTCTGATGCAGCCTTCCCGCGCAGGTAGGCCGCGACCTCCGCATCGCTCATGGCTGCGAGCTTTGCCTTGGCCGCCGAGCGATCGGCGGCGCCATCGCGCTGGAGGAGAAGCAGCACGATCTCCCCTGAGCTCTGCGGTTGCCCGGGCTGGGCGGCGTCCGCGAGATTCTCGGCCTCCTCCGGGCTCGTGCGGTAGGTGCCACCGCTCTCGCTGATGGCGCGGTGAAAGAGCCCTTTCGCTTGGGGCGCCACCAGCAACGAGTACACGTTCGTGCCGCCGGCCGACTCTCCGAAGATTGTCACGTTTCCGGGATCGCCGCCGAAGGCCGAGATGTTGTCGCGCACCCACCCAAGGGAGCGCACCAGATCGAGGGTTCCGAAGTTGCCAGAGCGTTCCTCGTCGTTCGCTGCGCCAGCGCGGAGCGCGGCGTTGCGCAGCCAGCCGAGGGGCCCGAGGCGGTACTGCACCGTCACGACCACGACGCCTTCGCTCGCCGCGAGATTCCCGCCCTCATAGAAGCTCGCGGTGCCGATTGAATTGCCGCCGCCGTGGATCCAGACCATGACCGGGAGGCGCTTCGCTCCCGTGGGCAGCTGCCCGGACTCAAAGCGCGGCGTCCAGATGTTGAGCGTGAGGCAGTCCTCGCTCCCCACCTGTGTCCCAGGCTTCCCTTCCACACCGCCGAATAGGCTTACGTATTGCGGACACGGGGCCCCAAAGATGAGGGCCTGACGCACGCCCGACCAGGGCTCCGCTGGCTGGGGCGCGCGCCATCGAAGCTCGCCAACCGGTGGCTTCGCGTAGGGGATGCCCAACCAGGCGCTCGATCCGTAGCGACCGTCGCCGCCGATAATGTCTCCACTCGGTGTAGAGCGCTGCGTGGCGGGGTCGGGAGAGGGGACCTTGTAGGGCTCCCTCGGATGGCTGCACGCCGCGGTGCCGAGAATGAAGAGCATGAGGGCGCTGAGAGCGGCAAGCGGGCGACAGGGGGCCATGGGTCCTCCGGGCAGGAGGGGAGTGTTTAGGACTACCGTACCGCGTCGGGGATCGGGGTGCCGTAGTGCGACGCAAAAGTCGGCGAGGTTCTCGCCGCCACCGCCGTCCATAGCAGGAGAGTGGAGGTGCGAGGGATCGGGGCTAGTCGCTGTGGCCGTGGCGGACCTGGCGGTGGGCGACTTCTCGCGGCGAGCTCCTGGGTTGCCAGCGAAAGAACGGTGAGGCGGCCGTCGAGGTAGATCTACCCAAGACTTCGATGATTGCCCTGGCGACGGGATTGACCGGTACAACGGTCGACCGGAGAGCGTGCAGTGCGGTCTTGCCACCACGCGGCCGTCTGAAGCACGTCTCCCGCTCCGCCGCGAGATGGATTACGCTGCTCCCCCTTTGGGGCGCGACGGAGGCGACAGTCGTCGTCGAGACGGGCGCGGTCCACCGATGTGCGCTGGAGACGAACTGAAGGCCCGAAACCCCGAGCCGACGCATCCGCTCCAGCAACGCGTCGATCTTGTTCTCGTGCTCCTCGGCAAGGAGCTCAAGGTCCGGTACAAGGGCACGGTGCTCGGCTACGCCTGGTCGGTGGCGTACCCCCTTGCCTTTACCCTCGTCTTTTATTTTGTCTTCCGGCTGATCGCGCGGGTACCGATCGAAAACTACGCGCTCTTCTTGGTGATGGGCCTGTTCCCTTGGCAATGGTTTCAGAACTCGATCAACGGCGCCAATGGCTTCTTGCTTGCCAACGCTCCTCTCATCAAGAAGGTGAGCTTTCCGCGCTCACTGCTCGTCCTGACCGGTGTCTTGAATGACCTTGTCCACTTTGTTGCATCGATTCCCGTCATCGTCGCCCTTCTGTTGTGGAGCGGGGGACGGCCTACCGCCGCATGGCTCTGGCAAGTCCCAATCTTGATCGTGATTCAGTTCGGTGTGACCTACGGACTCTCGCTTCTCGTCGCCACTGCAAACCTCTTCCTGCGCGACCTCGAGCGCCTTGTGGGCATCGTGACCATGCTCTGGCTGTACGTGACGCCTGTCCTCTATTCTTGGGACATGGTGCCGGCGAGCATCCGGTGGACGCGATGGTTGAACCCCATGGCGCTTGTCATCGGGAGCTGGCGAGAAGTTTTCGCTGAGGGACATCTCACCCCCGAGGTCGTGGCCGCCGCCGCCGGTTGGTCGATCTTGATCGCAGTGGCTGGACAGCTCGTCTACCGACGACTCGAATGGAGGTTCGCGGAGCTTGTCTGACGGACCTGCCGTGTGCGTCAACCGAGTCAGCAAGGAGTTCCGGTTGGGCGGCACGGCGCACCTCGGGCTCAATAATCTGTTGCTGCGGTCGCCTGAAGGACGTCACGACCACCGTCGCGTACGTGTCGAGGCCCTTCGCGACGTTTCGTTCGAGATTGCACGAGGCGAGTGGGTGGCGATGATCGGACCGAACGGCTCGGGCAAGAGCACGATGCTGGGATTGATCGCGGGGGTGCTGCACCCGACCTCCGGCACGATCGAAGCGCACGGCCGGATTTCGCCCCTGCTGGAGCTTGGCGCGGGCTTTCATCCCGAGCTCACCGGTGCGGAGAACGTGCTGCTCAATGGAGTGATCCTCGGGTTGACGCGCGCCATGGTGCGAGAGCGCTTCAACAAGATCGTCGAGTTCTCGGGATTGGGAGATGAGATCGATCGTCCTGTGCGGACCTATTCCTCAGGCATGAGCGCGCGCCTTGGGTTCTCCGTGGCCGCACACGTGGATCCGGAGATTCTCCTCGTGGATGAGGTGCTGGCGGTGGGCGATGAGGCCTTCGCGCGGCGTTGCCTCGACAAGCTGCGAAGTTTCCACGCCGCCGGAGTGACGATCGTGGTGGTGAGCCACACGCTGACGCTCGTCGAAGCGCTTTGCGACCGCGCGCTCCTGCTGGTGGGCGGGAAGCTCGTGGCTGCGGGACCGCCCGCTGAGGTCATCGCGACCTATCGCTCTAGGATCGCGGGTTGAATCCCGCGGGTCTGACCGTGGCTTCGGAGCAGGCGTCTATAGGGTCTTTGCGCGCAAGCCGAGGCGCCCCGGCCTAGGGTCGCAGCACCGCCGCGCAGCTCCGCGCAAAGAGCGACCTTCGCAACCAGACTTTGGATGCGGCGGGGTGCGCCCAGCTCGCTCGGGTGTTGCCGAATCCGGGTCGGACGGCCGGGGTTCTACCCGAGATCCGTCGCGAGCTGGAGCCACGGCCTCTGTGCGACCGCCCTACGTCAGAACCCTCGAAATTCGAGCACCCCGAGAAGGCTGCCGCGGGTGGGATTCTCCCCCGTGATCCGGGGCCTCGAGGCCAGCGCCCCCCACGCATGTGCAGAACTCAAGCTCTAGCTAGCAGCGACCGATGCTAGGTCCCAGGAAATCCAATGACTCTTCCGGCTCAGCCGCGGTGGGAGGCGACGCGAGGCCAATGAATGGTTTCTGGGACTTCCTAGTTCGGCCGGCGCTCGAAGCCGCAAGGGCGCGGGTGGTCGTAGAGATCGGATCGGAAGGCGGCCGGCACACCCGCCGCCTTCTCGAATGGTGCGCGATCCACAGCGCACACCTGCATGTGGTCGAACCAGAGCTGCGATACGACGTCGACGAGCTCGCTGCGGCTTATCCCGAGCGAGTGACCTTTCACCGCGCCACGAGTCTCGAGGTGTTGGATCAGCTCGGTCCCGTAGACGCTGTCCTCATCGATGGGGATCACAACTGGTACACGGTTTACCACGAGCTCAAGATGCTCGAGTCCGTGCACCGATTCACCTTCCCCCTGGTCCTTCTGCACGATGTCGCATGGCCCTTTGCCAGGCGGGACATGTACTACGCACCCTCCCGCATCCCGCCGGCGTACCGCCACAGTTACACGAAGGGCGGGGTCCGGCGCGGTGAGGGCAAGCTGGTCCAGGAAGACGGTCTTGCGCCGGAGCTCTACAAAGCAGAGCAGGAGGGTGGCGCGCGCAACGGCGTCCTTACTGCGGTGGAGGACTTTTTGCTCGAGACCGATCTCGGGCTGCGACTGGAGGTCGTGCCCGTCGATTTCGGGCTGGGACTACTCGCCAGCGAGGCGCTCCAAGAGAGACGTCCGGCACTGTGTTCGCTGCTCGATCAGCTTCACACCACGGAATTTTTAGAGTGCCTCGCCGCCCACGCCGAGGAACGCCGCATCGATGACCTGGTCGGTCTACAGGGCGAGAACCATCGGGCTCGCGCAGAACTCATGCGGGTCAGCGCGGACCTTGGACGTCACCAAGCGGAGCTGGCGCGTCATGAGGTGGAGGTAAAGCGCCTACGCGAGATGCTGGGCGGCGTCTTCGCGGAGCTCGAAGCCGTGCGGAATGAGCTCGCGACGGCGCGACATGAGCTCGCTCATGTCACAGGTTCGCGTTCGTGGCGATTTACAGCACCGCTTCGCCGCGCGGGAAACGTCGTACGAAGTTGGGAGCGCACAGCGCAATGAAACTGTCGGTGGTCGTTGTCGTATACAACATGCGGCGGGCGGCCGCGCGGACTTTGTTTTCGCTTTCTCCGCGCTACCAGCAGGCGATTCGGTCCGAGGAATATGAGCTCATCGTTGTGGAAAACGGCTCGACCCGACCACTCGATCCGGAAAAGGTGCGCGAGCTCGGGGACAATGTCCGCTACTTCTTCCTGGAGAACGCTGGTCCCTCGCCCGCCTCCGCGGTGAACTTCGGACTGCGCGAGGCGCGCGGTGAGCTGGTGGGTGTGCTAATCGACGGCGCGCGCATCACGACGCCAAACCTCCTCCAGCTCTCAGAGCGAGCGTTGGCCACGCATCCCAGGGCCATCGTCTGTACCACGGGCTGGACCCTCGGTCGCGAACCACAGAATTGGGCGATCGCACGCGGCTTTGACGAGGCCAAGGAAGACGCGCTTCTCGACGAGATCCGCTGGCCGTCGGAGCCTTACCGACTGTTCGAAATCGCCACGCTGGATGGGTCCTCGTCGATTCTCGGCCCGATCGCCGAGAGCAATACCCTCTTCATGCGGCGCAAGCTCTGGGACGAGCTGGGCGGGATGGACGAGCGCTTTGACCAGCCCGGCGGTGGCTTTGTGAACCTCGATACGCTCGAACGAGCCCTCAGTCTCCCGGGAGCGGAAATGGTGCTGCTTCTTGGCGAGGCCAGTTTTCACCAGGTGCATGGCGGGATCTCGACGAACTCGCTTCCCCACCAACTCGCGAGCGACCTCGAACAGTGGCATATCCACTACCAGAACCTCCGGCAACAAGACTGGCGCCTCCCCAAACCGAAAATCACGTACTATGGGACGCTTCCCGAGAACTACCGCACGCACCTGATCGAGTGGGCGAACCAGCAAACGCTCGCTCGGGTGAAGTTTTTCCGTGACGAACTCGAGCGGCTGCGAGCACAGGCGGACGCCGCTACCCGAAGGGTTCAGGAGTTGGAGAGCGCGCGCCCCGAGCCCCCGTCGCCGTCGCGTTGGTCGCGTTGGTTGCCGAGGCGTGTGCAAGGACACCTGCGAGGTGCCCTGTGAGTGCGGCGCTTGACGACGCCGCGAGGCGCGTAGCGGCGCTCGAGAAAGAGCTCGTCGAATTGCGCGACGTGCTGCGCAGCGCGCAGGCGGAGCTGCATCTCCTGAGGGCCAGCCTGGCCTTCCGGGTGGCCTATGCGGCGGCCCGTCTGCTGCACGCCGTGGCTCCGCCGGGAACCGGGCGCGGCCGGAGCTTTGCCTATCTGCGGACCCTCGTTTGCTGGCTTGTTCGTTGGCGACGTTCCCTCGCGAGTCGACCGGCCCGCGAGGAGCTCCGGGCTGCGCTGCTCGGGCTCCGCCCGCGCGCGCCCGAAGTGCCCGAAATCCGGCGAGTCGCGACGGAGCGTGCGGCACCGGTCTTTGCGATTGACGATTGGCAGGAGACGCCGCTCCTTCACGAGTCCGAAGTCGATGAGCTCGTGGCGGCGCTGTGGGCATCGCTCGAGCCCGCCCATGACACGCGGGGGATGTGAGTTGCGCAAGGCGACGCTGATCGTTCTCGCCTGGAACAAGTGGGAGCTCACGCACCGCTGTCTCGAGACCTTGCGGCGCACCCACCTGCCCGACACCGAAGTCATCGTCGTGGACAATGGATCGACCGATGAGACGAGGCACGAACTTTCGAGCCGCCGCTGGGTGCGCGTCGTGCGGCTTCCCGAGAACACAGGTTACGTGCGAGGGAACAACGCTGGGATCGAGGCCGCCGACCCAGACTCCGATATCGTGCTTCTCAACAACGACGTCGAGTTCCACCAACGCGACTGGCTCGAGCAGCTCCGCCGCTCCGCGTACGCGGCAGACGACGTCGGCATCGTAGGATGCCGCCTCACGCTGCCCGATGGACGCTTGCTTCACGCGGGAACGTACATCCTCTCGGACACGCTTTGGGGACAGCAAATTGGAGCGCTCGAGAAAGATCTCGGGCAGTACGGACGCGATCGTGAGGTGCAGGGAGTGGTCTTTGCGGTGGCCTACCTGCGCCGCGATGTCCTGAACGCGATGGGTGGCCTTTGCACCGACTTCCACTCGTATTTCGAGGATACCGACTACTGCCTGCGAGCGGCAGAAATCGGCTTCCGCACCGTGCTCTGTGGCGAAGTCACGTTGGTACACGCGCAACACGGCTCGTCAGGCAGCGAGGCCGCGACCCTCCGGCTGTTCCGTGGGAGCCAGAGCATGTTCCGCCGCAAGTGGGAGACGCGACTGCGAGAGCGGGAGCAGCCCGAGTTCCTGTGGCAGTCTGTCATGTCGCTGCCGGGCGGCTACGCCGAGTCCAGCAAAGCGTTCGTGCGCGCCTTCGTGCAAAGGGGGGCCCGCCCGCTCTACCGATACGCCTACGGACTTGGCACACCCTTCCCCTTTGCGGAGCCAGCTTCGACCAACGACTACCTGCTCGACGTGGTGCGCCAGCGCACCGTCCCGCGAAAGCCTCGAATCGGTGTGGTCTATGCACAGGGCGACGTGTTCGCTCGCAACCCCGCCTCGTATCGCATCGGGTACACGATGCTCGAGGTGGACGGGTTCCCGGCCGAGTGGGTGCGGCAGGCCCAGGGCATGGAGGAGGTGTGGACGCCGACAGAGTTCAACCGTCGGGGACTCCTGGCCTCAGGTCTGCGGCGTCCGGTGCACGTCATGCCGCTTGGGGTGGACACCAACTACTTCCACCCGGGCATTCGCGGCTTCCGGAATCCCCACGGCGAGTTCGTGTTTCTAACCAGTCTCGAGTGGGGTGAGCGCAAGGCCCCGGAGTTGTTGCTCCGCGCCTTCAGCGAGACCTTCACGGCCCGTGAGCCGGTCCGTCTGGTGGCGAAGATCTCCAACACAGATCCCTCGGTCAGTCTCAAGGAGAGGATCCGTGCGCTCGGGCTCAAGGCGGGTGGAGGTCGAATCTCGTATCTGCTGAACCGCGCGATCCCCTACCACGAGCTCGGAGCCCTGTATGGCTCGGCCGATTGCTTCGTTTCGGCGAGCCGGGGAGAAGGTTGGGGAATGCCCGTCCTCGAGGCGCTGGCCTGCGGCCTGCCAGTGATCGCGACCGACTGGGGTGGTCACACGGCCTATCTGCATGAGGGAATCGCCTACCCGCTTCGCGTGCGCGCAACAGAGCTGGCGCGCGCCAAGTGTCCGTACTACGAGGGCTTGCGCTGGGCGGATCCTGACGAGGAGCACCTGCGCCATTTGCTCCGCCATGTTTCCGAACAGCGCGAGGAAGCGCGGACACGCGGTCGCGCCGCGGCCCAAGAGATTGCCGCCCGCTGGACCTGGGAGCATGCGGCGGCACGCATCCTGAGCCGCATTGAAGCGCTCGGGAGCCGATGATGAGGATGCGCTGGCTCACATGAGGACGATTCTCTCCAAGCTCGGACGGCGCCGCGTCGACTCGGCGCACCCGGAGGGTGTCGCGGCCGGCGTGGCTGCTTGGCGCGAAATCATCCTGGCGCAGGGACTGAACGCAGACCGCGCGCGCTCACTCGGAGACGCGCTCGAGGCGGAGGGTCGGCAACTGGAAGCCGTTGAGGCGTGCGTCGCTGCCAACCGGCTGCGGCGAGACCCTATGCTCGAACGGCGTCTCGTGCGGCTGCGCCATGCGGCTTTCGCACAGCTAGAGCGTTCCCTGGCGCCCCCCTGGCCTCCTTTCGTTCCCGAAGACCACTCGGGTGCAGACGGTCCACCCGTGGTCATGCCCGCGGATCTCACGCCGAGCGTGCTTCGCAATGGCATCTTCCGGCACGGCTGCGTATGGGTACGCGGCCTCGTGCCCAAAGCACGCGTGGCACGGCTTGTCGAAACCATCGACCGTGCCTTCGAAGCTCACGATGCTTGCGCGACGGGTGGCGGTACTTCCTCGTTCTTTGATCCTCTGGAGGTGATCCCGAATGGCGAGGCCATGCGCGGTTGGGTCCGCGAAGGGCAGGGTGTTCTCACGGCGGACTCGCCCCGCGCGCTCTACGAGTTCCTGGAGACTGTGCACGAGCTACGACTGGACGAGCTGATCCATGGCTTCTTCGGCGATCGGCCAGCACTCTCAGCGGAGAAGTGCACGTTGCGCCGCGTGGACAACACCCCGAGCTATGCATCCTGGCACCAGGATGGTGCCTTCATGGGCAACGGGCTCCGCACGGTGAACGTCTGGTTCGCACTGAGCCGCTGCGGTCGCGATGCGCCTGGCCTCGACATCATTCCGCGGCGTCTCGATCGCCTGCTGCCCACCGGGGGCGAGGGCGCGATTTTCGATTGGTCAGTTTCGGAGCAGACCATTGCGCGCGAACTCCCGGGCATACCGATCTGGCGGCCGGAGTTCGAGGCCGGAGATGCCTTGCTGTTCGATGACCTGTGCCTGCACCGTACAGCTGTCGACTCCTGGATGACTCAGCTGCGCTACGCCATCGAAAGCTGGTTCTTCTCCTCGTCGGCGTACCCGGTCGGCACACAAACGCCGATCCTCGTGTGAGGGGTGGGAACCAGAAGTGGCCGAGCTAGGCCTCGCGGCGCGGCTCGCCGCGGTCGTGTTTACAGCGCTCGTGGCAGAGGGCGTCCGCCGCGCCGACCGGGCAGCCGCCGAGGGACGCTTCTCGCGCGCGTTCGCCGACGGGCTGTGGCTTGGTGCATGGCTTGGTGCCGCACTCCTGCTCGCTAACCTGCTGAGGACCCCAGCAAACGATTTCTCTGTCCTTGCCGCAGCGAGTGCCCTCGCGTTCGCCGCGCTCGCTGGCGCAGCGCTTTCCCGTCTGTCCGCTGCGGGCCGCGCGGCTGTGGTCGCGGGAGCCAGCCTCCTTGTGGTCGGCCGGCTGGCAGGCTTCGCCGCGCTGGCCATGAATCTCGGTGCCTGTCTACCGGCATTCGCTCTCGTGCGCTGGGTCGCACCCCACAGGCCGCGCCTCGCCGCTTCACTCGAGGCGGCGCTCTTTATCGGACTCGTCGCGATGCTCCATCGCTTGCGCCTCCATGGAGTCATGGCCGGGCTCGCAGCTTGGAGTCTCTTCGCATTTGTTTCGTTGCGTCACGTGAGCTTCGCTGTCTCGTCACGCCGGACACCGGGAACCTCTCTTGTGCAGTATCTCTCGTACCTCCTTTTTTTTCCCAGCTGTATCGGTGCGATGGAGGACTTCCGAGAGTTCCGCGAGCGCAATTTGGAGGGGCCGGCGCATTTTGCGACGACCGAGGCAATCCGCTCGATCGTAGTCGGAACGCTCGCGCTCGGAATCGCGATCCGGATCGATGCTTCTATGAATCGCATCCTTGAGACGCCAGGCGCCCTTGCGGCGTGGGCCGAGGTGGTACGCCTGTTTGTGCGAAGCGCGCTTGCGGTGACCGGGCTCTGGGCGCTGCTCGAGGGAGGCGCGCTCCTCCTGGGCTTTCGTCTGCGCTCAAATTTTCGCGGAGTCCTCGTCGCCGAAAGCCCCTCCGCCTTCTGGCATGCATGGCGTGGGACAATGACGCGCTGGCTCACGCTCTACATCTACCTGCCCCTCGGCGGGAATCGGCGCAACCGCACCCGGAACACGGCCATCGCCTTTGCCGTGAGCACGGCTTGGCACTGCGCGGGCACCGTGATGCTGCAAGGTGAGCGCTTCGCCATGGCCGCACTTGCACCGGTCGTGACCTGGGGCGCGATTTCCTTCGCGGGCGTGGCGCTTCATGCGGCGACGCGCTCGCGCTTTCCCGCGCCGGCTCGCGCTCCGCTCGCAACGGCAGCCTTGCGTGCAGCGAAGATCGGCGGAACCTGGCTCTACGGGAGTTTCACTGTGACGCTTCTGGATTTGTCGCTCGCGGATCCCGCCCGCTTCGCGCTTTTCCTGCGTCGCATCACGGGTCTTGGCTGACCGCCTCCGCCGCGCGCAGGCGCAGGCCGATCGGGGTCCGCAAAGTAGGCGATGGATAGGCGGCCCTCGATCGATTCGGCTCGGAGCTTCCGGGCAACGACGCACGTTCCCCGTGGAGCGGCGTAGGCTGCTTCAGGCGATCGCGTCCGCATGGGTGGCGGCAGGGCAGGGGAGACGCAACAGGCTGAACCCTCCCCGCAAGGCACAGGACTGATTTGAGGTCGACCAGGTTTGCCGACCGAGAGGCAGCGACGAGCGTCCGGCAGGCACTCCCAGAATGCAAAGGCGCCGGATCCTGAGCCTCTTAGAGCAAGGGGCCGTTCGAACAACGCCGGCGCAACCTCACGTCGGACCGCGACGCAGCACGGCAAGGACGACCAATGATTGGGCCAAAGGCCGGCGTCCGTTGGCATTTGCGATGCGGAAATTCGCTCGCGACTCCAGAGCTCTCTGCGGTAGATTAAGCGTGGCATCCCAATAGAAACACCTGAGTCTGAGCGAAACGTTGTCGAACATCATTAGCTTTAGCCTTTACGGCGACAATCCTCTCTACTGCGAAGGCGCCTTGAACAATGCGGTCTTAGCCCGGGATCTCTATCCCGGCTAGCACTGTCGCTTCTACTTCGGCGACAGCGTGCCAGGACGCTACCTAAGAGAACTTGAGAGATGTCAATGCGAAATGATTCCAGTGAAGAAGACGCTTGGACTTCACTATGGTCGGTATTGGCGCTTTTGGGTCGCCTCGGATCCAAGCGCAGAGCGCTTCATCGTTCGCGACGCCGACTCCAGGTTGAACCCTCGTGAACGGGCAGCGGTCGACGATTGGATCAAATCCGGCCGATCGTTTCATATCATGCGTGACAGCTTTTATCATCGAAGGCGCGTGCTAAGTGGCATGTGGGGAGGAGTGGCGGGA
>Ga0116216_10002693_pt1 | contig 11746 bp, 12 predicted proteins | sample Sb_taG_11_FD_89696 | JGI IMG/M metagenome (GOLD analysis project Ga0116216, IMG submission 89696) | Peat soil microbial communities from Weissenstadt, Germany - Sb_50d_3_AS metaG | ecosystem: Environmental > Terrestrial > Soil > Wetlands > Peat | place: Germany: Weissenstadt | collected 2010-09-21
GACACCCAGCGCATTCAGGAGTCTCACATCACGATCGGCCACGTGCTGGCCGAGCTCGTGGAACAGGCGCTCTTCCCAAGGCACGTGTGAGACGGCCCCCTGCGCCCATCGATCGCACTCAGCTGCGGACGGTCTCGGCCCGGCGGCGACCGAGCAAGGTGCGAACGCTCGATGAAGCCGTACCGCATTCGCGCGGAGCGAGCTTCTCCGAGTTCCTCGACCACCTACCGGGACTGCTCGGTGCCGCGGATCTGCGGGCCGCGATCGACGCGGCCCTGCGGGCCGAGGCCGGCAAACGCACGCTTCTCTGGGGCCTTGGGGCCCACGTGATCAAAGTGGGACTGGCGCCCATCGTGGTCGACCTGCTGGAGCGGGGCTTCGTGAGCGGGCTCCTCCTGAACGGGGCGGGCTGCGTGCACGATCTCGAGCTCGCGCTCATGGGGCGCACCAGCGAGGACGTGGCAGTGGCTCTTGATGACGGCTCCTTTGGCATGGCCAAGGAGACGGCCGAGCTCTTGAACGGCGCGATCGCGAGGGGCGCGAGCGAGGGCCTGGGCATGGGTGCGGCCGTGGGGCGCGAGATCTCGAGAGGGCGCTATCCCCACAAGCGACGCTCGATTCTCGCGACAGCGGCCCGACTCGGCATCCCGGTGACGGTGCATGCGGCGATCGGTACGGATATCCACCACATGCACCCGAGCGCGGACGGTGCGGCGCTCGGGGCCACGAGCTACCGCGATTTCGAGACCCTCGCGGGACTGGTGGCAACGCTCGAAGGTGGAGTGTTTTTCAATGTGGGGTCTGCCGTCATCTTGCCCGAAGTGTTTCTAAAAGCCCTGGCCCTCGCGCGCAACCTCGGTCACCCCGTGCGCCGGATTACGACCGTGAATCTGGACTTTATCCGCCAGTACCGACCGGCGGTGAACGTGGTCGAGAGACCGACACGCCTCGGCGGCCGCGGGATCTCTCTGATCGGCCACCACGAGATTCTGCTCCCCCTGCTCGCGGCGGGCATCATCGAGGGCAGCAGCGCGCGACGCAAAGCCCGAACGGTGCGTGCATGAAGGGACGGATTGTGCTCCGCGAGGGCGACATCACACAGGAGCGCGTCGACGCGCTGGTGAACGCCGCCAACAGCGCGCTGGTGCTCGGGGCAGGTGTCGCCGGGGCGATTCGTGCAAACGGCGGTCCGGCGATCCAAGAGGAATGCGACCGCATTGGCCCGATCGGCGTAGGCGAAGCGGTGGTGACGGGTGGCGGCATGCTTCCCGCTCGCTTCGTGATCCATGCGGCAAGCATGCCTCCGGGGGGCGCCGCAACCGAGGCGAACGTGCGGAGTGCCTTCCGCCGCAGTCTCGAGCTCGCACGCGAGCGCGGGTGCCGCAGCATCGCGGTCCCGGCGATCGGGGCGGGGATCGCCGGCTTTCCCCTGCAGCGCTGCGCAGAGCTCTTGCTCGAGGAGGCGCGCTCCCACCTGGAAGGCGAGACGACGCTCGAGGAGATCCGCTTCGTACTCTTTGGCGAGCCGGCCTTCCGCATGTTCGAGATGGTGAACGACGCGGCCAAGATCGCCGAGAGTGTGGCGCGACTTCGGGGAGGCTCCCCATGATCGTCGCGCTCCACCAGCTCACGGCGGCGCTCTATCTCGCAGCCGGTCTCTTGGCGGGGGTGGGTCTCGTGCTCGCCCGCCCGACCCTTTCGCGCGCCGCGGTGGCGGTCCTCGTCGCAGGTGCGGCTCTCCACGGTGTCGCCTTCGTCGCCTTTCACCTTGCCGCCGAGCCCCCGCCTCTCACGGATCTTCCGGCTTCGGTGTCGCTCATGGCCTTTCTGGGTGTGCTGTTTTACCTCTCGCTCTTGATGCGCTCGCGGCTCACCGCGCTCGTGGTCGGCGTAGCGCCGATGGCATTTCTGGGTGCCTTTTTTGCCGCTCTGCGTCTGCCCCACTCCGAGCACGTGCCCTTTGTCGGGGCGGCTTCGTCCTGGCCCCATGCGCACGTTCTCCTTGCGAGCGGCGGGCTCGCCTCCCTCGCCGTCGCATTCCTGGCAGGGGTGGTCTTCTTGGCCGAAGACCGCCGTTTGAAGGCGAAGCGGCCCATGCCCGGGGGCCTGCGCCTGCCGAGTCTGGAGGCCCTGGACCGGGTGAACGCCGTGGCACTGGTGGTGGGCTTCCCGCTCCTTACCCTCGGTGTGCTCACCGGCATGATGTGGGTGGAGGGCACGAGCGGCCGCCTCTGGACAGGCGCCGCGCACGAGACCTGGTCGATGGTCGCCTGGGCCGTCTACGGCGTGCTCGTCGCGGCCCGCTTCCGCGCGCACCAAGGAGCACGCCAAGCGGCCATCGCCGCGGTCGCTGGCTTCGCGTTCTTGTTGTTTGCGGTGATCGGCGTGGGTCTTCTCACATGAGGGTCCTCGTGGTCGGCATGAACCATAGGACAGCGCCGCTCGAGGTTCGCGAGCGCTTCGCCGTGGCGGAGCCGGCGCCTCACCTCACAAAGCTCGTGGCGTGCGAGGAGATCGACGAGGCGCTCTTGCTTTCGACCTGCAATCGCGTCGAGGTGGTCGCCCTGACGCGCCATCTCGATGCAGCGCGCCACCGGCTGCGCGCATTCTTCCACCGGGATCTCGCCGGTGAGACCCCGGTGCAAGGGGCCGCGGCTCTCGAGAACCTGCTCTTCGAGTACGTGGACAGACCCGCCATGCGCCAGGTCTTCCGGGTGGCGGCTTCGCTCGACTCCATGGTGGTGGGCGAGCCGCAGATTCTCGGCCAGATGAAAGACGCCTACCGGGCCGCCGTCGAGTGCGGCGCCTGCGGGGCGATCCTCTCGCGCCTGTTCCAGAGCGCCTTCGCCGCGGCCAAGCGTGTGCGGCGTGAAACCCGAATCGGCGAGAGGCCGGTCTCGGTGGCCCGTGTGGCCGTGGATCTCGCCAAACAAATCTTCGAGTCGTTCGACGGCAAGACGGCGCTTCTCGTCGGGGCAGGCGAGATGATCGAGACCGCTCTCGAAGCGCTGCGCACAGAAGGCCTACGCTCGATCCTCGTTGCGAACCGCACGCAGGCCCACGCCGAAGCCTTGGCGCAGCGCTTCGGCGCGAGTGCGCGGGGTCTCGGTGAGCTGCGCGAAGTGCTGCCCCAAGCAGACATTGTGCTGACCTGCACGGCCGGCCAGACCCCCATCCTTGGGGTCGCAGATTTTGCCGAGGCACTTCGCGCACGACATGGACGGCCCGTCTTCGTGATCGACATTGGCGTGCCGCGCAACATCGACCCCGGAGTGAACCGGCTGGACAGCGTCTATCTCTATGACATCGACGATCTCGCGGGTGTCGCGGCGGCCAACGCCGACGAACGTCGCCGCGAGACCATGCTCGGCGAAGCCATCGTGCTCGAAGAGCAGCAGCGCTTCGACGGCTGGCTCCTCGCGCTCCAGGCGGTCCCGACGATCCGCCACCTGCGCGCCCGAGCGGAAGCGATCCGGCTCACGGAGCTACAGCGCGCGCTCCAGCGGCTCAGTCTTGCCGAAAACGAGCGCCAGGCCGTGGAGTCGCTGACGCGCTCGATCGTCAACAAACTGCTCCATGCGCCTGTGTCGCGCTTGCGGGCCGAGGCCGAGCGCGAAGAGGGACTCGCCTACCTCGAAGCTGCGCGCGTGCTCTTCGCCTTGGACGATCCTGACATGCCCGGCGCGGAAGCTGCGGAGCCCGCCGCGCTGGACGACCCGCTCCGCGGCGCTCTCCCCGACTCCGAGGATCCCGAGGACACGTGACAGCGCTGCGCATCGCGACGCGCGGGAGTGCTCTCGCGCTCGCCCAGGCGCGCTGGGTCGCGGCGCGCATCGAGACGCAGTTCGCCCGGCCGACCGAACTCGTCACGATCAAAACCTCGGGAGATCGACTGCAGGGGATCTCCTTGGCCGAGGTCGGGGGCAAGGGGCTGTTCGTGAAGGAGATCGAGGAGGCTCTGCTCGAGGGCCGAGCCGACTTGGCCGTGCACAGCGCGAAGGACCTCCCAGCAGCGCTCGCCGGGGGACTCGCCATCGTCGCCTGGCCCCAGCGCGAGGATCCCCGGGATGCCCTCGTGGCACGGGAGCGCGGGGTGCGGCTCGAAACGCTCCGCCCCGGTGCGCGGCTCGGTACGGGAAGCGTGCGGCGCGGCGCGCAGCTGCGCGCCAGGCGCCCCGACCTCGAAATTGTGCCGCTTTGGGGCAACGTCCCGACGCGCTTGCAAAAGCTCGAAGCCGAAGGCTTGGACGCCGTGGTCCTGGCGTGCGCTGGACTTGCGCGCCTTGGGCTTGCAGAACGGATCGACGAGCGGATTTCGACCGAGCTCATGCTGCCCGCGGTCGCACAGGGCACCCTCGCCGTCGAGGCGCGCGCCGGTTCGGCCTTAGGCCACACCCTTGCGGCTTTGAGCGACGCCAACGCCGAGCGATCGGCCCTGGCGGAGCGAGCCTTCCTCGTGCGCCTGCAAGGGGACTGCAACGTCCCCCTCGCCGCCTTTGCCGAGGCCATTGCCGGCGGGCTCCTCCGGGTACGCGGTCTTCTCGCGAGCACAGACGGCCGCACGATTCTGCGCGGCGAGGCGCGCGCTGCGGATCCCGTGGCCGCGGGTGAAGCGGTCGCACAGGAGATCCTTGCACGAGGCGGTGAAGAGCTCCTCGCGAAGCTGCGGCGCGAGGCCGCGCAGTGAGCCAGTCCGCCGGGCGCGTGGTCCTCGTGGGCGCGGGCCCCGGCGATCCGGACCTCCTCACGCTCCGCGGTGCGGCTGCGCTCCGCGCCGCCGATGCGGTGGTGCACGATGCCCTCGTGAATAGTGAGCTCCTGGCACTTGCTCCGCGCGAGGCGCTGCGCATCAACGTGGGCAAACGCGGCCACGACGAACCCACGCTTGCGCAGGAGGAGACCAACGCACTGCTCGTGCGCCTCGCCCGGGAAGGCAAGACCGTGGTGCGTCTCAAGGGGGGTGACCCTTTCGTCTTCGGCCGAGGCGCTGAGGAGGCGAGCGCGCTGGCCCAAGCAGGCATCCGCTTCGAGATCGTGCCAGGGGTCTCGGCGGCGATCGGGGTCCCCGCCTTCGCGGGTATTCCCGTCACTGATCGGCGTTATGCGGCCTCGTTCACCGTGGTGACCGGTCACAAGGACCCGCTGGAACCCGCCGCCTCGATCCGCTGGGGAGAGCTGGCGCGCGGCGCGGATACCCTCGTGGTCCTGATGGGACTCAAGAATCTGCCGGGCATCACCGAGCGCCTGATCGCGAGTGGCCGTCCGGGGCGAACGCCAGCTGCAGCGATCGAGTTGGGCACGACACCCGCCCAGCGCGTGGTCGAAGCCCCGCTCGCTGAGCTTGCGGCGCGCGTTCAGCAGGCCGGACTCCAGGCTCCGGTAACGGTCGTGATCGGAGAGGTCGTCCGCCTGCGCAGCGAACTCGCGTGGGTCGAGCGGTTGCCCCTCGCGGGTCGGCGGGTCCTCGTGACGCGGAGCGAGGGACAAGCGGGCGAGCTTGTGGCGGCACTCCGTCGTGCCGGCGCGGAGCCGGTGCTGGCACCCATGATCGAGCTTGTGCCCCTCACGGGCACGCCTGAGCTCGCTGCCGCGATCGCGGGCCTCGGCAACTACGACGTGCTGCTCTTCACGAGCGCGAACGCCGTGCGCTACTTCATCGAGGCCGCATCCAGCGGAAAGACGCTCTCCGCGCTGCGAGCCCGCGTCGTGTGCGTGGGTCCGGCCACGGCTCGGGCGGCGCGTCAGCTTGGCCTCGCGGTACATCTCGTCCCGGCGCAGCGCTTCGACGCGGAGGGCCTGCTGGAGGCGCTCCGTGCCGCATTTCCGCTCGCCGGTCAGCGCATTCTCTTGCCGCGCGCCGCCGCCGCCCGCAATGTCCTCCCCGAAGGCCTGCGGCGCGCCGGGGCAGTGGTGGACGTTCTGGCGGTCTACCGGACCGCGCCTGCGGCGGCGGATACGGGCGTGCTGTGCGCTCGCCTCGTGCAGGGCGAGATTGATGCCCTTACCTTCACCAGCCCGTCCACCGTGCGCCACTTCCTCGCTTGCCTCGACGAGGCAGCGCGCACGGCGGCGCGCCGCTGTCTGGTGGTGGCCCTCGGCCCGGTGACGGCGGCTGCGCTGCGCGAAGCAGGGCTTCCACCGGACGGGGTCGCGGAGCGGGCAGAAGCGGCCGCGCTCGTGGAGGTACTCGGCGAAGCCATACGAGCGCGCACGAAGGCGGCAGCGCAGAGAGGAGCGTGATGAGCTTTCCGACGGTCCGCCCGCGCCGGCTGCGGCGCACGGAGACCCTGCGGCGCATGGTCCGAGAGACCCGGCTCTCGCGGGAGAACCTCGTGCTGCCGCTCTTCGTGGTCGAGGGTGCCGGGGTGCGAGAGCCGGTCGCCTCGATGCCCGGCGTCTTCCGCTACTCGGTGGACGCCCTCGTCGACGAAGCAAAACGCGTCCACGATCTCGGCATCCCCGCGGTCATTCTCTTTGGCATTCCCGCCGAGAAAGACGCCCGCGGTTCGGGTGCGGATGCGCCGGGCGGAGTGGTGCAGCGTGCCATCAGCGGGATCAAGCGCGCCGTGCCCGAGCTTTGCGTCATCTCGGACGTCTGTCTGTGTGAGTACACCGATCACGGACACTGCGGCGTCGTCGAGGGGGAGCAGGTGCGGAACGATCCGACACTCGAGCGACTCGCGTCGGCGGCGCTCTCCCACGCCCGTGCGGGTGCGGACGTTGTCGCGCCCTCGGACATGATGGACGGCCGCGTCTCGGCGATCCGCCGAGCCCTGGACGGGAGTGGCTTCGAAGAGGTCGCGATCCTCTCCTATGCCGCCAAATACGCGAGCGCATACTACGGACCGTTTCGGGAGGCGGCGGAGAGCGCGCCGGCCTTTGGCGACAGACGCTCCTACCAGATGGACCCCCCGAACCGGCGCGAGGCACTGCGCGAGATGCGACTCGATCTTTCCGAGGGGGCGGACGCGCTCATGGTGAAACCCGCGCTCCCCTACCTGGATGTCCTGGTCGAGGCGAGGCGGGAGTTCGATGTTCCCCTCGCTGCCTATCATGTCTCTGGGGAGTACGCGATGATTCAGGCGGCCGCCGCCCGTGGCTGGATCGATGGTGCGCGCGCACTGGACGAGGCACTCGTGTCGATCAAGCGGGCGGGCGCAGACCTGATCCTCACCTACGGGGCGAAGGAGGTGGCTGCGCGCCTCGTCCCTTGAAGAGGCGTGCGCTGCAGAGCTGAGGAGGCGGCGTGCCGGTCCGCTACAAGATCGTCGAAACGAGCAACGTCACCGACGAAGAGCTCGAGCGGATTCTGAACGAATGGACCGCGAAGGGCTGGCAGGTCGATACGCTTCACTTTGCGATGCGCGAATCCTCCAAGCGTCCGGCCATGGTATTCGTAAGCTTCACCCGGGAGGACCCGGAGCAGCGTTGAGGATCGGCAAGACCCGTTCGCACAGACGCTCGAGGGACCGCCGCCGGACATCTTCGGAGAGACCTCCGACCTCGCTGCGCACGATCAAGAGATCCATGCCAAGCCGCTCCCGGTAGGCGAGAAGTCCCTCGATCACCTCGTGTTCTCCTCCCACCACGACACGCTCCTTTAGCGGCCCGGCGGCCGCCCGGGCCAGGGCGGGGGGAAGCGCCCGTGCGCTTGCTATGGCCTCAGCGGCGAGCCGTTCGCGCAGCTGGGTCGCTTCCGTGTCGTTGGCGGCCAGCAGGACGGTGCGCATGACCGGCGTCCGGAAGGGTCCGACAACGCCGCCAGGCGGCAAGTGCGCGCGGTGAAGCGCGTGGTTCTCGATCAGGACCGCGAGCGTTTCAAGGGGTGAGGCGAGATAGGGCAGCCCGCGGCGCGCCGCCTGGAGAAGCCCCTTCTTCCCGAAGGCGGCTACCAGGAGTGGGGGATGCGGACGCTGTACCGGTCGCAAGCTCGGGGTCACAAAGCGCCCGCCCCCCGTTGCGAAGTGCCCCCCCGCGAGCTCCATGGGTTCGCCTCCGAAGGCGCGCAACATCGCATCGAGGGCTTCGTCGAAGCGATCCCGTTTCGTGTGGGCCTCCACCCCGAAGGCCTGGAACAGCGCCGGTGCGAAGCCGCGCCCGAGGCCGAGCATCACGCGGCCTTGCGAGAGTACGTCGAGCGCCGCCACTTCCTGTGCCAAGCGAAGGGGGTGGTGCACGGGCAAGAGCAGCGAGGTCGTGCCGAGCCGCACGCGACAGGTGCGCGCGGCGATGGCTGAGAGAGCGACCAGGGGGGAGGCCATGGCGCCGCGGCGGAAGTGGCCCTCGGGCACCCAGACGGAGTGGAGACCTAGCGCCTCGGCGTGCTGAGCCCGTGCCAGGAAGGTCGGCCAGCCGCTGGCCTCGGCAGCGCCACCGAGGGCGAGACCGACGGCGAGACCTCCGGAGATCAAGCCCGCCCGAGGGCGTAGGGCAGGATGGTACGCAGGAGATCGACGCGCGAGTCGAGGGTGCGGCCAAGCCCGGAGAGGAGCCCGAGCACGCGACCAATCAACACGATGTGGCTCGGCACGCGAACGATGGGGTTCGATCGGATCATCTCGGGAATCTCGTCGTTCAGCTCGTCGAACATACGGGGATCGGCGTAGGGCTGCGCGCGGAAGCGGCGTGCGAAGTCGAGAAAGAAGCGGGCGACGTCCATCAGAGACTCGCGATCCCCGCTCTTGGTCTCGAAGCCAAGCTCGAGGAGCGCACTACCGAGGCCCTCGGCATCGTCGCGGATCATGGCGAGCGCGAGGGCGACAATGCCCTCGCGGAATCTCGGCGGCAGGTCCTTCGACAGGCCGAAGTCGAGCAGCACGAGCCGCGGGCCCGCAGGCTGAACCAGGAGGTTCCCGGGGTGGGGATCGGCGTGAAAGAAGCCGTGCGTCAAGATCTGACGACAGAAGGCCTCGACCAGAATCTGCGTCACGCGATCCAGGTCGACGTGTGCCGCACGAAGCGCTTCGACGTCGGTGATCTTGATCCCCGACATGAACTCCATCACCAGCACGCGTCGCGTCGTCCATTCCCAGTGGATCTTCGGAACGACCACTTCGGGGTGACCGACGAAGAAGCTGGCCACGGTCTCGGCGTTCCGGCCTTCGTTCACAAAATCGAGTTCCCGCGGCAGGTAGGCGCCGAGCTCATCGAGCAGCGGCATCAGGTCGAGCTCCCGCTCGAACACGCCCACGGCCCGGAACAGCACCCGCAGATTTGCCAGGTCGCTGCGCACCAGCGCGTCAATCTCCGGGTACTGCACCTTGACGGCCACGCGTTGCCCGTCGATCAGCTCCGCTTCGTGAACTTGCGCCAGAGAAGCCGAGGCGATCGGCCTTGCCGAGAACTTCCGAAACACACTGCCCAGCGACCGGTCGAGCTCGCGCTCCACCACGTCCTTCACGACGGAGAGGGGCTTGGGAGGAACGCGGTCCTGAAGGCGCGAGAGCACCTCGACGTACTCCCGCGGGAGCACGTCGGCGCGCGAGCCCAGGAATTGGCAGCCCTTCAGGATCAGGCCCCGCAGGTCGACGGCCGCGTCGTAGATCGACTCCGCGCTCGTGCGGTTGAAGCGCGACCAACGCTCGCGCATGTCGGGAGGGCGCAGGCGCCTTGCGATGAATTGGTTCGCCTTGATGCCGAGATAGATGCGACCAAAGGTCGTACCGACCCGGCGCGCACGGTAGATGCGCTCGCCTGCCGAGAGTGTCGCGCCAGGGTTCATGGCAAGACCGCAGGGTGTGTCGTGACCGGTGGCTCGTGCGAGAGAAATGCACACCCCGAGGCAAGCGTATCGCAGAACACCCCTTGGCCGCCCGAGAGGCGCTGCGTGCTCACCACAGTTCGGGGGGCTTCGTCGGGCACGACCATGCTCCGTGGACGCGCTCGTCGTCGGACGCATCCGCCGGAGCTTCGCGTGACCCCGACGCAGCCTTTTCGTCCGTGTCACCCGGATTGGCTGGAGGACCCGCGGTAGACGGTGCCGCATCCTCCGCGCTCGCGGTGTCGTCAGACCATGGAGGATTGTACGCGCACTGCATCCAGCGCTGTGCCGAGAACTCGAGGATGTAGCTCGAGCCGAAGTTCTGATAGGAGAAGACCTCGTCACCAGCCCCAAAGCCGACCTGCGGTCGGGGAATCTCGACCAGATCCTTGGCAGCGACGAGCTCCGTGAGCGATTCGGGATAGCTGTGCTCGCGCTGGAAGTAGTGTGCCAGCGCGTCGATGATCTGCTGCGCATTCTTCGAACGGGTCACTGTGTAGTCGTGCGCCACGGCGAAGTCGCCGCACAAGATGGGCAGTGCGACGAGGATCGCACCCAGCGCGGTACTCCGGGTCGCGACTTGAATCCGCGGTGGACGCGGAGTCCGCTGGGGCACGCGCCCAGTCGCCGACGCTGCGAGCGCCAGGGACGCCAGCACGAGCGCCGCCAGCAAGAGCGCCATTTCCGTGCCCAGGCGGAACCACACCCAGGCGACCGGGGTGGCGACGGCGACTGCGACTGCGAGGAGCGCTAGCGCGGGCCGTGAGCGCAAGCGCCCGAGACCTGCGAGCAGCAGGGCCACGCAGGCAAGGGCTCCGGCAATGAGCGCGCCTCCGATTTCGATTCCGAAGAAGGAGACGACCGGCCAAGGCGAGATGGCGAACGGAAGCATGGGGTTCGTGCCCGTCACATTTCGCTGGGCCCATACCAGGATCGCGAGCACCGGCAGATAGCTGGCGATGCGAAGGGGCCAAGACAACCTGAGCCAGCTCTCGGCAAGCAGCGGTGCGCACAGCGCCGCGGCCGCGACAAAGGCCGTGCAGATCATCACCGCGGAGCCGCGCCAGCCGAAGAAGCCCCAGATCTGAGGCCGTGTCTCACCCATGCCGTAGAAGAGGAAGAGGAAGGTTGCGAGCCACGCGGCCAGCCCGACCGTCCGCGCGAGCGCGGAACGGGTGGTGGCAAAGACGGCAATCCATAGCAGCGCCGCTGGCAGGGAGAACGCCACAAGGCCGGCGCGAGGAGAGTCGATCCAGAGGCCGAGCGAGGTCGCTTGCAGCCAGTTCGTGAGGAAGCCGCGGGGCTGCCACCACGCAGTGGCGCCCTTCACAGGGGTCGGCCCGATGCCGTGATGAATGGCGAATGCCCAGGCCAAGAGGGCAAGGAGCAGAAGGCCGCCAATGCCTAGCCGCTTCCCAGCCCCAGAACGACGGCTCGCGAGGGGGCTCACTCCGTGTCGCTCGGTCGCAGAATCGAGAAGCGGAGGGGCTCCACGGCGCCGCCGTCCTCCCGGGGGAGCAGGCGAATCTGGGCCCGCACGTCGATGGTCCGCCCCTCCAGCACGCGTTCGAGGATGGCCGCGAGATCCACGGCCTCCAGGGTGCGCGCAATTTCACCCGCCAGTCGCTCGATGAACTCAGCGCGCGTGCGTTCGCTCTGATCCACCGCGAAGTCGATCCAGTCCTTCGGGACGGCCTCACCGAGCGCGCGCCGGACCGCCTCGTTCGTGGTGAAAAAGCCGGAAAGCCCGAAGGTGAGCGCGCGCCGCAGGAGTTCGGGAACCACGTTCGCAGGGGAGGGAGGCCGGATGGCCTCGTTCGGATCCTCGGGATCTTTCGGCGCGGCCGCTCGCGAAGAATCCCCTTTCGAGTTCCCTCGCCCACGCGCCATGGGTTAAGATCCTCCGATGAAGCCGACCCGTGTACGTGACATCATGCAGGAGAAGATCGTCACGATCAGCGCGGGTGAACGCCTGTCGACGGTTGA
>Ga0116216_10002694_pt1 | contig 11736 bp, 13 predicted proteins | sample Sb_taG_11_FD_89696 | JGI IMG/M metagenome (GOLD analysis project Ga0116216, IMG submission 89696) | Peat soil microbial communities from Weissenstadt, Germany - Sb_50d_3_AS metaG | ecosystem: Environmental > Terrestrial > Soil > Wetlands > Peat | place: Germany: Weissenstadt | collected 2010-09-21
AGTTCGATGTTTCCAGTGCGGCCACCTCCACGATGAGCCTGTCGAGTGGCTGATGGCTCACCGGGAGGTCGTATGCCCGGCCGCCGGTTGCGGCGCGCGAATTCGAGTCGACATCGGTGAACTCAATGCTCTCGTTCGAAGTTCGAACGGTCGCGACGAGGTGCTCGACCTGAGCCGCTGGTCCCCGAGGAAGCTCACGCGAACTGCCGAAGCCGCCTGAGCCTCGGAAGTCCCCCCGTTCGTGCCCTTCCTAGAATCGGCTCTTTTGCGCGAACGCGCCTTCGTCACGCCATCCTGGGCGTCGGCGGACGCGACTTGACGCGTGCGCAGGCAGCATGCGAAAGACGCGCGGCCCGTGAGGAGGCACCATGAGGTTCGCAGTTGTCGCAGCGTTCGTTTTCGGCCTTGCGGTCTGGCTGCACGCCGCGGCTCCGGCTTTCGCCTGGCCGCCGGGCTGCCCGAGCTTCCCGTGCTGTCCACCGAATCCGCCGCCAGGGTGCCCGCGCTGATTGACCTAGCGCGATTGACCCAGCTCGAGGGAGCGACCGCCCCCCCAATGCCCACACGACTCGCGATGCTTCTCTCCCTTGTGGTCGCCGTCTTCGCGCACGGTCCCGCGTGCTCCCATGGCCCACAGCGCGAGGTGTGGGATCGGTGGACAAAGCCGGAGGCCACCGAGCAGGAACGCGCACGGGACTTCGCCGACTGTCGGACGCACGGACAATCGGGTTGGTACGGCGGGGGCCCGGTAGGGATCGCGGTCGCTGCTTCGATGGCGGGGGGCCAGAACGATGACGTCTACCGGGCCTGCATGATCGCGCGAGGGTGGCAGTGGAACGAGCAGCCAGTCACGCTGCCTCCTTCTTCGGCGCAATGACAGGGGCCGCCGATCTCTCCGCGAGACGAACGTGGACCGCGGGGCCGCGCACGCTGCGAGGCTAGCCGGCCGACGCAAGGCGCATGCCACCGCGTTGTCCCCCGGGTCGTCTGGGGTTTTGAGGCGCGTGTGCCCGCAATTGCTGCGTCCCGCACACCAGCCTGGGTCGCTTCGCAGTCTGCGAAAACCCACGGGGCAGGTGGCATCGCTCTCGAGGAGAGTTTGCGCCGAGCCGCTGGTACCCCTCCATCTCGGGCGCCGTTCCACTACGGTTACGGGAGGAACAGGAAACGCGGGTGCTGTCGGAGCCCGATGGGGGCCGAAAGTGAACATGGCTGACGGATGACTCCCGCCACCTCGGAATTTGTCTTCGGCATGCCGATGCTTCTCGTCGGTGCCTGGGCGAGCGGTATCGGGTTTGGCCTGATCCGGCCGCCACGGCGCGGGGGGGCGCAAGCCGAGAAACAGTATCTGTTCGCCTTTGGTCCCAGGTTCAGGAGGGCGGGACTGACCTTCACCATTGGGGGCATTTTCTTGGTTCTGCACGGGATCTGGCGTCTTGTGAACCCCGTGGGTTAGGACAGCACCCGGAGGTTTAGATGGCCCGCAGGTGTTCAGTCTGTGCGCGAGCGGATCGCGAGCTCGTCAACGCCGCTCTGGTCAGCGGAGGTAGCTTCCGAGAGATCGGAACGCGCTTCGGCCTCGCCCTGGGGACCATCCATCGTCACACGCAGCACGCGCGGCGCGCCGCTCTGCTCGCCCAGGTCGGCGCCATCGCAGAGCGGGGCGAAACGGAACGGGCCGCCAATCGTGGGCCCGACTGGACCCCCGCCGCTGACGACTTCTCACCTCTCGCCCACGCCCAGCGCAAGCTGCTCGAGGCGAGACGCAGGCCCGTCCGGTGGGTGGGAGTCCCTTGAGCGAAGGGCGTATGTCTCACCCCTCATAAAATTTCGCGGGTCAGCGCGGCGTGCGCGCGCCTGAGTGGTGGAGCTCGGGCGACAAGTTGGCGACAGGATTTGGACGGGTCTGACCCCAGGAATTTCAGCTACTTAGCCTTGTCCTTCTCGGGTTCGACTCCCGTTGGGAGCGCCAGTGGTTACGGGCACTTAGGTCGCGTTCCGAGTCGGTGGACTCATCTTGGACCGCGAGCAGAAAGAGGTTACCTACCTCGGTGTGCTGTGCGTAGAAGTCCACGCTCCGTTTTTCAGCGTGTCCCATCGCATTCTGGAGCTGACCGGGTGAGGCTCCCGCGGCCTGCGCTCCCGTCGCCGTGCTGTGCTTGAGTCCCGCGTACAGACCGATCCATACACCGGCCTTCTTGCAGGCATCGCGCCACGTCACCGCGAGAGCGTTGTGCAGATACCGCCCGACCGGCTGCCCGTCGGGGTTCAAGAAGATCGGCTCGCCGGGCTGCGCCGAGCTACGAAACGCGAAGAGCCATTCGCCCAGCTCCCGGTCGATCAGCACTGGCGCCCGTAGCTTGCGGTTCTTCCTCGGCCCGCGCACCGCGTCGCTGCGCTGGCCCAGCATCGCATGATTGACGAAGAGCAGGCCGCGGTCGCGATCCCAGTCCTCGGCGTTGAGCGCGCGGGCCTCACTTGGTCGGATGCCCGTCCGCAGCGCGAGGAAGATGCCGCGCCGATCCTCGCGGATCGCCGCGAGTACCCGCGCCTGCGCCTCGAGGTCGATCAGCTTCGGGCGGTACTGCGTCGGCTTTGGACTCTCCGGCCAGACGGGGAAGGCTGGGAGTTCCTTCCGGGCGACTGCCCAACGTACGAAGATACGGAGAGTTCCGAGCGCGTTCGCGACCGTCTTCGCGCTCTTGCCCTGGGCGAGCAGCGCCGCCGCCCAGTCCTGTACGACCGCGTAGTCGAGGTCGGTTAGCAGGAGGGCCCGAAGCGGAGCTGCGTAGCCGGCGGCGAACCGACGCTCGTCGCGCAGCGTATTCGCCGAGAGCTGCCCGGACTTCTGCGCGGCTGCGCGATGTTCGATCCACACGTCGAGGCGATCGCCGACCGTCGCCGAGGGCGACTGCTTCCTAGGAAGTCGTCGCGCGATTACGGTCTTCGGATCTTCGCGCCGCATCTCGTCGCGGATGGCTGCAAGAGTGGACTCTGCATCGGCGCGGGAGCGGAACTAGTCGCCGCGGTCGGAGTACAGGTAGGTGCCGAACGGGCGTATGTCGATTCGGAACGTACCCGGTCGTCGCGGTCGCTCGAGCACGCGCCCGAACTCTTGGGCTTGATCCCTGGGTAGAGGCTTATCTTTCGGCCACATATGCCCGCGCCTCCTGCGCAGCGTGCCCTCGCGCTTCCACATGGTCGACCGCCTCACAAGTATACACCCGCGCGGTGCATCGTTCCTCCCGAACCCAAGGTTCTTTAAACCTCGCGGCCGACGACTCGCTGTACGAACGCGGTCGACTCGGTCGGCGCACCGATCGTAGGCTCGCCGGGCCCCGCGTACCGCGGGCCTACCTCGACACGCCGGGGGACCTCGCCGGGCGAGAGAGCACGAACGAACTCGCCGCCTGCCTCTTTACCCCACTCGACGCGAAGTCGTGCGCCAACCCAGTAGCACGCACCATTACTTTTATCGCCTCCTCGCAGCTTACCGCCGTTAGCGTTGCGATCGGTCACGCTCTGGGCTTTGTACATCGTGCGTAGCGTCGACGCGATCTTCTGCGGATGTGTCGATATCCGCGCCTTTCTGGCAGAGTTCCAGCATCGGGCACAGTCGGCGAGTAGGTCCATCGTAAAGGTGTACTCGCTTCCGAACTCGAGGCATTCCTCGAAGAACTCGGTATACGGGTTCTGCGTCCCACGCTCCTCGTCGCGTGCTTCGAGGAGTACAGCGGGAATCTCGATTGTGCCCCGTGCGATGTAGCGCCACGCGCCTTCTACCAGAAGTCGGAAGAGGTGGGCCTGTACGGATGGTCGGCGGGCGAGCGTCGTCTTATAGTCGGGTTTCATCTTATCGGGCGGTACGGAGTTCGGCAGCGAGATTAGCCCGATGCGCTCCCAGGCCGCAGTTTCCTCGGCGTTGAGGCTAAGAGGCGAGTTCGACCCGGTCGCGATCGTAGCGACGAGACGTACGTCGTAGCCCTTCTCGTTCTTCCCGCTATACCGCAGCGCGTCCCCGCCGACGAGACGCTTTAGCGCGGACTCGTCGATCTGCCGATACGCTGGGAATTCCTGCACCACTACAAAGCGTGCTTTAATGGCGGAACGGAGCCAGTCGGTATGAGCCTGCTTCCCGCCATTCCTCTGCGCGAGCAAGACCTCGGTCTCTAGACTGCCGGCGTAGAGGATCGCCGCCATAATGTTTAGGAAACTGCTCTTCAGCGAGTGGGCTTCACCGACGAACGAGGCGAGGAACTTAAGCACGGACTCCCCGAGTAGTGCGGTTCCTAATATTTCAAAAAGTCGCGCGAAGTCTTCGGCGGTGAGATGCCCGAACATCGTGGAAAAAATGAACTCGAGATCGGGGTCGTTCGGCGCCTTCGGGTCGTAACCGACGGCGGTCTGCTTCGTGTGCCGGTACTTTGGGTCGTGCGGGAGTAGCTCGCCGATCTTAAGATCGTACACGCCGGCAGGTGTACAAATTTGGAAGACCGCAGCCTCTCGAGCCGCACGCTGCGCGGGCGTCAGGATAAGGTCGGGGTCGGGCAGTGGGTCGAGGTCGGTAGCTCGTACCGATAGCCGAGACTCGAGGTCGTTCCTTAGTCCGTGCCGCTGTGCGCGGGACTGTAGGTTGTGGGCGAACTTCACACGCCCGTCGCGGAAAGGGTCGGTATCGGGGAGTTCCCGGGCGATCGCGTTAAGCACCTTCACGCACAGGGCGATCGCCTCGTCGATCTTCTTATGGTCGCGGTCCTCGAGGTAGACACCGCGGTCGCGGTCGTACGCGAACCACGAGGTACGGTCGCCGCAGTACAGGTACGCGCGGTCGACGAAGAAATCGCACCATCCCAGCTCGTTCGTACGCGGGAAGATTCGGAGGGCAGCCGATAGGTCCAGTCCCGCCGGCACGAGTTCAGCCCTGTATACAGTCGAGCGCTGAACCCGCTCGCCGAGCACCACGCGCCCCGCCGCCACGCCTGCCAGCGCGGGCACCGGGCCTCGGGCTAAAGGCGCTCGCATGAGGTCGCCAGATCCCCCCGGGTGGGAGCAAGCGATGTCACGCGCGGGAGTCGATTGTGGTGGACACCTCCGCGCCAGCGTGGGACAAGGGCTACAGGGAGGGGGAGCCGCATCGGGCGTTGCTCCCGGGTTCACATTCTAGAAGCGGGAGGAACCATGCCCGCGTCCAATTTCACTCCTCGTATTGTCCTGCGCAAGCCCCTCACCCTTCGCGACCAAGGCGCTCCCAAACGGTCCGGCGTGCGGAGTCTCCGGCGGTTGCTGATCGCCTCTGGACATCGCTCTAGAGCTGTTCTTGCCGCCGGTCGATGCGCGGTCGCCATCCTCTCCGTCGCGGCGGCGATCTTGGCCATGCCCGCAACCGCCCGCGGCGACAACATCTTTGAAACGAACGACGTCGGAAGCGCGGGAACGATCGGCGAATACACCACCTCGGGAGCGACGGTGAACGCCTCCCTGGTCTCGACGGGATTGAATATCCCTTATGGCATCGCAGTGTCTGGATCGGATCTGTTTGTCGCGAGCGTGGACAGCGGAACGATCGGCGAATACACCACCTCGGGGGCGACTGTGAACGCCTCGCTGATCACGGGATTGAGTGGCCCGACCGGCATCGCAGTGTCTGGATCGGATCTGTTTCTCACGAACGCTGTCAGCGGAACGATCGGCGAATACACCACCTCGGGGGCGACGGTGAACGCCTCCCTGGTCTCGGGATTGAGTGACCCGCTTGGCATCGCAGTGTCTGGATCGGATCTGTTTGTCACGAACGCTCGCAGCGGAACGGTTGGCGAATACACCACCTCGGGGGCGACGGTGAACGCCTCGCTTGTCTCGGGGTTGAATTTCCCGATTGGCATCGCAGTGTCTGGATCGAATCTGTTTGTCACGGACAGTGGCAACGCAAGGATTGGCGAATACACCACCTCGGGGGCGACTGTGAACGCCAACCTGATCACGGGATTGAATAATGCCCCGACCAACATCGCAGTGTCTGGATCGGATCTGTTTGTCACGAACAACCTCAGCGGAACCAGCGGAACGATCGGCGAATACACCACCTCGGGGGCGACTGTGAACGCCACGCTGATCACGGGATTGGATACCCCGGCCGGCATCGCCGTGGCGCCGGTGCCGGAGCCCGCTACGGGCCTGCTCGTAATGGTGGGAGTGTTGGGCCTCGCGGTGGCCCGCCGCCGAGCGGGCGTGACCGCATAGCATTTCTCATCGCGGCCCTCGCCGTCCGACGCCGTCATGCGCGAAGCACCTCACGCGGAGAGCGCGCCTCAATGTAGTGCCGCCTCTGAGCTATTGGCAGCGGTCGGTATCAAACAGCTTCGACTCCCGTTGGGAGCGCCACACCCACCTGCGTAAGACCTTTAAAATCAGGCAGTTGCGAAACGTCCTCTTCGAGCGATTTCCGCTTGGCGACAAGCTGGCGACAAAATAACCGAGTCCGGTGTTACGCGCCGCGGTCGAAGAACCTCCACCAAGGCCGAAACGGCGAGCTGCGCGTAGCGGCGGGTCGAGCGAGGGTCCGCGTGTCCCAGCATTCGCTGCAGGGATGCGCTCATTCACGCCACGCGCGATCGCAGCGGTCGCCATCGCCTCGCAAAACTTCACGCCTCCTAGGCCGATTGCGCGCGCCGCACGCAGCCACGCATCGCGCAGCGACCAGTGACCCCACCGTTCTCCAATTCCGGGATTCACGAAGAGGGGCTCGCGCGTGAGCTGGTCCGATGGATCCACGTAGCTCGCGATCCACTCCGCGAGCTCCTGGCTTAGTGGGAGACGCTTGGTCTTGCCGCTCTGGTGGGTCCGACTGGCGCGTCGGCGCCATGGCCCTTGCATGCGCGACTCACCGGGCGAGAGTCCTCGAGCCCCGAGCCAAGCGGCCCAGTCCTCGAGCATGCCGTAGGTGAACTCGTGGATGGGGGGCCGCGTCGAAGAAGCTGAAGTAGCCGCCAGGCGCGGCGTAGCGCTCTAGCTCGCACAAAGGCAGCGGGCCGTTCAAGGGTCGGCGGATCGAGACCATTGTGTGAATATATGTGTGGGAGTCGACACATGGCGACCAATCTCGATCTCGATCCGGAACTCGTGGAGCGAGCTCTCGCACTGAGCGGGGAGTCGACGAAACGCGCCGCTGTAACGTCCGCGCTCCGAGAGTTCATCGCGCGGCGCGAGCAGAGGCGACTGCTCGAGCTCTTCGGGCAGCTCGAGTGGGACACGAGCTTCGAGTACAAGAAGGAGCGCTCGCGCGATTGAGTCTCTTCGTGGACACAAGCGTCTGGTCACTGGCGCTTCGCCGCGACCCACCGGTCCACCTCGTCGAGGTGCGCGCCTTGGAGCGAGCGCTGGCGGACGGCGAACTCGTTGTTACGACGGGGCTCGTCTGTCAGGAGATCCTGCAAGGATTCCAAGGGCCTCGCGCCCAGGAGGCGATCGTCGCTCGATTTGCTGCTCTTCCGTTCGTCACACCCGACCGCCACGACCACTTTGAAGCCGCGCAGATTCGCAATCGCGCCCAGCGGCGGGGTATCCAGGTAGGCACGATCGACGCGATCCTCGCTCAGCTCTGCATTCGCCATGAACTGCAGCTCCTCACGACCGACGCCGATTTCGCGCGCATCGCGGAGCAGGAACCGCTGCGGCGTTGGAGCCCGTAGGCGCCTTCGGGCGCAGTGACCGAAGAACCCAGAGGAGTGCCTTTGTCTCTCGCCAAAACTGACGTTTTTTCTTGAAGGGATTGGATTTTGAGTTTGTAGCCGCACGTTCCTCGCTGACAGGCCGATCCTCTGCGAACGCTCGGCGCTGTTCCTTGTGAGCACTCCAACAGTTTGTCGCGTGACCGGTTCTAGATCGAGGGAATCGCGCTATTGGCCGCCTTCGAGCCGGAGAGCGCCACGTCGACGGCTCGGTGGGAAGCGCCCGTTGTGCGCCGCACTCCTTCCAGAGCACGCTCCTCCTACCTCTGGTTCGGATTGCGGCACACCTGATATACACGCGGCCAGGCGGGAACCGCCTGAGGAGGCTAAGCATGATCAGCAGCAGACGGTTTGCGCGCATCCAAAGCGTGGTCCCGGGCACGAGCCTGCTGCCGGTTCCCTTCGGGATCGCGGCCACCACCCTCGTCGTGCTCGGCGCCACGCTGACATTCGATGTATTCACAAGCGCGGGACGCATTGCGGCACATCCTTGGCTCTCGGTCGGGAACCTCGACGACGCGCGCGCGATTCTTGGGGGCATTCTCGGCGCGGTCAGCACGGTACTCGCACTGATCTTTTCGGTGACACTGCTCGTATTTTCGATGGCCGTCAGCCAGTTTGGCCCCCGCTTGATGCCCTATTTTCTACGTGATCGCACCATGCAGGTGGCGCTCGGGCTATTCCTCGGAACCTTCCTGCAAAGCTTGGGAGCCTTTGTCGTCACCGGCCGGCGCGGTGCATCTGTTTTTGTGCCGCAACTCACTGTGCTCACGAGCGTGCTGCCCGTCTTCGTGAGCTTCTGCTACTTGGTTTTCTACAACCACCGCATTGCGCTCGCGATCCAGACCAACAATGTGCTTGCACGTATCGTCGAAGATCTCCATGCAGCCATCGGAGAGTTGTCACATCAACGAGTGGTCGACACGGGTGCCGCTTCTTCCAACGCCCCGAACGGGAAGAGAGCGCAGACGAGATTCGCCAACGCTGCATCGCCGAAGGTGGCGTGGTCAACGCGATCACTAGTGGCTACGTGCAGACGGTCGACCGTGCGCGAGTGGTGAGGGCGGCAGACCGACGGGGGGCGATCGTGTGCCTTGCGTTCAGGCCGGGCCAGTTTGTGCTTGAGGGCGAAGCGCTTGCGCGCGTGCTTCCCGCTGCGCACGCGGAGGAGTTAGCGGCAACGATCCACATTGCGGTGAAGATCGGCCAACATCGTACGCTTGAGCAGGACGTCGAGTTTGCCTTCGCGCAGCTTTCAGAAGTCGCAATTCGCGCGCTTAGTCCTGCCATCAACGACACATTCACCGGTCTGAGCAGCATCGATTGGCTCGGAGACGCATTGCGCATGTTCGCCGCCTTCCCGGCCTCCGACGGCGCGTGGCACACGAAGCTCGGCGCGGTACGACTGCTCGTGCCACCCTTGCTCTTTGCGCGCGTGGTGGTGGGCGCATTTGATTTGATCCGCGAAGCAGGCGCGGAGAACCCGGCGGTCACGATACGGCTGTTGCAAACGTGTGCACGGCTTGCGCCACAGTTGCTCGATCGCGAGCAGCGGCGTGCCCTACGAAGCGAGGTAGAAGCGGCCCACCAGGTCGCAGCCCGTTGGCCTGACGTTCATGTAGATCGCGATGCATTGGAGGAAGCCTACCGTCTGGCGTCCGACCGACTTGGTGCAGCCTGACCCATCCAGCGCCCCGGCAGGTGGGGCCGACGTCACAGCCACCAGGGGCTCCTGATCGGGCCAGCGGATCCCAGGTGTAGCTGATCGAAAACACCCGATGGCGCCTTCTTAGGCGTCGTTGCGCGATTCGCGCGGCTTCGAAGGGCAGCCGCGTCCCGGCGTGGCGCCCCCTTCATTCTGGACGGGTCGACTCCTCGTCTGGCTCAGCCGGGGATCGGGGTTGCACCTCCTCACCGGCTCGAAGGTCGGAGCGATGCCAGCCCTTCCGCATGGGGTACGCGGGGGGGTACCCCTTCGGGGCAGGCGCACGCCTTTCGTTCCAGCAAGATTCCGCACGACGGAATGCTCCGGTGTCCTGTAGCCTGCGAGGGCACCCTTCAAAGGAGACCCTATGCGTATTGGACTCCAGATTCCGAGCTTCAGCTGGGCGGGATCCCCTTCCTCGATCCGCGGAAAGCTCTCCGAGATTGCTCGTACCGCGGAGGATGCTGGATTCGCGAGTGTCTGGGTGATGGACCACTTCTTCCAGATTCCACCCGTCGGCCCCGCCGAGCAGGAAATGCTCGAGGGCTATTCCGCGCTCTCGTACCTCGCTGGGGTGACCGAGCGCGTGAAGCTCGGCACCATGGTGACTGGCGTGACTTACCGCCATCCCGGCGTTCTTGCCAAGACCGTCACGACGCTCGATGTCCTCTCGGGAGGCCGCGCCTACCTGGGGATCGGCGCCGCGTGGTTCGACCGTGAACACCACGGCCTCGGAGTGCCTTTTCCGCCCCTGCGCGAGAGATTCGAGAGGCTGGAAGAGACGCTCCGGATTGTGAAGCAGTTCTGGTCGGGTCAGGCCGCGCCCTTTCAGGGCAAGCACTACCAGCTCTCCGAGACGCTTGGCTCCCCACCCCCGCTCACACGCCCGCACCCACCGATCCTGATCGGGGGGATGGGCGAGAAGAAAACCCTCCGCCTCGTCGCACGATACGCGGATGCCTGCAACCTCTTCGCGTTCGTCGGAGCCGCTGTGCTCGGCCAGAAGCTCGACGTCCTAAAGCGCCATTGCGAGGCGGAACGGCGCCCTTACGGAGAGATTGAGAAGACCACGCTTGGCACCGCAAACCTTGCGAAGCAGAGCCCCAAGGACCTCGTGGCCCAGTGCCGTGAGCTCGCACGCCTCGGTATTGGCCATGCGATCTTCAACTTCCCGAATGTGGACGCGCTCGGCGCACTCACGACTTTCGGCAAGGAGGTGATCCCTGCGCTGGCCGAACTCTAGGGACGAAAGCGTACCGGCGAGCGCGGCGGCGTGCCGTCCCGTGGGCGAGGGGCCGCGCTCGCAGCCCTGACTTCCAGACCTCGGGCTATGCCGCCCAGGCAAGCTCCAGGTGATGGGGTCCGCGAATCAAGAACGAGTCGACGTACTCGATCACCGAGCTCCGGCGCCGTAGCCTCGGCAACTCGCCGACGAGCGCTTCGAGGGCGATTCGCGCTTCGAGGCGGGCAAGCGAGGCGCCCAGGCAGTAATGCGCGCCGAGCCCGAAGCCCACGTGACCCGTGGTATCGCGCTGGACGTCGAAGACGTCGGGATTCGCAAACTGTCGTTCGTCGCGGTTCGCCGAGCCCAGGATCGGCACCACAAAGGTGTTGGGCTCTAGCCGTGTACCGCCGATCAAGACTTCCTCTCGGGTACGCCGGAAGAGAAACTGGATCGGCCCCTCGTAGCGCAGCGTTTCCTCGATAACTGCGGGGATCATTTCCGGGCGGCGCCGCACCGTCTCGAGCTGCTCGGGGTGCGCGAGCAATGTGTTCACGGCGTTTCCAATCAGGTTGGTGGTGGTTTCGTTGCCCGCGACGAGCAGCAGCAGCGCGAACGCAACGACCTCCATGGGCGTAAGGACGCCTCCATCTTCTTGCGCCGCGATGAGAGTCGTCACGAGGTCTTCCGCGGGTTCCGCCCTACGCGCCTCAATCACAGCCACCAAGTAGTGACTCAACTCCCGAATCACTTCGATGTAGCCGGTCTCTTTGAGATTCTGTCCGCGCCGCGAACCACTCGACTGCGAGATCACGACGTCGGACCACCGCTTGAAGTCTTCATGGCGATCCGACTCGATGCCGAGCATTTCCGCGATGATGACTGTGGGTACTGGAATCGCAAAGTCGCGTACGAGATCGAACTCCCCATGCGCGTAGAGCCTTCTCATGCAGTCCGCCACCACCTCACGCACGCGCGCTTCATAGGATGCGATCCGTCGTGGTGTAAAGCCCCGGCTTACGATCTTCCTCATCACTCCGTGTTCCGGCGGGTCCGTCGAGATCAGGTTGCGTGCCGTGATC
>Ga0116216_10002697_pt1 | contig 11730 bp, 11 predicted proteins | sample Sb_taG_11_FD_89696 | JGI IMG/M metagenome (GOLD analysis project Ga0116216, IMG submission 89696) | Peat soil microbial communities from Weissenstadt, Germany - Sb_50d_3_AS metaG | ecosystem: Environmental > Terrestrial > Soil > Wetlands > Peat | place: Germany: Weissenstadt | collected 2010-09-21
AAAGCCGCGCGGCAGGCCACAAGCCCCTGACGCCTGCGCTTCGCTTCGTCAGTCACCCGCACCAACACAAACACTGCCACAGGAGCCCGCCAACAACAAGAGCACTTGACTTTCATCCGTCGGACAAGAAGCAGGCGGGCAGCCCGTGCAGCTCGGCTGCCTCATGGAAGACATCGACGACGTCCCTGGCCTTGACCGTTGAGAACGCCTTAGAGGCCAGGAACAGGCGCGAGTGGTCATCGATCATGTTGAGGATCTCTGCGTGCTCGCCGCCGGAGAGCTCCCAGTGGGTGATGTCGGCCTGCCACATCTCGTTCGGCAGCTCGGCCTGGAAGCGGATCAGGCTGCTGCGGGGCCGCTTCTGCGGTTGTTCAACGACGAGCCCCTCACGCCTGAGAATGCGCCAGATCGTCGAGAGGGAGGGAACCTTCTCGTGGTGTTTGCCCAGGTGGTAGGCGATCGTCTCGGCTCCGGCGTCGTGGCCCTCTGACTCGAGCTCTCCGCGCAGGCTCACGATCGCCTTGACGATCTCGGGCGAGGTTTCATGCTTGCAGGAGCGCGGCCGGCGTGAGCGTGGCTCGAGCGCCTGCAGCCCACCGTCGCGGTAGCGGGCTAAGAGCTTGTAGATCCAGCTGCGATGAACCCCGTGCGCAGCCGCCAGCTCGCTAACCGAACGTCCCTCCAACACATGCGCCTCGACGAGATACCGCGCCTTGTCCACAAGAAGACTCCCTCACGTTGGTGTCTCCTATGTCCTGACACATATGTCGCCTATGTGCTGAAACCACACACCGCCGGGCGCATTTTTTGATAGGCGTTCTAAGCTTGCTGGAGGGCCAGGCGGCTCTCAGTGAGTCGGTCCGCCTCGGCGGCATGGGTGGCGAAGGCGTCGATCAGGCGCGGCCACAGCACGCGCGGCAGGTCGTGGCCCATGCCCTCGATCATCATCAGCTTCGCGCCTGGGATCGCGCGGGCCGTGGCGCGCCCGCCGGAAGGCGAGACCAGGGAATCGGCTGTGCCGTGGATCACGAGCGTCGGCGCAGTGATGTGGCGTAGCTCAGCGGTGCGGTCGCCAGAAGCGATGATCGCAGCGAGCTGGCGTCCCGATCCCGTGCGGTCGAGCTCGCGGTCGAAGGAGAGCGCCGCGATCTTGCGTACCCCGTCGGTGTCCTGAGGCATGCCGCGGGAGCCGACTTTGGTGAACATGCGCACGGCGTACTCGATAAACGCAGCACGCTCGCGCGGGGCTTTGCGGATGAAGATCGGATAGCTGCTCAGCGCCGGTCGCCCGACCCAGCGCCCGCCTGTGCTGGACATCAGCGACACCAGCGAGCGCACCTGCGCCGGGTGTCTCGTCGCGAGCGCCTGCGCGATCATCCCGCCCTGTGAGGCGCCGATCACGTGCGCTGGAGCGAGCCCGAGCTCGCTCAGCAGCCCAGCCGCGTCCTCTGCCATGTCGGCCAGCGTGTAGCGCGCGGCATCGCCGGAGCCGCGCAGGAGCTGAGTGAGCGACGGCGGTGGACCCTGCAGGTGGGTCGAGCGCCCGATGTCGCGGTTGTCGAAGCGCACGACATACAGCCCACGCGCAGCAAGCTGTGAGCAGAAGTCATCCTGCCAGGCAACCATCTGTGTGCCCAGGCCCATGATCAGCAGCGCCGCCGGGTCGGAGGAGTCGCCAAACGTCTCGTAGCAGAGGGTGATCCCCCGGCCGACATCGCAGAACTGCTCAGACATGATCCCTCGACTGTAGCTCGCTAGGATCGGTTCGGTGGAGCGGCCAGAGATCACGAAGCTCTCGATCGACACGATCCGCGCCCTGTCGATGGACGCTGTTCAGCAGGCCAACGCCGGGCATCCAGGAACTGCGATGGCGTTGGCGCCGCTCGGCTACACGCTGTTCAAGCGCTTCCTGCGGGTCAACCCGGGCGACACCGAGTGGCCCAACCGCGACCGCTTCGTGCTGAGCGCAGGCCATGCCTGCGTGCTGCAGTACTCGCTGCTCCATCTCTGTGGCTACGACCTCGGGCTCGACGACCTGAAGCAGTTCCGCCAGTGGGGCTCGCGCACGCCCGGACACCCCGAGCGCGGCCACACCCCCGGGATCGAGGTCACGACCGGGCCGCTCGGGCAGGGGGTGGGCAACGCGGTCGGCATGGCGATCGCCGAGCGATTCCTCGCCGAGCGCTACAACCGTCCCGGCCAGGAGGTCGTCGACCACCACACCTACGTGATCTGCTCTGACGGCGACATGATGGAGGGCGTCAGCCAGGAGGCCGCCTCGATCGCCGGGCACTTCGGACTGGGGAAGCTGATCGTTTGCTACGACGACAACCACATCACGATCGACGGCACCACGTCGATCTCATTCGACGGCGAGAACCACACGGCGCGCTTGCAAGCAGACGGCTGGCACGTGCAGCGCGTGGAGGACTCCGAGGATCTCGACGCGCTGCAGGCAGCCCTGACCGACGGGCGTGAGGAAACCGAGCGCCCGTCGTTCATCGCCATCCGCTCGCACATCGCCTACCCGGCGCCGAACGCGGTGGACACCGCCAAGGCTCACGGCTCCGCGCTTGGCGAAGATGAGGTCCGCGCCACCAAGGAAGTCATGGGCTTCGACCCCGACCGCAAGTTCTGGGTGCACGAGCGCGTCTATGAGCACATGTCTCTGTCCGCCTCCGGCACCTCCGCGCAGGCCGAGTGGAAGCGGCGATTTGATGCCTGGCGCGAAGCGTTTCCAGAGATGGCCGGTGACTGGGACCGCGCGATGGAGGGCCGCTTGCGCGACGGTTGGCGCAAGACGCTACCCAGTTTCAAGGCGGGCGAGCAGATCGCCACGCGCGCGGCTGGTCAGAGGACGATGGCGGCCTTCGCCTCCTTCATGCCGACGATGATCGGCGGGGCAGCCGACCTGGTGGAGTCGACCAAGACGGTATTCGAGGGCGCGGGCGAGTTCTGCAAGGTGCACGCCGGTCGCAACGTCCCGTTCGGTATCCGCGAGCACGCGATGGGCGCGATCATCAACGGCGCGGCCGTGCATGGCGGGATCGTCAAGCCGTACGGGTCGACGTTCTTGGTCTTCTCCGACTACATGCGCCCCTCCGTGCGCCTCTCCGCCCTGATGGGACTGCCCGTTGTATGGGTGTGGACGCACGACTCGGTCGCGCTCGGCGAGGACGGGCCGACACATCAGCCGATCGAGCACTATGCGGCGCTGCGCGCGATCCCCCACCTGTGGGTGATCCGTCCAGCGGACGCGAACGAGACATCCGTGGCGTGGCGGGTGGCACTGGAGCGCGACGACGGCCCCGTCGCTCTGCTGCTGTCCCGCCAGAACGTGCCCGTGCTCGACCGCGCCGGCGAGGGGCTCGGGTCCGCTGAGGAGTCCGAGCGCGGCGGGTACGTGCTGTGGGATTCTCCCGGAGAGGGCGGTCCTGTCGATGCGGGTGGCCCGGAGGCTCCTGGGAGAAACGGCCCGGACGTGATCCTGATTTCCACCGGCGCGGAGGTCGCGCCTACGCTAGCTGCCGCCAAGCAGTTGGCCGCGGAGGGAGTGAAAGCGCGCGTGGTGTCGATGCCGTGTATGGAGCTGTTCGAAGCCCAGTCGCGGGAGTACCGCGACAGTGTCCTTCTCCCCGATGTCCTCACCCGCCTCGCCGTCGAGCCGGGCGCGACGATGAGCTGGTGGAAGTGGGTGGGCTCAGACGGCGACGTGCTCGGCCTCGATCGTTTCGGCGCCTCGGCACCGGGAGTGACGGTTCTTGAGAAGCTGGGCTTCACCGCCGAGAACATCGCTGCCCGCGCGCGGGCACTGCTGGAGCGTGGCCGATGAGGCCGGAGAGTGTGTTCCTCTTTTTCTCCAAGGTGCGCCATCGTATTACCCAGTGCGCCCCCGCATTGCTCGCGTCAATACTATTGTAATACAGACTAAGTAAATAATAAGCACAAGACCTAGGAGCCCCGGATGCCCTCTCATCCCCTCTCGCCGCTGGAACGCCTGTCGGCCCTCGGGCAGAGCGTGTGGATCGACTTCCTCTCGCGCGAGTCGATCCGGGGAGGGCATTTGCAGGGGTTGGTCGACAACGACGCGGTGGTGGGTGCCACGTCGAACCCGACCATTTTTCAAAAGGCGATGACCTCGGACGACGCCTACGACGAGCAACTACACGAGCTGGCCGCGCGCGGAGCTGACGTGGGTGAAACGTTCTGGGCATTGGCCGAACAGGACATCGAAGACGCCTGCGACCTCTTTCGCCCGGTGTGGGAGCAGGGAGAGGGGCGCGACGGGTATGTCTCGATCGAGGTGGACCCGAGGCTGGCGTATGAGACGCTCGACACCTTTCGCGAGGCGATGCGCCTGCACGAGACGATCGACCGACCCAACCTGCTGGTCAAGATCCCCGCCACCAGGCCCGGGCTGGCGGCGATCGAGGACGTGGTGGCGAAGGGCCACTCGATCAACATCACGCTGATCTTCTCGCTGCGCCGCTACGCTGAGGTCGCCGAGTCCTACGTGCGCGGGATCGAGCGGTTGGTCGCCGACGGCGGCGACCCGAGCGCGGTTGCATCGGTGGCGAGCTTCTTCGTGTCGCGAATCGACACTGAGGCCGACCGGCGCCTGGATGAGATCGGTGGACACGACGAGCTGAAGGGGAAGCTCGCTGTTGCGAACGCAAAGTTCGCCTACATGCACTACAAGGAGGTCTTTGCCGGCCCGCGGTGGGAGTTCCTCGCCGCCAAGGGCGCGACGCCGCAACGGGTGCTGTGGGCGTCGACGTCGACGAAGAACCCCGCCTACCCGGACACCCTGTACGTGGAGGAGCTGATCGGGACGGACACGGTCAACACGATGCCCGAGGAGACGATCAGGGCATATCAGGACCACGGCAGTCCGCAGGCGCGCCTGGAGAGCGGGCTGAAGGAGGCACGCAGGGTGTTCGACGAGCTGAAGCGGGTTGGCGTCGACTATGACGATGTCACCGACACGCTCGAGCGTGAGGGAGTCGAAAAATTCTCGAACTCCTTCGCTGAGCTCCTAGAGGCGCTCGGCGCCAAGCAGGAGTCACTCGCGCTGGCCTAAGGGTCGTCGCCCGGGGTGTGAGAGAACTTGTCGTCGATCGAGTACGGCGCCGCCTCGGTCCCGGGCGGGTGGGTGTCAGCTCGCGCGCGAACGCTCAGGAGTAGGGGATTGGGATCAGAACCTGAACGCGCAGGGGTCCCGAGGGGAACGCCCTGAATTTGAGGGTGAACACGCGGAACGTTCGCCCGCGATAGTGGTAGGAACCGCTGTCCGGGACCGCTCCGGGCGCTGGGCCGAGACTGTTCTTCACCAGCTGGGAGCCCATGTACATAAGCACGTCGAGCCCCGCCAGCCGTTTGGTGAGTCGCCGGTAGCCCTCGTCGTCCTGGATCGAGAGCACGAAGCTGCCGATCGTGCGTCCGCTGCGACGCAGCGTGGCGTGCACGGGAGCCAGCACGTACGGCCCGCCGACATCGGATAGCAGCGTCCCGCCGGCGCTCACGCGCAGGCGCACGATGTGTTCGTTGAGCAGGTTTTCAACAGCCAGCCTCGTGGCCACCGGGTCGCGCCGCGCCACGGCGCGCAGCAGCGGCTGGTTGTGCTGGACGCGGTGGACCTGGGTGAGCGCCCGCCCGCCGGTCTCGCCGGCGTAGATGAGAGCCGCGACATGGCTGAGCGTGTTGACGAGCGTCTCCTCGCCGCTTGCCCCGCAGAACGCCGTGGTCGAGCGGATCGGCTTGAGCAGGTATACCCGTAGGGAGCCCGAGGGGTAGGCCTCGGCCGGGAAGGAGGTGTACTGAAAGGCGACGCCTTTCTCGGTGAGTGTGCCTTGCGCGGGGAGTTCGCCCGGCGGCAGCGGGAACGAGCCTCCGAGGCTGCGACCGTTCGCGCGCAGCGCGACGACGCCCTCGCCGATCCCGTCGGACTCGGCGAGGAAGCCGCTGTCGGACCAAACGCTCGTGACGTAGCTGCCGATCGGAGCGCCGCTGGCGTCGATGAGCGTCCCTCGGATAGGTGCGAGCGCGGGACCGCCGACGTCGGTGAGCGTCTGGGTGCCGCGCATCACGTGCAGGTTCGTCATGTGGCCGCCGGCGACGAGTGCTTGCGCGGCTGTGCGCGTCGCCGCCGCGTCACCGCGTTCCACCGCTTCACGCAGCGCTGTCGAGGCCGCGATCAGGTGCCGGGCGCTCCCGGTTCGTTCGCTTGCGACACCCTCGTGGTAGACGTGGGCCACGACGTGGCCCAGGGTTTCGACCACCGTTTCGGGGCAGGATCTGGGCGTGCTCGTCGCGGCGCTTGCGTGCGCGGTCGAGCTGCTCTTGAGAGTTGATCCACAGCCGGCTAGGGCGGCGATGATCACCGATACGACGGTTGCGCGACCGATCGAAGATCGGCCAGCGATGGAAGGCATGCCCACGTGTCGCAGCATCGAACGACATGCTAAGCGAGTGCTAACGGCGCAGTGAGACTCCTCACATTCAACGCCACCGTTTGAGCCATCCTGGGTTTGACAGTTGAGTCCGTCAAACAGGACGGCTCAGTTTGTAATCCATGCGAGGTCGCCCCCCAGCCTTATGTTCGACCGTGTGGCGCCGCGGGTGTAGCCGATTGGTTGAGTCTGTCCCCGCTCCGCGCCGATACCGTGTACAGGCAATGGCCGACTCCACCACACCCCCTGCCCCTGAGGCCCACCTTCCGTCCCCGCCTTCAGAACGGGGGGCCTGGCTGCTCGCCTGCGCGATCGGAGGGCTGGGCGTGGCGGTGCTCGTGGCGGTGCTTACCGGCGTGGTCGGCCGCGCCGCGCCCGCTGCGCCGCCCGCGGCGCCACCGCCGGTGCTGGTCCGCGCCGTGACTCCCACCCCCGGGGCAGCCGCCTCCGCGAGCGTGCTCGCCGGGATGGAGGGACAGGGCGGATCGGGCGGGATCGCCGCGCGCACGGCGAACGGCAGGCGCCACGGCAAGGGACGTCCGCCCGCGGCGATCATCACGCAGCCGTCGAGCGTGCAGCAGAGCCTCGACGCCAGGCGCTTCGTCGATCAGACCGAAGTACAGATATCGACACGCTGGATGGAAGGCTTCTACCCGATCTACGCGAAGGCGCAGAGCACGTTCGGCGTCAACTGGCTGCTGCTGGCATCGATCCATCGGCAGGAGTCGGCGTTCTCGACGGCGCCCGGCACCTACCACGGCCTGAACTTCGCCCACTGTTGCGGGGGGCCGATGCAGTTCAACGTGAGAAACGGCCCGATCACCACCTGGCAGCTCGTGAGCGACTCCTACATCTATGGAAAGCGCCCGGCGGCGTATGACCATATGACCGCCAAGCACCCGTCGATCTACGACGACTTCGATGCACTCATGGCGGCCGCCCACCTGCTCTCGGCGGACGGAGCGGAATTCGCGCTCGACGGCGCGGCGTGGGACGCGGCGTACGACTACTACGGGCATGACCCCACTGGCGTGACCTACGCCGACCAGGTGCTGGCGCGCGCGATCGGCTGGTCACAGCACGGGTTTTGCATCAACTGCGGGATCGAACCGGCGATGGTCGAAGCGGTGCACGCGGCTTATGGCGCGCCGGTGCTGGCCGCGTTGACCACGGCCACGATTGCCCGCGTTTCGCCGGCCCGCCCCAAGCGGCGCTGAGCGGGCGAGCGCGCTCTCAGGCTACGCTCGCCTGGGCGATCAGCTCGCCCGCGACGCGATCCGTCGCGGCAGCGGTGCCGCCGAGTAAGCGGCGGGAGAGCTGGGCGCGGCGGAAGTACAGGGGGGCGTCGTGCTCCCAGGTGGCGCCGGTGCCGCCATGTACCGAGATCATTGTGCGCGCGGCGTGGTCGAGCGCACGAGAAGCGACCGAACGGGCGGCGCTGGCTGCGAGCGGGAACTCCTCAGGCGCGCCTCCGCGCGACCAACCGGCGTAGTAGAGCAGCGAGCGCCCGTTCTCGAGCTGGCGCAGCACCTCGGTGAGGGAGTGCTTGACCGCTTGGTAGGAGCCGATCGCACGGCCGAACGTGTGGCGCTCCTTGGCGTAGGCCACCGAGATATCCAGTGCGGTCTCGACGCTGCCGAGCGACTCGGCGGCGATCAATGCCTGCGCCAGATACCAGGCCGCGGCGAGGGAGGCGACGGGCGTGTCGAGCACGGTGGCGGGAGCGTCCTCGAGCGAGACGTGCCCGAGCGAGCGGGTGGCGTCATAGCGCTGCACCGCCTCCACCGAGACTCCGGGGGCCGAGGCGTCGATCGCGATGCCGACGGGTTTGCCGTCGAGCATTGCTACACCCACGAGCAGATCGGCGCCGGGCGCGTCCGGGACAAACGACAGCTCTCCGCTGACCCGCGTCTGGCCATCCGAGCCACCGTCGCGAACGGCCGTGGGGGCGGCCGGGCGCTCGATCCCACGGGCGGGGTCGACGGTCCACCGCTCGTTCAGGTCGTCCGGTGGGCTGACCGGCAGGTAGGCGCCGCGCCGCTCGCCCGTGGCCAGCTCTCCCAGTAGAGGCTCGGCGTCGCCGATCGCCGCGTCGCCGAGGATCGCCGTCGCGGGCAGGTGGCCGAGCAGCGGGATGCCAGCAAGCACGCGACCGCACTCGCCGAGGACGAGCATCGCGTCGAAGGCGTCCAGGCCGGCGCCGCCGTGGGACTCGTCGATCAACAGGCCGGGCCAGCCGGCCTCGCGCGCGGTCGGCCACAGGTCGGGCAGAGGCTCTTTACCATCGAGCGCCTCGCGTGCGGCCTCGAACGTCTTGAAACGCGACAGCGCGCCGCGTGCGGCCTCGCGCAGGAACACCTGCTCGTCTGAGAGGGCCAGGTTCATCGAGATACTCCCTGGTTCGCGGCGTTGTAGATCATGGGCTTGAGAATGAAGTCGGCCAGGCGGTGGGTGGGGGGTGACGGGGTCCTCATGCCGCCGCGGCTTCCTTGGAGCGCAGCTCTGAGAACGGGATGCCCTTGTCCAGGCGCGGCTCGGGCGGCAGGCCGAGCACGCGCTCGCCGACCGTGTTGCGCAGGATCTCCTCGGTTCCGCCCGCCGACTTCAGGCCGGGTAGGAACGAGATCATGTAGGCCCACTCGCTGTCCCCGGACAGCGCATCGGGGCCGAGCACGTCGGCGATCAGGTCACCGGCCTTGATCGCGCCGCTGACAATTGTGACCTTCGCGAGGCCCGCCTCTGGGCCGGGAATCTGCCCACGCTGAAGCGCGGTGAGCGTGCGGTAGCCGGTGAAGCGCACCGCGAGCAGCTCGCTGGCGATCTCCCCGAGCTGGTGGCGCACCTCGGGGTCGCGCCGGGCGTGCTCGTCGCTGGCGATCGCCGCGGCGAAGCGGGTCGAGTTGTAGCCGAGCCCCTCGCCGCCGAGACCGATCGTGACGCGCTCGAACATGAGCGTCGTGAGCGCGGTGCCCCAGCCGTTGCCGACCCCACCGACGACCGCGTCTGCATCGAGCGAAACGTCATCGAAGAACACCTCGTTGAACTCCGCCTCACCGGAGATCTGGCGCAGTCCGCGTACGGTGACCCCGGGAGCGTCAATCGGAACGATGAACATCGTCAGTCCCTTATGCTTGGGCACGTCTGCGTCGGTGCGCGCGAGCAGCAGCCCGTAGGCGGCGAACTGGGCGTTCGTCGTCCACACCTTCTGGCCGCTCAAGCGCCAGCTGCCGTCATCCTGCAGACGCGCGCGTGCCTGGACGGCCGCCAGGTCCGAGCCGGCAGCGGGCTCAGAGAAGAGCTGGCACCAGACCTCGTCGCCGTGCAGCATCGATCCCAGGTAGCGTGCCTTCTGCTCGTCGGCCCCGTGGGCGATGATCGTCGGGCCGAGCATGCCGACGCCGATCGCATCGAGGATGCCGGGCACTTTCGCGCGGGCGATCTCCTGGTTGCAGATGACCTGCTCGATCGGGCCGAGGCCCTGGCCACCGTACTCCTTCGGCCAAGTCACGCCCGCCAGGCCGCCCTCCGCGAGCCTGCCCTGCCAGGCGCGTCGCGCAGCGACTATCTCATCCTCATCCTCCAGCGCACCTGGTCCCTGAAGTACCGGCGCTTCTGGAGCGTGCTCCTCAAGCCAGCCTCGCACCTGGACGCGGTAGGCGGTCTGCTCAGTGGTGTCGTCGAGATCCACGGCTTCTCCTTTGGCTGACTGACCAGTCAATCAGTATAGAGGAACGATAGGTGCGCATGGAGTCGCATGCGCCAGGGTCAGGCCCCGGCCGGGATCGGCGGCTCGCGGACGGGCCGCTGGTGGTAGACGTCCTCGAATCCCCGATCGAGCAGCTGGCGAGCCTGGGTCGCCGGGTCGGGGGAGTGCAGCAGCACTACGCCGAGGCGAACGCCGTGGCGTTCGGCGGTTGCCACAAGGCACCTGCCGGCCGCCAGGGTCCAGCCGGTCTTCAACCCGGTCGTGCCGGGATAGCCGTAGATCAGCAGCGGGTTGTTGTTGTCGAGGTAGAGCTTGCCGCCCTTGATCGGGAACGGCAGGACGGCCGTGTAGGTGCGCACGACCCTCGCGATCCGCCGCTGTTCGAGGTCGACGTGAGCGAGCACCGCCAGATCGGCTGCGCAGGAGAAGTTGCCTGCGTCATAGTAGCCCGAAGGCGAGGAGTAGCGCGTGCAGCCCATCCCCAGCTTCGCCGCCTCGGCGTTCATGCGCGGGACGAACCCGTCGATGCTGCCGGCGATGTGCTGGGCGAGGGCCACGGAGGCGTCGTTGCCGGAGGGGAGCATCAGGCCGTAGAGCATGCTCTCGAGTCGCACGCGCCTACCGAGCGGGAGCACGCCGACCTTCGACCCGCCCTCGCCGACCGCCTGGCGGGTCACCAGCACCGACACGTTCGGTGGCTCGGACTGGACCGTCAGCAGAGCAGTCATCATCTTCGTCAGGCTCGCGATGGGCAGGCGTGTCAAGGCGTTGCGCTGCCACAGGACCTGGCCGCTTGAGATGTTGAAGAGCAGCCCCGCGCGCGGCGGAGAGTGGAAGGCGACCTGTACGGGGTCTTGCTGGGGCGTGGCGATCCCCTTGAGCGCCAGCGGTGGCTTGCCGAGCTCAAGGCCGGTTGGCGAGAGCGCTGGCGCCGCGGACGTTCTTGTGCTGGCCCGATTCGCGGCACGGCCTGTCGCGTGCTGGCCGCCGTTCGACCGGTTGGCGAGTGCCATCGCCCCGACGATTGCGACGAGGACGGCGAAGCCGAATGCGCCGGCCGCCAGCCTGTGCGCTCGCCGCCGCCGGGCGGCGAGCGCACGGCGTTCGCGGCTCTGGCCGGGGGTCATGAAGGGCGAGGTGCTCATAGGCGGCGATCTGTCTGCGGTGAGGGTGACACGTCAAAAAGTTCGTGCTCGCCACGCCGTGTCCTCGGTGAGGGACGTGGCGGCTGTCACCGGGGAGGATTGCGCAGCGCCCCGACGATCCCGACGGTGAGCAGCACGAGGATGAAGACGGACAGCCCGCTGGCCAGCGTAAACCCTCCTTCAACCACCGCGGTGAAGGTGAGGAAGGCGAAGCCGGCGATGAAGATCAGCGCCGCGCCGAGCACGAGGATGCGCGTCACGCGCTAGTGTCCCGATTCAAAATTAGGTGAGGGTTTGCCGAGTGGATGGTCGTGATCTGACGTTCGATGGCGGCGGCCTGCGTGCCGGTAGCACGTGGGCCGTCGACGGCGGGCGTCAGGCGCGGGCAGGCGCCGGGAAACGCCAGCGAATTTTGAATCGGGACACTAGA
>Ga0116216_10002702_pt1 | contig 11721 bp, 12 predicted proteins | sample Sb_taG_11_FD_89696 | JGI IMG/M metagenome (GOLD analysis project Ga0116216, IMG submission 89696) | Peat soil microbial communities from Weissenstadt, Germany - Sb_50d_3_AS metaG | ecosystem: Environmental > Terrestrial > Soil > Wetlands > Peat | place: Germany: Weissenstadt | collected 2010-09-21
AACTGGCCGCCGAGGCCGCGCGGGCACGCGCAATCCTCGAGCGCGTCGAAACGGAGGAGAGGTGTGAGCGATCCGCACAGGTTGCAGGAGCTTGGCACGATCGAGCGCCGGCTCTGGCGGCTCATCACCGAACCTGAAGGGGTCGCGGCCGCCGTCGGGGCTGAGAGGGAGGCGAGCGGCTTCGAACTGAGAGCACTCCTCCGGAGCGACCGGGGCCTCGCGGCCCAGGATCGCCTCGCGGTCTACGCCAATGCGTACTTCGTCCGCATTCACGACTGCCTGCGCGACGACTTCGGTGCGCTCGCGCGGGCGATCGGACCTGACACCTTCCATGATCTCGTAAAGACGTATTTGATGGCCTACCCGCCGTCGCAGCCGTCGCTGCGCCATGCGGGCAAGGACCTCGCGGCCTTCCTCGAGACGGAGCCGTTCGCAGAAATCTTTGGTCGCCGCTGCGCCTATGCGGCGGACCTTGCTCGCCTCGAATGGGCGATGACCAACGCCTTCGATGCGAGGGACGCGGAGGTGCTCCCGCGCGAGGCCCTCGCCTGTGTACCGCCCAAAGGCTGGGCGGAGCTGCGCTTCCGAATCATCCCTGCGCTCGAGGTCCTGTCACTGGCGTGGCCCGTACACATCGTGCGCGAGCGCTTCGACCAAGAGGGCGGAGACGGGACCTGGGGTACTCCGCCTCCCCTCGAAGCTGCGCAGACCCACGTGCGCGTGTGGAGGTGGGACGAGTATGTCTACTACCGCGCGATCCCGGGCCTCGAAGCGGAGACGCTAGAGGCAGTGCAGCGCGGGGAGGCCTTTGGCGTCCTCTGTGAACGCGTGGCCCAAGAGGTGGGCGAGAGTGCAGCAGCGGCGCACGCCGTAGGCTTACTCGAGGCATGGGTCTCGGCGGGGCTGCTCTGTGCTCTGGCGTAAGCGAAGGTGCCGTGCGCGGCGCGTTCCGATGCTGAGCGGACGCGCGACCGCACCGAGGAACGGATCGACGGTGGGCATGTCGGCACGAGCATCGAGCAGAGGCGTCGTCAGCGGTCACGACGGCACGCCGAAGTACAGCGCGGATGGAGCCGACCTGCGGCGTACACGCATTTGCGCCGTATCTCCGCTTAACCTGCTCGTGGGTGCGGAAGTCGCGCTTGTTACATGAAGGGACTCGAATGGCGTCCCATGGCGCCTGTCTGAATGACTGCTGCACCCGTTGAGATTCCCCTTTGTGCGGCGCAGTCATCCGACGGACTGCAACACCTGAGGTGACCTTGCCGTACGTCTCTAGTCGCTCCGCTGGGTTGCGCTGGCTTGAGCATTTCGTCATCCGCCTTCGCGCAACTTTCACGGGCCTGGGGATCCTTCTCATTACTGCTGTCTCTTGGGGCGCAGGCGTGGAGCGGATCGAGGTTCCGGGCGGCGCTCTGGATGTCTGGCTGGAGCCAACCCATCCTGCTCCAGCGGTGGACGCCGTGCACAGCTGGATCGAGTCGGCTGCCAAGGCAGTCGTTGGCTATTACGGAGTTTTCCCGGTGTCAAAGGCGCGGTTGCTCGTACGCTGGGTGGATGGCCGCGGCGTCCGCCACGGGACCACATACGAGAATCTCAGTATCCATATGAGCGTGGGACGCGACACCGAACTCTCCGACTTTGCGGACGACTGGGTCCTTACCCACGAGATGATTCATCTTGCCTTTCCAACGGTGGGCAGGGATCACGACTGGATGCATGAGGGCCTCGCAACCTACGTGGAGCCAATTGCTCGGGCACGGGCGGGAGAACTCTCGGCAGAGCGGGTCTGGGCAGACTTGGTCCATGGCCTACCGCACGGACTACCAGAGCGGGGAGATCGAGGACTAGACCACACCCACACGTGGGGACGTACGTATTGGGGGGGAGCCTTATTCTTCCTGCTCGCCGACATCGAGATTCGAGGGCGTACCGGCAATGCTCATGGGCTGCAAGATGCGTTGCGAGCCATCGTCACTGCGGGGGGGACCTTGGACGCGGAGTGGGAGCCCTCGCACGCCTTCGATATCGGTGATCGTGCGACCGGAGTACCGGTGTTGCGCGAGCTTTACGAGAGAATGAAAGCGACCCCTGTACACATCGATCTCGATCACCTTTGGGATCAGCTGGGTGTGAAACCGCGCGGCGCGGAGGTCGGATTCGATGATGCAGCACCGCTCGCGCCGGTGCGTCGTGCAATTGTCAGCGCCGCCCCAAAAGACAAACCTTCTGGAGACCCATCGTCGGAAGGCAACTGAGCTGGACCGCGGGGATACGTCCATTGGAGCGACCCACACCCGGCCTTCGTCCAACGGACTCAATGGCATGTCTCCGTTGGTCGCGGACAAGCGCCAAGGGAGACGTTTTCGACAGTACTCTAGCTTCGGTCAGGTTTTGCCGATCCCGGCTGGTTCTCAGGCAGCGCCACCACTATCGGCCAGAGCGATCGAGCCTCGCCCTGGCTGCGAGGATTGCGTCCACAAGCGCTTTCGGCACATCACCCGGCACAGGCTCGTCCGGAAAGCGAGACGCCAAACCCGCCAGCGCCACGGTCTGTCGATACCCCTCCGCGTAGGCCTCGCACTCCGAGCACTGCCGCAAGTGCCTTTCAAAGATCCGGCGTAAACGGACGGATAGGCGCCCGTCCAGATAGTCCACAATGAAGGAGTCGAGATCTGCACACGTGATGCCAGGCATTTTCTTCAGCATGAATCCGCGCAGTTTCGCAGCGAGCCAATGACGTCTCTTTGTCATGGTGGCCTCTAATGCCCTTTCCCGCAGTCACTTCTTGAGACCGCCTCAGCGTGGACGCGTGGCCTCGTGCGACCCCCCGGCCCGCTTCGAACCTAGCCAATCAGAGGTCTTTGAAACGCGATTCGCATGCTGCTTCTCCAAGGGGACGGTTTCTGCCGATTTGAAACATCTGGCTCCCAGGTCGGCTCTTGCCAGACACTTCGATGCCGCTTCGGGCGTTTGCGTTGCGTCGCTCGTGCGTCGGTAGGCGCGGTCGGCGATCCGACCCGGCAACGGTCCCCGTCATAGAGAGGGGCTATAGGCCCTTCTCCGGCCGGTGAGTGGGCTCCATGGCGTCGCGATGCGTTGCCTCGTCCAATGCGTTCATTCATTGGCGAGGAGGAGTCGGAGGAGATGTAGGATTGGAAGGACTGGAAGAACGGGAGTGACCGAATGCGGCGCATCCGAGGAGAAGGGCGATAGATCGCCAATGGGGGCGGTAACGACTGCGTACGAGTTGCATCATAAGAGGCACCAGGAGAGGAATCCATCCCCGATGAGGGCGAGACCGTCGCGGACGTGTTCTACCGCACCGAGCCGCATCCGCAGGCACCCAAACTCGCCCCCGACGATCATGGGCTGATCTACCTGCCCGACGTGGCCTTCGGCGCCGCCTTCGCGCAGAACGCTGCCTCAGACGAACTGGCAGTGCTCGCAGCGGTCCAGCGCCCGATCGCGCCTGCCTGCATCACCGTCGCTGTGCCGCGGCCCCTGTGGAAGGACTGCCCGGCCTGGTTCCTGGTGGCGGAGCAGGACCGCATGATCGTCCAGGACAATCAGCGCTTCATGGCCACGCGCATGCAGGCCCGCGTGCGCTCCCATGCCGTCGATCACACGCCGATCGTGACCGCCCCAGCCGTCGTGTTGGACGTCCTCCGCGAGGCGATCGCAGCGGTCCGGGCCGTGAGCACCGCATCACCTCACAGACGGATCTAGAACGCTTAAGTACGTTACTCGCTGACTGCCCTAAGTGCACCGAAAGGTTTACAGCCCAATTGAAGGAGTTGCACCATGACCGCCATCAAATATCGAACCGCCAAGGTGGCCGGCTTCAAGATCTTCTATCGCGAGGCCGGTCCGGCGGGCGCTCCGAAGCTGCTGCTGCTGCACGGCTTCCCGAGCGCCGGCCACATGTTCCGCGATCTCATCCCGCTCCTGGCCGATCGCTTCCACCTCGTTGCCCCCGACCTGCCGGGCTTCGGCAATTCCGACATGCCGGGCCGCGGCCATAGCTTCGACCAGATCGCAGCGACCATCGACCGCTTCACCGAAATCGTCGGCTTCGATCGTTATGCCGTCTATGTCTTTGACTACGGTGCGCCGACCGGCTTCCGGCTCGCGGTGAAGCATCCGGACCGGATCACAGCGATCATCTCGCAAAACGGCAACGCCTATGAGGAGGGGCTGAGCGACGGCTGGAACCCGATCCGGGCCTATTGGGAGAAGCCGTCTGAGGCCAATCGTGAAGCGCTACGCGCGTTCCTGACGCCCGAAACCACGATCTGGCAATACACGCACGGAGTGCCCGACCCGACGACGGTCTCGCCGGACGGATATTCGCTCGACAGCTTCTACCTGGCCCGGCCCGGCATGGCTGAGCTGCAGCTCGACCTGTTCGGCGACTACAAGAGCAACGTCGCGCTCTATCCGACCTTCCAGGCGTATTTCCGGACCCACAGGCCGCCGTTCCTGGCGGTATGGGGCAAGAACGATCCGTTCTTCCTGCCGCCGGGCGCCGAAGCGTTCAAGCGCGATATCCCGGATGCGGTCGTGCGCTTCTTCGACACCGGCCACTTCGCGCTGGAAACCCATGCCGCGGAGATCGCGGTGGCGATCCGCGACTTCCTTCCCCGCTGACTTCGCAACCGAGCATCGACTTGCACCGCGCCACGAGGGAACTCAGGAAATGGGACGAACAAGCAGGATGGGAACTGAGCGGCTCAGGACCGCGAACTTGTCTTCTGTACCTATGGGCTGACGACCGAGAAGCAGTTGGAAAATGACCCGGCCGGCAAAGGGATGCCGCGTTGCGTAGCTGCGAAGCTGCTCCTCACCGGCCTGCTTGGAGAGGCGAAACACCTCTGCAGGGAAGGACCGACGTCCGACCTGTGCTTGGACGTTCGGGCAGATTCCGAGGTTGCGCAGCCACTGCGCGCTCCCGCCCCAAGCCGACGCGACAAAGAGCCCTCCCGTCTGTGGATCAGGTCCCAGAACCTCAAGGACGACAGGTCGGGGGAGTCCCGTTCTCCGGCCGCGCACTGTGAGAAGCACGAAGCGCTCGCCGAGGAGCCAGCCCAGGCCGAAGCGGTAAAAGAGAATGGGCAACCGTAGGAGCCAACGGAGAGGTGGTCGTCGTGGATCAAAGCTGGGAAGGGCACGCATCTTGCTCAAACTCTACACCGTACCGCAGGCCGTACTCTTCAAGGCCTTGCATCGCTCAGGGGGACCATATGAGCCAATAGCACTCCTCGCCCAAAACGGACCTCCGATGACATGTTCGAGCCAGAGGGTGTAGTGTCCCAGGTCAGAGAGACTCTCGCTAAACAGGGCTCGCACGCGGCACTCTCGTCGGTTTTGGGGACGGATGTAGGCAACTGCGCCATGGTCGCTTCCCTCGAGTACAAAGTCACTTGCCTAAACTGCGGCTTCCTCGGGCACATCGCGCTCGCGTGGTTGCTTGAGCATCCCGAGTTTCCCTGCCCAAAGAGCTGCGGGGCCAGCATCGTCAGCCCCGTTGCCGAACTATCCGACCTGATCCCGGTCTCGGGGCGTTCGCGCGACACACTGGACCTGAGCAGTTGGGAGCCCAAGAAGGTGCGACGACCCGCCGCAGACGAAAGGGCTCGTCGTCACAGGAGTGTGCGCGGAAGGACCCGCCACCGGGGCGACCACCGATGAGAAACTCTCTCTGGCCGGTGTCGAAGGTCTGAGAGCATGTCGCCGACCGCCACTCCACGCAACGGATGCGTAGTCGCCCTCACTGAGCGCCGTCGTGTTCTCCCGGCAGAACTCGGACGCATGATCGCTTTGCTGGAGATCCGCGGACTCCGCCACCGATCCCAGTGAGTCACGGCGCGACGCGTGATGAAGTTGGCGGAGGGGACGGGTGCCCGCAATCCGCCGCGAAATGGCGTCAGAAGTGCCGGTCGATGCCGAGCGTTGCTCGCGGACTCTGGTCCTTGCGCGTTCGAAATCTGTGATCGCCTGGTACCGCCAAGGCTTCCGCCCCCATGGGAGCTGAAAGAGCCGGTCGCGACGCCCTGGGCGGCCACCAATCGTTGTTGAGACTCGAGCTTTTCGGAAGGCGCAGCCTGCGAGAGTAAGCATCGTGGTACTGTGCGTCTGTGCCGAGCGAGCCCCTGCACGCACCACCGCTCATCGATCGCTTCTGGCGCGCCAGCGCTTCCGCCGCCGACGCTCCCTTCATCATTGCAGCCTGCGTGGTAGGTCTCCTCACTGGAGGCGCCGCCATCGGTTTCGCGGAGCTGATCCGTCTCGTCCAGTGGGTGGCGATCGGCGGAACCGGCCTGGCGCTCTATCTCGTGCCATCGACAGCCTGGTGGCGGCTTCTCCTTGCGCCCGCCGTCGGCGGACTTCTCGTGGGCCTCACGCAGCATTTGTTCGGACATGAGGGCGAAGGACACGGCGTTCCCGATGTGATGGAGGCGGTGGCCCTACACGGAGGGCGCCTGGCGCGTCGCGTCGTGGTGACGAAGGCGGTCGCATCGGCCCTCACGATTGGCAGCGGCGGCTCCGCTGGACGCGAAGGGCCGATCGTCCAGATTGGCGCTGGCGTCGGATCTGCGGTGGGACAGCTTCTGCGCCTTCCGGCAGATCGCCTGCGCACGCTCACTGCGGCGGGGGCTGCGGGTGGGATTGCCGCCGCCTTCAACGCGCCGATCGCGGGGGCCTTCTTTGCCCTGGAGGTGATCTCGCGCAATTTCGCCACAGCGACATTCGCGCCCGTCGTACTTTGCGCGGTCTTCGCGACGATCGTTTCCCGACTCTACTTTGGTGCCGCGGCCGCTTTTATCGTCCCGCCCATGAGTATGGGTGCTTGGTGGGAGACCGTCCTCGGTCTGCCCCTTGGCCTCTTCTGCGGCCTCGTTTCGGTGGCCTTTATCGTGCTGATGGCACAGTTCGAGCGCCTCTTCGCGCGCCTCCCACTCCCCAAGCCCCTTAAGCCGGCACTCGGCGGTTTTTTGGTGGGAGTCATGATCATTGCCTCCCCCTTCGGTCTAGGAGCTCGTCTCTACGGGATCGGCTACGCGACGATGGACCAAACGCTGTCCAAGTCCCTGATGTGGGAGAGCCTGGCGCTCCTCCTTCTTCTCAAGCCTCTCGCTACCTCGCTTACTCTCTCCTCCGGCGGATCGGGCGGCGTCTTTCAGCCCTCACTCTACATTGGGGGTCTCGCCGGTGGGGTGTTTGGCGCGCTCGTTCCCCATATCGTCCCTGGCGCCACCATGGGACCCGGAGCGTGGGCGCTGGTCGGAATGGCCGCCGTGCTCGCCGGAACGGCCCATGCGCCCGTGACGGCGATCCTGCTCGCCTTCGAGCTCACGCAAGATTACGCGGTCATTCTGCCTGTGCTCGTCGCTTCGGCAGTCTCGACCCTCGTGGCGCGCGCTCTCTACCGCGACTCGATCTATACCGAAAAGCTGAGCGCACGCGGGATCGATCTCGATCGACGGGACGACGTGATTCTCCGCGGCGTTCGAGTTGGCGACGTGATGCAACCCGACCCACCGACTGTGCGCGTCGACACGCACCTCGAGGGGGTACTCGCGCGATTCTTGGACAGTGAGCTTGGGGTTGTCTTCGTGATTGATGCCGATGGCCGTCTCGTCGGACAGGTGTCAATCCAAGACGTGAAGGCGAGTCTCGGCGATGGTGCAACGCTCGGCGGCCTTGCGGTTGCCAGCGACATCTCGGAGTACGCCGCCGCGACGCGGTCCGACGCGAGCGTTGCCGACGCCCTCGACAAGCTAACGCGAGAGGGACGCGAGGTATTGGGAGTCGTCGACAACGACGGTCGCTTGCAAGGGGCGCTCACCTCGCGCTCCATGATGGATGTGTTCGCACGCGAGGTGCTGCACAGGGAGTGGATCGGCGTCGTTTCTGCTTCTCATCCCCACCGGCAGGACAATGAGAGATTGCGCTTGTTGCGCGGCCTCGAGGTGCGTGCGTTCCCGGTGCCGCGCGCCCTCCTCGGGGAGACCCTTCGCGCCTTGAATCTGCCCGGCCGCTGGAGCCTTTCCGCCATCGCCGTGCGCCACCATGGCATCGACGAGCGCGTGGATCCAGACCGACAGTTCGAGAAAGGCGATGTGCTGGTGCTGATGGGAGAGCCACAGCATTTCTCGCAATTCACCGAAAGCTTGCGGCGCAAGTGAGGGAGGGCGGCTCTCCAAGATGCGCAGAGGGCCACCCGGAGGCATCGATGCTGTTTTGGATATTCGTCGACAACCACGCCGTCCTCCGCGCGCACTGCTGCGCCGAGATGGACGTGTATGTCTAGAACAGCTTCGAAAAGGTTCTCGCATCTGGCGGTCAGGCCTCGGCCTCGATTCGAGACTCGAGGACAAGAAGACGCTGCCGCAAGTTGGCAAGATCGTCTTCAGCCAGTCGACCGGTGCAGCCACCGACCACGCGACGGGCACGCTCAACCAGCGTGCTGCGTAGATCGGGGTAAGCAACCGCCCGCGCGATGTCGTCGAATGCCCGCAGCAATCGGAGGCTCACCGCGACGTCGCTCTCGGAATAGTGGCGGATCTGCTCAAAGGCTGTATCGAGAAGGCCGTGAAGGCTGATCCACGGCATGATCACCCGCAGGACGTGCGGCGGCGCATAGAGATGCGAGCGGGGTGGCGCGCGGCTAATCCAGCGGATCAGGACGCGGCTCAGCTGGTCGACGCAGCTAATGGCAGTGCTGGGATCGTTGACGGCGGGAGAGATCGCCCGAAGCGCGATGTCGACGATTTGGATGACGCCGAACTCGGCGTCCTGGTGCAGCGTACGCGTGGGACCGATGTCAAACGCGGCGAGTAGCGCGAGCGCAAGATCCGCCGTCACGCGCTCGCCGCGCGAGACAGTCATAAGCGGAAGACCTTCCGGGACAAAGTGGCCGACGCGGCGCTCCACGCGAACGCAGACGTGGTGCGCTTTCGCAACCTCGAGAAGGCGATCCACGTCGACGAAGCGGATGTAGCCGGAGCGGCGGCTCAGGATCGAAGCCTCCATCCTGACGGGATCCACTTCGATGGCTTCCGTCTGGTAGCGCTGGCGCGGATCAGGCATGTAGTCATCTATCACCAGCTCCGTGTCGCGGGCGATGCGATCCACGATGTGGTTGACGCTGATCGCCTGTGAGATGTGGTTGATGAAGAAGATGAGCCAGCCCACGCAGACGACCGCGAGCAACATCGCCCCTGTCACGGTTGCGGCAGGGAGGAATGGGTGCGGCAGGGAGCGCGCGGCAGGGAGCGCCGCCATGCAGTAGCAGAACGTCCCGAGGAAGATCCCCAGCGTCCACTGCGTAGTCCGGTCCCTCACGAAGCTGACGAGGATCCTCGGCGAGAACTGTGTGGAAGCGAGAGTGAGGGTCATGAGGAGGATGGCAAAGACGATCGAAACGACGGTCATGACCGAGGCAGCGATACAGCCGAGTATGACCTGGCCCACCTGAGGGTCCTGGTGCGACGGGAAGAGAGTCTCTGGGATCCAGGCACTGATGACGGGGGTGGACTCCTCCAGCGCTGAGAGCGTCGCACCTGTAAACCCGAGAAAGATCGCGATCAGGAAGGGGCGTACCAGGAATCCGCCGCGCAGCGCATACATCGCCGCTTGGAATCGGATGGGCAGGCGCTGTGCACGTTCAAGCACGTTCTTTCCTATGGATCCACCGGGCGTGAACGTCGCGCCGAATCGTGCGAAATTCAACTTGCTGAACACCCGGTCGTGTCCGCCGGCCTAGCGTGCAGGTCTTTAGGCATGAGCTATGAGGGGAAGGTGAGGGCCGGGAAAGGGGCGTGCTGGACGACGCGCTCTGCTCCACTTCCGAGCGACAAGGGACGGAGGCCAGACGTACTCGCTCCGATAGACAGGGTTCGTGATAAGCGAGCGCGGCCCGATGATCATGGCGGAGGGCCCATCGCGCGTGGACGGCGCCAACGTTGAGTCTGTGGGTGATGGCGGGCCGGCTCTCTCTCCTTCGAGAAACGTCCTGAGGAACCACTGCACAAACTCTGATTCTTGCATGTGAATTACGATCCGGCGGCCGCCGAGCATATCTTCCGTGCGATGGCTGTACGGGGGCCGCCGGCTGTGCATGCGCGCTCGGACCTGCGGGGCATGCCGTTGTGCGTGAATGCACGCAAGCGGTCGAGACCCCGGCGTTCATCATGCAGCCAAGGGGCCGCGGACACGTATTTGCCAGTCAATGCCCTATCGGATCCAGCGGAGCGCTCGCTCCAGCGCATCGCGCCCCCGCTCGCGCACGCACTCGCCGTGAGCGATCACGACCCGCTCTGGGTTCCAGCTCAGCAGGCTCGACTTGGCGCGGCGCACCGCACGGCGGTTGAGGAAGGTGAGTCGCCAGTCGCGCGGCGTGCTGCCATCGGGTCCGACGAGTCCGCCAAGCCTCATCAACCAGCCGCGCCAGCCGTGTATGGCGGCGGGATCGAAGCGCTGGACGAGGTCCGTGACGACGGCAGTTCGGGAGGCTCGGTGGAAGAACACGACCTCTTCCATGACGAAGCTGCCATGGAAGATGACCTGATCGATCTCGGCAGCCCAGGCAGGATCAGGGTCGTCGCAGAGCTCGGCGTCGAAGTGGAGATCGGGCCGGCGGCGGGCGAGTCCGGGCGACGCGTAGAGCCGAGCCGCCGGCCAGCGGCGGCTCCAATCCCCGAGAAAGAGATGATGGATCTTGTTCGGCGATACCAGGTGGCGTACGGGTCCGAGAGCCTCGAGCTCGCTGGCCAGTGGGGGTGTCAGCTCGATGGGCGAACAGGTCCAAAGACTGCCATCGGCGAGGCGCACGACGCTCATGCGCGTGGGATAGTCGAACCCGAAGAAGGAGACCGGGGAGCCGTCGGCGATCCAGATATCAGGAGCGATCGGCTTCAGGCTCATGCTGGCACGATCCGGCAGGCTCCCACGACAAGATCTCCCTCGATCTTTGTGTCCACGCCGCCACTCTAGGCTAGTCCCCCGGTGGTGCCGGCTCAAACGGAGTGCTCGACGGAGCGATGAGCACCCCGGACTACTTGAGGGAGGTGCGGGCTCAGAAGTCGGAGCGGGACTCAAGACCGACCGGCTTAGGAGAGCGACGGAACGACGATCGCGACAACGACTCTTCACAAGACCGTTGAGGGTCGCGACGGGCACCTTTCATTCGGTCGCACTGGCCGACGAAGGTCTGAGAGAGCACGTCACCGACAGCCACTCCAAGCAATACGCGGCGTACCGTCACCCTCACCTTCCGCCAGTCTTTTATCGCCACGGTGGCCGAACTACCCAGCACAGCGATGGGTTTTTGTTCTCGGTCAGGCAGTGCGCGTAGACCCGGTCAACCATCATCACATAAAGCATGACAAACGCGAGCCCGAGGCCGGCCACGAGAAGCACTGCGTTCCTGTTCATTCGCCTACAGCCTTCCACCCCCCACACTGGCGATGACCCCATCCAACACTACCACCCAAGCTACGAAACATCGGCCAGCAAAGCCGTCCGTCCTTCACCCGCCGGTCTGTTCGGGCGCTGGGCTCTAGTGGAAATCGGGCGGCTTTCTCCAGACTTCCGGTGTCGATCCCACCGGGGGTGCGGCTGGCAGGCTTGTTGAACACCGACCGCCACGAGCAGCTCCAAGGACACCTCACTCATCGCGGTCACCGACACGAGCTCCTGTGGCCCGAAACAGGCGAA
>Ga0116216_10002703_pt1 | contig 11720 bp, 11 predicted proteins | sample Sb_taG_11_FD_89696 | JGI IMG/M metagenome (GOLD analysis project Ga0116216, IMG submission 89696) | Peat soil microbial communities from Weissenstadt, Germany - Sb_50d_3_AS metaG | ecosystem: Environmental > Terrestrial > Soil > Wetlands > Peat | place: Germany: Weissenstadt | collected 2010-09-21
CGCGCGGGGCAGGCGGTCGGCGTTTCTCGCTCGACCCTCTATCGCTGGGAGAGAGACGCCGAAGAGCCGGCGGCCGCGCCGCGTTCGGCCCAAGACCTGGACGCCCGCGCTCAGGCAGGCGGTCGAACGGCTGCGCCAGGACTTTCCGATGTGGGGGCGAGCCAAGCCACCGCCCACGCAGCCGAGTTCCTCGCCGACATGCCCTTCCCAGCGAAGGCCATCCAGGTCGACGGCGGAAGCGAATTCATGGCCGAGTTCGACACCGCCCGCCAGGCAAAGGGCATCGTGCTGGACGGCGGCGCCAACCTGTCGGGCCCGCCGGGCAGCGACAGAATACTGCGGGGCGGGTCGTGGTCGCACAATCCGGCGATGTGCCGCTCAGCTTACCGCGACAGGATCGCCCCCGACAACCCAGGCTGGCGGGGCCGCATCAGTCTACGGGTGGTTTGTACTGTCTGACGCGGCCAAATACCTGCCGCAGATCACATTGTCTCCCTCACTCGGGCCAGAAACCCGGATCGGCGGCTTGGTCCATCGGCCACGGGCAGGCTTCCGGCAAATCGTCGATGTCGCCCATTTCCTTGCGGGCTTGGCTCCGAGCGTCCAGCCAGATGTCTTCCTTCCAATCCGGGTTCCGCAAGACAGTCTTGAGGCTTGGCGTTTCCTTGATAACGAGCGCGATCCGTTTGCGCTGGTCGTTGATCGTGGCACGCCAACTGTTGGATCGATTTTCGGGTTGTGTCTTCCATTTCAGGAGATGCGCCAGCAGCACCGCCATGCGGCTGGCGAGTTCGCGTCTTTCGCTTTTGCCCACGTCTTCGATCTCGTCGGCCAGATGTTCGATGTCGAGCTCGGTGAACCGGCGGGCGCGCAACAGGCGTGCCTGCTCCTCAGACCAGAGGATCACATCCTTGTCGTAGGCTGTTGCCGTCGTCGGCCCCTTTCCGCCCCGCGGTCGGCGAGCAGAGGCGGCCGCCTTGGAGTCGCTCATCGCTAGCCCTTCTCAGCGTCTAAAACTGTAGCCGCGCTCGGCCCAAGCGCGGCTGACGCGGTCCGTAGGCCGTCCGAAAGGACGCCCGTCCAAAGACGGGCTATGGACCGCGTCTACACCGGCCCGCCCCACTATCGCCCAGTTGCGCGCCTCGGGCAAACCTGCTAGCAGCCGCGCCTCACACCGTGGGAGAGCGCCCGGTCACCAGCCGGGGTCGCCGTTCGCACCACGAAACTGCAATCTGGCGCGGACTTGGAGCGTAAGCCCCAAAAGGCCGCGCCCGCGCATGGAGCAGCCGAATGGCAAAGAAAATCACCGGCTACATCAAACTGCAAGTGCCGGCGGGGGCGGCCAATCCGTCGCCGCCGATCGGTCCCGCGCTCGGCCAGCGCGGCCTCAACATCATGGAGTTCTGCAAGGCCTTCAACGCGCGCACCGCGCAATTGGAGAAGGGCGCGCCGATTCCCGTTGTTATCACCGCCTACCAGGACCGCTCGTTCACCTTCGAAATGCGCCAGCCGCCGGTGACCTTTTTCCTGAAGAAGGCGGCGGGACTGAAGCTCGGCAAGAAGCCGGCCTCCGGCGCGAAGACGCCGGGCCGCGGCTTCGTCGGCAACGTGACGAAGGAGCAGGTGCGCGAGATCGCCGAAAAGAAGATCGCCGACCTCAATTGCGAGACGATCGAGGCGGCGATGAAGATGATCGAAGGCTCGGCCCGCTCGATGGGCCTGCAGGTGGTGGGGTAAGCTATGGCGCATCACGGCAAAAGAGTTCTGAAGGCGCGCGAGAGCGTCGAGCGCACCAAGCTTTACAAGCTCGAGGAGGCGGTGAAGCTGGTGAAGGGCGCCGCCAACGCCAAGTTCGACGAGACGGTCGAGCTCTCGATCAACCTCAGCGTCGATCCCAAGCACGCGGACCAGATGGTGCGCGGCGTCGTCAATCTGCCGAACGGAACGGGGCGCACGCTGCGCGTCGCGGTGTTCGCGCGCGGGGCCAAGGCTGACGAAGCGCGCGCCGCCGGCGCCGACGTCGTCGGCGCGGAGGACCTGGTCGCAGCTGTTCAGGGCGGCGAGATCAACTTCGATCGTTGCATCGCGACCCCGGATATGATGCCGCTCGTTGGCCGTCTCGGCAAGGTGCTCGGTCCCCGCGGGCTGATGCCGAACCCGAAAGTCGGCACGGTGACGATGGACGTCAAAGCGGCGGTTGGCGCCTCCAAGGGCGGCGCCGTCGAGTTCCGCGCGGAGAAGGCCGGCATCGTGCAGGGCTCGGTCGGCAAGGCCTCGTTCGGCGACGACAAGCTCGCGGAGAACATTCGCGCTTTCGTCGATGCGGTGAACCGGGCCAAGCCCTCCGGCGCGAAGGGACACTACCTCTTGCGCGCGGCCGTGTCGTCGACGATGGGTCCGGGTGTCCGGCTCGACATCTCGACGCTGCAGACGGCGACCTCGGTCGGCACGTAGGCGGGCGGATCAGTACGAAAAATCGCGGCGGGCCTCCGGAAGAGGGCCCGCCGTTTTGGACCCGGATCTGGCGGCGGCGTCTCAACCGGCGCCCGATCGGAGGCGGCTCGGCCAACCGACCCGAACCAAAGTGTCGTCCGGACCGTTGAGCGCAAATTCGTACATCCCCCACGGCTTGTCCTCCGGCTTCCCGAGAACCTCGCCTGCGAAAGCCGCGGCGGCGCCATCGACATCCTCCCGATAGAGATAAGAGGCCGAACGGGTTGCGCCCAGATTGAAGCCATCCCGCGACTGCCGGATTGAGATGGATATGGGCGCCAAGTCCGTCCGAGAGCATCCGGTAGTCGTCGGAGCTGCCGGGGTCGAGCGCGAAGCCGAGGCGCTCGAAGAACGCCTGCGCGGCGTCCAGATCATTGCAAGGGAGAATTGCCGTTAGCCGCTGGTCCATGGGCGTTCTCCTCGCTCCCGCCGCCGCGGCTTCTTGACGCGGCGCAACTAGGTCGTCAATTCGGCAGGCGAAAGCGTTTCGCGTTGATCCGCGATCCTCGATCCGAGCGATGAAATCCGATCCATACGCCCCTCTGCCGATTGACGAGGCGCTTCCCGCGCTGCGCGCCGCGCTCGCCGCGCGGACAAACGCCGTCCTCGTCGCGCCGCCGGGCGCCGGCAAGACCACGCGTGCGCCGCTCGCGCTGCTCGACGAGCCTTGGGCCAAGGGCAAGCGCCTCTTGCTGCTCGAGCCGCGCCGTCTCGCCGCCCGCGCCGCCTCTTCCCACATGGCCGCGACGTTGGGCGAAAAAGTCCGCGAGACGATCGGCTTGCGCGTGCGTCTGCAAAGCCTGGTCTCGAAGCGCACCCGCGTCGAGGTCGTCACCGAGGGCGTGTTCACACGGCAGATCCTCGACGATCCCTCGCTCGAGGGGGTCGCGGCGGTCATGTTCGACGAGTTCCACGAGCGCTCGCTCGACGCCGATCTCGGCCTGGCGTTCGCGCTCGATGCGCAACGGGGTCTGCGCGACGACCTGCGGCTTTTGGTCATGTCGGCGACGCTCGACGGCGCGCGGGTGCGCTCGCTCATCGGCGACGCGCCGCTGATCGAAAGCAAAGGCCGCGCCTATCCGGTCTTGACGCGGTATGCCGGACGCGATTCCTCCGCCCGCATCGAGGACGAGGTCGCGCGCGTGACGCTCGAAGCGGTCGCGCGCGAAAGCGGCTCGATCCTGGTCTTCCTGCCGGGATTAAGCGAAATCCGCCGCGTCGCGGAAATCTTAGGCGCGCGGGTCCGGCCCGGCGTCGACATCGCGCCGCTCTACGGAGCGTTGGACAGCCGTGCGCAGGATCTCGCCATCGCGCCCGCGCCCGCCGGGCGGCGCAAGATCGTGCTCGCGACCTCGATCGCCGAGACGTCGCTCACCATCGAAGGCGTGCGCGTCGTCGTCGACAGTGGGCTCATGCGCGTCCCCGTCCATGAGCCGGACGTCGGGCTCACGCGGCTGGAGACGGTGCGCGTCAGCAAAGCCAACGCCGACCAGCGGCGCGGGCGAGCGGGGCGGGTCGAGCCCGGCGTCTGCTATCGCCTGTGGGAGGAGGCCGCGAACGGCGGACTTCAGCCTTACGCCGCGCCCGAGATTCTCTCCGCCGATCTCTCCGGCCTCATGCTCGACTGCGCGGTCTGGGGCGTCGCCGACCCGACGCAGCTCGCCTTTCTCGATTCCCCGCCGCGCGGCGCGCTCGCCGAAGCGCGCGCGCTGCTCGCCTCCCTGGGGGCCGTCGACAGCGAGGGCCGCATCACCGACGAGGGCCGCGCGATCGCCAGCCTCGCGCTGCCGCCGCGCCTGGCGCGCATGGTCGTTGACGCCGCGCGCGAGGGCGACGCGAGGACGGCGAGCGAGGTCGCGGTCCTGTTGACCGAGCGCGGGCTCGGCGACGACTCGGTCGATCTCGCGAGCCGGCTCGAGGCCTTCCGCCGCGACCGTTCCGAGCGGGCGGACGACGCCAGGCGGCTCGCGCGAGGCCTGGCGGCGAGGGCGGCGCGCTTTCCTTCCCCCCTTGCGGGGGAAGGTGTCGGCCGTGGGCCGACGGATGAGGGGTCCGGCGCGCAGCGCCGCGATAAAGCGCGCCTATCGGCGCGACCCCTCACCCCTAACCCCTCTCCCGCAAGGGGAGAGGGGAGCGTTGGCGCGCTGCTCGCCTCGGCCTACCCAGAGCGCATCGCAATGGCGCGCGGCAAGCGGGGCGAATTCCTGATGGCCAACGGGCGGGCGGCGGCGCTCGAGGCGCATGATGCGCTCGCCGGCGAGCCGTTCCTCGCCATCGGCGAGATCGCCGGCCGCGCGGCTTCGGCGCGCATCCTGCTCGCCGCGCCGCTTTCGCTCGACGACATCGAAGCGGTCGCAGGCGCTTCGATCGAGACGACGGACGAACTGACGTTCGACCGCGCTTCCGCTTCCTTGCGCGCGCGCCGCCGCCGCCGGCTCGGGGCGCTCGTGCTCGCCGAACAGACGCTCGCCGTCCCGCGAGACGAAGCGGCGGCGCTCGCCATGGCGCGGGGGGTCCTTTCCCTTGGGCCTGCCCGCTTGCCGTGGACCAAGGCCGTCAAGCAATGGCGCGACCGGGTCATGTTCCTGCGCCGCGCCGAGGGCGAGGCGTGGCCGGATCTGTCGGACGAGGCGCTGGCCGCCGACCCAGGGTGGCTGGCGCCGTTTCTCATGGGGAAAACGCGGCTCGACGAGATCGGCGCCGACGGTCTCTCGGCGGCGCTCGGCGCGGCTCTTCCCTGGGCGTTGGGGCGACGCCTCGACGACGAGGCGCCGACCCACTTCCGCGCGCCAACCGGGACGGCCGCGCTGATCGACTACGAAACCGCGGGCGGGCCGACGATCGCGCTCAAGGTCCAGGAGCTGTTTGGGCTCAAGGACCATCCGTCGTTGGCCGGCGGGCGCATTCCCCTCACGCTTGAGCTGCTTTCGCCTGCCCACCGGCCGATCCAGATTACGCGCGATCTGCCCGGCTTCTGGCGCGGCTCCTGGGGCGCCGTGCGCTCCGATCTGCGCGGCCGCTACCCCCGCCATTTCTGGCCCGAGGACCCGGCCGCGGCCGCGCCGACGGCGCGCGCGAAGCCCAGGGGGACGTAAAGGCGTCGAGGCGCGACGGGCCTGAAAATCGCGCCAGCCTCAAACATCAGGCGAGCGTCACCCTCACCGGAAGCCGCACCCAGCCGCGCAACGTATTGTTGAGGAGCGGCGTGGGCTCGCCGTCAGGCGCGAGCGTCGCCAAAGCGTGTGCGAGAGCGGCGAGCAGCGTCTCGCCTTCAAGGCGCGCCAGCAGTTGTCCGACGCACATGTGGACGCCCGCGCCGAAGCCGACATGCCCCGTCGTTGCGCGGTCGATGTTGTAACGGTCGGGCTCGCGCCACTGACGCGGATCGCGGTTCGCGGCGCCAAGCAGCATCAGCACCTTCTCGCCCTCGGGGATTGTCGCGCCCCCGAGCTCGACGTCTCGCGTCGTCGTGCGGAAGAACGTCTGCACCGGGGTCTCGAGCCGAATCGCCTCCTCGAAGGCGGCGCGCGCCTTGGACGGATCGGCACGAAGCGCCGCGAACTGATCGGGGTTGAGCGCAAGACAGCGCATCGCCGCGCCGAGCCCATGCACCGTCGTATCCAAGCCGGCGCTGAGCAGCGACCGGACCAGCAGTTCCGCCTCCTCCCGCGTTACTTCGCCCGCATCGGCCGCGGCGTGGATCATCGCCCCGATGCCGTCGTCGGCAAGCGCCTCGCGCTTGCACCGCGCCGAAATCCACTCGACGTGCGGCGCAATTTGGGCGACTGCCGCCCGACGCAGCTCGTTGTCGGGGCCGAACATGTTGAACACCGTCGCCGCATAGGGCAAGAGGTGCTCGCGCCCGTCCTTGGATAAGCCGATCGCGTCCGGCAGCACCATCATCGGGTAGACCTCGGCGCAATCTGAGATCGCGTCGAAGCGGACCTTGCGCTGAAGTTTCTCCGCGAGCTCGCTCGCGGCCTCCGCGAAGGGCGCCCGCAACGATCGCATCACCGTCGCCGACAAGGCGCGATTGAGCACGGCGCGCGCACGATCGTGTTCGGGCGGGTCGCGCTCCAGCACCAGGCTCGGCGGTCGCCACGGCTTCTCGCGCTGAAAGTCGCTTAAACCCACGCCGCGGCGTGAACAGAAGATCGCCGGATCGTTGAGGATTTGCCTCACCTCGGCATGCCGAGCGGCGGCGTAGGCGCCGTACTTGTCGAGCCAGACGATCGGCCCCGCCTCGCGCAACGCTTCATGGGCGGGATGCGGATCGCGCAGGAAATCGAGCGAGAACGGATCGAGCGCGCTTGCGGGAACCCCGGCGGGCGGCCGGCGCGCGGAGGCGAGCTCAAGCATGGCGGCGTTTCCCTGGAAGGGCCTGTTTGGCAGCGACGGTATTCCCTTGTCCGCGGCGCGCGCAACCCGCGGTCGGCGGCGCCGTCACCGCCTTCTCCGCCAATCTTCCCGCTACGCCACCAGCTTGGCGAGCCGCTTCGGCGCAATGAGCCGGTAGCTGCGGTGGACGAAAGCCTCGACCTCGATCCAGTCGGCCGCTTCGTCGAGACCGACGCCGATCCAGCCCTTGGCGCCGAAATAGGGGGGAATAAAAAATCGCCCCGGACTGGCCCCCAGAATGATGTCCCGGGTCCCCTCCGGAACCTTGCACCACAGCGCGAGCCAGTCGTTCCACGGCCGTTCGACGGCGAAAATCTTGTCCTCCACCCGATACGACGGCCCGCGCCTCATGAGCTCCTCATGCGCTCCAGGAAGCGCCAGGCAGATCACGCGCAGTCGCGCGCCGATTGCTACAAGCGGCATCTGACGCTCCGATCTCCCGCCGGCCAAGCGTAGCACAAAGCAGCCGGCGGCGCACGTTGACCGGCTGGACCCCTCGCCGATAGCGTGGCCCCAATGTCCCTCGAACTCTCCCCGTTCGATCGCGAACTCCTGGCCGGCGCGCATGGCGCCGGCGCGGCGTTCGCGATGCGGCTCCTCATGCGCTTCGCCGAAGCGGTCGATGCGCGCCGTTTCATCGATATCGAGGCGGCGCACGTCGACGGCTGTCTCTACCTCGGGCGAGCAAGCCTCGATTTCGTTGAGCGGATGTTGAGCCTCGGCGGCAAGGTCCGCGTGCCGACGACCCTCAACGTCGGCTCAGTCGATCTCATCCATCCCGAACTGTTTCGCGGCGCAAAGGAGGACGGGGAAAACGGCGCCAAGCTCATGCGCGCGCATCTCAAGCTTGGCTGCGCGCCGACCTTCACTTGCGCTCCCTATCAGACCGCTTATCGCCCGCGATTTGGCGCGCAAATCGCCTGGGGGGAGTCGAACGCGATCACCTTCGCCAATTCGGTGATCGGCGCCCGCACCAACCGCTACGGCGATTTCATCGACCTCTGCTGCGCGATGACCGGCCGCGCTCCAGAATACGGCCTGCACCTGAAAGAGAACCGCGCCGCGCGGGCGGTCGTCGAGGTTCAGTCGATTCCCGACGATTGGGATTCGGAGCGTGTCGCGGTGGCGATCGGGCATATGATTGGGCGGCGCTGCGGCGGCCTCGTCCCGGCAATCGTCGGTCTGCCCCCCGACACCAGCGAGGACGATTTGAAAGCGCTGGGCGCCGCCGCGGCCTCGTCCGGCGCGGTCGCTCTCTTTCACGTCGTCGGCGTCACGCCCGAAGCGCCCGACCTTAAGACCGCTTGCGGCGGCCTTGCGCCGCATCTCGTCCTTGAAGTTTCGGCTGACGACTTGCGCGAGGCCGCGCGCTCACTCTCTAGCGTCGTCGACGGCGCGCCGCTCGCCGCCGTCTCGCTCGGCACCCCGCATTTTTCGCTTGCCGAATTCGCCCGTCTCATGCCGCTCCTCGAGGGGCCGCGCCCGCGCGTCGACATCTGGATCAACTGCAGCCGCGCGACGCTCAGTGAAATCCGCGCGCGCGGGTGGGAAGAGCGGCTCCGTGCCGCCGGGGTCACGCTCGTCGTGGACACTTGCGTCTATGTGACGACGCTGATGCGCGTTGGCGCCGGGGCGGTCATGACCAATTCCGGCAAATGCGCCTATTACGCGCCGGGCAATCTCGGGGTCGAGGTCGCTTATGGATCGCTCGCCGAGTGCATCGCCTCGGCGCGCGCCGGCAAGGTGGTGCGGCTGTGAGCGCGCCCCGTTTCGACGCCGTCACGCTCGTGCCCGGAGTGGCCGCGGGCGCGCCCCTGCGGCTCGACGAACCGCTGAGCTTCTGGGGCGGGCTCGATCCCAAGAGTGGACTCATCATCGATCGCTGGCACCCGCAGCGGAGCGTGAACGTGGCTGGCCGCGTGTTGATGATGCCGGCCGGGCGCGGATCGAGTTCGGGCAGCGCCTCTCTCGCGGAGGCGCTTCGCCTTGGCGCGGGGCCGGCGGCCATCCTGCTGTTGGAGCGCGACGCCATCGTCGTCGTCGGCGCGATCGTCGCAATGGAACTCTATGGCCGCGAATGCCCCGTCGCGCTCGCCAGCAAGGGCGACTGGGAGGCGCTCGCGGCAGCCGCGCGGCTAGTGGTGCGGGCAGAGCCGGGCGCCGCTGCGATCAGCCTGGAGCTTTAGGCCCCTGACGCGCGCCGCGCCGGGCGAAAGCTGCGCTGACGCTGGACCTGCCGCGGTTTGGCGACGATGGGCCGATCGCCGCTGCGCGCGTCGCGGTGCGGCGCGTGATGCGGGCGCTTCACCGCCGGCGCGGGCGCGGGCGCGGGCGCTCCCACGCTCGCGGCCTTGCGCACGACAGGCGCGGGCCCCGGGCCAGCGGCCCCGCGGCGGTCGGTCTTGCGCAGATTGAGCCGCGTCAGGCGCTCGATGGCGCGCAAGAGATCGCGCTCCTCATGGTCGCAGAGCGAGATCGCCTGGCCGCCGGCGCCGGCGCGCGCGGTGCGGCCGATGCGGTGGACATAGGCCTCGGCGACCTCCGGCAACTCGAAATTGACGACGTGGGTCACGCTGTCGATGTCGATACCGCGCGCGGCGATGTCGGTCGCAACCATCACGCGGGTTTTGCCGTCGCGGAAGGCGGCGAGCGCCCGCTCGCGCTGACCCTGGCTCTTGTTGCCGTGAATTGCGGAGGCGTCGATGCCCGCCTCGTCCAGAGTCTTGGCGACGCGGTCGGCGCCGCGCTTGGTGCGGGTGAAAACAATCACCCGCGACATTTCCGCGTCGTCGAACAGTTCGACCAGCATGTCCCGCTTCTTCGTCGCATCGACGAAGACGACGCTGTGCTCGACGCGATCGGCGGTCTTGGCGGCCGGCGTCACCGCGACTTCGATCGGATCGTGCAGCAATTCGCCCGCAAGCGCCCGAATGTCGGTCGGCATCGTCGCCGAGAAGAAGAGGTTCTGCCGCTTCTTCGGCAGTTCGCGTACGATCCGACGGATCGGCTTGATGAAGCCGAGATCAAGCATCCGGTCGACTTCATCGAGCACCAGGAACTCGACGGCGCCCAAGTGGGCGACGCGCGCGTCGACATGGTCCAGCAGCCGACCGGGAGTCGCCACCAGCACGTCGAGGCCCTGGCCAAGCGCCCGGACCTGGGCGCCATGCGGCACGCCGCCGAATACGACTGCGATCTTGAGCGAGAGCGCTCCGGAGAGGTCGCGGAAGCTCTGCGCGATCTGGCTTGCGAGTTCCCGCGTCGGGCTGAGCACGAGCACGCGCGCGCCGCCTTTCGGCGCCGGGCGCCGATCGGCCGCAAGCTTGTGGAGGATCGGCAAGGCGAAGGCCGCCGTCTTGCCGGTGCCGGTCTGGGCAATCCCGATCAGGTCGCGGCCTCCCATCAACGGCGGGATCGCCTGGGCCTGAATCGGGGTCGGACGCGCATAACCGAGCTTGGCCAGCGCGAGAGTAAGGGGCGCGGCGAGGCCGAACCCGTGAAAATCATTCAATGGATGTATCTTTTCGAAACGCCGCGACGGCGCAAGGCGCACGTGAGACGGCTTGGGGTTATCGAAGGGGACGCCCCGCGTGTCCGGGCGTCGAAAGCGAAATGCAGAGCGCACGGCAGGGGGGTCGAAACCCTTCACGCGGCCGACGCGCTATTGGCCGCACCGAGGCGACTTGACGCCCATGTGGCCCGCGCGGACGGCAAAGTCAAGGACGCTATAGGCAATCGGGCGCCGCTGCGCTCCGCCCGCTTGGCGCGAGACGACCGCCCTATCGCTCACGGTTGATCGCTCGACGCTCGCGTGGTCAACTCGAAGCCGGGAGCGTTAGCGATGCGCTACGAAATCACCGGCGCCGTCATGCAGACCGTCGCGATCGACCTCGCGCCGGGCGAGATCGTTTACAGCCAGACCAACGCGATGGCCTGGATGAACGACCAGGTGACGATGGACACCCATACCGGCGGAGGCTTCCTCGCCGGCTTAGCGCGCTCGTTCGGCGGCGGCTCGTTCTTCATCACCGACTTCACCGCGCGGGGGCTCGGCCATGTCGCCTTTGCGCCACGTTTTCCCGGAACGATCATCCCGGCTCTCTTGCAAGCAGGCCAATCGCTCATCTGCCGCAAGGAGACGTTTCTCGTCGCCGAGAAATCGGTCGCGCTCGAAATCGCCTGGCAGCGGCGCCTCGGGGCAGGGTTCTTTGGCGGCGGCGGGTTCATCCTGCAGAAGGTGACGGGGCCCGGCGTCGTGTGGCTCGACCTCTCCGGCGAAGTCGTCGAGCGCGAGCTCGGCGTCGGCGAGCGGCTCTTGGTGCACGCGGGTCACGTCGGCATGTTCGAGCCCAGCGTCGGCTTCGACATTCAGATGGTGACGGGTTTTCGCAACGTTCTGTTCGGCGGCGAGGGCCTGTTCCTCGCCACGCTCACCGGCCCCGGGCACATTTGGCTGCAGAGCATGCCGATCCTCAATCTCGCTGAGGAGATCGCCCGCTATCTGCCCGGCGGCGACACGGGCGCGAATTCGGCTGCCGGGACGCTCGGGACGGCGGCGGCGCTCGGCGCGGGGGGCGGCCTGCTCGGCGGGCTCTTCGGCGGCTCTGACAAGTGAGAGGTCAGCGGAATGAGCGGAGTCGCCTGAGACCCCGCTGATGCGGATTGCCGGAGCGCTCGGACGGAAGCAAGGTTCGCTACTTCTTGGTGCCGCATAATCTATCGAGCTTATGGGCCGCCGCGTCGCCCTTGACCGCGACGTTGGTCAATTCCGACGCGCCAACCTTGACCGTGGCGTTCAAGACCCAGGTCCCGTCGGGGCTTTTCTGCCA
>Ga0116216_10002705_pt1 | contig 11718 bp, 11 predicted proteins | sample Sb_taG_11_FD_89696 | JGI IMG/M metagenome (GOLD analysis project Ga0116216, IMG submission 89696) | Peat soil microbial communities from Weissenstadt, Germany - Sb_50d_3_AS metaG | ecosystem: Environmental > Terrestrial > Soil > Wetlands > Peat | place: Germany: Weissenstadt | collected 2010-09-21
GTTGGCCGAGTATTGAAGTGCTGGCGCCTATGAGACTGTCACCCGACGACAGGCTATCCATCTGTCAAACAGTACGGCGCGAGCTAGGCACCTGCGTGTCTTGGCCTGTTCGATTTCGGCAACGAACAGTACACAGAAAGGAGTAAGGGATGAGTAAAGAGCCTTCAGCAGCCCAGAAGATGATCGGCGACTTCGCGCCCAAGCTGGTCGATTTGACAGATCGCGTCCTTTTCGGCGAAGTCTGGGAGCGCCCGGAGCTCTCCAAGCGCGACCGCAGCCTCGTAACGGTGGCGGCGCTGATCGCGATGAATCGTCCGGACCAGTTGCGGTTTCACCTGAGCAATGCCGTGCAGAATGGAGTCAAGAAGCAGGAATTGATTGAGGTCATTACGCATCTGGCGTTTTATTCAGGCTGGCCCAATGCCATGAGCGCCATCATGGTCGCAAAAGAGGTGTTCTCGAAAGCCTGAAAGCCGGGAGCTGCAAGCAAAGCGTTAGTAAAGGAGTGCACATGGCAAAGCGAAACGATGCTTTAACAGACCGCCTTTCCCGATCTCGCGAAATTAACCTCAGCGTGACCGGAAGAAAGTCCGGACGCACCATCTCAATCCCGGTTTGGTTCGTATTGGAGGGCGACAAGCTTTACCTCCTGCCGGTGCAGGGGTCGGATACACAGTGGTACAAGAACGTGCTCAAGAACCCGTCGATTCGGATCGATGCGCGGGGCGCAGAGGCTGAAGTCAAGGTTGCTCCTGTCACTGACGCCGCACAGGTGTCATCAGTGGCCGAGAAGTTCCGCGCCAAGTATGGGAAGAGCGACGTGAAGAAGTACTATTCGAAGTTCGACGTTGCCATTCTCGCTCAGATGCAACGAACGCCATAATGATCGCAAAGGAGGTATTCTCGAAGGCGTGAAGACCAACGGCAAAACTGCACTTGCGTGGCCGGCAGGTAAGGTTGCCAGGCCAAACGAACCAGATACGGCTAAATTGTCCGGTTTGATCGCCGCCTATGCCCCTCACGACGGCAGTTTCGAGCTGCGCATCCCTGGTTTGCACGCTAATCGCTTTTCACGAGCGAACAAGGAGTGTGTGCACGTGCTCCGGTTGCCCTCGCTGTGCATCGCTGCACAGGGAGCGAAAACCGTCATCGTGGGGGACGAAGTCTATGAATACGATGCATCGCGCATGATCGTGTTCTCCGTTGCCTTGCCCGTCGCTGCCCAAGTCACGCAGGCTAGCCATTCCGCGCCCTACCTTTCTCTCAAGCTGGACCTCGATCCGCACAAGATCGCCGAACTGGTGTTGAAGGTGTATCCGCACGGCCTGCCGCCGGCTGAGGAGAGGAAGGCTGTTTACGTCGCGCCGGTCGATGAAGGCATCGTTAGCGCCGCGACGAGGTTAATGGAGTGCCTCGCGAAGCCCGGGGATGCCGAACTACTCGGCCCGCTTGTGGTCGATGAGATTCTGATCCGGCTGCTGAGAAGCCCCATTGGCGTTCGCGTGGCTCAAATGGGCTTTGCGGAATCCAGCGTGCACCGCGTGGCGAAGGCCATTTCCTGGCTACGCGACAACTTCTCTCAACCCATGAAAGTCGAAGATTTGGCTGGCCTTGTGCACATGAGTGTTTCGTCTTTCCACGAGCACTTTAAGTCCGTCACTTCGATGAGCCCACTGCACTATCAAAAGGTGCTGCGGCTCCAGGAGGCGAGGCGTCTCATGTTGTCGACAATTGTGGACGCGGGTATTGCCAGTCAGCGCGTGGGCTATCTAAGCGCTTCACAATTCAGCAGAGAGTACAGCCGCTTCTTCGGAAGTGCTCCGACCAAAGACATCGCCAGATTGCGTCAAGAGACCGGACTTTGGGTCTGACCTTCGAGAGTTTGGCGATAGCAGATGGGATTACACCAACTCAACGACCAGCGGTAATTTCACTTCGCCAGCTCGGCCTCGCTCCAAAGTGTCTTCGGTCACTTCCACTCGCTGCTCCACCGTCATATGCTGATACCAGCATCGCCCGGCACCAGAGAACGGCCTGATTAACGTCGTGACTAACAACGTGACTAACAGCGTGATTTCCGAACGCACGCCAACCAACCCGCCGTCGTCATCCGCGTCTCGCTTCCCGTGGCTGGGACTCTCGCAGGTCTGGGTGCGATTCCTGCTGGCCATCGTGGGCCTGACGCTGGCTTTCGGTGCGGCGCTGTTTTCCACGGTAACGCGCGAAGCGGGCAGTGTCTGGGGAACCATCATTCTGGCGTCGGTGGCACTCTTGCTGGCCACCTTCGTTGGCCTGACCACGGTGCCCTACCTGGCGCGTCGCGTCGTTGCGTCACGGGTCCGCGAGGCGATGGATTACGACGTCACGCGCGCCGGCGTGATCTACATCCTGATCAGCGTCGTGATTGGAATCGCCGCGATCACCTCCGGCAACAACCTGCTGTACGTTATCGTGGCCGCGCTGCTCTCTGCCATTCTCGTTTCCGGCATCGCCTCGGCGCTGGTACTCCGTAGTCTCGCGCTTGATGTCCACCTGCCCGAACACGTTTTTGCCGCGCGTCCCATGCTGGCGCGCCTGTTCCTGAGCAATACCAGTTCGTGGCTGCCATCTTTTTCCGTGCGCGTGGTTCCCGCCAAACGCAAGAATAAGAAGAAAGACCGCTGGCTATGGGAAGCCTCGACCTTCGGCTGGCCTCGCAATCGCGCGCCGCAGGACCAGTGGTTCCGCCTGCCCGACCGCCGCCTGCGCCGCGTGCACGAGGAAGACGAAAAGCCGATCCTGCAGGAATCCGTCTATTTCCCATTTCTTGCCCCCGGGCAGGAACTCCGCGCTGACCTGGAAATGAGCTTTCCCGCCCGCGGCCGCTACTCCGAAAAAAACTTCGGTCTGGCCACGCGCTTCCCCTTTTCCTTCCTGATGAAAACCCGCCGCATTAACCTGGCCCGCGAAGTGATCGTGTATCCCGTCGTCGAGCCCACCGAACAAATCGATGAAGTTCTTCCCATGGTCACCGGCGAGTTCGAAACCTTTGTGCGCGGCCGCGGCAACGATCTTTACCTCATCCGCGAGTACATGCCCGATGACTCGGCCCGCCATGTCGATTGGAAAGCCACGGCCCGCACCGGCGCGCTCAAAGTGCGCGAATTCAGCCGCGAAGATGAACGCAAGCTCCGCATCGTGTTTGACAACCCCGCGCCCGGAGTCCTGTCGCCCGTCGTGTATGAGCAAGCGGTGCGCATGGCCGCTTCTCTGGGATGGCACTTCCATCACGAAGATGTCGAAGTTTCTTTCGTTGCCCCGGGGCTGGAGCCCACCGAGGACGTCTTCATCTTCCTGCGCTACCTGGCGCTGGTCGAACCACAGGACGCGACTCCCATCTTCAGTCGTCTGCGCGTTAGCGAAGATTACAATCTGATCGTCACCGCCCGCGACGTCGCCGAGATGCCCGCCGCTTTAGTCGCCAGATCCTACGTCATTTCGTTGGCCGGATGCCTGAACGTCTAGCAACCGCATTTTTCTCTTTTCCCTCAGCGATTTTCGACATATACTCCATCTCCTCCGCAGGTCCAGACATAATACGTTTTTACTTCCTTCGTTCAGATGAGTTTGACGCCGTTCGTCGGACGCATCGTTTTCCGGCACAAGTCCACGGGAGGTACAAATGTTGATCTGCGATCTGCTCAGGAATCAAGTCACCGTGTCCGCCGAGGCCCACCAGACCGTACTCGAGGTCGCCCGCATGATGGTGGAGCACAACATCGGCGCCGTACCGGTTTTGCAAGATGGTCAACTGACCGGCATTTTCTCCGAGCGCGACTTGATGATCCGGGTGGTGGTCGGCGGCTACGATCCGGCCCGCACCCTGGTCGGCCAGGTCATGACCGATGATCCGCTGACGGTTGCTCCCAACGACCCTCTGGAAACCTGCATGACCCTGATGCGGCGCCATGGCTTTCGCCATCTGCCGGTCTGCGCCGGACGGGAACTGAAGGGCGTCATTTCCTTGCGCGACATCCTTCTCCACAACCTCGACGAAAAAGACGATGAAGTACGCATGATGCGCGCCTACCTGCATTCCACGCCCGAGGCCGGATGACACCCAGGGTTGACTCGCCGGAGGGTAATGGTTACTAAGGTTACTTAAGTAGATTGACCTTTAGGGGCAACCGGCCGCACGATATGGGGGAGGGCGAGACTCGGCAGGTTGCGGTTGGCTGCGTCTTTCCCTGAACGTGCCATGACTCTGAACAGCCATACCGTCGTTCTTTGTTTGTGGTGCTCGCAACCGATCCTGCAATCGGTGGCAGCCGTGGTCTTGTGGCGCCGCAAACTGCACAAGCAGTTTCCCGTATTTTTCCTGTTCCTCCTGGCACAGATTGCAAATTTTGCTGCTCTCTTTCCGCTTTGGCTGGCGGGCTCCAGAGATGTGTATTTCTACCTGTTCTGGCTGGGGGAGGCGGTCAACGCGTTTCTCGGCTTCAAAGTGATTCACGAGATCTTCCTTGACGTGTTTCGTCCCTATCACACGCTGAAAGATCTGGGCACTCTGCTGTTCAAGTGGGCAGGGGTGGTGCTGCTGCTGGTTTCAGTAGTCGTCGCCTTTTCGAAATCTGATAACAATCCGGTGATGCACACCCTCACCACTCTGCAGCGTTCAGTCCGTATCGTGCAGGTCGGCCTTATCTTCTTCTTGCTCCTGTTTGCGCGTTTTCTGGGAGTGTCCCGGCGGCAGGTCAGTTTTGGGATCTCCTGTGGCTTTGGGCTCCTCGCCGGCGTGGAATTGATGCTGATGGCGTTGCATTCGGGAGGATTTGTCACGCTTGCAAATCTCAACCTGATCAACATGACGGTTTATGTTCTCGCCATTCTTGTTTGGGTCGGCTACGCGCTCTCGCGCCAAGCCGTGCGCGTGCCCGCCGTCAACCACCTGCAGACCGAGCGATGGGAACAGGGCTTGGAAGATCTTCAACACCCGGCGTCTTCCGGTTCGCTGATCCCGATGTTCGAAGGTATGGTAGAACGCGCGTTTTCGCGCAGTTCGAATCTGGAATCTATCGAAGCTCATATCCCGTTGCAACACCCCGGCAATCTGTCCAAAGCCAAACCCGCCGCTGTCGGCTCCGGGACCTGACCGTACCCCTCGCTCTAGCTCAAAAACAGCCCGCACGAAAAACCTTGTCAAGAGGATTTTGCGTGTGCTTCGCAACTACCCTCACAGAGCCTGAACCGAAGCGATTCTATTCAAACCAATACTTTAAGAAACCAGCGTAAACACCTTTCAAATTGACTGCTGCACGGCCCAGTCAATTTTCGGCGCGCCCGCCCGTTCGTCACATTGCCCAACGCACTCGAACTAACCTCCAATGAATCAGAAAGTTGCAGAGTTGTGTATAATGCGTCGCGCCGGAGGATGGCAGTTTTCTGCCACATCTCGGCAGACCCTAAGGAGAAGTAAACCCATGAAACGTTCACTCAGAGCGTTACTGCTGTTGGTAGGTCTGGTAGGCACGTTTGCGTATGCTGCGATCCCGAGAGTTCCAACTCCATCGGGGCCGTTTCCGTGTCCACCCCGTGGTCCGAAATGCGACGAAGTAGTCGCAAGGATGACGTAGCTGTTCGCATCACAAATGCAATTTTCCGGGCTGGCCCTCCGTGGCCGGCCTCTTTTTTTAGTTCTAGTTTTGCTTGCCCGTGGTTTCAGATTCCGCCTTCGCGCCAGCCGACGGTTTTGCGTCTCCTGATCCTTGCCCATTCTCTCCGGGAGTTTCCGCCTCGTCGGTGTTGTTGCTGATGTATTGCACGATGATCGAGATGCGCCGGTTCGACGGGTCCAGCGGATCTTTCGGTTTGCGCAGGCGCTGGTCCGCAAAGCCCCGCACTTGCGAGATCTGATCGCCGCGCAATCCCGACTGCTGCATCAGTCGTCGCGCCGCATTCGCCCGGTCGGCGGAGAGTTCCCAGTTGCTGTAGCTGCCCTTGCCGGTGAAAGGTTTGGCATCGGTGTGTCCCTCGACCGAAATATGGTTGGGAGCTTTTCCCAATTCCACCGCCAGCAACTCCACGATCTCTCGCCCACTCTGGTTGAGCGCGGAACTCCCGCTTTCGAAGAACGTTCCGCCCGCCGATTCCAGCAACTCGATGCGCAGACCTTCCGGAGTCACTGTGATCTCGATATTGTTTTTCAGCTTATTGAGGTCGTTGATGCTCTGAATGCTCTTTTGCAACTCCTCCTTAAGCTTCGCCATGTCCTGCTTGGGCAGTAGCGTCTCGCCCGAGCCGGTCAGACTGCTTCCAGTCTGCTTCCCGGTTCCGCTGGGATCTTTGAAGTACCCGCTGATCGCCACCTGAATCGGCTTGCTGCTGTTCATCAGCCACAACACGATGAACAGTGCCATCATGGCCGTGACGAAGTCGGCATAGGCGACCTTCCAGGCGCCGCCGTGATGACCACCGTGGCCTACTTTTTTCTTGATGACGATGATGGGTGGTGTCGGCATACCCGGTCTTTACCCCGCAGCCGCGGCTTCAGCATCCGGCGTTGCCGCCGCTGCCGCCGCTTCGGCTTTCGCACCCCGGCAAGCCTCTTCCACCACCGTGAATGAGGGACGAACGTGTCCGGGCACCATCCGCCGTCCCATCTCAACCGCCATGATCGGGGCCACACCTTTCAGAAAAGCAATCATTGTCACGCGCAACACCTGCATAAATGCGTGTTCTTCGTCCGCCATCTTGCCCATGCGTGCCGCCAGCGGCCCGACCAGCCCGTAGCACAACAGAATGCCCAGAAAAGTCCCCACCAGCGCTGCCGCTACCTTGCGTCCGATTTCCTCCGGAGGTCCGCCCAGCGCGCTCATGGTGATCACCACCCCCAGCACCGCCGCCACAATGCCCAGCCCCGGCAGCGAATCCGCCATCGTCATCAATCCTGACACCGGCTCGTTCGCCTCGTGATGATGAACCTCCATGTCCGCCTCCAGCATTTGATCCAGATCGAATACTTCCACGCCCCCGCTCACCGCCATTCGCATCGTGTCGCAGACAAAAGCCACGGCATGGTGGTTCTTCACGAAATCTTCATACTTCGAGAACTGCTGGCTCTTGTCCGGCTCCTCGATGTCCGTCTCCAGAGCTACCAGGCCTTCCTTACGCGCCTTTTGCAGCAGTTCATACATCATCTTCAGCGTATTGACGTAGCGTTCGATGCCGTACTTCGAGGATCCAAATACTCCGATTACCCCGCTGATCATCTGTTTCAGCGTGTGCACTGGATTGGAGATCAGCACCGTGCCCAGCGCCGCTCCGCCGATAATGATCAACTCCGCCGGTTGGGCCAGCACCTTCATGTTGCCGTGCTCCATCAGATAGCCCGCCACGATGCAGCCAAAGACAACCACGATGCCAATAATCGAAAACATGGAACATCATCCTCGCAAGCTTCCGCCGTCGTTAGCAGCGCCCGCCGCTGTCGTTTTCGCCGCCCTGCTCGAATGCGACGTTTTCATCTTTGACAGAAGCGCTTCCAGGCCGTGGCCCTCAATGGCCACCGTGTACGCCACCTCTGCCGCAATCAGGAAACGATCGCCCCACCATGAAACTTCCGAATGGGTCAGCAGGTTCCATACGGTCTCAGCCGTCGTGGCCACGGTCACCGGACTCGCCGAGGGCAGCACCGCCAGAAATTCGCTCTCCTCCCAGCATCCCAGAAAGTGTTTCTCGTCCAGGCTGTGTCGCAACGTGTGCGCCGCGGTGCGCAGAAAAGGCGCGACCGACTGCGGACCATGTTTTGCGCGAAACTCTTCCAGCCCCAATACCCGAATGCGCAACAACCCGAAGCCGACATGCGATTCCTCCAGGCCGGCCATGCATTCGTTAAGCACGGCTTGCGTCAGCCGTCGCGAAGGTATTCCCGTGGTCGTGTCCAGACAGCCATACATCGCCGGCCCGGACGACTCCTCGCCGTCCGCAAATGCCTCTTCAAACAGAACCGTCGCACCTCCGATCGGGCCACCGGTCGCGCCGCTCGGCTCGACGATCGGCAGCGTGCGGACATTCACCGGCACACGGTGTCCACTCTTGTGCAGAAAAAAAGCGGTGCACGACTGCGACCGCCGCTCGGTCAGGGTCACCGTCACCGGACGTTGCTCGCCGCTAAAGCTATTGCCCTGCCGGTCGCAGGCCTGCACCACCGCTTCCAGCACATGTCCCACCACTTCGTGCGCCAGATATCCGGTGATGTGTTCCGCGCCATGGTTCCAAAAACGGATGCGCCGTTCCCGGTCCACGATGTAAATTCCCAGGGGCAAGTCTTCCACCAAATGCCGGAACAGCTTCGGATCATCGAGAAGGTTAGAAAACATGGCTGGTGCCGCGCCGCCTTCTCGTTTCATCGGCATCCAAGGCAGGGAACTTAAGGAGCCCGAGGGGCAGCTGACTCAAGGCAGAATTCCTTCCGCGTGAACCGATTTCATCGGTACTATGGACCGTTATGGATCATCCGGAACATGGCAGTGCACTGGGACTGGGGACACGGGCGGTTTGGTCCGGAGAACAGGGCGAACGCTGGGCTGGTGCGAGCCAAGTCCCAGTAGCCCTCAGCGTCTCATTCGGCTACAAGACGATCGAGGAGTGGCTCGAAGTTGCGGTGGGGAAAAGAGCCGGGCACATCTATGGACGCAACACCAATCCAACCGTGGCGGTGTTTGAAGATAAAGTCAGAGACTTGGAAGGCGCACAAGCAGCAACCAGCTTCGCCAGCGGCATGGCTGCTATCAGCAACACCTTGTTTACGCTCCTCTCCCCTGGGGACCGCGTGGTCTCAATCAAAGACACTTACGGCGGGACGAACAAGCTCTTTGTTGAGTTCCTGCCGCGTTTCCAAATCGCGGTTTCCCTTTGCGATACGACGGACCACGAGAGAATCGAAGCAGTCATGGCACAGGGCTGCAAACTGCTCTATCTCGAAACGCCCACGAATCCGACGGTCAAAATCGTCGATATCGCCCGGCTCGCTGCTGCCGCGCACCGTCACGGAGCCTTGGTCGTGGTCGACAACACACTCGCTACCCCCATCAATCAGCATCCGCTGCAACTTGGTGCCGATCTGGTCGTGCACAGCGCGACCAAATTCCTGGGCGGTCATGCGGACGCGCTTGGCGGCATCGTGTGCGGGCCGCAGGACCTGGTAAACCGCATTTATCATTTCCGCGAAATCAACGGCGCATGCCTCGAACCGATGTCCGCATATCTTCTTCTGCGCGGAATAAAGACGCTCCATTTACGCGTGCGCCAGCAGAACGAAACTGCTCTGCAGATTGCCCGATTTCTCGCCTCGCACCCCCGTGTAGCAAGGGTTTTCTACCCAGGACTAGCGACGCATGAGAATCACGAGATCGCATGCCGTCAGATGTCCGGCTTTGGCGGCGTGCTCAGTTTCGTGCTGAAAGACGGCTTCGAGACAGTGAAGTCATTCTTGCCGCGACTGCGCTACGCGAATTTGGCAGCGAACTTAGGTGCGGTAGAAACCGTTGCTGGACCTCCGGCAACCACTAGTCATGTTGAATCAACACCCGAAGAACGCGCGGCCAGTGGCATTCCCGAGGCTCTAATCCGCTACTCGGTTGGCATTGAAGAAGCGGCAGATTTGATTGCCGACCTACGGCAGGCGCTGGACGGCTAGGGAACTCTGATTAAGTCGTTTAGCGGAGAGCCTTGAAAGGGCATGGCTTCAGCCATGCCATTAGAACCCGCTACACAAGCGGCTTTAGCCGCTGAGGGCCGCGTTTTGAGCGCATCCCATCTCGCCAGCGAGGACATCAGAGACTCCAAGTTCTCCCGCATCGAAAATCGGAGGCTGGCACGTGAACCCCGAGCACACCACCGCAAACGACCTTCCGTCGTGTATTGCCGGAAGATTCGGGATCGTCTCCGCCAACGCCGGTGGCAGATTCTGCGCGACCGCCTTATCGGCGTCCAGCCGCAGCACCGCCATATTCAAGTCAAGCGGCCGCACCGCGGCCCGATACAGTTCGGCAGCCACGTCATCCTTCCCGACGACCACCACTTGCGTGTGCGGCAGGAGGAACCGGACCACAGCCAGCCCATAAGTCGCGGCAAAAATGCCATGCTGTCCAGCGACCCCGGCGTAGACCTCCAGTGTCTGCTCGGCCTTGTGGCGATACGACGCGTCCTTATTCGATGAATCGTTGGCGTAACCATCAAGACGCAGCAGCGCAATCGCCGCCGCCGAATTTCCCGCCGGAGTCGGCGAATCCTGAAACGGTTTCCGCCGCATCCCCAAAATACCCAGCGCGGTTCGTTCGTCTGACGCTGTGCGCGTATCAAAGAATCCCCCGGCCACCGGATCGAAGAATGCCGCCACCATTGCCTCTCCGATCGACCGCGCAAAACGAAAATAGCTGAAGTCCGCCGTCGCCTCGTAAGCGTCGAGGCAAGCAATCACCGCGAAAGCATAATCATCCAGCACCCCAGAAATTTCCCGCCGCTCCGCTTTCGGATCGGAGTAAGCAATCACATGCTTCAGTGTGGAGCGGGCGCCCTCGCCCGCTGCCGTTGACTTTGCGTCGAAATTCCATCCCTCGGAAAGCAGCCGATCCAGCGAGCGCAAAGCAAAGTGCCGAGCCTCCGCCAGATCAAGCACCCTGGCGGCTTCCAGATAAGCCGAAACGCACATGGCGTTCCAGCCCGAGTAAACCGTTTTGTCCACATAAGGCGTAGGACGCAGCAATCGCGCCGCATACATCTTTTTCTTAGCCGCTGCCAGCAGCGTGTCTGCCCGCTCCTGCGGAAGATTCAGCCGCCCGGCAATTTCCTCAACCGACACGTGAATCGAAAGCACATTCTTCGCCGGATTGTGATGCATGTCCCCGGCTTCCTGGATGTCGAAGTAAAGCGCCGCCACCGCAAACTCATCTTCATTCAGCGCCGCCTTCGTTTCCTCCACCGTCCAGGTGAAATAATCGCCGTCGTCGTCCATCGAATAGTCGGCATCCTGGGAAGCGTAAAAGCCGCCATGCGCGCGGTCGCTGAGCCATTCGTCCATCCAGCGAATAATGTCGCGCGCCACCCCGGCAAAGAACTCATCCCCCGTCGCTTGATACGCGTGCACATAATTCTTCAGCAACTCCGAGTTGTCGTAGCACATCTTCTCGAAGTGCGGCACGATCCAGCTTTCGTCCACCGAGTAGCGATGGAACCCGCCCGCTAACTGGTCATAGACCCCGCCGCGTGCCATCTTCTCCAGCGTGCGCGTGAAAATGGTCCGCAGGTCTTCACCGTCTGTGTGGTGACGGGGCTTAGCCCCGCTTCCACACTCCGTCGTGCGAACATACTCCTCCATCACCAGATCAAGCGCCGCCGGATGCGGGAACTTGGGCGCGCTTCCAAATCCGCCGTTGACCTCGTCAAACATCTTGCGTGCCGATTCCAAAATCGCGTCAATCACCGTCGCGGAGATCTTTCCTCCGCCCGAAAAAGCCTCCGCCCGCGACACCGCGCTCTCGACCATCTGCGCCTGTTCCATCACGTCGCCGTGCTTGTCGCGGTATGCCTGCGCAATCGAAAGCAATACGCGCTTGAAGCTAGGCCGCCCATAAGCGTCCGCGGGAGGAAAATAAGTCCCTCCATAAAACGGCTTGCCGTCAGGAGTAAGAAACGCAGTAAGCGGCCACCCGCCCTGTCCCGTGAGCGCGCTCACCGCCA
>Ga0116216_10002707_pt1 | contig 11713 bp, 14 predicted proteins | sample Sb_taG_11_FD_89696 | JGI IMG/M metagenome (GOLD analysis project Ga0116216, IMG submission 89696) | Peat soil microbial communities from Weissenstadt, Germany - Sb_50d_3_AS metaG | ecosystem: Environmental > Terrestrial > Soil > Wetlands > Peat | place: Germany: Weissenstadt | collected 2010-09-21
CCGCATCGGTTTCGGCGATCGGCAGCGCCGTCAGGGAGCCGCCGCCCTTCTCCTTGGAAAGTTTCGACGCGCGTTCCAGAAGCCGCGCATGGACGTAGAACACGTCGCCCGGATAGGCCTCGCGTCCGGGCGATTGCCGCGTCAACAGCGCGATCTCGCGGTGGGTGGCGGCGTGCTTCGTCAGGTCGTCGATCACCACCAGGGCATGCCGGCCGCGATCGCGAAAATACTCCGCCATGGTGACGCCTGAAAAGGGCGCGATCCATTGCAGCCCAGGCGAGCTTGCAGCGCTCGCCACGACGACGATGCAGCGCTCGGGCGCCCCGTTGCCGAAGATTGCGTCGATGGCGCGCCGGACGCTCGAGCTCTTCTGGCCGATCGCGATATAGATGCACACGATGTCGCTGGTCTTCTGATTGATGATGGTGTCGACCCCGATCGTGGTCTTTCCGACCGCGCGGTCGCCGATGATGAGCTCACGCTGGCCGCGGCCCAGGGCGAACAGCGTGTCGACGACGACGAGGCCGGTCTGCACCGGCTCGACCACGAGATCCCGGTCGATGATCGCCGGCGCCGGCCGCTCGATGGGTTCGAGCATGTCGGTCGCGACCGGCCCCTTACCGTCGAGTGGGCGACCGAGGGGATCGACGACGCGGCCGAGCAGCGCCGGCCCCACCGGCACCTTTACCACATCGCCGGTGCAGCGCACCGTGTCGCCGGCCTAGACCCCGTCGACGTCATCCAACAGGACACAGCCGACCCGGTCGCGCTCGAGCACCTGGGCGAAACCGAACTGGCCCTTGTGAAAGCGCAGGAGCTCGTCGAGCCGGACGTTGGGCAGCCCGGAGATCAGCGCGATGCCGTCCCCGACTTCCTCCACCCGGCCGATCTGCTCGGCCCGCGGGCCGAGCGCCGCGGCGTCGAGCTTCGAGCGCGCTCCGTCCAGCCATGAATCCGCCTGGGCGCTGGAGGTCTCCGCGGTCATGCCCGGCCTCGTGCAGGCAAGTCGGACCTGTCCGACTTGCGACGGCTCAGAGCACCGCAACTCGGCCTCGCCGAGTTGCCCTGGCATCCACGTCTGGCGTGCCGCAAGCAAGACGTGGATGGCCGGGACATGCCGAACATGCCAGGCGATGACGGACGGAGGGAGGTGCTAGCGTCGGTCGTCATGGGCAAGGTCCGCGAGGATCCTGGTGAGATCGGCGCGCCAGCTGTTGCTGACGACCAGGCGCGGACCGCGCAGCTCCAGGCCAGCGATCAGCCCGGGGTCGGTCCTGAACGCAATCTGCGGATGGGCGCCCAATGCCTCGCCGATCAGCACGCGGCAGCGCTCCTGATCGGCAGGGTCGAGCGGTGTCGCGCTGATCGCTTCCAAGGCGGCGCCGCTTGCGAGCTCGGCATCGCGCACTGCGCGCGGCAGCGTCCGGATCTCCTGGACCAGCCACTCGAGAAAGCTGGCGCGCACCGCCGCGCCATCCAATCGCGCCGCGAGGCGCCCGGCGATGTCGACCGCGAGGCGGCTCGACCGCTCGGCCCAGGCCGCGACCGCTGCCTGCCTCTCTTTCTCCAGCGCCGCCGTTGCAGCCGCCTCCAGCGATGCCGCCTCCTTGGCGGCCTCCGCCAGACGAGCGGAGCGCGTCCGTTCGGCTTCCGCGTGAGCCGCGGCCAGGATCGTTTCGCGCTCCGCTGCGAAGCCGGCGCGCGTCTGCTCGATCTCGCCCAGCGCGACGGCGGCTTGGCGGCGTGTTGCCTCCGCGTCGGCCAGAGCGCGTTGCGCCGCGGCGCGGCGCTGCTCGATCATGGCGGCGACCGGACGCCAGAAGTAGCGCTGGAGCAGCCAGACCAGGATGACGACATTGACCGTCTGGATGCCGAGCGTCCACCAGTCGATGGTCATGACATCATTTCAGCAGCGGGTTGGCGAAGAGGAGAAGCAACGCGATTACAAGGCAATAGATCGCCATGGTCTCGATCATCGCGAGACCGACGAACAGCGTGCGCGAGATGGTGCCGGCGGATTCCGGCTGACGGGCGATCGCGTCCATGGCCGCCGCCACCGCGCGTCCTTCGGCGAGCGCCGGCCCGATGGCGCCGAAGGAGACCGCCATGGCCGCCGATACGATGCTGACAAGCGCCAACCAGTTCATGGGGCCGTCCTGTTGCTCGAGGTGTCCGCGCCGGGCTGTTCAGCGCCAACCGCGCCGGCGATGAAGACCATCGCCAGGATCGCGAAGATGTACGCCTGCACCGCCCCGGTCAGCAGATCGAGCGCCATCAGCGGGATCGGCACGAGAAGACCCGCCAGCGACAGCACGATGCCGATCATGAACACGCCGCTCATCACGTTGCCGAACAGGCGGACGAGCATCGAGAAGGTGCGCGTGAGGCTCTCGACGAAATTGAGGGGAATCATGATTGGGCTGGGCGAAGCAAAGGTGGCGAGATAGCCGCCCACGCCCCCGGCGCGAATGCCGAACCAGATCACTGCGAGAAACACCACGAGTGCCAGGGCCGCGTCGGTCTCGAGATGGGCGGTCGGCGGCTCGACGCCGGGGATGAGCGTGGACCAGTTGGCGACGAAGATGAAGGCGAACAGGGTGCCGATGAAGGCTCGGTAGGGGGCGGGCTCGACCCGCATCGTGTCGCGGATCTGGCTGTCCACCGTGTCGACGATGAGTTCGAAGGCCGCCTGGGTCGCCGACGGGATGAGCGCCAGCCGGCGTCTGATCAGCATGCCACCCGCGACCAGCACCGCCATGATCGCCCAGGTGCCGATCACCGCCTCGGTGATCGGCACCGGACCGAGATGGAAGAGCGCGGCACTTTCGAGCGGCGAGGTCATGGTGCGGGTTCGCCGATACCTGTCGCATTTCCTGGCGGAAAACTGGTGGCCACCTTTTCGGGAAATGCTCCGACCTGGCGCATGAGCGCGGCGCGGCCGATGAGGATGCCGACGGCCGTCACGAGCAGCGGCAACGCGCCTTGCAGGCTCGCCAGGATCAGCAGGCCACCGAGGACCATGAAGCGACCGATCATTGCCGCGATGGCGGTGATGGCGCGACCACCCAGGGCGAACCGGCGGGTGTTCCACCACAGTGTGTGGAAGTAGAGCACGCCGAGAATGATCCCGGCGGCGAGATCTATGCCGAGCCCAAGGAGCATGGCGGGCAGGCCATCGAATGGCGCGAAGCTCATGCGCTTTGCATCCATCGCCATGCCGACCAGCAGCCGAGCACCGTTCCCAGCATCAGCAGCGGCGCCGTCCAGAACAGTCCGGAGTCGAATTTCTGGTCGAGCCAGCGGCCGGAAAACACCCCGATCAGAATAGGCACGACAATGATCCAGCCGAGCACGCCGATCTGTGCCAGACGTCGCGCCACCGACGGGTCGCCCTCGCGCTGCCAGCGCTCGAAGCGCCTCTTGTGCAGCCGGACACCCTGCACCAGCGGATCCCGCTCGGCGGGCTCGTTCTCCGGCTCGGTCATGCGTAAGTCCCTGCGCCGCTGCGCGCGCCCGGCCGCAAATGGCTGACGATCTGGCGGATTGCGGTCAGCTGCAGCCGGGCGCTCTCGAAATGCTCCGTGCGCTCGGACTCGACATCGGCGCGAAAGCGGCCGACGACGATCTCGTCGAGGGTCGCGAGGTCGTCGCCTGCGACCGCCTCGCGCGTCGCGATGGCGATGTCCCTGCCGGCGGTGACCGAGAGGACGCCGTGGCGCACCGCACAGTAGTGCCGCTTTCCATCGCTCCCGGCCCAGCTCACGACGGAGATCGCGAGGCTGGTCAGGAAGTCCGCATGCCCGGTCAGGATCCCGAAACTGCCGGTCGCGTCCTCGGCGCGCAACGCCAGCACCCCGTCCTCGTCGATGACCACCGAGAGCGGCGTGATAATGCGCAGCCTCATGACGACGCTCGCTCGGTCTTCGCGGCGGCGGCCTCCTTCTGCCGCGCCTCCTCGAGGGTTCCGATCATGTAGAGCGAGCTTTCCGACCAGTCGTCGGCCTCGCCGTCGAGGATTGCTCGGCAGCCCGCAAGGGTGTCGGCGCGGCTGACGCTGCAGCCCGGCGTGCCGGTGAAGGCCTCCGTGACCGCGAACGGCTGGCTGAGGAAGCGCTGCAGCCGCCGCGCCCGCTTGACCATCAGCCGGTCGCCCGCGCCGAGTTCCTCCACGCCGAGAAGGGCGATGATGTCCTGCAGGTCCTTGAAGCGGGCGATCGCTTCGCGGACGCGCTCGGCGAGACGGTAATGCTCGACGCCGACCACGAGGGGATCGAGCAGCACCGACGACGAGGCGAGCGGATCGATGGCCGGGTAGAACCCCTCGGCGGCAAGCGAGCGCGACAGCATGATGATGCTGTCCATGTGGCTGGAAATCGCCGTCACCGCCGGATCGGTGAAATCGTCGGCGGGGACGTACACGGCCTGGATGGCGGTGACCGCCGCGCCGGCGACCGATGCGATGCGCTCCTGGAGCAAAGCCACTTCGGTCGCAAGCGTCGGCTGGTAGCCGACGCGCGACGGCAGGCGTCCCAGCAGGCTCGACAGCTCGCTCCCGGCCTGGACGAAGCGGAACACGTTGTCCATCAGCAGCAAGACGTTCTGATGCTTCTGGTCGCGGAAATGCTCGGCCATCGTCAGCGCCGTCAACGGCACGCGCCAGCGCGCGCCGGGTGGCTCGTTCATCTGCCCGTAAATCAGCACTGTGCGCGCGAGCACACCCGACCCCTGCATGTCGGTCAGAAGCTCATGGCCTTCGCGCGAGCGCTCGCCGACCCCGGCGAAAACCGAGATCCCCCGGTATTTCTCGACCATGGCGTGGATCAGCTCCATCACCAGCACGGTCTTGCCGACGCCAGCGCCGCCGAACATCGCGGCCTTCCCGCCCTGGGCCAGCGGCGCCAGCAGATCGATCACCTTGATGCCGGTCTCGAACATCGCGGTGGTCGAGGTCTCGTCCGCGAGCGCCGGCGGCGGATTGTGGATGCCGCGCCGCGGCGTGTCCGCCGGCAGGGCCGGCCCGCGGTCGCGAACCGTCCCGACCACATCGAGGACGCGCCCCAGAACGGCGTCGCCGACCGGAACCGACAGGGAGGCGCCGGTCGCACGCACCGGCGTGCTGCGGGCGAGGCCGGCGGTCGCCTGGAGCGCGATGCCGCGAACGGTCACGGGATTGACATGGCTGTGCACTTCAAGCACCAGCGGCTCAGGCCGGTCCCACTCGACGACGAGGGCGGTATTGATCGGTGGCAGCACGTTTGCGCCGTCGAAGCTCACGTCGACGACGGCGCCACGAACCGATAAGACTGTACCTCCGAAGGCGACAGAACCCATGTAACGTCCGATGGCTCCGGCCGCATTCAGAAGTCCAGGTGCGGACCTGCCCCTCGCGCGCATGACCCGACCTACGCTACCATACCCCGCGGAGGTCCCGCAAAGACACAAGCATCGGTCGCTCGCGGGCGCAAGCGGGCCGCGCCGGCGGAATCGCCGCGCCTGCCAGGGCCGGGCTTGTCCCGGCCGTCCACTCCTGCTTGGCGAGGCGGCACCAAGCGGCCACCGGCTCGGTCCTGCCGGATGGTTGGCCTGACATTGGGAGACTGCCGATGACCGATCTTACCGCCACGCCGTCCTGGCAGGCGCTCTCGGCGCACCACGCACAGATCAAGGATGTGCATCTGCGCACGCTGTTCGCCGACGATGCCGGCCGGGCGGAGCGGTTCTCGGCGGAGGGTGCCGGCCTCTTCCTCGATTACTCGAAGAACCGCATCACGGATGAAACATTGCGGCTCCTGCTGCTGCTGGCCGACGAGCGCGGCGTGGCGCGGCGGCGCGATGCCATGTTTCGCGGCGACAGGATCAACACCACGGAGCGCCGCGCTGTGCTGCACATTGCGCTACGCGCGCCGCGCGGTACCCGCATCGAGCTCGACGGCAGCGACGTCGTGGCGCACGTCCACGAGGTGCTCGACCGGATGGCACATTTCGCCACCCGCATTCGTGCCGGCGTCTTTACCGGCCATACCGGCAGGCGCATTCGCAACGTCGTCAACATCGGCATCGGCGGCTCCTATCTCGGCCCCGAGATGGCCCACCGCGCGCTGCGCCCGTTCAGCGACCGCTCCATGACCTTCCGCTTCGTCGCCAATGTCGACGGCGCGGAGTTCACCGAAGCCACCCACGACCTCGCCGCCGAGGAGACGCTGTTCATTGTCTCCTCCAAGACCTTCACCACGCTGGAGACAATGACCAACGCGGCGGCAGCACGCACATGGCTGGTGGGGAAGCTCGGCTCTGATTCGGCCGTGGCCAGGCATTTCGCGGCGGTCTCGACCAATCTTGCGGGCGTCACCGCGTTCGGCATCGACCCGGCCAACACGTTCGGCTTCTGGGACTGGGTCGGCGGTCGCTATTCGATGGACAGCGCAATCGGGCTCTCGACCATGATCGCGGTGGGACCTGATCATTTCCATGCCATGCTGTCCGGCTTCCACGCGATGGACGAGCACTTTCGCACCGCACCCGCCGCCCGGAACCTGCCGCTGCTGCTCGGCCTGATCACCATCTGGTACAACAACTTCTTCGGCGCGCAGACCTTGGGCATCATGCCCTATGCAGCCAACCTGGCGCGCCTGCCCGCCTATCTCCAGCAGCTGCAGATGGAGAGCAACGGCAAGCATGTCGATCTGGAAGGGCATGTGGTGGATTACCAGACCGGCCCGATCATCTGGGGCGAGCCCGGCACCGACGGCCAGCACTCGTTCTTCCAGCTGATCCATCAGGGCACCAAACTGATTCCCTGCGACCTCATCGGCTTCTGCCGGCCGCTGAGCCCGTTGACCGATCAGCATGATCTGCTGATGGCCAACCTGTTCGCGCAGGCCGAGGCGCTGGCCTTTGGCAAGACGGCCGAGGAGCTCAGTGCGGACGGCTCGCCCGCCTTCCAGACGCCGTTCCGGGTGACCACCGGCAACCACCCGACCAACATGATCCTGGCCGATAGGCTCGATCCGGCGACCCTCGGCAGCCTGGTGGCGCTGTACGAGCACAGCGTCTTCACCCAGGGAGCGATCTGGGCGATCGACAGCTTCGACCAGTGGGGCGTCGAGCTCGGCAAGGTGCTGGCAAGCCGCATCATTCCCGAGCTCGGGCGCGACGTCGAGCCGAAGCTGGCCCACGACGCCTCCACCAACGCGCTGATCACGCGCTACCGCCGGCGCCGCGCATGACCGACCCTGTCGCGCGACTGAAGCAACAGGCGGGCGAGCGGGCGGCCGCGCTGGTGACATCCGGGATGGTGGTCGGGCTCGGCAGCGGATCGACGGCGATCTTCGCGACACGTCGCATCGCCGAGAGGCTGCGCGCCGGCGATCTCAAGAATATCATCGCCATTGCGACATCGCGGGCGACCGATGCGGCGGCGCATCAGCTCGGCATCCCCATGCTGACGAACGACATCCCGCGCAACATCGACGTCACCATCGACGGCGCCGACGAGGTCGACCCGACGTTGACCCTGATCAAAGGCGGCGGCGGTGCCTTGCTGCGCGAGAAAATCGTGGCGCAGGCGACCCGGCGCGAGGTCATCGTCGTCGACGAGAGCAAGCTGTCACCCCGGGTCGGCACGCACTGGGCCCTGCCGGTCGAGGTACTGGAATTCGGCTGGCGCGCGCAGGCTCGCTTTCTCGAAGGCATCGGCGCCGCTGTCACTCCACGAACGGGCGACGGCGAGGACGGCCTTTACCGCACCGATCAGGGCAACATCATTCTCGACTGCCGTTTCGGTCCGATCGCCGATCCTCCCGGCCTCGCCGTCCTGCTCGGCGCGCGCGCCGGCATCCTCGAGCACGGCCTCTTCATCGGCATTGCGCAAGACGTGATCGTCGCCGGCGCCAGCGGAGTGCGTCATATTCAACGTGACGGCTCCGCCCCGGCATTTGCTTTATGATCGCGAAAGGTCAGAACATGCCCTCCCAGGAGAAGGTCCGCGCCTTGATCGCCGTCGTCGAGCAGGGCCGCTACGTCGAGGCACTGCAGGCGTTCTACGCCGACGACGCCACCATGCAGGAGAATCTCGATCCTCCCCGGCGCGGCCTGGCAAATCTGGTCGAGCGTGAGCGCCAGGTCATGGCGGCATTCCGCCAGATCAGCACCAGGCCGGTGCAGACGGTTCTCGTCGATGGTGACATCGCGATTTTCAACTGGGTGTTCGACTTCGTCGGACACGACGGCCGCACCTTCACGCAGGACGAAATCGCCGTGCAGCGCTGGCGCGGCGACCAGATCGTCGAGGAGCGCTTCTACTACGATCCGGCCCAGCGCTCCCGCTGAGCACCGCCGGCTCGTATCAAGCTCGCACCCCTGGCAATCTGGGGGCTCGCCGATCCCCGTCTGGCACGTCGAAGAACCGTAAATCCGGGAGCAGCGCTCAAGGTGCCACCGCGCCCACCGCCGTCAAGCGGTTGCCTTGTGGCCATGACCCTTCCGCTCCTCCACCTCAGCGGCGTGATATTTGCGGCGAATGGCGTCAATGTCGACGCGGGTCGGCGGCAGCTTCAGTTCCATCTCGTCCATGGTCCTGGTGATGATGTGCGAGATCGCAAGGTTGCGAAACCATTTGTGGTTTGCCGGAATGACGTACCAGGGCGCGTGCTTGGTGCTCGTCAGCGCGAAGACGTCCTCGTAGGCTTCGATGTACTGCGGCCACCGCTCGCGCGCCAGATAGTCGCTCTCGCTGATCTTCCACTGCCGGGACTTGTCCTCCAGCCTGGCCTTGAAACGCTCGAGCTGCTCCTCCGGGCTGATGTGAAGGTAGAACTTCAGGATGCGCGTGCCGTTCTGCGCAAGCAACCCCTCGAAGTCATTGATCTGGTCGTAGCGTTTCGACCACACCGATCGCGGCACCTGCTTGTGCACCCGCACGACCAGGACGTCCTCGTAATGCGATCGGTTGAAGATCACCACCTCACCTCTGGCCGGCGTCCGCATGTGCACGCGCCAGAGAAAGTCATGAGCAAGCTCCGACTTGCTGGGCTCCTTGAAGCAGGCGACCGAAACTCCCTGCGGGTTCATGCCGCTGAACACATGGCGAATCGTTCCGTCCTTGCCGGCCGCGTCGAGACCCTGCAGCACGACGAGCAGAGACTGATGGCCGTCCGCGTAGAGGAGATACTGCAGCTCGTCCATGCGTTCGACATTCCGGCGGATCTCCGGCTCGGCCTTCTTATGCGACTTCTGCTCGCCGGTGTATGATGGGTCGATCGTGGCAAGACGGATCTTCTCGCCCGGATCGACGACGAATATCTTGCGGTAGTCCATGAAGCACTTCCTCTCGAGGGCACGTCGGAACTGGTTGAATTGGCACGGACCCACACCTGCGCAACTTGTGCAATTGTCATGAGTTCCTTCGCCCATTCAGCCTATGGCCGACAGAAGTCTGCCACCGGCCAACTCGACCGACGTCCGCTCAGCGTTTGCGGACCCGGACGAGGCCGCCGGTCTCGCGCGCGAGCGCAGCGAAAGTGTTCGGCGTCGGCCGGAGCATGGCTTCGACCAGCTTCTCGTCGCTCGACCAGTACGGCACGTACCATTGCCGGTCGACGTCCATGATCAGCACGCTGCGCCGCGCCGCATCGTAGGCGCCGATGGGCGAGATATGCGGTCCGTCCCAGTCGCCGGTGAGCACTCCCTGATTGAAATAGGCCAGCACGATGTCGCGGTCGCTCCTTTCGTTGTCGGCGAGCAGCTGCCGCACGTCGCTCAGCGTCGCCGGCGAAGTGTCGGCCGGCTTCAGCACCTCGATCTCGGCATCGAGCCCATAGGCCTCGAGGCTGCGGGAGACGTAGCCGACAAAGGCCCGCCAGGTGACGCCGCTGCCGCCCGCGGCGGCCTCCCGCGCCCAGTCCGGGCTGGCGACGGCCGTCAGCAGTGCCTGCTGGGTCACCAGAGGGTCGGTTCTGAGCGGCGGCAGGCCGCGCAATGCGTTGACCAGCATGGCGACCGCGGCGAGCGAGCAGGCACTGTCGGTCGACTGGCCCTCATAGTAGGGACTGAGCGCCCAGAAGTCCGGCGCTGGCTGCTCGCGCAGATAGTCGTGCGACGACCCGATCGGAACCGCGCCGGGACCGAATTTGCGCTGCGGATCATCGGCCAGCGCAAGTGTTGCGGCCGCGACCAGCAGCATGACGACGCCGGCGCGCAGGACCTTTCCGATCACCGGCCGTTCCATCGGCATTCGTGCGGCCCGCTCAGATCACCACAACCACGGTACCACGCTTGCCGCCCGCCTCCACGGCGCGGTGCGCGGCGACGGTGTCGGCGAGCCCGAACGGGCCGACGACGCGATGGTAGCGCGGGCTGCCGCGCAGCCACCGGGTGATCTCGGCCTGCGCCCGCCGGCGCATGGCCGGATCACAGTTGTTGAGCAGGATTAGCCGGATGCCGATATTCTTTCGCATCAGCTGGTAGAATGGGAACCGCGGGTGCGTATCGCCGCGCGACGCATACGCTGCAACCGCGCCGTTGTTGGCGACAATGTCGGGCAGAAGCGACAGGTTGCCGCCGAAATCCACCTCGACCACATGATCGACCCCTTTCCCGGAGGTCTCCGCCGCAATGCGCCCACGGAGATCTTCGGTACGATGGTCGAGAACCACCTCGGCGCCGGCCCGCCGGGCATCATCCGCCTTGTCGCCGGCGGCGGTCGTGATGACGCGGGCACCCGCCCATGCGGCGAGCTGGATCGCATAGTTGCCGACCGCACCGCCGCCTCCGGTGACGAGCACCGTCTTGCCGCTGACCGGCCCGCCGGCGAACACGGTGCAATACGCCGTCATGCATGGAATGCCGAGGCAGGCGCCGGCTGTGAACGATACCTCGTCGGGAAGGACGGTGACGAGGCCCACGTCGAGCGCGATCCATTCGGCCGCGGTGCCCAGCGCACGGCCTCGCTGGCCATTGTACAGCCAGACCCGCCGGCCCAGCCAATCCGCCGCGACACCCTCGCCGATCTCATCGACCACCCCGGCGCCATCGCTGTTGGGGATGATCAGCGGCGCCTCCATCACGTGGTTGCCGGCCCCGGCGCGGCGATTGCAGTCGGCCGGATTGACCCCCGAGGCGGCGAGCCTCACCCGCACCTCGCCGGGCCCGGCGCGCGGCGTCGGCTGCTCACCGCACACCAGGACGTCCGCGGCCGGGCCGGTTCTTTGGTACCAGACGGCGCGCACCGGATGCTCCTTTATGCCAGTGGATCGGCAGCGCATCGGACAGCTTGGCATACGCTAAGTCGATCGTAGCGCCGACAGCAACGCCCTCCTGCTGTCGATCCAGTTCAGGGTAAGCGGGCTAACGTCGCGCCGGCCGCGGAAAGAACGGCGCAACGAGTGGGCCCGGCCGAAATGGCTTCCATTGGCCGGGGGGCTGGGCCAGCCGATCGGCGATCACCCACAGCACGGCAGGATCAAGGCCGAGGCCGATATGCGTGGTGCGAACCTCCACGTTCTCCCGGTCGGGTCCCTCCTTTTCCCTGCAGGCCTGCCAGGCGACGACGCCGTCCGACCGCGTGTAGATCGACGTACTCGGAACCGGAAGCGGCTGCGCCAGGCCACGTAATTGCTCTGCCGTCTGCGCCGGGAAGCTTTGACCGGTGACGCGGCGCCAGATGGGGCCGACATTGCTCGCGCCGGGGGCCGCGAACGGGCTGCCCAGCGTGATC
>Ga0116216_10002711_pt1 | contig 11707 bp, 10 predicted proteins | sample Sb_taG_11_FD_89696 | JGI IMG/M metagenome (GOLD analysis project Ga0116216, IMG submission 89696) | Peat soil microbial communities from Weissenstadt, Germany - Sb_50d_3_AS metaG | ecosystem: Environmental > Terrestrial > Soil > Wetlands > Peat | place: Germany: Weissenstadt | collected 2010-09-21
AGGCCGAGTTCGAGGACGAAACGGGCAGGAAGCGCCGCCTTTCCGACGTGGAGCTCATCGCCTTCATCCTCCTGATCTCGGGCGCCGGCAACGAGACCGTTGCCCGGCTGCTGGGCTTCGCGGGGGCCACCCTGGCCCACTTTCCGCGAGAGCGCGAGAAGTTGGTGGAGCGACCCGAACTCATCCCGAATGCAATCGAGGAGCTATTGCGCTACGAGGCGCCCTCCCCGGTGCAGGGGCGGACCGTAATGCGGGACGTAGAGTGGCACGGCGTTGGGGTTGCCGCGGGCTCCGTGATCCTCCTGCTGACCGGCTCCGCCGGCCGCGACGAGCGCCAGTACAGGGACCCGGATCGCTTCGACGTGGAGCGCGAGTTCGGCCGCCACGTCAGCTTCGGTTACGGCACGCATTTCTGCCTGGGCGCCTCGCTCGCACGCCTGGAGGCTCGGGTGGCTCTGGAGGAGGTGCTCGCGCGTTTCCCGCGCTGGGAGATCGACTGGAGCGGGGCCGAGCGCGTCACGACGAGCACCGTGCGCGGCTACGCAAAGTTGCCGATCCGATTCTGAGGCAGGAAGGAGAGTCATAAGCGAAGAGGGTGGAGCGCCGGAACAGCATGCCGAAAACTCCGCCCTGCGATCATCGATTGGGCGGGTCAACTCAGGCCTCGTGCACCAGGCGCCCCGCGCGCCACGTTGCCCGTACGTATGCGCTCGAGGGCCCCTCTCGCGCGCTGCGCCAAGAGCGGTCTAGGAGACAGAGGTCCGCCGGCGCGCCGACCGCGACCCGGCGAGGCGGTCCTCCGGGATCGCCGAGGGACCCGAGGAAGAGGACAAGGGCGCGCTCGGGCGCAAGCCGCTCACCGTCCCCCAGCGTCGCGCCGGCGCGCGTGCGGCGCGAAACCGCGGCGTGAATCGCCCGCCAGGGATCCGGTGTGCCGAATGGCGCATCACTGCCCCCAGCCAAGCGGACCCCGGCCTCGAGCCAGGCACGCCCGCGGTAAAGCCAAGGCAGGTCGTTCGGGTCCACCTCGCGGATGTAGTCGTCGCCGCGCTCTTCGAGGAAGTGTGGCTGCGTGACTACCGCGGCGCCGGTCTTCGCGACGAGTTCGACCAGCTCGGGTGGGGCGACGGCCGCGTGCTCAAGGCGATCGTCGGCGCGCGGACCGGCCTCAGCGATTGCCTGCGCCGCGAGCGCCAGCTCCGCCCTTCCGACGCAATGGATCGCAACACCTCTTTCCCGCGCGTGTGCATCTTTGATCGCGGCGCAGAGCTCCTCGAAGCCCGGGAGCGCAGCCTCGTCGAGCACGAGCTTCACCTGCGCGCGCACTACCTCGGGGTGTGCGGGCGCTGGAAGGGCGGCGCCTCCCATCACTGCGAGCCGCTGCGGGAGCGCGCCCGAAGCGACCCCCGCCTCGAGGAGCGCAAGGGCGCGGGAGTCGGTCTCCGCCGTCGCGTCAGTGACTCCGGTGATCCCGGCGCGAGCGAGAAGGCGTCCGACCAGCGCCAGGTCGGGAGGTGCGCTCGGCGCGAGTCGCGCACGCAACCACGTATCGAGACGGAAGAGGCGGCCCGTAGCGCGGCCGGCGGCGTCTCGCTCCACGCCCAGTGCGTTCTCGCCGCGGTCGAGCGCGAGGCGATCGATCGCACGGGAGTTCACCATCCAGAGCGCTCCGCTGCGGTGCTGGATGCGGGCGGGTCGGTTGGGGACCAGAGCGTCGAGAGCGACCCGGTCGAGCGGGCCCGCGACCGATTCGTGGTAGCCAACGCCCCGCACGAACTCTCCGGGTGCAAGGCGCAGTGCGGTCGCGAGGGCGGTGTGATCCACGACGGCGGGCGGGCCACAGGCCACGGACTCAAGCGCCGCCCCGAGCGCGAGGAGATGGATGTGGTGGTCGTGCAGCCCGGGAAACAGGGCGCCGCCCTCGGCCTCGATCGCGGCCTCCCTGGCGCGCGGCGCAATGTGCTCGGCCACCGCCTCAATCCGCCCTTCCGCGAGGCGCACGTCGCGGATCCTGCCCTCGATCTCTGCGCGTCGGATCAGCATCGGATGCGGAGTTCGGCGATGAGAGATGCCGTGTCGGCACCGAGCGGACGCGCGCGCCCCGCGGGAAGCGCCGCGCGCGGCGGCGCGACGGGCATTCGCGCGCCGCCGTCGACGACCTCGAAGCCGGAATGGCTTACTTCAACACGCCCACCCTCGCGCGCACCGCCGAACCCCAGGCAGTGGGCAGTGACGTCCCGCAGCGCGAGTTCGAGGAGCGCGCCGTCGCCGGTATGCAGCTGAGCGAGTGCCGCCACCGCCGCGTTGAGCCCGGTGAGCGGGTCTGCGATCGCGTCGCCACAGAAGAGTGGCGCATCCGGGTCTCCGGTCGCTGTGGCGAGGCCCGAGGCCGCGGAGGCGTCGTCGCCGTAGGCAATCCAGTGCCCTTCGGGCTCACGTCGTCCGTAGCCGGTAATGCTCACCCAGACGAGTCCTTCGCCAACGAGCGCCTCTGCGTCGATTCCGAGCTGCGCCAGGGCGCGCGGGCGGGCGCTCTCGATTACGGCGTCGGCGCGCTCGAAGAGGCCGCGAAGGCAGCTTACGCCCTCGGGCGTGCGGAGATCGAGGGCTACACTCTCCTTGTCCGCGTTCAGCGCCTCGTAGAACCCGGGCGCGCCGTATCGGGCGCCGTCGGGCCGCCCCACGCTTTCGACCTTCACCACGCGGGCTCCGGAGAGGGCAAGGAGTCGCCCGCAGAGCGGCCCCGCCCAGAGCGCCGAGAGGTCGAGCACCAGGGGCGCGGAGCGCTTGCGGCGGGCGGCGCGGCGCCCGCCCCGCACGGCGATCCGCAGCCAAGGAGGCGCGACGCCCGTGGCCACGCGCGCCTCGGCGACGGCGAGGCCGAGGAGGCGCGCCCGCGCGACCACTTCCGCCGAACGCTGGGTCGCGACCTGGGAGGCAACGATCGCCCAGGGATCGCGCGCGACTGCCTCGGCGCCGCCGAGCCACGCCGGAACCAGCGCGTGATCGTCCTCGCGCGGGAGGTTCACTGCGATCCAAGCGTCTTCCGCGCGCAGGAGGCGGCAGCTCCCGCCGGGCGAGACCTGGCCGCGGCGAAGGAGGCCTAGATAGGCCGCGCGCTCGCCAAGAAGCGCGGCACCATCGAGTGCCGATGCGGAGTGCGCACCCTCGAGCGTGAGGCGTGAGTTCGGCGCGAGCGCCCGGAGTGCGTCGAGCGCCGCCTCCGCGCAGGTTGCGAGCGGCGCGGGAGCAAGGCGCGGCGGCTCTTCCGCGCGCCCGGTGAGCGCCATCGCCCCGGAGCGCGCCCACGCGAACGCTGGGTTCTCCCTGCGCGGTGCAGGAGGCTCGAAGTCGACTGCCGGTAGCGCTTCGAGGAGGGTCTCGGCGTATCTGCCAGCGGGATGCAGGGGTCGCGCCTCCCTCTTGCGAGCCAAGCCCTCCACTATGACACTTGCGCCACCGCGCGGCCCAAGGCGCCTGCGGAGCTCGGTATGCACGACCGGGGCTGTGGGGGTTGCGGCGCGCTTGCGGAGGTTGAGATGACATGCAGCGCGCGTCCATTCGACGTCGGGCACCGCCCCGCAGCTGCGCCCTCGACCTAGCGCGAACGGTGTTGGCAATGGGTCCCGCCGTCAGCGGATGGAAGGGCCTCGCGACTTGAGACCTTTCCCATGAACCTCGTCATGCTCCTCGAAATGGCCGCCGCCGGGCATGGCGAACGGGTCGCGGTGCAATGCGGTAGCGAGGTGCTGAGCTACGCGGAGCTTTTCGCTGCTTCGGGAGCGGCGGCGCGCGAACTTGCGTCGAGCGGCGCCGCACACCTCGCGCTCCTCGACGTTTCTGGCCTCGCCGCGCCCGTCGCACTCTTCGCCGCGGCACGCGCGGGTGTCCCCTACGTACCGCTTAACTATCGGCTTACGGATAACGAGCTCGACGCTCTTCTCGAGCGGATCGCGCCCGTGCAGCTTGTGACGGATCCCGAGCGCGCCGCACTCTTCTGCGCGCGCGGGGGTCGGTCCGTCGCGGCGCGCGATGTCTTCCTCGCTCGCTCGCGCGCGCCGAGCGACGGGCCCGTCTGGCCGGACAACCCCGAAGCCATCGCGGTGCTTCTCTTCACGAGCGGCACCACCGGGACGCCCAAGGCCGCAGTGCTCCGCCACCGCCACCTTGTCTCCTACGTTCTCGGCTCGGTGGAGTTCGCAAGCGCGGGCGAGGACGAGGCGACGCTCGTTTCGGTACCGCCTTATCACGTGGCGGGAGTCGCTGCCATCCTGAGCTCGGTCTACGCCGGTCGCCGCATCGTCCAGCTCCCCCGCTTTAGCCCCGAGGCTTGGCTCGAGGCCGCCCGCGCGGAGCACGTGACCCACGCCTTCCTTGTGCCCACGATGCTCGCGCGCATCGTCGATTGCATTGGAGGCCGCGCGCGACCCGATCTTCCGCACCTCCGGAGCCTCTCCTACGGTGGAGGCAAAATGCCGCTTCCCGTGATCGAGCGAGCCCTTGAGCTCTTTCCCAAGGCGGAGTTCACGAACGCCTACGGGCTCACGGAGACGAGCTCCACGATCGCGCTGCTCGGTCCCGAGGAGCATCGACGAGCGGCGGCGAGTGACGCAGTGCGCCGGCGCCTGTCCTCCGTCGGTCGGGCGCTGCCGGGGGTTGAGATCGAGGTGCGCGACGAGGATGGGAAGCCACTGCCCCCGGGCGCACTCGGGGAAGTCTACGTACGCGGGGCGCAGGTCTCAGGCGAGTACCTTGGGCGCGGTAGCCAACTCGGCGCGGACAGTTTTCTCCCGACGCGCGACGGCGGCTTCCTTGACGAGGAGGGCTACCTGTTCCTGCAAGGCCGCATCGACGACGTGATCGTGCGCGGGGGCGAGAATCTCTCGCCGGGCGAGATCGAAGACGTTTTGCTCGAGCACCCGAGCGTGGCCGACTGCGCCGTGGTTGGGATCCCGGACGTCGAATGGGGCGAGACCGTCGCCACGGCCGTGGTGCTTGCCGAGGGCGCCTCGGCCTCGGAGGAAGAACTCCGCGCGTGGGTGCGGGCGCGCCTGCGCTCATCGCGCGTTCCCTTGCGCGTTGTCTTCAAACACGAGCTTCCCTACAACGAAACCGGGAAGCTCCTGCGCCGCGTGGTCCGCGCCGGCCTCGTGGAGGGCGAGCGATAGACGCCGAGGCAATCCCGCTCGCCGAGGCCGTGGCAGGGCTCCGCTCACCGCTCGCGCTAGAGGCGAACTCGCCCCTCGTCGGCGCTCCCCTTCTCGTGGTCGACCTCGCGGGGAATGCGGCCTTCGCGGAGGTCGAGGCGGCTGCGTTGATCCTCCCCTGGCTCCCCTGTCCGACCGTCGGCCTCGCGCTCGTCGCGCCGTCGGCCGCCGGATCGCGTCTCGCCTCAGCCTTCGATGTCCTTGTTGAGCGCGAATGTGACCTCGCGTCCGTGCGGGCGTCCGCCGAACGCTGCCCGCTCGCCGCGGCCGCGCTGGCGCAGCTCCTGCGCCTCGGCGAAACGCTCGGCGTCCACGACCGCCTGGTCGCGGAGTCGCTCGCCTATTCCACCCTCCAGGCGGGGCCTGAGTTCGCGGCGTGGCTCGCCGGACGTAGCCGCGCCCTGCCACACGCTGGACACAACGGCCCGGCCGTGTGCACGCGGCGCGAGGGCGCGCGCCTGCGCCTCACGCTCGATCGGCCGCGCAAGCACAATGCGTTCTCATCACAAATGCGCGACGCGCTTGCCGAGGGGCTTGAGCTCGCCCTCGCCGACCCCTCCATCGAGGAGATTGTCCTCGACGGCAAGGGGCCTTCCTTCTGCAGCGGCGGGGACCTCGACGAGTTCGGGAGCTTCCCTGACCCGGCCACAGCCCACGCGGTGCGCTCAGCACGGAGCCCGGCACGGCTCCTCTCAATCTGCGCGAATCGGGCGCGGGCGGAAGTGCACGGCGCTTGTGTGGGCGCCGGCTGCGAGCTCCCTGCGTTCTGCCGGCGCGTGCGCGCCCGCGAGGATGCATTCTTTCAGCTCCCGGAGGTCGGGATGGGTCTTGTGCCCGGGGCGGGGGGAACGGCAAGCCTGCCCAATCGCATTGGCCGCCAGCGCACGGCCTGGCTCGCCCTTTCTGGTAGCCGCCTCGACGCCACGACTGCCCTTCGCTGGGGGCTTGTCGACGAGATCGCCGGGTAACTGACTCCCGGTGCTCCGGGCGCCGCGGAACCTTGACGGACGCAGAGAGGACGACGGCCACAACATCTGCCCCGCGTCGAGACACTACGAGGACCACCGCTCCCCCGCTGGTGGAGCTCGGACGAAATTGCGAACCTGCGCAAGGCGCGGCCGCCCCACTTCGGGCCAGAATGCGGTCGTGCTGCAGGGAACCAGCTAGGAGTTCGACAAATGCCCCAGTTGAAGTCCGGAACGCGCCTGCGCAGCGCGGTGTGCACCACCGAGGTGATGGTGGTCGCCGCGCCAAAGGAATTGGTGGTGGAGCTCTGCTGCGGTGGCCAGCCCATGGTCGACTTGGGCGCCGAGCCGGCGGGCAGCACCCCCACGGCCGCCTTCTCCTCCGGCACCCAGCTCGGCAAACGCTATGTGAACGAGGCCGGCACTCTCGAGGTGCTGTGCACGAAGCCCGGTGCAGGGTCGCTCTCCGCGGACGGAGTGGCGCTCAAGATCAAGGGCGCCAAGCCACTCCCCTCATCGGATTGATCTCAGCCGATGGACCTCTCGCCGGTTCCGGATCAGTGGAGGTCCAACGGTGAACGTCGGCTTCGACGGGCCACAGGAGTTGCTGCGCTCAGCCCCTATACGACGCCTGATCGAGGCAGGTGTCGGACTTGCGGCGTAGATCAAGGGCACGATGTGGAGCGAGCGGAAATGACACCTCGCCAACCCCCATCGGTCTCGTGATCCGCGTGTCGTCTACCCGACGGGCCGCCAGAACGGCACGGCCATGCTTTCGTCGCACTCGACGGCATAGGCCTCGACCGGCATGCCGATGCGCACACTCTCGACCGGGCAGCCGGTGACGTTGCCCATCATGCGCACGCCCTCTTCGAGCTCGATCATCGCGACGGCATAGGGAAGCTCGTCCTTGAACGGCGGCTGCCCGTTCTGCCGCACGATCGTGAAGGTGTGCACGACTCCACGGCCCGCCGCCGTCGCCCAGGCGGGTTCGCCGCCACACGCGGTGCAGAGCGCGCGCGGGTAGAACTGGCGGTGACCGCACGAGGGACAGCGCTGGTAGAGCAGCTCGCCGCGCTTGGCAGCCTCGAAGAAAACGCGGTCGAGCGTGCCTGGCGCGAGCTGCGCGCGATCCCAGCTGCGCCCGCGGACGACTTCCATCGCAATCACTCCCTTCCCAGCACGACAGCGCCGATGCACGAGAGCCAGCCGCCCGAGCCGACCGCGAGCGCGATCTTCGCGTCGGGAACCTGGGCGGTGCCGGCCTCCCCGCGCAGTTGGCGCACGGCTTCGGCGATCAAGAACAAGCCGCGCATGCCCGAGTGGCACGCAGAGAGCCCGCCGCCATCGGTGTTGAGCGGATGGCGGCCGCCGCGCCGCAGGTGCCCGCTCTCGACGAACGCCCCGCCTTCGCCCTTCTTGCAGAAGCCGGCGTCTTCGAGCAGCACGAGCGCGGTGATCGTAAAGCTGTCGTAGAACTGGAGGGTGTCGACGTCGCTCGGCCGCACGCCCGCGCGCGCGAACGCCTCGGGGATACAGGTGGCGCCCGCCGACGTGGTGTAATCCGGCATCTGCGAGATGTTCCAATGGGTCTGCGCGCCGGCTGCTCCGAGCACGTGTATGGCGGGCTTGCAGAGATCGCGCGCGCGTTCGGCCGTGGTCATCACGAAAGCGCCGCCGCCGTCGCTCACGATGCAGCAGTCGAGCAGGTGCAGCGGGTCCGCGATCATGCGGCTCGCTAACACGTCGTGCACTGCGATCGGGTCGCGGTACATCGCATTCGGGTTGAGCCCGGCGTAGTCGCGCACGCCCACCGCGATCTCCGCGAGCTGCGCGGAGGTCGTACCGAACTCGTGCATGTGCCGCTGCGCGACCAGCGCGTAGCCCGCGACGATCGGGAGGCCGTAGGGCGCCGAGTACATCTCGGCGCCCGACACCTTCGAGAAGCCGCGGAAGGAGCCGGTGCCGAGCGTGCGCCCGCGGCGCGACAGGAAGTCCGAGCCGTAGGAGACGAGGACGGTATCGCAGCAGCCGTCGCGGATCGCGGCGGCGGCGTGCTGAACGTGGAACTCGAAGGACGAGCCGCCGGTCATCGTGCCGTCCAAGTAGCGGTGGTTGATGCCGAGGTACTCGGCCATTGACACGGCTTCGGCGTAGCCAGCCTCCACGCCGGCGCAGAGGTACCCGTCGATCGCGCGCTTCTCGAGCCCGCAGTCCGCGAGCGCACGCTGAATCGCCTGCACGTGGTGCCCGATCGAGTCGAGGTGCGGAGCGCGCGGCGCGTCCGAGAGGCCGATGCCGACGATCACAGGGTCCCGAGCAGTCACGCTTCCTCCGGGCTCGTTCGTGCCGCGCCGATCACGCGAAACGGTAGCGGATCGGCAGGTGCTTCAGACCGACGACGAAGTTCGACTGGATCCACTTGGGCTCGCCCGCGAGCTCGACGTGCTCGATGCGCCGCGCAAGCTCGGCGAAGAGCGCACGCTGCGAGCGGCGTGCCAAGTGCGACCCGAGACAGAAGTGCTCGCCGTGCCCGAAGCCCACATGGGGGTTCGGATCGCGATCGACGCGGAAGCGGAAGGGATCGTCGAAGACGTCCTGATCGCGGTTGGCCGATGCGTAGAAGAGGATCAGCCAGTCGTCCTTGCGAATCTTCTGGTCACCCACCTCGGTGTCGCAGGCCGCGCGGCGCCGCATGTAGTTCACGGGCGTCGCCCAGCGCACGACCTCCTCGACGGCGGAGTTCACGAGCCCGGGATCGCGCCGCAGCTTCGCGAGCTCGTCCGGGTTCTCGATCAGTGCGTGCATGCCGCCAACCAGTGCGTTTTTCGTGGTGTCGTGACCGGCGGTGAAGGTGATCAGGTAGTAGCCGAAGGTCTCGAGCGCGCCCATCGGCTCACCGTTCACCGTGCCGTTCGCCAGCACCGTGGCGAGGTCGTCGCGAGGGCTCTTGCGGCGGTCCTCGATGATGCCGGCGAAGAGCTGATACAGCTCGAGCCCGAGCTCGCGGATCGCCTGCTCGCGCGTCTCGCCCGGGCGCTGGAGGTCCTCGTCCTCGTTCGCGAAGAGCTGGTTCGTGAGGCGGAGAATGCGCGGTTCCTCCTCCTGCGACACGCCGAGGATTGTGGCGAGGATGCGGAGCGGGTGCGCCGTGGCGACGTCGCGGGCGAAGTCGCACTCGCCCTCGCCGGTCGAGCCCGCGAGCGCGTCGACGAGCTTGCGTGCGCTTGCCTGCACGGCGGCGTCGATGCGGCGCATCGCGCGCGGCGTGAACCAGGACGAAGCCACCCTGCGAAAGTTTCGGTGCTCCGGGGGATCCATTTCGATGATGGTGCGCATCGCGCCAATGCCCTGGCTGCGGTCGACGTTCAGGTCGGTGCGCGGGTGCGTGACGCCCGGCTGGCTCAGGAACTTGTCGGGTTGCTTCGAGATCTCGCAGATGTGCGCGTGTCGCGTGATCGCCCAGAACGGCGGATAGTCGCGCGGCTCGCAGCGGTGCACCGGAGAGTGCCGGCGCAGCGCGGTCCAGGACTCGTGGGGTGGCCCGCTCGCGGCGTAACGCGCCGGGTCGATCAGGTCGAAGCCGTCGGTGAGGTTCATCGGGAGGAGCTCCTTCCAGGATTGGCGAGGCCCAGAGCCGGCACGAGGCGTCGCATCACGAACGCGCGCAACGCAGCGTCGCCGCGGCGCGGCTCGGGCGCCAGGAGCAGGGAGAGCAGCATGCGCAGCATCACCTCGATGGCTTCGTCCGCCGTTTTGCCGGACCAGCCCGACGCGCGCACGAGGTCCTGCAACGTCTCCCGGCTCCAGTCGAGCGCTGGACGGCGTGTGATGCCGGCCACTGCGCTGGAGTCGAGTAGCGCCTCGCTCCACACCGCGCCGAGCACCGGTTCTCGCGGAATCTCCTGGAGTACGAAGCGCATCGCCTCGACGGCCATCTCCGCCGGCACGCTGAAACGGCGCAGCTGCTCGCCAAGACGCACGGCGAGGTCACGGCCGGCGTGCATCAGCATCGCCTCGACCAGCGCCTGGTGGTCCCTGAAGTAGCGATAGACGGTGGGGCGGCTGACGCCCGCCTCCGCTGCGACCGCCGCGATGTTCGCGCCCGCCATTCCGTCGCGCGCGACGCAGCGGACCGCGGCGTCGAGCAGCCGCTCGCGCGCGGCTGCGTACAGCGTCGGCGGATCGCCCCCCCAGGACCGGGTGCGAGTGGCGCGAAGCGTTCGGGGGCGCAACCCACGGGCTGACATCGCGGCCGGTATTGTATCACCACGTTTACACCGTCAATGATTGTGTAAATCCCGGGCAGAGCCCCGCTCGGCGGTCGCTTCCTCGGGCAAGGCCCTCCTTCGGCTCCTGGAACGCGATGGCAACTGCGCCGGGCGCGCGGGGCAGCAGCAGCGCGAGGGACAGCAGCGCGATTTGCGGCGTGTCGGTGGGAACATACGCCCGGGGTGCCGGCTGTGAGGTGCTGATGGTCGGCAACCACTCGCCCCGGTTTTGCCGAACCCGCTTCAGCGCGGCCTGCAGGTTGCGGCGCTCACACACGCCCCTTTGCCTTGGTCACGAGAGCTTGGCGGCCCATTGCCCGCTCGCCCTGCTCGGGGACGCCTCACACATCCACTTCCCGTCCGTCGGCCCGCAGCTTCGTTCCCTGCTTCCTTCATGTCGTCCTCACGGATCGACACTCTGCAGTTCCCTTCGGTCGCTGTGACCAGCTCCCGGGAGGACTCACACCTCCAAGTCAGTGCCTGTGCCGGGCGCACACGACAACGCCCCGACCGAAGCCGGGGCGTGTCGAAGCGAAGCGGTGGCTACGCAGTCAGGCCCGCTTGCGTCGTGCCGTAGCGAGACCCGCAACGCCCGCTCCGAGGAGCAGTAGGGTTCCAGGCTCCGGGACCGCCTGGAGAACCAGGTCTGTCCCGATGATGATATTAACCGGCAGGCTCAACGTAGTGAGCGTGCTGGTGCTGGTGAAGGGGATCGTCCAAGTCCCAGCCACCACGTCCAGGGTCGTCAGCAAACCCGAAGGCGCGGTCACGACGGTCGGCGTCTTCGAGAAGTCGAAGAGCGTGCTTCCGCCGTTCTCCACGAAGCCCTGATCCACCGTAATCACCGAGCTCGCGAGGTCCGGGGTGAACGGGTTAGTGCCGCTCGTGCTGATCGTCGCCGGGAGGGCGACCGTAAACCCGAAGCCCGCCAACGTCGTGGTACCTAGGAATGGAATACTAAAGGTGCCCACGGCGAAGGTGCCCGAGCCGCCGACCGTCGACACGTTCGTCGACGTGATTGTGATGTCGGTGCTGGCGGTACCCGTGATCGCGCCCGAGCCGCTGCCACTCCCGAGCGCCGGACTGGTAATCTCCAGATTGAAGTTGCTCGGCGGAATCGCGGTGGAGTCTAGGGGCACCGCGTGTGCCGCGCCGGCCAACAAGACCGACGAAGCCGCAGCCAGAAATCCATTCCTCAACATTCGCATAGCGATATCTCCCTTTTTCTTGGCGGCGTCTGGCAGCCGGATCCCTTGTCCGATTG
>Ga0116216_10002713_pt1 | contig 11706 bp, 9 predicted proteins | sample Sb_taG_11_FD_89696 | JGI IMG/M metagenome (GOLD analysis project Ga0116216, IMG submission 89696) | Peat soil microbial communities from Weissenstadt, Germany - Sb_50d_3_AS metaG | ecosystem: Environmental > Terrestrial > Soil > Wetlands > Peat | place: Germany: Weissenstadt | collected 2010-09-21
CTTCAAATTGATCTGTGTACTCGACTTCCCAAGGCATGCTCTATTATAGGCTATAACGTATATTCTGTCAAGCCTATATACACCTGCGCTCGCTTATGGCAATGTCAAGGTTCCCGATGGTGGGCGCGAGAGGTCTCGAACCTCTGACCTCTACAGTGTCAATGTAGCGCTCTACCCCTGAGCTACGCGCCCGAGCCGTTTGTGTTTCGGTCGGCCACGAAAGCCGACCTGTGGGCTCGCCACGAAGAGCTGCAGAATCAACGCTTGTTTTCAGGGGAAAGTCGCGACGCCACATCCCGGTACAACGACCGGCTAGCCTTAGCGAGAAGCTCGGCGGCCCGGAAAACGCCATCCCCCGAAAGCGTCACACCCTGCCACGGCATGCCCCGGTGACGGAGTACGAGGGCATAGGTGTCATTCTCGAGCGCGTACACGGCGAACTCGTCGGACTCCGCAAGACATGTCGATCCCGCGAGAAGATCTAGTTCGACATCAGTCCATAGCTTCATAGCTAGCTCCAGCTCGAGCAGGGTGGTGCGGAGGCTTCGGTAACGGCGCAGTCGGCCCTACGTGGGAGCGGCGGGGGACGTAAGACCTGAGATAGCCGCTGTTGGGTAGGGTTTTCCCCCATACTGCGATCGCTCAGCCAGCTCTAGAATTGGGATGGGACATCCTATCCAGCTGGTGGTTTGTCTTTTGCCCGGGAGGCGAAAATGCGGACACGATGGCTTTCACAGGTGGCGCTTATCTTTGCCGCAGCTGTACTCATAGCTTACGGTTGTAGCTCAGGATCGAATATGCCGACCTTTTCGCCGATCCAACAGCCCACAAGTTCGGCGCCGCAGTCGGCTTCGACGTCACTGCCGCTGTCCAATGTTGGCGTACCGCTGGCGCTGCCGAACGTCGGCGCGTTTAGCGAGACCATGACGTTGCCGAGCAACGACGCGCCCGCCGGCACGAACCTGACCGTGCTTGTTTCGACGAAGCTTCCTAGTGGTGTGCCACCCCTCTCTGTCGCGCGCGCCGGTCAGAAGGCGGTGCGAATGCACCCGATGATAGCACCACCCCCAGGCGTAACTCCAGTGATCTATTTCTCCCTCACGTCGCCCACTACTGTTACGTATTCCGGCGTCGCTGGATTTACGGTTACCCTGAAGACGTCGATTCCAACAGGGACGTATGGAGTGGCGCTGTATGATCCAACCGCTGAAGCCTGGTCCGTCGAAGGCGCTGGGACGGTCACCGCAACGACGATAACCTACTCCGGGACCGGGACCTCTATCACGTTCACGGGCGGGATCACCTACACGTTAGCGCTCTATGAGCTTGCGGCCGCCTCGCCGTCGCCATCTCCGTCACCATCGGTTGCACCGAGCCCGTCACCCTCGCCCTCGAAGGCGCCAAGTCCATCACCATCGCCATCACCATCGGTGAAGCCAAGCCCGAGTCCATCACCGTCGCCAAGCCCATCGCCGTCACCGACGATCAAGCCCAGCCCATCGCCGTCGCCGAGCGCATCACCGTCGGGTGGACCTTGCGCATACCCGGCTTCCCAGCGCCATAACCTGTACGTCGCCGGCGGAGTCGGGAACAACGTCATAGAGTTTGCCGGCGGATCGGGCCCCGGTGTCGTCCTCCAAACGCCACCGCCGTCCTTCCCGGACTTCACCGACCTCGCCTTCGATCATGGGCAGCACATGTGGGTTGTCCAATCCAACAATTCACCTGGACTGGGGCCGAGCGTCCTCAAGGAATTCTCGTCTCCGTATACCGGCTCGGCGATCAGTTCGATCAGCCCGGGCAGCGAGTATGCGGTTGGGAGCATCGCCTTCGACGGCAGCAACGATCTGTTCGTGGCCGGCGGTGGGGCGCCCGGAAAAATGAGCGAGTTCGCACCACCGTACACCGGTAGTCCACTCGTCACGCTCTCGTATGGAAACGTGGGCGTCGCTCTCGACAACGCCTGCAACCTGTACGCCGGCGATTTCAACACCGAAAGCGTCTACGAATATGCACCGCCTTACACGGGTACGCCCGTTCGAAACATCGCCGGTGCATTCTCGGGACTCTTCGGAGGCTTGGCAACGGACTCCAAGGGCGACCTGTTCGTTGCCGATGGTGGCAACAGTGCGGGTGGGCTTGCCAGCTTCGTCAAGATCTACGGTCCTTCGGGGACAACGCCTACCACCACCATCGGCGGGTTCGAAGCCGCGGTTGGCGTCACCGTTGACACGAGCAACAACCTCTGGGTTCTGGATGAATACGGAGGCGCAAGCTTCCAAGGCCTGATCTACGAATACCTACCTCCGTACACGGGTGCCCCGATCAAGACCCTCACGAGCGGCGCGTTACTCTACCCCACTGGCCTGCAATTTGGCCCCTGACACGGGCTGAGAGCCGACTCGCGACAGCCGCCTGGGAAGCCCAGGCGGCTTTTCTTTGGATCTCTCGCAATCGCCCATGGATATCGTTGGGACGTAGGACCCCCTATCACGCCCACCTGGTAGGGATTCCCCCCATACCGCGACAACGCAGCGAGCCCTAGAATCGGTATAGGACATCCTAGCCAGCTGGTGGCTTATCTTTTGCCCGGGAGGCGAAAATGCGGACACGATGGCTTTCACAGGCGGCGCTTATCTTTGCCGCAGCCGTACTCATAGCTTACGGTTGTAGCTCAGGATCAAATATGCCGACCTTTTCGCCGATCCAACAGCCCACAAGTTCGGCACCGCAGTCAGCTTCGACGTCACTGCCGCTGTCCAATGTTGGCGTACCGCTGGCGCTGCCGAAAGTCGGCGCGTTTAGCGAGACCATGACGTTGCCGAGCAACGACGCGCCCGCCGGCGCGAACCTGACCGTGCTTGTTTCGACGAAGCTTCCTAGTGGTGTGCCACCCCTCTCTGTCGCGCGCGCCGGTCAGAAGGCGGTGCGAATGCACCCGATGATAGCACCACCCCCAGGCGTGACTCCTACGATCTTTTTCTCCCTCACGTCTCCCGTCACGGTTACGTATTCCGGCATCCCCGGATTTACAGTCACATGGACGACGTCAATTCCGGCGGGGACGTATGGAGTGGCGCTGTACGATCCGACCGCGGAAACCTGGTCCGTTGAAGGCAGCGGGACCGTCACCGGAACTACGGTCACGTATTCCGGGACCGAGAGCTCGATCACGTTAACGGGTGGGGTTACGTACGCCTTGGGGCTGTACGAGCTTGCGAGCCCGTCGCCATCTCCGTCACCGTCGGTTGCGCCGAGCCCGTCGCCCTCGCCCTCGAAGGCGCCGAGTCCATCACCTTCGCCATCACCTTCGGTGAAGCCGAGCCCGAGCCCGAGCCCGTCGCCATCCCCGTCGCCTTCACCAAGTCCGTCACCCTCGGTCACGCCGAGTAGCTCACCCTCACCAACCGCGAGCCCGTGCAATCCGCTGTTCGGCGGTTGTGCCATTACCGTGAGCACGTTTGCGGTGATCTTCCCCAACGTGCCGCCGGCGGCGTGGGGCTGCGGTGGCAATCCCTACTCAGCGAGCTTTACCGCAAGTGAAGCAGGCTACGCGGGTGATTTTACGGCCGTGAGCACGGATACGGGGGCAGCTACGGTGAGCCCGCCAAATCCGAGCTCGTTCACGGTTACCGACGTCTGGCCATACCCCAGCGGCAGCCCCGGACCGCACTTAGATATCAACGTGTCAGATACCAAGGGCAACGTAACACAAATCACCGGCGACTTTAGCGCCATCTGCTTGCCGTAGCCGGCCGTTCGACGATGGACTGAGGTCGAGCCCGAGTCGAACCCACGCCACGAGACGAGAAGAGAGCGGGTCACGTGAACCGCTCTCTTTCTTATCTGGCTACATTGCTGCTTGTGATGCGCCGGTGATGAAGGCGACGACCTGGGAACGCGAGCTGAAACCCAGCTTGCGAAACACCGAGGCCAAATGCTTCTCCACCGTCTTGCTTCCGATATTGAGGCGCTTCGCGATCTCCGTATTTCTCAGGCCTCGTGCGACAAGGGCGGCGACTTCGCTTTCTCGTGAAGACAAAAGAGCGAGAGCGCCACTCGAAGCGCTTTCAACCGGAGCAGCAAGACGACGAACATCGGCGACGGCACCGCGGCGCTCGTATATCGCGAGTGCGGTCTCCCTTTTTCCTGCAAGCTCCAAGGCATTGGCTTGAAGCAGTGGCCAGCCCAGAGAAGCATAGAACCGCGCGGCAGCCATGCCCAGCGCCTCCGCCTCTGGCGCCTTCCCCATTCTGCCGGCGATCGTCGCCCCCACAAGGGCTTGGGTGGCTCGGCCGGTGTCGCCGGTCTGCGCCGCAGCATCGACCAGCTCGCTCACGCGCGCAAGCTCACCCGTGGGGAGAAAGCGCGCAGCGCTGAGAAGGATGTACATCGCCTCGGGAGGCGTGTATGAAAATGTGCCGATCGCTGCTCGGAGATCGACTTGAGCGGCGCCCAGCGCTCCGCGCGTCGCCAAAAGAGCGGCATGTGCGCCAAGTATGAAGACGCAGTCCGGGTCATCTAACTTTTCTCGCGCTTCACGCAAGATATCCGGGTCAAAGCTCCTCCACAAGGCATCGTCACCGAACGCGATCGACAGATAGGCGGCGACCGCCGCCGCGATGCGGCGTGGCGGAGCAACATCTTGGTTCTTGGCCACTTCTTCGACGCATCTGCGCGACTCGTGGAGCCTGCCGCGCTGATACAGGTACGCCGCCTTGGTCGCCACGCCATAGAGCCGCTGGCCGCGCAGCCCCCACTCACGCTCTACGCGCTCGGCGCGCTCAAGGGCCCGCTCGATCTGCTCGTTTGCTGCGATGTAGATGCCGGTCAGCGCGAGAGCGTTCTCAATGCCAACCGCAGATTCCGGAGAAAGCTGGGGAAACAGCTGATCGACCCGTGCCGCATTGCGCTTCCACTCCTTCACGTTGCCATCGTAGGAGTGGCGCATCATTTGGACGATGAGGTAGTTAAGCTGCACTCCAGGAGCGAGCGTTGCGGGGTCAGAGACCGAGTCCAAGAACCGTTCGGCCGCCTGAAAATCGCAAAACGCACTGGCAACCCGCGCACATACGACCAGGAGATGATCGCGAGCCGAGCGGCCGATCGCCGACTGATGTTCCTCGAGAAATCGTTCCGCAAACTCGAGCGCGCTCTGGTCGCCCACATTATACCGTTGCCCCGTGACGCTCGCGGCAAGAATCGCGGCTGCGTCGAATTCTTCACGTTCCAGCCGAATCGCAAACGCGGCCTCGAACGCATCCCGGGCAGCCCGGTAGTGTCCCTGCAGCCGCTCGAGCGCTCCTATCCGCTCGTATAATCGAGCTCGATCGTCGCTGTCAGTCGCGGCCTTCAGGGCTCGCTGGAAGCAGGTGGAGGCCTCAGGAAGTGTCCGCATGGAGAACGCTTCATCGCCTGCCCGTTCGTTGTAACGCACGGTCTTGGCGTCGTCACCAGCCTCCCAGGCGTGATACGCGAGCTCCTCGATGTGATGCCCGAATCCGGTCTGCGTCTCCAGCGTCGCGAGGATCTGCTCGTGCAGCTTGCGTGCCTCAAACGAGGGAACATCCTCGTAAATCGTCTGACGTGTGAGCGCGTGTCGAAAACGGCAGCTCAGACGATCACGGCCCACGTCGACGATAAGGTTCAGTTCACGAGCGCGCCGCAGCGCTGGCGAAAGCGCAGCCGGGTCGCGCCCCATGACGACTGCAAGGACGGTTGGGTCAAATCGCTGGCCCAGCACCGCAGCGTACGCGAGCACCTCGCGCTCGTCTGCGCTGAGGTTCGTCAAGCGTTGTGCGATGGCCGCGCGGATCGACAACGGGAGCTGGCTGGACGTTTTTCCGCCAGCGCCATGCTCGATGAAGTCCTTCACCAGCTCCTCAGCAAAAAATGGGTTGCCCTCGCTGCGCTCCTCGATGTCGCGGGCCACATGTTCGGGCAAGGGGTCGCGACCCACAACCGTCCCATCGACAAGCGCCCGGAGTTCGCGCGAGGCAAGCGGTTCGAGCGTCACGAGGCGGAGGTGTGGTTCGCGAAATAGCGGCGACATCGACACGAGAAGACGTTCGTTGCCCTCAAGCTCGTCAGAGCGGCAGGTCACTACGATGAGCAGCCGCATGGCGTCCATACGATGGGCGAGATAGACGAGAAAGTCCAGCGTCGAATCGTCCGACCAATGAAGGTCTTCAACGGTGAGGATGGTCGCACGCTTCGCGCAGACAAGTCGCAAGAAATCCAACAGCGCTGCGAACAGTTGCTCTTTCTCGAGCACGAAATCGGCGTTGCGCGTGACCAGCTTGCGCGGCAGCTCCTCCGGTATCACCTGCGCGAGTGCGCGCACGACAGTTGCCGGCATTGCAGCGAGAGTGATCGCAGGCACGAGAGCACGCAGGAGAGATCGAATCGGCCCGAGCGGCTGCTGTGCCCGCTGCAGGCATTCGGTATTGACGACATTGCGCAACCGGCGGTTATGCGACAGTCCGAGAAACTCGTTGAGCAGGCGGGTCTTGCCGATCCCAGCCTCGCCGGAGATCAGGACGAACGATCCACTGCTCTGGGCGAGCGATTTCCGAGCCGCGTCGAGCGCGGCGAGTTCTTTCCGTCGTCCGACGAAGATGCGACACCGAACTAATTGCCCGACCATCGTACCTCACGATGAACAACTGAAAGCGCTGCGCTGATAACTCAACGCTGCGGGAATGGCGTCGGTTGTCCCAATCACTACGTCGGGTTCGTGAGGTGCCCCTGGCGAGTAGGGCGGTAATGCTGGCACCATTCCTTGGTGCGTGTGCCCCCATCCTACCTATATCTCATATCTTATACAATGCGTGGCGGAGAGGGTGTCTGGCGCAGTACGGCCAAGCTCGACCAGTTATCTTAGGGCGAATAGCTCAGCGGTAGAGCACTCGCTTCACACGCGAGGGGTCGTAGGTTCGAAACCTACTTCGCCCACCAACGACACTCTAGGCCGAAAGAACTAGGGGAAAAAGAAGGACGGCACGCCACGCGTGCCGCCATGGTATTTCTCGTAAATAGGTGGACGGCTACCTCGAGCCGTCTTGGATGCCCTGATTCACTTGTCCGATAGCCTGGTTGACCAGATCGAGTGCGGCCTCGCGGTGGCCGTCCTTATCGTGCTCTGCGGAATCTAGTTGTGCCTGGGCATTTTGCAGGGCGTGGAGAGCGCCCCACATGTGACCCTGATAGGCAAACGCAGTTCCGGTGAGCGCCGAACCGAAGATAACCCCCGCTAAGAATAGCGGAACCAAGCCGAACTTTTTCAATACTTTCGAAGCCATTTGCACGAAACTCCATTCTGTGGCATTGTACGTCATAGGCGGGTGCCAACCAGCCCCACATATTTTTATCGGAGCGGGGAGAGGTTTCGTATATTGATGCGGGTCACAGGGCAGGTAGAGGCGGCGGCCGCTCGCCTGCGTGCTTACGTGCACGAAACACCGCTCGAGTTCTCGCCCGTCTTGAGCGACTTTACCGGCGCGACCGTGCATCTCAAACTCGAGAATCTCCAAGTCACCGGATCCTTCAAAGCACGCGGCGCATTCAACCGGCTGCTCGCCTTGTCTGACCAAGAACGAAGGCGCGGCTTTGTCGCGGCCTCCTCAGGCAACCACGGAGCGGCCATGGCCTACGCGGCGCGGACGCTTGGCATCGGCGGCATCATCTTCGTGCCGGAGACGGCGTCGCCGCTGAAGATGGACAACATCCGCAGGCTTGGCGGCGACGTGCGCACGTTTGGGAAAGAAGGTGGCGCGACTGAAGTGCACGCGCGCGCCTATGCCGACAAGCAAGGCATGACCTACGTCTCGCCCTACAACGACCCGTTGGTGATCGCCGGGCAAGGCACGATCGGCGTCGAGCTCGCGCGCCAGGTGCCCAGCGCGGACGTTCTCATCACATCGGTTGGGGGCGGCGGCTTGATCGCAGGCTCGGCAGGATACCTCAAAGCACGTCACCCGTCAGTGCGCGCCATTGGTGTCTCGCCCCGCCATTCGATGGCCATGGCCGCGTCGGTGCGCGCCGGCCACATCGTCGAAACCGAACATCTGCCGACGCTCTCCGACGGAACAGCCGGCGGTCTTGAGCCCGGTGCGATCACGTTTGACCTCTGCCGGAGCCTCGTCGACGAATTCATCGAAGTCTCCGAAGAACAGATCGCGGCGGCGCTACGCCTCTTCATCGAGTCGCAGCATATGCTCTGCGAAGGGGCGGCAGCGGTCGCCATCGCCGGCTTGCTCGACGCTACAGAGCAGGTGCGCGGAAAAACGGTGGTCGTCGTCATCTGCGGCGCGAACATCTCGGCCGAGCAACTCAAAGCAGCGCTGTGAGCGTTCCAGTGCGCATCTTAGAATAGCCTGGGAAAATCGCCGCACGTAGTGGCGCTCACGCTTGCGTGATGCGGGTCTTTCCATTGGAAGGGCAGAAGAAACCATCATCCTCACACTCCCTTCATAACGTTTGAGGCAGCTTGCTCGTATTCTTATCGTGGGGCTTGAGGAGAGCCGAACGTGCTGAGACACCGCGTCACCTGGATTCTGGCTGGCATCGTCATCATCGCGATCATCGTGCTGGTGATCGCGCGGTGCTCGTCTTCGCATGGGGCGCCCGGGTATGTGACCGCGCCTGCGCAATACGCCGACATCCACGCCGCCATCAATGAGACCGGTACAGTGAATCCGGTGAATGAGGTCAACGTCGGCACGCAAGTGTCGGGCACGATCGAATCGCTCTCCGTCGACTACAACTCGAAGGTCAAGAAGAACGAGGTCCTCGCTGTTATCGATCCGACGCTCTTCTCGGCTGCCGTCACGCAAGCAAATGCCGGCTACGCCGCAGCGCAAGCCAACGCTGCGGCGGCGGCCAATGCCGCAGACACAGCCTATGCCAACGTGCAAGCCGCGCAAGCCAATCTCGACAAGGCGATCGCGCAGTCCAAGCTGAGTCAGATCACCGTCGCGCGCGACAAGAGCCTACTTGCCCAAGGCTACATCGCGCAAAGCCAGATGGACGCCGACGCCACCACGGCGACGTCAGACCTCACGGCGGTCTCCGCTGCACAGCATCTGCTCGCGGCGAGCGAAGCGCAATACCGTGGCGCGGGTGGTCAGACGAAGGCGGCACTGGCGCAGGCGGCTGCGGCGCAGGGGCAAGTGCAAAGCGCCGATTACAACCTCACGCGCGCGATCATCCGCAGCCCGATCGACGGCATCGTCGTCTCGCGCAACGTGAGCGTGGGCCAGACCGTCGCCGCGTCGTTTCAGACGCCGACGCTCTTCATCATCGCCACGAACCTCAACGACATGCAGGTGGACGCCTCGGTTGACGAAGCCGACGTCGGACAACTCAAAGTCGGTCAAACTGCGCAGATCTCGGTGCCCGCCTACCCAAATGTGATCTTCCCAGGCACGGTGCTGCAAATTCGGGTGAATCCGATCGTCACCAACAACGTCGTCACGTATGACACCGTCATCACGATTCACGATGAGACGGGGCGGCTTATACCGGGCATGACCGCGAACATCGCCATCAACGTCGCGTCGCGGATCCACGTCTTGACCGTGCCTGCGGCGGCGTTGCTCTATCGCCCGCAAAACGCAGGCACAGCGCCAACGAACACGGGCGGAGCACCGGGTTCGACTGCCACACTGTGGGTGCTGCGCAAGAACAAAGCGCAAGCCGTGAACGTCACCATTGGTTTCAGCGACAATCAAAACGTCGAAATCGCCTCCGGTGGCATCCACGAGGGCGATCAGCTTATCGAAGCGCGTTTGGCGAGTGGTCAGACGCAAACAGCGCGTCCGAGCATGTTCGGGGGACGCTAAAGCGATCCATCATGGCCATCGATCCGACAGCACGTGGCCAATCGATCGTCCAGACGCGCGATCTCACCAAGATCTACCATACGGGTGCTGACGACCTCATCGCGGTCAACGACGTGTCGGTGACGGTGCAACGTGCTGAGTTTGTCGCGATCATGGGGCCATCGGGGTCGGGAAAATCCACCTTCATGAACATGTTAGGATGCCTCGACCGCCCCACGAGCGGTTCGTATCTGCTCGCGGGAAGAGATGTCTCGGCGCTCTCGTTGGACGAGCTCGCGGACGTGCGCAGCAAGTTCATCGGCTTCGTCTTCCAAGGCTTCAACCTGCTGTCGCGCACGACTGCGCTCGAAAACGTCGAGCTGCCGTTGCTGTATGCGGCGGTTCCCGCTGAAGAGCGCACGCAGCGCGCGCAGGCCGCGTTGACCTCTGTCGGCTTGGGCGACCGGCTGCATCACCGGCCGAGCGAGCTCTCAGGAGGCCAGCAGCAACGCGTGGCGATCGCTCGCGCGCTCGTCAACGACCCGGTGCTCATCTTGGCGGACGAACCGACCGGTAATCTCGACAGTCGCAGCAGTGCCGAGATCATGACGCTCTTCACGCAGCTCAATGCCGAGCGTGGCATTACTATCATCACCGTCACCCATGACGCCAACGTGGCGACGTGGTCACGGCGCATCGTCGAGTTCCGCGATGGAAAGATCGTTCAAGATAGGCCTACGCCGCATCCGGCCCCGAAGGAGGCGACCGCGTGAGCCTCACATCCCTATTTCGCGTGGCCTGGGACGCGCTCGCACGCAACGCGGCGCGATCGCTTTTGACCATGCTCGGGATCATCATCGGCGTGGGTGCGGTGATCACGGCGATGGCTATCGGCACGGGCGTGCGCGCGGCCGTCGCAGCTCAACTCCAGAGCCTGGGAAGCAACCTCGTCATCGTAGTCCCCGGTAGCACAACCACTGGCGGTGTGGCGCTTGGCGCCGGAGCGAGCGAATCGCTCAAGCTCGGCGACGCTACGGCGATCGCGCGGCTGGTACCAGGCGTCGCCGGCGTTTCGCCCCAGTCGGGCACCTCGGCGCAAGTCATCGCCGGGAACCAGAACTGGGCAACAACGGTGCTCGGCGTCAGTTCAAGCTGGCCGACGGTGCAAAACTGGACGATCGCGAAGGGCCGTTTCTTCACAGCCCAGGAACAGCAAGACGCCGCCAAAGTGGCGGTGCTCGGCAACACCGTCGCCACGAACCTTTTCCCAGCGGGTGATGAGATTGGCAAGATCGTGGTCGCGCACAACGTGCCCTTCACGGTCATCGGCGTGCTCCAAGCAAAAGGGCAGAGCGGTTTTGGCAGGGACCAAGACGACCAAGTCGTCATCCCCATCACCTCACTGCAGACACGCATCACGGGCAACGACTGGTTGGGAGCGATCATCATCTCCGCGACATCGACCGACATGACCCAGCCGGTCGTCGATACCACGACAAGTCTGCTGCGCTTGCGCCATCATCTCACCACCAAAGATCCGAGCGATTTCAGCGTGCGCAACATCTCCAACGTCCAGCAAGCCTTCAGTCAAACCTCGCGCATCATGTCGCTGCTGCTCGCCAGCGTCGCCACGATCTCGCTCATCGTCGGCGGGATCGGCATCATGAACATCATGCTCGTCTCGGTCACCGAGCGGACGCGCGAGATCGGCATCCGCTTGGCAGTCGGCGCGAAAGCGCGCCACATCCTGACGCAATTCCTCATCGAAGCACTGACGCTCTCGTGCATCGGCGGCACCATCGGCATCATCCTCGGAGTAATCGCCTCGCTCTCGGCGTCGGCGTTTGGCGGCTGGAACGTCATCGTCTCGCCACAGTCGGTCATC
>Ga0116216_10002716_pt1 | contig 11703 bp, 1 predicted proteins | sample Sb_taG_11_FD_89696 | JGI IMG/M metagenome (GOLD analysis project Ga0116216, IMG submission 89696) | Peat soil microbial communities from Weissenstadt, Germany - Sb_50d_3_AS metaG | ecosystem: Environmental > Terrestrial > Soil > Wetlands > Peat | place: Germany: Weissenstadt | collected 2010-09-21
GCCGGAAAACAGCGCGGCGATTCCCGCGCAGCTCCAGCCTCCGGATCACACCGAGGTCGATTGGACCATGAAGCCGCCCGAACGGATCAACTTGTATCACTCGAACGGTCAGGGCGCCTCGCACGACCTCGCCCCGCGCGCTGCTGCAGAAAAGCCGGCGTCGATGTCTTCTGCCGGTTCACCGCTGGAGGTCATTCCCGCGCAGACGACCGCCCTGTCGGCGGCGATCCAGAGCGCGCGCGACAACCTGATGGCCCTCGAGCGCCTGGCCCAACAGACCGCGGCCCTGCATCGACAGTTTCTCGAAGGTCAAGAAAAGACCCAGCAGACCTTCCTCAAGCTACTCGACCGGGAACAGCAACTGTCTCTGGCCTTGCTCGATTCGACCGAACAGCCGGCGCCCTTGCCGGAGAGTCACAACAACGGTATCGGGCCGGTTCCGCGCCCGGTCCCGCGGCCAGCCGCTCCGGAACGGACCGAGCCAACCTTGTCCAAATGCGCCGCGGCGGGGGGGCAAAGGACGGCCGCCATCCTTATCGAGGTCGTTGCCGAAAGGACGGGATACCCCGCCGAAGTGCTCGATCTCGACATGCAGCTCGATACCGACCTCGGAATCGACTCGATCAAGCGCGTCGAGATTCTCTCCGCCTTGCAGGACCGGATGCCGCGGCTCCTCACCCTGAATCCCGAGCAACTGGGCTCATTCCGCACGCTCCGGGCGATCGCCGACTTTGTTGGTCAGGCTCATCCCGATCGCGAGCAACCCGCGACAAGACCGGATGCCGACACGCCGGGGCGGCATCGCGACCACAGCGGGGAGATCGCTCAACTCTTGCTCGAGATCGTCGCCCTCAAGACCGGCTATCCCACCGAAATGCTCGAGCTCGATATGCAGCTCGACGCCGATCTCGGTATCGACTCGATCAAACGAGTCGAGATCTTCTCGGCGCTAGAGGATCGCCTCCCCGGCAGCCATGCGGCGAGTGCCGAGGAGCTTGGGGCCCTGGGGACTCTCCGCGAGATCGTCGCATTCCTGGGCCGCGCCGGCAGCGCGGCGACAGCGAACCAAGCCGGCTCAAACGGGGCAGACGCACCGGAAACCATCGCCCGTGAACCTGTCGCGCGCGCGCTCTTGGAGGCCGTGGCGGCGAAGACCGGGTATCCCATCGACATGCTCGAGCTCGAAATGAGGCTCGACACCGATCTGGGCATCGATTCGATCAAACGGGTCGAGATCCTCTCGGCGGTGCAAGAACGGCTGCCGCAAGCGGGCTCGATTAGCGCCGAGCAACTAGGGACGCTGGGCACGCTTGGGCAGATCGTGGAGAGCCTGGCCGCCCCCCCCTGCCCTTCCCCGGCGATGGCGTTTGCGCCCGCAAGCGGCCAGGCCATTGAAATGAAGAACAGGAATGGTGCCGCCGAGCGGCCCTCCGAGAACCGGCACCCTGAAGCGAGTCACATACCTCTGGAGAGTGACTTGCCCGGTACTCGACCGACGACTCTTAAGCTGCTGTATCCCATCATCCGCCCGCTGGAAACCGGCGATTTTCGCCAGCGGCTCGATCTTCCCGCCGGCGGAACGGTCTGGGTCACTGCGGACGGCTCGGCTTTGACCGAGGCGGTTTGTGCGGCGGTGCACGCGCGAGACTACGGCTGTCGTGTTATCCGACTCGAGGACGTGACTACGCCGGCGGGGGATGAGCCACCGTGCGGATTGATCATCCTCGCACCGCGCGAATCGCGCGACGAGACGTTCCTCAAAGACGCGTTTCGCGTGATCCGATCCGCGGGGCCGCCCCTCGAACAAGCGGCCGCTCGGCGAGGCTCCTCGCTCTTGACCGTGTCGCGGCTCGATGGGTCTTTCGGCCTCCGCGGGCTTGCGCCGGAGATCTGCTCGGCCTCTGGCGCGCTGGCGGGGATGGCCAAGACAGCCGGCCAGGAATGGCCGGGGGTCCATTGCAAGGCGATTGATCTCGACTTTGCCTTCGATGACCCAGCAGAAGCTGCTGGGTTGATCGTGGACGAGCTATTCCAGCGCGGCCCGGTCGAAGTCGGCCTGAGCCGCCGGGGGAGAGCCGCGGTCGAGCTGGTATCCGAGGTGACCTGGAGCGCGCCAAAGCGCCGGCTGGTCAGACTGGAACGGGGCGACATGGTCGTGATCAGCGGCGGAGCGCGGGGCATCACAGCGGCTGTTGCCCTCGGGCTGGCCCAATCGTTCGGGCCGCGGCTGGTGTTACTCGGTAGAACACCGGCGCCGGCCGCCGAGCCCGTCTGGCTGGCTGACATTGATGGCGAGGCCCAGCTCATGCGTGCCTTGTTGGAACGATCGGATGGTCGCGGCTCGCCGAGAGAGCTAGGCGAGGAAGCGCGGCGGCTCATAAGGCAGCGCGAGATCCGGCACAACCTCACCCGCATCGAGAACGCCGGCTCGCCGGTCGTCTATCGATCGGTCGACGTGCGGGACAGCGTGGCCGTGAAGGCCGTGATGGCAGAGATAGGCGGCAAGTACGGGCGAGTCCGCGGATTGATTCACGGCGCGGGGGTTCTGGCCGACCGGAGGATCGTCGATCAAACCGATGCCCAGTTTGACCTGGTCTACGGCACCAAGGTCAACGGCCTCTTTCATCTCTTCCAATCGATCGATCCGGAGTCGCTCTCATTTCTGATCCTCTTCTCTTCCTTGACGGGCCGCTTCGGCCGCTCTGGCCAGGTAGCCTACGCGGCGGCCAACGAAGCACTCAACAAGTGGGCCCAGCAGCAGTCGCAACGGCTGACGCAGTGTCGCGTGGTCTCGTATAACTGGGGCCCATGGGCCGGCGGCATGGTGCAAGACTCCTTGAAACCGCTCTTTGAAAGAGAAGGGCTTTCCCTGATCCCGCTCGAGGCAGGCGCCCATTTGGTGGTCGATCTGATCCGCGGCGGCGGCTCCGGACCGGTCGAGGTCGTCGTGCACGCGGAACCGCGGGCGACCGAGCAAGAGCCGGCTTCCCCGCGGACTGACCCGGCAGTCGCTCACGCGGTCGCCCAGAAGATGGAGACCGTCTTCCGCCGCGCGGTCGACCTGGAATGGCTGCCCGTGCTCGCGTCGCACGTCATCGACGGACACGCCGTCTTGCCGATGGCGATCATCATGGAATGGATGGCCGAGGCGGCAGTGCACCGCAACCCCGGCCTGGTGGTGTGCGGGGTTGACGATTTACGGATTTACAAGGGAGTGATCCTGGGCGCGAGCCATGAGACCACGGTCGAGCTGCGGGTTGGAAAGGCCCTCCGGAGCGGGCTTCAGTTCATCGTGCCGGTCGAGCTCAAAGGCACGCTGGCGAGCGGACGCGAAGTCGCTCACGCGCGAGCGGACGTCGTTCTGGATGAGCGACACGCAGCGGCCACACGCGAGCTCGCCGACCCCGAGCTTTTCCCTTGTTCGCTCTCGCCGGACGAAATCTATCGCACCATCCTATTCCACGGGCCATCGCTCCAGGGGATCGAGCAAGTCGACGGCTTGGGTGAGCGGGCGATCGCGGGCTGGGTCGCGACGGCGCCGGAGCCTTCGGAGTGGCTCGACCAGCCGCTGCGCAAAGTGTGGCTGACCGACCCGCTGGCCATCGACTGCGCTTTCCAGCTCGTGGTGCTCTGGTGCCGCGACCGGCTCGGGGCCAACTCACTGCCGACGGCCATCGGCGGCTATCGCCAGTTCCGCCCTAGATTTCCCGCCCAAGGGGTACGCATCATGGCCGAGATCCGCCAGGCGACCAGCACCCGCGCGTTGGCCGACATCGAATTCCTCGACGCGAATGGCGAGCTCGTCGCCCGGCTCGGCTCGTATGAGTGCGTCGTCGACTCCTCGCTCAATCAGGCGTTTCGCCGCAACAAGCTGGCGCCGGAGTTTACGCTATCACGGGCTGAGTGATCTCGGGCTCCGCCCAGCGCGGCTAAGCTCGGTTACGCTGTGTGGCATAGAGTTGGCCGCTCATGTCGAATTCAAGGCAAAGGAAAAGACCGACATTGAAACTTCGGCCCGCCCCCGCCAGAGCGACTTGAGCCGGTCTCGATGCGCCGCCTGAGCAGAATCCGGCTGCTCGCGTCGAGTTCAACGAGGAATGATCGTCGAACGGCACCGTTGGCTCGTGGGCGGAAAAGTGGGGACGGCGGAACGCTTGCTCATGCGATTCGCGATTGAAGATCGCGTCATCGTGTTAAACACTCAGCCAGCTTTGCGACGCGTCGCACGTCCAGACGTCCCGCCACTGCCCGCAACCGCTCTCGAGTGGCGGCGAAGAAACGTCCCGGCAATCGACCCTTGCGGTGCTTCTCCAGCCGGACCTGCCAGCTCTCAGCACTGCTCCGGATCCGAGCTAATAGGCTCGAGCGGGTTCAGAGGCACCCAATCGAGGATCATGGTCATCGTTTCGGCATTGTTGGTCGTTCCGCAAGCTACGGAGCTAGTTCTCGGTACGCGCGACATGGGACTCACCTTTGGGGGTTCTAACCTTGAGATGCCATCAATCGTCGTTTTGGCGGTTGCTGGATCGCGAGACACGTCGTCACACAGCAATATCGCCTTACAGGCCGGCGGGCGGTTGCCAATTTTTTTTTTGCCGCCCTTTTGAGCCCATTATTTCAGTATCGGCGGTGCGCTTTGCGTCTTCAAATATGATCCGACAATCCGCCTCGCCATCAGGTAACGCCATTGCAAACAGGGCTCGACCGCGCGAAGGCGAGGCCAAGGGGTCCGATAGCGCACGTGGGGCGGACCCCGGTTGCCCACTTCGAGTTGACTCAAGGACGATCGGCGACCAGTTCGGATGGCTTGCCGGCGGGAAAGGCCGAGACGGCGGAGTGCGTGCTCGATGCGATTCGCAGTTCAAGATCGCCTCAGTGGGCCGCACATCCACGCGGGTTGGCGACCTGTCGCGCGATGGCGGCTCCGGCCACTTTCCGCAACTTCTCTCGGCTCGCGTTGAAGAAACGGCCAAGCAACCTGTCAACAGCCTTTGGGAAGTCTGCATTGCATGCCCTTTCTTCTACTCCCAGGAATCCAGAAGAGTTTATGCAACTCTTCCCCTGAATACGCGGATTCTATATGATGTGTGATTCTCCGCGCCGCGTGTCATCAGTCGGCCGGCCATCAGTGATTCTGCCCGAGCGATCCGCGGTGGATGGAGTGCGAACGGTCGGGACCACAAATCAAGGTACGAGCACCGAGGAACACGAGTCATCGCGAATGGAGAAATGACCAAACGAAGCGACGCCACGGTTATCGCGGTTGCGCCGGATTCGAGCTTCGTGACGCTCGGTTGATTTCACCAAACGAAGCCACCACGTATCAGGCAGTAGGCAGTCGGCACTGTATGCTACGTCCAGAACCTCGGCGGCATGTGCGAAGCGAGTTTTGCGAAACGAAGCCACGGTTATCCAGGCTGTGCAGGGCTAGAGACTTATGGCGGATGATCGATTTTGCGAGAAGAAGCCACGGTTATCGGGATCGTGCGGGATTTTAGCGCCACGCCTGACCAGCGACTTGACGAAACGAAGCCACGCGACCAGCCGACCGGCTACACATTGGGCTGGAAGATGACCCACGCGAAAGGGTGATAGTGTCAGCCTCAGCCCGTGCGCTCCCGCGCTTCGCAAGCCCGGAACGCGGCAGATCTCGGTGCTATCGGCTAAGAGCCATTTTGCTAAGGCCAAGGACAAAGGACCAAAGACAAACTCCGCATTGTCGGCAACCTGAACCATGCAACCAGACGACGCGATCGCGATTGTTGGCATCGGGGGCATGTTTCCGGGCGCCCTAACCCTCGATCAATTCTGGGCCAACGTGCGGGATTGTGTCGACGCCACGAGCGACGTGCCTCCGGGACGGTGGCTGATTGAGCCCGAGCGCGCGTTTGACCCTCGCACGGCGATGGCGGATCGCGTCTACTCAATCCGGGGGGGCTTCATCGATCGGCCGCAACTCGATCCGCACGGGCTCGACCTGGATCGATCGGATTTTGAGCGGCTGGACCCGGTTTTCCATCTCGCGCTTTACGTGGCTCGGCAGGCATGGAGCGATGCGCGGACCGACCGGGTTGACCGCCGCCGAGCCGGTGTTGTCTTCGGCAACATCGTCCTGCCCACCGAGACCGCCTCGGCGCTGTCCCGACAAGTCTTGGGAGACGCCTTCGAGGAGGCGCTGGGGTTACCGGCTCGGCAGCCCGTTGCGACCGAGCCGTTCAACGCATTTCCGGCGGGACTGCCGGCCGCCGTGGTCGCGCGCGCCTTGAGACTCCACGGAGCGGCCTACACGATCGACGCCGCCTGCGGCTCGTCGCTCTATGCACTCAAACTGGCGATCGACGAGCTGCGGACCGGCCGAGCTGACGCGATGTTGTGTGGGGGAGTGTCGCGCCCCGATCCGCTTTACACTCAGATGGGATTCTCACAGCTCCGCGCGCTCTCGGTGCGAGGGAGGGCGGCGCCCTTGGATCACGACGCCGACGGGCTCGTGGTCGCTGAAGGGGCAGGGATGTTCGTCCTCAAACGGTTGGAGGACGCCCTCGAGCACGGCGATCGCATCCACGGCATCGTGGCCGGGATCGGCTTGTCCAACGACATCCAGGGCGACCTGCTGGCCCCCAGCTCCGAGGGACAGCTCCGCGCCATGCGCGCGGCCTACGAACAGGCCGGCTGGAGTCCTCGTGACGTCGACCTGGTCGAATGCCATGCCACGGGCACTCCCGTCGGCGACGCGGTCGAGGTCGAGAGCCTCAAGTCGCTCTGGGGCAAACGCGGCTGGAAGGAAGGCCAGTGCGCGATCGGCTCGGTGAAGTCCAACATCGGCCATGCGCTGACGGCGGCCGGGGCAGCCGGATTGCTCAAGGTGCTCTTGGCGCTTGCGCAAGAAACTCTGCCGCCGACGGCGAACTTCGTTCAGCCTTCGTCCAAGCTGGGGTTGGCCGAGAGCCCATTTCGGGTGTTGACCCGGCCCGAACTGTGGCCCACGCGGACCGCGACAGAGCCGCGGCGCGCGGCCATCAGCGCGTTCGGCTTTGGCGGAATCAACGCTCACCTCTTGATCGAGGAATGGTGCCCGCAGCGCGCGCGAACGATGCCCCTGGCGAAGAGTCGACCGCGCTCAATCCGGACGAGGAATGCCGGCGCACAACCGCAATCGCCGATCGCGATCGTCGGCATCTCGGCGCATTTTGGACCGTTTGACGACAACGAGGCGTTTGGGGACCGCACGCTTGGTTACGACCGCGATACCGCACCACAATCGCCATGTAACTGGTGGGGACTGCCGGAAACGCTCTGGATTCGCCAGCAGGGCTGGGAAGGCCGCAGTTTCCCTGGCTATTACATCGACTCTGTCGAATTCCCGGTGGGCCGGTTCCGGATTCCGCCAACGGAACTGGGTGAGATGCTGCCCCAGCAGTCGCTTTTGCTGCGGGTCGCGGCCGATGCGATCGGCGAGGCCCGCTCGAACGTGAAAGATGCGACCCGAACCGGCGTGCTGATCGGCATCGGGCTCGACTTGAATACGACGAACTATCATCTCCGCTGGTCGATGGCCGATCAGGCCCGGGCGTGGAACGAGGCATTGGGGCTTGAGCTTTCTGCCGATCTTCTGACCCGCTGGATCGACGACCTGCGCCGCTCGGCCGGGCCGGCACTGACGGCCAACCGGACCATGGGGTCCTTGGGCGGCCTGATCGCGAGCCGGGTCGCTCGCGAGTTCAAGATCGGCGGGCCGAGCTTCACGGTCTCTTGCGACGAGACGTCGGGGATTCAGGCTTTGGCGATCGCCGCCGACTGGCTGCGTCGAGAAAAGCTCGACACCGCAATTGTCGGGGCGGTCGACTTCGCGGGCGATCCCCGGACCTCCCTGGCCCGGCATCAATTCCGTGGCGGTGCGATTGCGTGCGATGGAGCGGTCGCGCTGGTCCTGAAACGCCTCGCGGATGCACGGAAGGACGGCGATCGCACTTATGCGATCATCGACGCGATCGCCACCAGTTTCGGCACGGCCGACGACGGAACGACGGTCGAGCACGGTGCTCTGGAAGGAGAGGACTTCGCTCAGGAGATCGAAGGCATCGAGGCAGATCTCGGCCACGCCGGCGCGGCCACGGGGTTGGCATCAGTCGTGAAGGCGGTCCTTTGCCTGCACCGACAGATCCTTCCCGCGGGGGGCACCGAGAGTGGGCCACGGTTCTGGATGCGGAACCGTGCCGACGGCCCGCGCCGCGCTCGTGTTCGCGTTTCGAGCCTGGGCGGGAACAACGGGCATGTCGTTCTTGAAGAATGCGTGGAAGCGAGGCAGACGGAGGGGACACTCCGCCCTACGAGAAAATCGCTCGGCCTCTTCGCACTCGAGGCAGACGACGTGCCGGGCCTCGCCGGTCGCATCCGGGAATTGACCGACATGGCCCACGAGCCCTCCCCGCGCGACATCGATTCCCTGGCCCGGCGATGGTGGCAACGTCATCGCAACGATTCTCGCCTTCGCTACGGGAGGGCAATCGTCGCCGAGAGTGTCGGCACGCTTTTGCGGCTTCTCGATCAATCGAGCGACGACCTTCACACTCAGGAGGCGAGTGCCAGCTTGGTGCCGACTCGCCTGGCTCTCGTGTACCCTGGGCTGGGAAACCAGTTCGCGGGGATGGGCCGTGAGCTCTCGGCCCTCTGGCCGGAGGTGCTGCGGACGCAGGATGCGGAGAACGACTACCTGCGCGAGCAGTTCGATCCCTGTATTTGGTGGGACGCCGAGCTGCCCCAATCGTTCGCCGACCATCGAGCCCCTATCCTGGGCAGCGTGTCGGTCGGGGCCTTGGTGACAGACGTGCTCCGCGGCCTCGGCGTGGTCCCCGACGCGGCGATCGGCTACAGCCTGGGCGAGTCAGCGGCTCTGGTGGCTCTCGGGGCGTGGACCGACCGCGACCTTCTGCTACGTCGGCTGAGGTCGTCTCCCCTGTTCCACACGGAGCTGGCTGGGCCGTGCCATGCCGCTCGCCGGCTTTGGGAAATCCCTCCGACGGAGCCTGTCGACTGGGTCGCCGGGATAGTACCGCGCTCGGCCGAGGCCGTGCGAGAGGCGATCGGCAGGCGAAGCCGCGTGTACGTGCTAGTCAGAAACGCGGCCGAGGAAACGGTCGTCGGTGGACAGCGAAATGCCATTAACGAACTTGGGAAAGCGCTCCGGTGCCCGTTCGTCGAGCTGCCGACCGTCAGCACAGTGCACTGCGAGATCGGCCGGTCTGTTGAGGCCGAATACCGAGCGCTTCATGACCTGCCGACGACCCCGCCCTGCGGAATCGAGTTTTATAGCGGAGCGTGGGGACGCTGTTACGCCGTTGACCGCCAGACGGCGGTAGACGCGATCGCGGCTCAGGCAACACAGTCCATCGACTTCCCCGCGGTCATCGAGCGTGCTTATGCGGACGGCATTCGCGTGTTTCTCGAAGTGGGGCCGGGCGCCTCGTGCACCCGGCTGGTCGATCAGATTCTCGGGCGACGTCCCCACGTGGCCGTTTCAGGTTGCCGGCCCGATCGCGATCCGCTGGCCGCGATCCTCGACGTGCTGGCTCAGTTGATCGTTCATCGCCTGCCGGTCGACCTGGCCGGTCTTTACGGCCGGCGAGCCGGCCACGACGATGCCCACGAGGGCACGGCTCGTCTAGCGCAGAAAAGCCCGCAGCGCACGATCAGAGTCAGCGTGAGGGGACGGGCGTTTGACGTTCCCGCGCCGCCTGCACCGCCAAAGACGCCCACTACCGCGATCGCCCTGGACATCGAGCCTGAAAGCGACGGCGCGCCCACGCCGCCGTTTGGGCTGCCGATCGGATCGGGCTTGTCGCGCGCGTTCCGGGACGCGGAACGTGCGACAGCCGAAGCTCACGAAGCATTCCTCCGCGTAGCGCAAGGCGCCGCCGATCTCATCAGCAAACAAATCGCGTTCCAGCTCGACCTGATCGACATGGATCGGAACGGGACGGGACCAGACGCGCGACCTGATGCGATGAAAGCGCCTATGCCGCGCGTCGAAGTGTTAACGCGATCGGGCTCGAGCGAGGTCTTGCTGGACCGTACGAAGTGCCTGGAGTTCGCGGTCGGATCGATTGGGGCTGTCCTGGGCCCGGATTTCGCGGCGGCCGACCGCTTCCCCACGAGAGTGCGGCTGCCGGACCTACCGCTGATGCTCGTGGACCGGATCCTGTCGGTCGAGGGACAACCGCGGTCTCTGCAAAGTGGGCGAGTGGTCACCGAGCACGAGATCGAGTCGGGTGCGTGGTATCTCGAAGGCGGCCGGATCGCCCCCTGTATCGCCATCGAGGCAGGCCAGGCGGACCTGTTTCTCTGCGGTTACCTCGGCGTCGACTTCGAAACCAGGGGGCTGGCGGTGTACCGACTGCTGGATGCAACGGTGACCTTTCACCGAGCTTTACCCGCCGCCGGTGAAGTGATCCGCTACGACATCCGCATCACCAAATTTTTCCGCCAGGGTAAGACGATTCTGTTCCGGTTCCAGTTCGAGGCGACGGTCGGGGGCAAACCGCTCTTGACGATGCGCGACGGCTGCGCAGGCTTCTTTACACCTGAGGAGCTGGCCGCCGGCAGAGGGATCGTCCCGCGCGATCTCGACGTCAAGATGCATCCAGGGCCAGCGGCCGCCAACCTTGCTAGCGTGGTTCCGGTGTCGCGCACGCGGCTCGATGAACAGAAAATCGCGGCGTTGCGGTGCGGCGACCTCGCGACGGCGTTCGGCCCTCCGTTCGATCGTCTCGCGGTGCGCGACCCGCTCTCCCTCCCCGGCGGCCGGATGGCGCTGGTGCACAGGGTCGTCGACCTCGATCCTGTCGGCGGACCCAGCGCGTTGGGGTTCGTGCGCGCCGAGACCGACATTCATCCCGGCGACTGGTTCATGGTCTGCCACTTCGTGGACGATCGGGTGATGCCGGGCACCTTGATGTATGAGAGTTGTTTGCACGCGCTGCGAATTCTCTTGATGCGGAACGGCTGGGTCGGCTCGCGCGGTGAGGTGGCATTTGAACCCATCCCCGGCATCGCAAACCGGCTCAAGTGCCGGGGACAAATCGTAGAATCGACGCGAGTCGTCACCTACGAAGTGACCGTCAAGGAGCGCAGTTACCGGCCGGAACCGTACGCCATCGCCGATGCCCTGATCCTGGCCGACGGCAAGCCGATCGTCGAGGTCACCGACCTGGCGCTCCAACTCAGTGGAAGCGGGGGGCTGGAGTTGGAGCGGCTCTGGGCTTGTTGCCTTTTCGCCGATCGCGCCCTACCGGCTCCGGGTGCGACAGACCGAGCTGCGGCGGGGGCGGCCGACACGCCGGCCGTGGTCTTCGACCACGACCGAATCATCGCTTTCGCGATCGGCAAACCATCGGACGCTTTTGGCGAGGCCTACCGGGTCTTCGACCAGGGACGTTTTCTGGCGCGTCTCCCTGGGCCTCCTTATCAGTTCCTCGACCGGATTACACGGATCGAGGCGGAACCCTGGGTAATGGCCGCCGGCGGCTCGGCCGAGGCTCAGTTCGACATCGTCCCCGACGCCTGGTATTTTCTGGCCGATCGCCAGGACCGCATGCCATTTGCCGTCCTGCTCGAGGTCGGCTTGCAAGCGTGCGGTTGGATGGCCGCGTACATGGGGTCGGCCTTGACGAGTGATGGTGACCTCAAGTTTCGCAACCTGGGCGGAAC
>Ga0116216_10002719_pt1 | contig 11701 bp, 8 predicted proteins | sample Sb_taG_11_FD_89696 | JGI IMG/M metagenome (GOLD analysis project Ga0116216, IMG submission 89696) | Peat soil microbial communities from Weissenstadt, Germany - Sb_50d_3_AS metaG | ecosystem: Environmental > Terrestrial > Soil > Wetlands > Peat | place: Germany: Weissenstadt | collected 2010-09-21
CCGCGCCGTCTTGCCCGGCAGCCGGTCCGCCTGGTCCGCCGCCGCCACCGTCTTCAGGCCCGAGTCCAGGCCGTCCAGTTCCGCGAGCAGCTCATCGCGGGCGGCCAGGAACGCCTCCCGGTACCGCACCGCAGCCACCCGGGAGGTCGCCACCACCTGCGCCTTGAACCGATTGGGCAGAACGGAGTCCACGTAATGCCGCAGCATGCTCCGGGCCTTGGCCCCGATCAGCTTCGGGGCCTCCATCACGTTGCCCCGGGTGGCCCACCGTTTCTTGATCGCCTCCAGCTCCTCGGCGGTGTGCTCGGCGAACATGTCCTCGAACAGCTCATCCATGTCCGCCGCATCCCGGACCGCGGCCTTGGCGGTCCGGCCCTCGTACAAGATCGGCAGGGTTGCCCCGTCCGCCTCGGATTGCAAGATCGTGTACTGGTCCAGGTATTCACCGAAGATCGTGGCCGTGTACTTACGGCGGCCCATGATGATCGGCGTGCCGGTGAACCCGATCCGGGCGCAATTCGGCAAGGCCTTCAGCAGGTTCGCGTGCAGCGCGCTGCCCTGCGACCGGTGCGCCTCATCGACAAGCACCACAACGTCCTCAGAGGTATCCAGCACGCCCAGTGATTTCAGCGCCGCGTCAGCATCCTTGCTGGCCTGCGGGTTGCGGTACTTCTGGATCATCGCGAAGATCAGCGCCTTACCCGGCGTACCCAGCAACTCCTGGACCTTGGCCATGCTGGTCGCGGTTAGCACGCTCTCGCCGGTGAGGGCGGCCGTCGCGGAGAGTTGCCGTTGCAGGTCGGTGCGGTCGGTGACTACTACCACCTTGAAACGCACCAGGTCGGAGTGGGTGCGCATCGCCCGGACCAGGAATACCATGGTCAGGCTCTTGCCTGACCCCTGCGTATGCCAGACGATCCCGCCCCGCCGATCTGACTCGCCATCCTGCGCCCGAGTCGCCCCCGTGGTCAGCCGGTCCAGCGCCCGGTGCACCGCCCGGTACTGCTGATACCGGGCCACCACCTTCACCATCTTCGTGCCCGCCTGCATGAACAACGTGAAATGCCGCACCAGATCCAGCAGACGCTCCGGGGCCAACATCCCCGCCACGAGGCGCTCCTGGCTTGACAGGGCGGTCACGCCCAGGGAGACGCAGACATCGGCCTCGGGTACGGGCTCGGTGGTCTTCCATTCCGCGAAATGCTCATCCTCGGCTGTGAAGGTGCCCACCAGGGCTTTCTCGAAGCTGGTCGCTACCACGAACTGGTTGGTGTAGAAGAGCCGCTCATTGCCCTCCGGCTGCCCGCGCTGATTGGCATAACGCCGCAACTGGCGGATCGCCTTCACCATCGGCTCCACCACGGTGGGAGACTTCGCCTCGATCACCACCAGCGGAATCCCGTTCACGAAGAGCACCACATCCGGGGCGATGAACTTATGCCCCTGCCCGCCCGGCTCATCCATCCGGAACTGGTTCACCACCAGGAAGTCGTTCCGCTCCGGGTGCTCCCAGTCAATGAACTGCACAGTCCGGTCCCGCCCGTGATCCCACCCCTCGACACCGTCGACCGTCGCACCCAGCAGCAAGCGTTCGGTCAACTCCTGGTTGATCTCAATCAGCCGGACCGCCTTCGGCCGCAGCAGCGCTCCAACCGCCTGCGAGACCCGCGCCTCATCCAGCCACGGCTGGTCATCACGATCGAGGTTGATCCGCGTCAGCGCATCCCGGAGCCGTCCGTCAAGGAACACCTCCCGGAACGACCCTCGCCCAGTGACTCCCGGATCCGACCTGGAGCCCTCGATGTGAAACCAGCCCAGTCCCTTGAGCTGCCTCACCATCGGCGACTCAACCCGCGAGTACTCCGGCCCAACGCTCACGCTGAGGCACCCACCCGCACCCGGCCCGTCAACAGGTTATCCATCAACCCCTGTTTCATCACGCGGAGTTTCTCAAGATTTTCGATCTCGGCGCGAACCCTCGCTTCCCACGATGAGACGATTTCAGTTATCACGCGCTGCTCCCCTGGGCTGGGCACTCCCACCAAGAGTTTCTTCATCTGGCCTATATTGAAATGCTGCTGAGCCAGACCGCCCTGGCCCGCTAGCACCTGGCCCTTACCAAATGGAGAGTTGACCCACAGCGCGAGGAAATTCGAGTTAACCGCGCCGTTGGGCCGACTTATGATAATGTCGACGCAGTTTGCATCGCCGATGTCGTCAGTTATGACCGCGCTCGTTCCTGGATAGCCAGTTCTGACAGTCAAGACATCCCCAGGCCGTACGGAGCTTTTCCTCAGAAGCTCATGACTTTGGCGTGACATGAACTTTAGATCTGACATGTCAATGCCGCCTTCGCGCACGTTCGCAGACCGAAGGATAGGAACGCCTTCGGCAATATAGTACTGTGTTGGCTTTATCACAATTCCAACAACAATGTGCTCACAGAGTTCGTCGCAGCTCGCCACGCGCCAGTCCGCAGGAATCAGCCCCAGGGCTGAATTCCAGAAGTCCTCTGGATGGCGATGCGGGTCACGGAGGTGGCCGTCTTTGTCGATGCCGCAGGTAAGGAGATCGTGGAGGATGCCTTGCTTTGCCTGTTCAAGCTTGGCAATGAGTTGCTCCGTACACCGGACCTCCTCGTCCGCCGCATCCAGTATCTCCCCGATCTGGCCTTGCTCCGCAAGAGGTGGGATCATAATTGCGAATCGTCGAACGTCCGACTCGTTAACGGCAGGATAATTAGACCCCACTTCAAACTGTAGTGCCTCCGCTAGCACGATCCTGCTCATAGCTAGATGAAACAGGAAACGCGGATCTGTGCCTGACCTTGCCCTTAGAACGGCAAATCCAGTCGATGCTACGAGTGGCTCTCCCTCGGAAGCAGGTATGAAACCATGAGACTGGAGAACCGGCCGCACAGTGCCAAATAGAACATCCGCTCTCGCAACCATGCGCCGCGCCCGGCTCGGTGCATGGGCAAAGGTCAGTTCCGGCACGTCGCCCCAATTAATATGGCCCGTTTTGGCAGAACTTAGATCTATATACCGGAATCGCCAATCGCGCTCAGTCGATATTTGGACACTCTCAGGATTGACGTGCGCTACATCGCTTAGTGTACCGACTCGCCAGCCTGCGGGTTCACTCATAGCCAAGATCCTTTAGAAAGCCAGTGAGTTTGGCGATAGCGGCGGCACGACTAATTTCGATTTGGTGCAATGGTACGGCGTACTTGTCCCACCAGTTCTGTAGGGCCGCGGCGATCTGCTGGCGGTGGGCAGAGACGTAGCCGTCCAGGTGGGCGACGAGGTCGTTCTTGGCTAGGCGGAGGACGAGTTCGCGTTCCTGCGCTGCACTCAACTCGGCGCGGGCTTTGCCAAGCTTGGTAATGAACTCCTGGTACATGGCTCTCTGATGCTTCTTGGCTGCGGTCAACTGCCTCTTGAGGGCCGCGAGTTCGGCCGTTGACAGCACCTCGTCATCGGTGGGTTCGTCCTCGTCCTCGTCACCCGTGGCTGCCGCTGCCCTGATCTGGGCGTCGAGTCCGGCGCGGCGGCCCTCTATCGCAGCCAGTTCTTCCAGGTAGGACGGGAGCAACTCCGGAACGAGTCTGTGATTCAGGGGAGCGGTCTTGGCGTCACTGTCTTCCATGGCGGTGGTGATGGTGGTGACCCAGCCGTCGACGACGCCGGTAAAGCCATGGGCGACGAGGGTGCGCAGGTCGTACTGGTTGGTGTTCCACCAGCGGACGATGACCCCGGCCAGCTGGAACCGGTCGAGCAGCCCGACAGGCTGGAGTTCGGCGATGAAGCTCTCCAACAGGGTCCTACGCACAGTCATCAGCGACTTGGTAGATGGAAGGTCAGCCACGAAGGCGGCGTGCTGTTCCCACCAGCGGTCCAGCGCGGCGCGCAGTTCGGCTTCGCGGGCCTGGACGCCTCCATCGTTGATGACCCGCCCCTTCAAGTCTGCTTTGGATATCCCCGGAGAGAAGTCCAGGTAGGCATGGTCGCGGGGGGAAAAGATCCGTTCTGACGAAAATCCGTGCGCGGTGAACAGGGGAGCCTTGGCGTCGACCTCAGCCCGGGGGACGCCACCGTGGAGGTGGGCGCGGACATCCTGCGGTTCGGGGGCGGGCGCGTTGTCGGCGTAGCGGCGGATGTTGAGGTTGTCGTCGTTGGCGGCCAGTTCCTTGCGGGTGACGACGGTGGCGTAGCCGGGGATGTCAGCGAACTCCAGGTAGGCGGAGACGATCTTCTCGGCGTGCTCGGGGAGCAGGTAATTCTGCGCCCGTCCGGCCGCGAACTCGGCGTCGGCATTGATGAACAGCACCTTCCCGGCCCGGCCTGGCGGCTTGGTGCCAGGAGCGCGCAGCACCAGGACGCAGGCAGGGATGCCGGTGCCATAGAACAGGTTCGGGGCCAGGCCGATGACCGCCTCGATGATGTCGTCGTCCAGCAGCCGGGTCCGGATGTCGTGTTCGGCGCCGCCGCGGAACAGCACCCCATGCGGCATCACGGTCGCCGCGATCCCACGGCCGCCCTTGAGGACCGACACCATGTGCTGGACGAACATCAGGTCGGCCTTCTTGCCGCCCTCCGGAGCCCAGCCCCACTGGAACCGTTCCGGGTGCTGCATCCCGTCGCGGGTGTAGTTCAGGGAGAACGGGGGGTTGGAGAGCACACGGTCGAACCGGTCCAGCTGCCCGCTGTGGACGTGCATGGGCTCGGCGAGGGTGTCGCCGTTCTGCATGTCGGCGTCGGGGATTCCGTGCAGCAGCAGGTTCATCTTCGAGATCGACCAGACGCTGCCGTTGTACTCCTGTCCCGCCAGGTGCAGGTTACGCGGGTTCCCGCCGTGCTCCTCCACATAGTCCTTGGACAAGATCAGCATGCCGCCCGATCCCGAGCACGGGTCATAGACGGACATGCCGGCCTGCGGCTGGACCAGTTCCACCATCATCCGCACCACCGACCGCGGGGTGTAGAACTCGCCGCCTTTCTTCCCGGCGGAGTCGGCAAACTCGCCGATCAGGTACTCATACGCCGCGCCGAGCAGGTCGGGGAACTCGAAGTCCTCGTTGCGCAGCCGGTACTTGGAGAAGTGCGTGATCAGGTCCCGCAGCTTGCGGTCAGGGATCCGGGACTGGCCGACGGTGCGGGTGAAGTCGATGTGCTGGACCACGCCCTCCAGCGCCGGGTTGTGGTCTTCCAGCGCGCCCAGCGCCTTGTTCAGCCCGTCGCCGACGTTGTGGTGCAGCTCGTCTCGCAGATGTTCCCACCGGGCCGGCGGTGGGACAAAGAAAGTCTCGGCGTAATAGCTGGGCGAGTTCGAGCGAAGCTCGGCCTCAGTGCGGCCCCGGCCCTCGCCCTGGATCCTGGCGATCACCCGCTCCCGGGCGGCGTCGAACTCATCAGAAGCCCGCTTCAGGAACAACATCCCGAAGATGTATTCCTTGAACTCCGACGCATCCATCTTGCCGCGCAAGATGTCCGCCGCCGCGAACAAGTGCCGTTCCAGCTGCGGCAAGGTCAGTTTCCGCATACTTGCCATCCTTCATCGTGAGCCCGCAGCATCGTAGGGCCGGCACCGGCCCCTGCACCCCTCGTCGGCGTCGCTGGTGTGACGACGCCTGTCTCGTGATGCGGCCAGTCGCAGCCGGCGGCCGGTGCGCGCCTCATGCGCTTTCTCCGGATGGGTCGCCGCTCTGGAGGTAGTCCTGCCGGATGCGGGACAGGCGGATGGGGCCGTTTGGCATGGCTACCCGCCAGAAATCCCACCCGTTCCATGACCTGACATGCAGCGCGGCGATCGCTGCCCCTGACGGGGAGTCGAACTCACCTCCGCCGTCTAGCCGGATGCGGCCATCCGCCGTCACCGTGGCGGTCCACTGCTGGCCCGCGCGGGAACCCGTGAGAGTGGCCCCGGGGGAAACGAGGCGGGCTGCGACAAGCTGCCGGAACGAGACTCCGTAGTGCTGCTGCGAGGACGCCTGCGGAACGGGACGATCGGGAACATCCAGGCCCAGCGCTGCCGGATCCCAGATCGTCTCGCACATCGTCTGGTAAAGCAGCTGCCGGTGCTGAATCGCCGGCACGGTGAAGTCGTCTGGGTACGCCTGGAAAGGCAGCTTCCGCTCGGTAATCAGCCTTATGAAACGGGGATTGTTCTCGTAACAGCGCGGGTGGAGGGACCGGGCAAGAACGTTGTGCCCGAAGTAGTGAGGCAGTTTCTCGCTGTACGGCTTGTCTCCATAACTGGCATTGAATGATCTCGGCAGCAGGAGCAGGGCGCCAAATCTGTTCCGCTGGTCAGCGAAAGCTTGCTCGGAATCGAACTCGGGATGGAACTCTGGATGATTGGCCCAGATGTGCTCGATCTCGAAGGGATCTTTCACGTTTCGCTCAACGAGATCGGCGAACGTGGCCGTGCCGCCGCATTCACCTTCAAGCCATGCCGTCAGCCGGGCAAGCATGTATTTGACGTGGCTGCTGTTGCGCTGATGCAGCCGATAATCGTTTACGACGGAGAAGTCACCTTCAAGGTCAGCGACCCGGCTCCCGAGTGTGTCCGCTAGTTCGGCCAGGTCGAGGTCCCTGATCTCCTTGATCAGGTTGAACATCGTGTACTGCACGGTGTTGTAGCCGAAGTTGCGGAAGCTCACCATGCGCCGGGCCACGAACAGGTCGACGAAGCCGGCCACCATACGCACCTTGGCCTGGAAAGTCTCGTCGTCATCGACGGGGGTTACCGCCGCCAGGATAAGGGGGAACTGGAGCGTGAAGCCGTTCCATGCATTGTAGAACACCTCATCGAATCCAGGAGTCAGTGCTGACGCGGCGCTCAGGAGCTGCAGGTAACGGGCTGACAGACGCTTGAAGTCCCGGCCTATAAGGTCAGCGAAGTCACCGGCCTTCCGCAGACCCATGTTGTCGCGCTGATCGCGGACCCACTTATGCGGCGCGGTGCCGATCACATCGAAGTCAAGCGGAACAGCATCTTTCCGGCGCTCGCGGATAGTCTCGGCGTACTTGGCGCGCAGCCAGTGCTTGATGAAATCAGTCTCGGTCTTTCCCTCGGCCGCGCAAAGCTCGGAGACACGTGCCCGCCACAGCCGGTTCGCGGACTCGATGAGGACCTTATCTCGGATGTTGGCGAGCAGATAGCTCTTGAGCATGTCGGTCGTGGTCAGCCGCAGCCCACGGTCGTTCATAGACTCGAAGATCTCGATCGCCATCTCCGGGTCGGAGGTGCCGATCTCGACGATTATCACGCGCTCAAGAAGCCAGTCCACGAAGAAAGGCAAAGCCAGGCCCTTAAGTTCCTCTGGGAGGAACTGGCACAGATCCTCGTACCGGTTCCACAAGTTCGTGACAGAGTCATCGTCATCTGGCATCGCCGGAGCGCGGCCTTCGAGCAGCGCACTCATACAGGCCACCCGTTCTTCAACGTCCAGGACGAAGCTGTATCGGCCAAACCGGTGGGAGGCGATGAGATCGCGCACGTCAACCCGGTCCTCGTCACTACGTCCTTGCTGGAGATGGTGAAGCAGGATGAGCAGGAGCGTCAGAGTGGTCAGGCGCTGCTGGCCGTCCACCAGGAAAAGTGTGCCCTTGCGGCTGTCCGTGACGATCGGGCCGAGGAAGTACGGGCGATAGCCGGCAACGTCGGACCGCTCATGGGACGGGTCCCAGCTACCCAGGAACCGACCTGATAGGTCTTCGGCCAGCTCCCGCACATTGGCTTCAGACCACCCGTACTCACGCTGGTAGTAGTCGACGCTGTAGCGTCGGCCCACGAAAAGCTCCCGGACGCTCCTGGGCTTGCCGTCAATCCGGTCGACCTCAACTATCGGCTCCACGCCGCCTCCCCCCACGCCACCGTTCTCTACATTCATTGATAGGCGATCTACCTGCCGGGCATGGCCTGGATCCACGCGATCGGAATAACGATTCGTACGATCTACGGGATCTTCCAGGCATCCTGGGCTTCCCGACCCGATGAGCTGATCCCTACGAGTACATCCGCCGACCGGGCTGACGTGTGGCCGCGTTCGGTGGACGTCAGATGATGGCAACTTGCATGCCGCAACGGCTCCACAAGCTGGTGCCGGTCTTCCTCAGCGTGTTCGCCAACTGGAGTTGGGTAGCCTGCACGGGCCGCGGATTCCCGGCGAGGAGACCTGAGGCGAGCCTGTAGTCCGGTCACGGCAGAGACCGCACCGTGGTGGACTCGGCTATCGGTCGAATTCGTCGAGCATGCCTCGGCTGGAAAGCCGATCGAGCAGCGGCCAGGCATCAAGATCGATACGTGTCACCGACCCGTCTGTCACAAGCTTCCGCAACAGGCGCAGGCCGCGGTCGTCCTGGCGCAGCAGAAGATAGCGGGCCATCAGGTACTCCGGGGGAAGGCCGGCGGTCTCCCACGCCTGGACCTCCTCGCGGATCGCCTCGGCGCCAAGACCCTGATCGCGAGCCAGCCACCGATTCACCTTGGCGTTGGCCACCATTTCGGGTCCGTCGGCGAAGGTTTCCTGGATACGGCCGAGTCCTTCGGCCTGGCGCCACCGGCCAGCGCGCAGGCTCTCCCACAGGGAAACCCAGATCTCGGCGGCAAGCTTGGCGCCCATTCCGGGGGCGAGGTGGTCCCAGACGGCGGTGACGATCCCGTAGCGGGCCGCGCCGACATCGTCGATGGCCGACTTCACCTCATCCGGGCTCGGATCGAGGATGGTGCCGATCGCGGTGCCCGTCGAGGAGTTGTGACGGGCATCGACGACCGCGCCGCGGTGAGCCATGGCGTTTCGGTCCTGCCACAGCAGATCCAGCCGGTCCCAGTCCACCGCGCGAGTGATCGAGGCGATGCCGAATCTGCGCTCCAGCACCTTGCGCCATTTGGCAGGCGGGCCAGCGCACAGTTCTCGCGCCTTCTTGTCCAGCGTTGGGTCAGTCAGGGCCGCATACGTCTGAGGCTCGGTGTGATGCAGCAGGAGATGGACCATGCGTGTGACCAGCGGCTCAACAGTACTCACCGCGGTTACGAACAAAGCTCGCAACAGCAGGGGAGTCCGCTGCGGGCGGGCCTTGGCCTGAACATAGGCCGAGAAGTAGAGAATCTCGTCGACCGAAGCCGAGCCCGCATCCGCCAGGGCGGGCATGAGCTGACCGGCTACCGACGGCAAGTCGATCATCGTGGCCACTGCTCCGAACGGGTCGGCCATTAGTTGAGCTTCGGTCCATGAAGCCACCGGGCCCGGGTCGACCTTGCCGGGATCAAACGATGAGAACACCGTCTCTTCCCACCTGCACGCGGCGTCACGGACACGAGAGCGAGCATCGGAATCCAGGCGCCTGCCCGACGGTGAGGCGTCGGCAACGTCGTCCGGCGACGAGCGGTCGTGCTCCTCACCGGCAGAGATGACAACCGGGGCCAAGTCCCACAACGCATTGGTCAGCTCAAGGGACTGGCCGAGTCTCACAGTCATCTCCAACCCCGCTGCGGAGCCGACGAGAGCAGACGGGGTGGAAGCCGGATCTGTAGGCCCGTGGTTCATGCTCCCCAGCATGCCGACCCGCACTGACAGAATCGACGCCTTTCACCCGTCTTCCGCGCGGCCTGAGCACACACGCGCCTGTGGTCTGCGGCAGATGGTTCGCCCACCACGCGTGCTCGGTGAGAGTCCCCTGCGAGAGCCCGCGGCGCATGGCGGCCACCGTGTAAAAACGGGCCGTGCGGTCCGCTGCTGTACTGGCCGCGCTGCTCGCCTTCGGTATGCCGCGCCAGTCGGCCGCGTTGTCTTGTGCGCACCACTCATGCTGTCACCGGCTCCGGGCCGGTGCCCCTGGACGTCAGGCGCGATTACGCGCGACCCCTGCCAGCACGTGGCCGTCGCGGCGCCGCAGTACGGGCTCGGGCTGCCAGGGCCGCCAGGTCTGCGCTTCGGTGACGCCGGGTCCCACCGGTTCCAGCCCGGCGAAAAACGACTTGACGTCCTCGCGGGAGTGGCTGACGAACTGCCCGGCGGTGTATTCCGCCGCCAGCCGCTTGGCCAGCGCCTCGTCGTCATAGGTCGCGCAGCTGATGACCAGGCAGCTGCCCGGCGCGATCAGCCGGGCATACCCCGCGGTGACCTCCCGGGCGGTGCCAGCATCCAGGAAATGCAGCACCGCGGCCAAGATGACGCACACCGGCTCGGCGGGGTCGATGACGGCCCTCAGCTCTCGGTCCGCCAGCACGGCGTCCGGGTCACGCAAGTCCGCGTCGACGGCCGTCACGCCGTCGTCTTGGGCCAGCAGCGCCCGTGCGTGGGACAGCACCACCGGATCGGTATCGACATAGGCGACCCGGGCCGCGGGCAGGACGGCGCGCACGGCCTGATGCACGGCGGGGGAGGCGGGCAGCCCGGCGCCCAGGTCGATGAACTGGCCCATCCCCTGCTCAGCGGCCCAGGCGACGGCCCTGATCACGAACGCCCTGTTCTCCCGGACCAGGTCCCGGAGCGGCGGGTAGATCTCCAGCAGGCAGGCCGCCTCGCCCCGGTCGGCGGGGAAGTGATCCTTGCCGCCCAGCCAGTAGTTGTAGACCCGCGCCGTGTTTGGCGTGCTTGGATCGAATCCGGTCACCGCGAGCACCGCCCCGGAGTGCCGCAGCACGACGGGCCAGGCTTTCGCCGCCATGCCAGCCTGAGCCGCAGCACCGCCAGCCGCAATGCCGCGAAGCTGCTTCTTCTCACTGAGCACGCCCGCCAGCCGGCGCACACGGCCTTCAGCCGCCCGCAGGCCAGGCACCCAGCTTCCCAGCCGACGTTGTGATCCAGTCCCGGGAGGCACGGGCGGTCCGGGGCCGGGTCCGGCGCGTGGCAGTACCCGCAGACAACGGCGTGCTGCCCTGCGGGGATGGGCGGGGAGTTAGGTGCGTGCATCACGGCTCCCTCAAGGCGCTTTCCTGTGGGAATCCGCAAGACGATGACGCCGGCCGTTCTGCCGGGAGGATCTCCTCCAGTTCGTCGAGCAAGCCGCGCAGCGTCGGGTGCTCGATCTTCTGCCCGTTCAGCCAGGCCTTGGGCCAGGCGCCCAGCAGCAAGATGACTATCTCGGGATGCGCGGCGCGGAACCGCTCCAGCCGTGGCACCTGGTCCTCTTCATCGGGGACCAGGGACAGCGCGGCCCGATTGCCGGGCATCACTGCATCACCTGCCAGTGCGCGCGGATCTTCCTGGTCAGCGCGTCTGGCGTGTCCCCGGTCAGCACGTCTCCGGCGCTGGTTATCGCCGACCAGAGGCCGTCATCGACGCTGAAGCCGTGGTATCCGCCATCGGTCCAGGCCAGCTCCAGCTCAGCCAGCGCGCGCTCCTGGTCCACCTCGAACACGCCGCGGCGCTGCCCTGCCATCAGGAACCCAGCCGTGCCGTCGCGGTCACCGCGCATGGCCGCCTCCTGCCAGCAGCGCCAGGGCGTCGCGGACCCCGCGCAGGGTGCCGGGGTCAGTCACCCAGCCCAGCGCAGGACGTGTCCCGTCCGGGGTCTTTTCCCGGTGCGCCGCGTCCCGCATGTCGGCCGGGGGGACTTCCCGCTTGGGCAGTTCCGTGCCGCCCGTGGTCACAGGACACGCCCCCGTACGGGCATGAACGCGTGGTCATCGGCGATCATCCGCGCTACATCGTCCGGGCCCGCCGCTTCCTGCCTGCCGCCCTTGCCGTCCCGGC
>Ga0116216_10002720_pt1 | contig 11694 bp, 9 predicted proteins | sample Sb_taG_11_FD_89696 | JGI IMG/M metagenome (GOLD analysis project Ga0116216, IMG submission 89696) | Peat soil microbial communities from Weissenstadt, Germany - Sb_50d_3_AS metaG | ecosystem: Environmental > Terrestrial > Soil > Wetlands > Peat | place: Germany: Weissenstadt | collected 2010-09-21
GCTCGCGGCGCAGGGCGTCGTTCCAGTAGGCCAGGCCCGCCTTGGTCGCGCCATAAGCCCCCAGCGCCGAGGAGGCCACGCAAGTGATCGCGGAGCCGACGTTGATGATCATCCCCTTGCGCTCAATCAACGATGGCAGGCACAACCGCGTCAGCATGAGCGGGGCCGAGAAGTTGACGGCCAGCTGACGAGCCAGGAGTTCGGGCTCGGCGGCGGCAAACAGAGTGGGCAGGCCTAGCCCAGCGTTGTTGATCAAGACGTCGAGCGCGCCAAATCGCGTGATCGCGAGGCTGAGCAGGCGCTCGGGAGTTGCGGGGTCGGCCAGGTCGGCCGCGATGGTCAGGATTTCAGCGTCCCCGCGCAGAGACAAGAGCTCGGCGGCGAGCTGGTCGAGGCGGTCGCCGCGGCGGGCAGTTAGCACGAGCGCCCTCGCTTTCTTGCGGCGGACCAGCTCGCGTGCCAGGGCCGATCCGATGCCGGCGGAAGCTCCGGTCAAGAGGACCACGCGCGGCGGTCTGGAAGTTGCAGCTCCTTCGTGTCCCGGCATCGATTCAGGCTCCCTCGATCGCCCCGGGGCGCTTCTCGTCGAGGTCGGTCGTCGCAATCCGGGTTGTCTCTTCCCCCGAATCGGGCTCGTTTCCGGTTCCCCAGCGCGACATCAAGCTGTTGGGGATACCTAGCTGATCACAGATCCGAGCGACGACGAAATTGATAAGGTCGTCGAGCCGGCGAGGGCGGTGATACCAGCCAGGCATGGCCGGGAGAACGACCGCCCCGGCCCGCGTGACCGCCAGCATATTTTCCAGGTGGATGAGAGACAGAGGCGTCTCGCGGGGAACCAAGATCAGTTTGCGCCGCTCCTTGAGATGAACGTCGGCGGTGCGTGTGATCAGGTTCGTGGTAATGCCGCTCGCGATCGCGCCCAGCGTGCTCATGCTGCACGGGATGATGACCATGCCGCCGGTCTGGAACGAGCCACTGGCGATCCCCGCGGCGAAATCCTGGTGGTGATGATAGATGAGCCGTCCCGGCCCCATACCTCCCAATACCGTGGGATCAAACGGGTCCAGCGCCGCGTCCAGATCCATCTCCTCGCGGAGTACAGAGACGGCGCTGGGGCTGAGCGAAAAATGGATCGTGCGGCCCACCCGTGAAAGCACTTGCAACAGACGCACGGCGTAGGGTGCGCCGCTGGCGCCGGTCATCGCGACCACGAGGTCAAGACCGCTGGACGAGTGGCCGGTTTGTGTCATGCGAAAAGCTCGTTCGTTTCAGGCTTGCCGCTCTCCACTGGCTTGGTGCCGACATAGAGGGTGGCGATTCCGCCAGTCAAGGAGTACGGCTTGAGCTCAGTCAGTCCGCGCGCGGCCAGAAGGTCGAGCATCGCCTGGCCGTCGGGGAATTCCAGGACACTCCTGGGCAAATAATCGTACGCGCCGTCGCGGTTGGGTGCGAGCGCCTGGCCCACTCGAGGAAGCAGATGGCGGAAGAAGCCAAGGTAGAGCCGCCCCAGAATCGCCCCGCGCGGGCGCGAAAACTCGAGGATCGCAACCTTGCCCCCGGGCCGGGCGACCCGGATCATCTCGTCGATGCCGCGGACCGTGTCACGCACGTTGCGCAGGCCAAACGCGATGCTGACCACACCGAACATGTTACCGGCCAGGGGTAAGCGCTGCGCATCTCCTTCCACCAGCGTGACGCGGTCGCTTGCACCGGCCTTCTTGATCTTGGCATGGCCCAGCACGAGCATTTCACGGCAAAAGTCGGTACCAACAATCGGCGACTTGCCTCTGCCGGCGCGGTCGTATGCCAGCGCCAGGTCGGCCGTTCCGGTGCAGCAGTCGAGTACCGGCACGCCTGGCTCGGGCACTGCGACCCGTGTTGTGAACGTGCGCCAGGAGCGATCGATGTTGAGACTGAGAAGATGATTAAGGAAATCGTACCGGCGTGCGATCGAGGCAAACATCCGCCGCACCCGCTGGTCGGACTTGTCGATCGCGGCGGAGCCATTGGCCTGCTGGGCGTGCGACGTCGATGCGGCCACGACTGTCGTTTCGACCTGACTGGACACACTCATCGTGGAAACCAACGGGTTTTCGAGGCGAGATGGCGACGCAGTGGTCGTGGACGGATCGATGGTCCGCCGCGACCTCCGTCATTGTGGTCCTTCCGGCCTGTTCGCGGCAAGGCCGGGGCTCGTGTTGCCGCTCAACATGGACGACATTCTCGGAACGAGAATCTGCTTGCTCGCCATCGATCGTTCAGACTTCATCGGCGGCAAGCCGAGCCTTGACCCATTCGGCCTGTTCAGGTCGAAGCGGTGGTTCGACCGTGGCCATATCGTAGTGGACGGCGCGGTCGTAGGGCCCCTCGTCGTAAGCCCGGTCGAAGGCGGCCTGGAGGTCGAGTGGGACGTCGGGATCGCCCGGGAGGAGCGGTACCGCGATCACGGGCAATCTCGACTCGAGCTTGAGCGGGTAGACAAAGAAGTCCTTGAAATGATCAAAGCGATGGACGCACACATGGTAATTAAACGCTCCGGTCTCCGCTACCGCCAGGTCAAGTGGTACAGCCGTCGCGTGCGTCCCGGCTCGGAGAAGATCGATCTCGATCAAGTGGACCTGGGACAGCAGTGTCTCTTGCTGTTTGGCCAAGTAGAGGTTGCGGCCGTGGTCTCCTGGTGTTTTGTTGGAGGGGCTGAGGATCTCGAGGACCGCGACGACGATGTCCTCGGTCCCCTGGCGACGATGGATTTCCAGGTACGGCTCATGGAACGGATCACCCATGATCGTCTCGACCCTGACGACGACGGGCTCGCCGGTGACGGGTTCGGCGACGGCGACGCCTCCTGCGTCGGCATCACGCCGGCGGTGGGCTCTTGCCGCGCCGGATCGCAAGACGTCCATGTCCGGCTCGACGGGTGCCCGATGCTTAAAGTCCAACCAGACGTGTTGGCGAGACCGGGCATAGTATGACCCTGGAAGTCGGGCCTGAAGCGCCCCCTTGATAAAAGTGATCAGCGCATCGTGCAGGTCCGGAAACCAGTCCGGGTTCTCCAGGTATGGGTCCATTCCGGGAAATGGTGAGGGCATCGAGCGGCTCCTCGCTTCCTGATCGTCAGTTCTTGTACTCGATTGTCGCCCTAACCCTCGGGCATGGTCAATCACGTTTCACGCCGGAAGATGGCGGTGTCAGGGCGCTCTATCGGTTGCAGCGTGCTTTCTTGGCTGGATTGATCTCGATCGCGTCGCGATTTTGAGTTAAAAATGTGGACCGGTTGTTCGCGACTTCCTTCGAACGACCACCGCGCCCCATGAGCAAGGACGCTTCATGAATCCCAAGCACGCGGTGTGGATGTTGATCGCCGGTTCGGCCCTCGTCCGCTTCGTCGGTGCGTTTAACCTGGGCTTGGGAAACGACGAGGCATATCACTTCCTTTACGCGAAACACCCCGCACTGAGCTATTACGACCATCCGCCGATGATGGCGTGGGTCGAGATGGCGGGCTTGACCCTGGTGGGAAAGGGCACCCCCGCCTGGGCGCTCCGTACCGGCTTCATCGCGCTGTTCGCGGGCTCGACGTGGCTCCTGGCGCGACTCACGAGTCGATATTACGGTGGATGGGCCGGCTTCATGGCGGGATTCCTCTTGAATGTCACAGGCTATTATGGGCTCGCCGCGGCGACGTTCGTCTTGCCCGATGGTCCGTTGCTCTTCTTTTGGCTGTTGACGATCGACCGGCTCAGCGTCGCCCTCGAAGGATCCGACGCGAGGCGGCTCAGGCCCTGGGTCTGGGTGGGCCTGGCATGGGGCGGGGCACTGCTCAGCAAGTATCACGCCGTGTTCATCCCTCTCGGTACGGCCCTCTATGTCGTGCTCCACCGCCCGATGAGGCATTGGCTGGTCCGGACGGGACCCTACCTGGCGTTTGCTCTGGGGCTAATGCTCTTCAGCCCGGTGGTCCTCTGGAATGCCAGCCACGACTGGGCGTCGTTTCTCTTCCAGGGGGGCCGCGCGGTGGGGAGCTGGGTTCCGCGGCCCGATTACTTGCTGAAGGCGATCCTGGCTCAGGCTGGGTACATGTTTCCGTGGATCTGGGTGCCACTGGTGGTCATCCTGATCCGGAAGTGCCGGCGTTGGCCGACGGTTACGTCGGCTGCTGAGCGCCTTTGGCTTTGCCTGGCGGTCGTTCCCCTGGGTGTTTTGACCTCCGTGGCCTGTTTTCGCCCGGTCTTGCCCCACTGGGGCTTGATCGGGCTCGTGTCGCTGTTTCCCATCCTCGGTGACACGTGGGCGGCGAGACTCGCAAGACGCCCCGAGCCGACTCGAGGTTTGCTCGTCGCCTCCGCCTGCTTTTCTCTCCTTTTTCTGATCCTGACGATCTCCGAGTTTCGTTACGGCTGGCTGCAGCGCGGCGTTCGAGGTGGATGGGGCTTGGTCGACACCCGGACTGATCCCACGCTCGACCTCTACGGCTGGGACCAGATAGCCGATCGCATCATAGAGCTGGGCCTCCTCGACGATGCCGACACATTTGTGTTCACTCGCTACTGGTATCAAAGCGCGCAGCTCGCTTACGCCCTGGGCATGCAGCATCCGGTCCTTTGTTACAACGCCGACGATCCCCGTGGCTTCGCGTTCTGGAGCCGGCCCGAAGATTGGATCGGCCGCAATGGGGTCCTCGTCGTGGTGGGAGAGCCCGACGCGCAGCCGCGCTATTTCGGTCGCTGGTTTTCGCGCGTCGAGGCGGTCACGAGCTTCTGGGTCGAGCGGAACGGCAAGCCGGTCCGTCGCATCGAACTCTATCGCTGTATTCGGCAGCGCGCGGCGTATCCTTTCGCACTCGATCGCGGCGAACGACTCGCGCGACGTCCGGTCGAAAGCACCGGAGGTCCAATTCGACTGTCGCGTTGACCCGAGCGACGGGACAGCGCGCCGAGCCGTTTTTGGTTTCCGACCCCTTTTCAGTCCCGTCAGGGAGAAGAGCCATGACAGGTGGATGAACCGAGTCGAGAGCAATTGCGCGCGATGTTCAACCAGGCGGCCGAACTCTACGACCGCGCCCGGCCGGGCTATCCGGTGTTGCTCGTTGCAGACCTCGCAACGCTGGCCGGCATCGGCCCGCGGAGCCGGGTGCTCGAGGTTGGCTGCGGAACCGGTCAGCTCACGGTTCCGCTGGCGGAGCGTGGGTGCGCCGCCGTGGCCCTCGACCTGGGACCGGACCTGGCCGGCCTCGCGCAACGCAAGCTCGCGCGTTATCCCTCGGTGCGCGTGGTCACGGCGGCGTTCGAGGACTGGCCGCTTCCTGCCAAGCCGTTCGACGCCGTCGTGTCCGCGACGGCCTTCCACTGGCTCGACCCGGTCATCCGCGTGCCCAAGGCCGCGGACGCCCTTCGATCCCGCGGCACACTGGCCACCATCGCGACCCATCACGTCGCGGGCGGAGACGTTGACTTCTTCGTCGAGGCGCAGCGCTGTTATCGTCAGTGGGACCCCTCCACGCCACCAGGCGGGCTGCGCTTGCCCGCCGCAGGAGACATAGCTTGCGATAGCGAAGAACTCGACCGGTCCGGTAGGTTCGGCACCGCGACGTTTCGGCGCTACGAGTGGGAACAGGCCTACTCGGCGGCCGCGTATCGCGAGTTGCTCATGACCTACTCCGGTCACCGCGCGCTCGCCCCCGACGCGCTGTTCGGGCTCCTCGACTGCATAGTCCGCCTCATCGACACTTGCTATCACGGGACGGTCACCAAGCGCTACATGAACGAACTGCGCGTTGCGGCTTGCATCGCCGCCCGCCCATCAACGGCCCGGCGATGAACTTGTGCCGGCCGTTCGGCCGCCGGACGATGACGACGGACGGCCGTGCGCCTATGACATTCGACTCACGGGGAGGGCCTGGTGGACCCGAAGGGTTATCGCATCACCTCACCCAAGAAATCGGCGACGTTCAACAAAGATTATTTCACGGCCTACATCAATGAGATGTGGACGTACTACCAGACGCACGATCTGACGATCAGCACCATCTACGGGACGTACGTCGGCCGCGCCGTGGGCGACGTCATGACCTTCAAGAATACGATAAACAGGACGACTTACGACGTGGTCAAGCCCAGCAGCGCCGATGTCATCGGCTCGACAGGTTCGATCGTCATCGGCGACGACACACTCAAGGCGATCAAGGCCCAGATTTCGGCCATGATCAATCGCCACGTGGCGACCAACGCGTCGCAGGGCATACCGTCAGAGTACTACCAGGCCGCTCCCGCGAATTTCTACGCACAGTTCTGGCATCAACACAGCATCAACGGTCTGGCCTACGGCTTCGACAACGACGACGTGTTCGATCAGAGCTCGTCGATCGTCGATGCCAGCCCCTCGACGATGACGATCAACGTAACCTGGGGCTGAGCCGGGTCTCTCGGCCGTCAGGGCGGCTGCGGAGGTCACGTCGAGGGGGGCGCTTGTGGTGGGGACCTCGCCCAGGCTCAGCGCGCCCAGGCCGACTAAGTAGACGCCGCTGCCTGGCGCGCTGGTGTCGCCCACGACGACGCTGGTGATCTAACGCCCCGGGGATCTTGAGAATGGACAAAGACGCGCGGCTGATATTTAATCGTGAGGTGGACGTGGCCGGCGTTGTAACCGGGCCCGTCCCCCTGCCTCGCCTTAGTGTAAATCCTCCCGACGCCCGGATTCGTTGATGATCAAGAGTTTCCTTCGGTTGTGGCTCGCCACGTTGCTGATCGTGGTGGCGTCGGCCGTTTTGCTGGTGACCGACCGGGAGCGCCGGCGCGGCGGGGCGTCGTCGTCGGAGGCGAGTCCGGTGTCGCCCGCGAGGGTCCGTTCGGTTGCGTTGTTCCAGCACGTCTCACAGGCGATCCTCGAAGAGGGTGTCCGGGGCGTGCTGGCGGGGCTGGCGGAGTCGGGGTACCAGGAGGGTCGGACGCTCCGGCTCCGCCGATATAACGCGGAGGGTGACGCCGCGACTTCGAATACGATCGCCCGGGCGATCGTCGGGGGTAACGACGAGCTGGTCATCACGCTGTCGACGCTCAGCCTCCAGGCGGTGGCCGGGGCCAACCGGGACGCGAAGCGCCCGCACGTCTTCGGAATGGTGAGCGACCCCGTCGTGGCCGGCGTCGGCATCGCGCGAGACGATCCCATGAAGCACCCCCCGTACATGGTGGGCCTGGGGACGATGCAGCCGGTGGCCGAGAGTTTCCGGATGGCCCGGCGGCTTGCACCTCGGCTGGCGAGGGTCGGGGTCGCGTGGAACCCGTCGGAGGCGAATTCGGAAGCATGCACGAAGATGGCCCGGACGGTTTGCAAGGAGCTGGGGATCGAGCTGCTGGAGGCGAACGTCGATGGCTCGGCGGCCGTCCGGGAGGCGGTTGCCGCGCTCGTCGGACGGGGGGCCGAGGCGGTTTGGGTCGGGGGCGACGCCACAGTGCTCTCCTCGCTCGATGGCGTGATCGGCCCGGCGCGGGCCGCAGGCGTGCCGGTGTTCACGAGCGTCCCCGGGTGTGGGGCGCGGGGAACCTTGTTCGACCTCGGGGCGGACTTTTACCGGGTCGGCGAGTCGGTCGGTCGGCTCGCTGGCCGGGTGCTGGACGGCGAATCTCCCGCGGGCATGCCGATTCTTTACGAGGTGCCGCCCGAGTTCTGGATCAACCGGCTCGCGCTCGCGGCGCTAAGGGGAGGCTGGTCATTCCCGCCCGACGTCGACGCCAAGGCCGACGTCGTGGTGGAACAGGGGGGGCCGGTCCGACGCCACCCGCGCGAGGACGTCGCCGCGCGGGCGCCCAAGGCGCAGGGGCCGACACGGACCTGGAAGATCGGCCTGGCCGCGTATAGCGAGTCGACCATTCTGGACGAGGCAATCGAGGGGCTCGGGCAGGGCCTCAAAGAGGCCGGCCTCATCAAGGGGCAAGACTATACGACGACCTACCGCAATGCCCAGGGCGATATCGCCACGCTCAACGCCCTGTTCGACGAGCTCAACGGCAACGAGACAGACCTCGTCGTAAGCTTCTCCACGCCGGCCTTGCAGTCTGCGCTGCGGAAGGTGGACTCCAAGCCGGTCGTCTTCGCGGTCGTGCTCGATCCGTTTGCCGCCGGAGCAGGAAGGTCAGAGACGGACCATCGGCCAAACGTGACCGGGGTCTTCCTCGCTTTCCCCTACGCCACGATGGCCCGGACGATCCGCGAGGTTCTACCTGATTCGCGCCGGGTCGGCACTCTCTTCACGCCCGGGGAAGTCAACTCCGTCATAGCCCGGCAACGGTTCGAGCAGTCGCTCAAGGGTGAGGGGCTGGAGCTGGTGAGCGTCGCGATCAACAGCCCGACCGAGGTGAGCGACGCGGCCCTCACGCTCTGCCAGTCGGGGATCGACGTCCTCAGCCAGACGTCGGACAACCTGAGTAACTCGTCGTTTCCGGCGATCGCCCGCGCCTGCGCGATGGCGAGAATGCCGCTCTTCACATTCTCGCCAGCGTTCGTGAATTCGGGTGCGGTGCTGGGCGTGGGGTCCGACTACACGGAGAACGGCCGCGAGGCCGGCTTGCTGGCGGCCGAGGTGATCCGCGGCAAGGACCCGTCGCGGATCCCGTTCCACGGCACGCCCAAAATCCGCCGTTCGGTCAACCTCGACAACGCCCGGCGATTCGGGGTCTCGGTACCGGCCGAATGGGTCAAGACGGCCGACGAGGTCGTTCCCGCCCGAGCCGGCGCGCGATGAAGGATGCGTCATGGACTGCCAAATCCGCCGCACCGACAACGTCGCCGAGCTGGTGTTGGTCGGCAGTCTCGACTCGTCCTGGTCGACGTACCTCTCGGACCGGATCGACGAGGTGGTTCGCGGGGGGGCGCTGGAAGTGCGGGTCGACATGGCGGGTGTTTCCTACCTGAGCTCTAACGGGATCGCCCTCCTCGTCCGCTACCACCGCCAGTTGCAGAAGATCGGCGGCCGGATCAGGATCGTGGCCGACTCCGAAGCGATCAGCCAGGTGCTCCGGCTGACCGGTGTCTCGCAGATCCTCGGCACAGACGCGGCGGTGCCGGCGCCCGAGGCAGGCCCTGCGGCCAGAAGCGAGGTGGTCGAGCGGGAAGGCATGACCTTGCAGACCTTCCCGCAACCTAAGGGGGGCGAGGCCGAGTGCCTCGAGCTGATCGGCGACCCCGCGCGGCTCCCCGGCCGTGGGTACGAAGCGGTGGATGAGCGAACCTGGATGGCGGTTCCTGGGGCCGTTGCCTTCGGGCTGGGCGCCCTGGGGCCGAGCTTCGAGGCCTGCAGTGGGCGGTTCGGGGAGTTTCTGGCGGTCGCCGGCGTCGCGGCCTTCCGGCCAAGCGCGGGGCCGGGGCGGCCCGACTTCGAGCACGCGGCCGGCGCGTTTGTTCCTGGAGTGCGCATGCTCTACGGGCTGGCGTTTCCGGCGGAACGGGCCCAAGTGGTCCGCTTCGAGGCGAAGGGCGAGCCCGGCAGCGCCACGGTCCCCCTGAGCCAGATCGCGCTAGCCTGTCTGGACCAGGCGGGGGCCCGCGCGGTGGGCGTGGTGCTCGCGGGCGAGGCCGACGGGCTGGTCGGTGCGGCGCTCTTGCGGTCGCCGGTCGGTCTCCCCGCCGCGCTCGACCCATTCGCCCATCCCGAGGTGCGCGACTGGCTCTCGCTCACGCCGGAGCCCGAGCACAACCGGAGCACGGCCCTGGTCGTCGGGGTAGCGACCCGCGAGCCGGGCCCTGCGCTGGGGCCGTTCGTCCGACCGCTCTCCGTGGGAGGAGCGCCAGGACTCCAGGGCCACTTCCACGCGGCGGTCGTCCCTTACCGGCCGCTCCCCGCGGGCGCGGTCGAGCTGGCGGCGACGGTCTCACACCTGTTCGAGCCCGGCCGGATCGAGACGATCCTCCACCTGCTCGGCGATTCGCGGCCGATCCTCGGGGCCGGCGAGAGCACGTTCACCCGCGGGGCCATTTGGTATGTCCCCCTGTCTGTCGGCGAGGGTACGGGGATTCCATGACGCTGCTCATTGGATCGTGGACGGTCGGGCTGATTCTGGCGATCTTGGCGCTCGGGGTGTTCATCAGCTTCCGGATCTTCGCCTTCCCCGACATCACGGCCGACGGGTCGTTGACGCTCGGGGCGGCAGTCGCTGCGGCGCTGATCGTTCGGGGCTACTCGCCCTGGGCAGCCACCGCCGCCTCGATGCTCGCCGGTGCCTTGGCTGGGGGGACGACGGGCGTCCTGCACACCCGGTTCCGCATCAACGGGCTCCTGGCCGGCATCCTCGTCGCCACCGCCCTCTATTCGGTCAATCTCCACGTCATGGGGCGGAGCAACATCCCGCTCCTCGACGCCCGGACGGTCGGCACCGACCTCGTGGGCGCCGTCGCGAAGGTGTGGGGCCCGGTCGCGACCGTCCGCCTCTTCGGCCGCGAGGTCCGGCTCGGCGACGCAGTCAACCTGGCCGCGGTCGGGCTGCTCGTCGGGGCCATCGGCTGGGTGCTTCGCACCTTCCTGCGGACAAGCCTCGGGACGGCGATGCGGGCTACCGGAGACAATCCCCGGATGATCCAGGCCCTGGGAGTCGACGTGGGCCGTATGATCACCCTCGGCCTGATGATGTCCAACGCGCTGGTCGCGCTTTCCGGCGCGGTCTTGGCGCAGTATCAGGGCTTCGCCGACATTCAGATGGGCATCGGCATGATCGTTTGGGGCCTGGCGAGCGTCATCCTGGGTCAGGCCCTAGTCGGCACGGGCGGCCTGGGCCTGTCGATCAGCGGGGCGGTATTGGGGTCACTCCTGTTCCGGCTGATGGTGGCGCTCGCGCTGCGCTGGGGGCTCGACCCGAACGACCTGAAACTGATAACGGCCGCCTTCGTGTTCGCGGCCCTCGTGCTACCCAAGGTGTTCGCCGGCCGTATCAGGCCCCGTCCCGGGGCCTTGCCGTCTGGGGGCGTCTGATCATGGCACTGCTCGAGCTGCGCGGGGTTTATAAGACATTCAATCCCGGGACCCCCGACGAGGTCCGCGCGCTGCGGGGTATCGACTTGACGGTCGAGCCGGGTAGCTTTGTCGTCGTGATCGGGACCAACGGCTCAGGCAAGAGCACGACCCTCAACTCGGTCGCCGGGTCGTTCCGGGTCGACGCCGGCACGATCCGGCTGGCCGGCCGGGAAATCACCGGCTGGCCGGAGCACCGCCGCGCGAGGCTGATCGGCCGGGTCTTTCAGGACCCGCTTGCCGGCACTTCGCCGTCGCTTTCGATCGCCGAGAATCTCGCCCTGGCCTCCCGGCGGGGCCTTCCCCGCGGCCTCGGCCGCGCGGTTTCTCGGCGCAAGGTCGCCGGGTTCCGCGACCGGGTCAGGCCGCTCGGGATGGGCCTGGAAGACCGGCTCGAGAACCCGATCGGCAGCCTCTCCGGGGGTCAGCGCCAGGCGCTGACCCTGCTCATGGCCACCTACCGACGTCCCGAGCTGCTCCTGCTCGACGAGCACACCGCCGCCCTCGACCCGCGGAGCGCCGAGCAGGTCATCCGGCTCACCGACCAGGTCGTCCGCCGCCTGCACCTCACGACCTTGATGGTCACCCACTCGATGGCCCACGCTGCCTCGCTCGGAGAGCGGCTGATCATGGCCCACCAGGGCCGCCTGATCTTCGACGTCTCGGGCGCCGCGAAACACCGCCTCCGCCCCCAC
>Ga0116216_10002721_pt1 | contig 11693 bp, 8 predicted proteins | sample Sb_taG_11_FD_89696 | JGI IMG/M metagenome (GOLD analysis project Ga0116216, IMG submission 89696) | Peat soil microbial communities from Weissenstadt, Germany - Sb_50d_3_AS metaG | ecosystem: Environmental > Terrestrial > Soil > Wetlands > Peat | place: Germany: Weissenstadt | collected 2010-09-21
ATTCGCGTCTTACTGGTTGCCAACGCGGCCGTCTCGACTGCCGGCGACGCCGAGCGTTATGTCGTCATCGACGGCCATCGCTATTCCCATATCATCAATCCGGCGACCGCAGTCGGGGTGGAAGACCGTGCCAGCGTAACGGTCGTCGCCGCCGACGGCGCCACCGCCGATGCCCTCGAGACGGCTGTTTACGTGCTGGGCCCGGAGCGCGGCCTGAAACTCGTCGACCAGACGCCGGGAGCCGCGGCCATTTTCGTTCGCCGGGCTCCCGGCGGGCTGAAGACGTTTGAGTCGGCGCGGTTCAAGTCGGTTCCGACGGCACCAGAAGATTGATATGAGGGCCGGCTCGAAGCCTTTCCAGGTCGGTCCAGAAGCCGGGATAGGTCTTGGCGACGCAGCCCGGGTCGAGAATGGTCACCTCGGGGATGCGCAGACCGGCCAGTGCAAACGACATGGCCATGCGGTGGTCGTTGTAGGTCGCGATCGGCGCTCCCTGGAGCATTGCGGGGGAAGGGGGGTCGATCACCAGGCCGTCGTTGTGCTCGTCGACCCGCGCGCCCAGCTTGCGCAGCTCGGTCGCGAGCGCGGCGATCCGGTCGGTCTCCTTGTGCCGGATGTGGGCCACGTTGCGGATGCGCGACACCCCGTCGGCGAAAAGGGTGACCACCGCGAGCGTCATCACCGTGTCGGAAAACGCGTTCATGTCGACGTCCACCGCGCGCAACGGTCCCCCGATCATCGTGGTGCGCATCGGCTCGCGCTTGACCGTGCAGCCCATCTCTTCGAGCACGTCCACAAACGCCATGTCTCCTTGAATGCTCGAGGTGCCCAGCCCAAGAACCGTGATGGCGCCCCCCGTGACGGCGGCCAAGGCGAAAAAATAGCTGGCCGCCGACGCGTCGGGCTCAATGTCATATTCGCGACCTTGGTAGCGAGCGGGACGGACGTCGAAGCGCCGGAAATCGCGGTTGCCTACGCATACGCCAAACGCCTCCATGACCGCCAGAGTCATGGTCACATACGGCCGGGAAACCAGGTCGCCCTGGACGAGGGCGGTAGTTGGCTCTCTCGAACCCGGCAATGCCAAGAGCAGACCACTCAAAAACTGGCTCGACACGTCGCCTCTCACGAGCACACGGCCGCCGCCCAGCCCAGCGGCATCGATCGTCACGGGCGGGCAACCCGTGCCGAGGTCGGACCTGGCCTTCGCCCCCAGAACGTTCAAGGCGAGCAGCAAGTCGGAGATCGGCCGCTGCCGCATGCGTGCGCTGCCGTCCAGGTGGAAGGTTCCCTGTCCCGTGGCCAGAATGGCCGTGAGAAAGCGAAGGCTCGTCCCCGAATTCGCGACGTAGAGCGAGGCCGCTCGCGCTGGGATCATGCCCGAGCAACCGTTAACCTTGATCTCTTCGGTCGTCGTATTGTGCTCGACTTCGATGCCGATCGCCCGCAGGGCGGCGGCCATTACTTGTGTATCTTCGCAATCCAGCGCTCCCTTGAGGATGCTCGGACCGTCAGCCAGCGCGGCCACGATGAGTGCGCGATTCGTCAGGCTCTTCGAGCCTGGCACTTGCACGACCGCCCGCGGGGGAGGACCGCTCCAGGCTTCGATCGCGACTTGGGATGGGTAGCCGGCCGTGGTCATGGCAAGATGGCTCACTCCGAGAAATGCCGGCTTGCATCAGCCGTGGGAGCGCGGCGAATCTGGCTCGGCGATGAGCGTGGTAAGCCGGATTTGCAGCTCGTCGGCAGTGATTCCTCCGATCAAGAATCGTTTGTGCCGGGAAGTTGCTCCGGAGAGCAATTCGATGTGTTTCACTTTGCAGGTGAGAGCGAGGGCCAGGACGGACTGGATCGCCAGGTTGGCTTTCCCTTTCTCCGGCGGGGCCGTCACGGCGACCCGCAGTGCCCCCGCCCGCTCGCCCAAGATCGCGTCGCGCTTCGAGCCGGGATGGGCCAGCACCGGCAAGATCACGCCTTGGGCATGCGGAGCGATGACGATCATGGTTCGACCCCCTCAAAAAGCGCCGAGCCCACCCGGACAAGCGTGGCTCCTTCTAAAATGGCCGTCTCGAAATCGTTCGACATCCCCATGGAAAGCTCCACGAGCGGCAGGCCGGTCTCTCGCCTCAACCTGTCCCGCAGTTCACGCAGAATCACGAACGAGCGTCGCGCGCTTTCGGCTGTGGTTCCGAGCGCGGCCATCGTCATCAAGCCGACGATTGGGATCGCGCGGCAGGTGGCGATCGCGTCGGCATCGAGCATGATTTCTTCTACCGTCCAGCCGTGCTTGCTTTCCTCGTCGGACGTGTTGACCTGGAGGCAGACACCGGGCGGATCACCAAGCGAGGGCGCCGCCTCGTTGAGGGCTCGCAACAGCTTGAGCGAGTCGACAGAATGGATCATCGTGACCATGGGGAGCGTCTTCTTGACCTTGTTGGTCTGGAGGTGTCCGATCAAGTGCCAGTGAACGGAGGGCCCAAATTCGGGCAGTGCTTCGACTTTCCGCCAGAGCTCCTGCGGGTAATTCTCGCCGAGGTCGCGGGCTCCGCAATCGACCAGAGGCCTGATCCATTCCGGCGGGCTTTTCTTCGTCACGGCGACCAACCGCACGGCCTCCGGAGGACGTCCGGCCCGCCGGGCCGCCAGCGCGATCCGCCCCTGGACCATCTCCAGATTGTACCGGATTCGTTCCGCGTTCATGAAAGGGCAACCTCCAGGCGCCCATACTGAAGAACCGACGAGGTCAAACTGAGCTGCAAGCCGGCGCGTGGAGAAGTCAAGCGACTTCCGACGCCTCGAAACCAGGCTGGTCTATTTTGAACGACAGGGCAAGGTGATGAAACCGTTTCTCATGATCGTGGGGTGCTTGGCGGCCGTCCTGATCGTGTCACAGCTCGTAATGGGGCTGTTGATCCTGCAGGGCCAGGCGGCGATGCGGACGGCTCACCAACATTCTGGGTATCTCACCGTCGTCGTCAGCCTGATCTATATCGGCTGGTCGTTGTCGGTGATAGCCTCGACCGCCAAGCGTCGTGGGCCCTGAGACGATCGACTTCTGACCAGAGTTTGGATATCGCCTGCCGACATTTGCGTGCTGATTCTCATTCGACCTTGATGATCGGCTCTACGGTCCCATCGGGCTGGAATCGTCCCACCAGGTACCGAGCCGTGGTTTGGTGGCCCAGAAAGGCGCGCGGAGCAGGCGGTCCCAGGCTGCGGTAGACGACGTAGGTCTCGTCTCGTCCCCACCGCACGCGAACCGCGAATGCCCGATCGGCTGCTACCTTCCGCGACTTTTCCGACACGGTCAGCGGCCGCCAGTTGACGTTTCTGCGGTGGCGCTTCGAATCCCACGACACCAGGAGCGCCAGCCAAGAGCGCCGGCCTCCCGAAGCTTGGCTCAAGACAAGTGCGTGATCCTGGGCCTCAAACGATCCCCGATCGCTGGGGTATGCGAGCGAGGGGAGCCCGATCGGGAGGACCTGCGCCGAGCCCGGCTTTTTCGGTGTGGTCAAGAGGAAGGCACGGCTGTTCATGACCGCCTCCGCCGTGATTGTGGGAGGGAGCGAAATACGAAGCCCGTGGCTAGAGCCAACGGCCGGGCGTTTCTCGATCAGTACCGACAATAATGCCAGCGAACGCTCGCGCAACACGAGGACAGAATGACAAATTCGTGCCTCTCCGGCTCGATAGGACCATTCCGCCAGGTTGCCCGACGAATCACACATCCAGGAACGAGGCCGGGGAGTCGACGTCGCGACGATTTGCCCGTCCATCGTCCAGAAGGGCCCTAGCCAGGATCGACGCGACGCGAAGAGCTCGAACCGACACGACGAACCGGCCTCGCGGTGATCGATGGCCACGAAAACGTCGTCCAAGGGCCAAGCGGGTCGAAGCACGGCAAGTACGCGCTTCGATCCACCCCAGGCAGGGAGTGCATCGTTGGATTGACCGCTCTGCTTCGGCGCCATCGATCGTTGGATCACCCGCTCGACGCACCGAAGTCGTGACGACTTCGCCTTGTCGAGAGACTCACAGTCCCGCGGCGTATTCGGTTGCGACCGCTCGAAATGAGTGACGGGTGTGTCATCTTTGCGCGTGAACCAGAAGACGGTCTGAAGCAGGCTTTTGATCGGCTCCTGGCACGCCGATGGCCAAACCCCGTCCTGTGGTTTCGTTCGTAATACAACCTTCAGGCAATCGTGCCAGTCGGCTATCGGCAGACGAATCGGTGCCCCCCGCGCATCTAACTCTCGCCCAAGCCAACGTGTCAATGGCTGCACATTTCCGTGGCGGCTCCAGTCTTCGAGTGCTCGCTGGAGCGCAGCAATGACCCGATCCCTCTTCATACGATCTTCGTGCATCGCGTTTTTTCCACCTGTCTGGCTGCTTCTGCGGACCTCTTGGGCTGGACTGCACATAAATTGGACGATCTTCGACGGTACCCGTCGTGTTAACCCGACGGACACGAGTCGGAGCCGTCTGCGTGCTCGAGAGACGTAATCTCCAAAGCCACACCGCACTTGTGATGATTGCTGCCGAGATCTCGACCGCGCTGATTCGCTTCTTCTTCGGGGCGAGTTCATTCTGGCACTCGATTTGCAATCCACTACAAGCGGCGTAACTGAACGAGACAAGATCATCAAAATGCGGTTGGCGATCAAGCACGCCGGAACAAACTTTTTATGCAGCCACCCCACTGGCGATAGTCGTTTCAACAACGTTGGAGCGGCTCCACGCCGAAGGGCGAGCGGGTTGCCTCGCACGACCCCCCGCTCGCCCTTTCTCAAGACAAGGCTTGAGACGCACGTGCGCCGTCTGAAGCCTTCGCGACCAACCGGCCAGTCGAACGGGTTCTAAACGACTAGGGGAGAGGTGGTCGTTTGGTACTTGCTCTCTGGCCGGTTTTTTATTGGTCGAGAATGGACGTTCGGGTGCCTCGATTAGAAGCCAGGAGCAGATCGGCCCGTTCGCAAGTCATTCCTTTGTGGGTGTTGCCGTCCGATCCGCTGGCGGAACTCGCGGCTTGCCCTCGCTCGGGCCGCGGCCTTAGTTCCCTCGTTCGATCGAGGTCTTGCTCGTTGACGATGACCGGCCGTGCCGCAGGGCATGGCCCGGGCGCGCAGGCAGCACACCACCTTTTTCCAGGACCGGCTCGCCGTTGACCAGCACGAAGGCAATTCCCGTGCTGTACTGGAACGGCTCGAGGTAGGTGGATTGATCAATCACGGTGTTTGGGTCGAATATCGAAATGTCGGCGTACTGGCCTGGCCTGAGTAAGCCGCGGTTGGTCAGGCCGATCTTGGCGGCATTAAGCGACGTCATTTTACGCACTGCGTCTTCGAGTCGAAGAAGCTTGCGATTCCGCGCGTACTCACCCAGGACACGGGGAAATGTGCCGAAATTGCGCGGGTGGGGATGTCCGCGCCGCAGCGGTCCTTCAATGGCCAGCGCCGAGCCGTCGGATCCGATCGAGCACCACGGCTGCACGAGCGCGAGGTTCATGTCGGTCTCGTGGTGGTGGGCGTAAATCGTGCTCACTCTCCCGTGTTCGTCGATCAAGAAGTCGAAGAGCACGTCAAGAGGGTCAGGGACTGGATTAACTCCCGTCGATTTTGCGGCGATGATTCGATCCATGGTCTGGCCCTGAAACTGCTTGTTGACGGGACTGAGGCGGGCGCTGATCAACATGCGGGACCAGTCGCCGCCGACAGCCGTGTAGTGGTTGTACCAACCCGGCAAGCCGGTCCGGATATCGTGCTTGAGCCGGTCGCGCAGTGACCGATCCTTGAGCCGAGCGATCAACTGAGCGGTTCCCCCTTCGTGAGCCCACGGTGGGATGATGGTAACCAGGTCGTTATTGCCCCGCGTGTAGGGATAGACATTGGCCTGCACGTTGATTCCCTCGGTCCTCGCCGTTTCGATCAGGCTGACGACGTCTTTCATCCGGCCCCAGAGCGACTCATCGGCGATCTTGAGGTGGATGATATCGACCGGGACATTAGCCCGCCGACCGATCATGATCGCCTCTTCGACGGCTTTGAAGACGTCGACGCCTTCGTTGCGGATGTGCGACGAGTAGAGGCCGCCGTGGCGCTTGACCACCTGGCAGAGCTCGACCAGGTCGTCGGTCGTGACCGCCAGCTCACGCGGGCTTGCCAGCATGGTCGCCAGTCCGATCGCCCCGTCGCGCATGGCCTCATCGAGGAGCACCTTCATCTCTTCGAGCCTGGCGGCGTCGGGACGGTCGAGGGCATCTCCCTGCACGCATTCAAGGAGCGTGCCCAGCCCGACGTAGCTGGCCACGTTGACGGCAACGCCCTGTCGCTCGAGTGCGTCGAAGTAGCCTCCCAGCGTCGTCCAGGTGGCTGGCGCGCCGCCGCGGCTCACGGTGCGCGGACGTCCCTTCCCTTTGGCGGGGCCGGCGGAGGTGTCTTCACCCAAGACCTCGGTTGTCACCCCCTGGCGGATCTTGCTCTGGGCCGAGCCGTCTTCGAGCAAGGTCATGTCCGAATGCGAGTGGATGTCGATGAATCCGGGCGCGACGACCAAGCCCTTGGCGTCGATCACGCGGCGCGCGGTGGCCAGGGAACCAAGCCAACCCACGGCCTCGATCCGGTCGCCGCGGATCGCCACGTCGCCTTCAAACCACGGGTTACCCGTGCCGTCGACGATCTTGCCGCCTCGGATCAGGAGATCGAAGGCCTCCGGCCGTTGTTCCTGACCGAACGCGAGGGAGCTCGCTGCTACGGAGGCGAGCAGCATCCATCCGACTCGTACGCGAAATCTCATACGTACTCCTGGTTGCGTGGTCGCCGCGGCGAACTGAGAATATCGATGTTCGTTGTCTTCGTTTTATCGACAACGGAGCCGTGAGGCCAGTCGCACGACCGGAATCTCGTGACGACCGAGTCAGGAGCCAGGAAGTGAGGGTTACCGAGCTCCCCAATTCCAAACGTTGCCAAGGCGGCTCCTGATGAGTGATAACCCGGCGCCCACACCATTCCGCGACACGGCTCAATACCTTCTCTTCGGCCTCCTGGCCCTTCAGAACAACTTCATCAGCCGCGACGTTCTGGTCGCCGCCTTCGGCGCCTGGATCGCTGAGAAATCGAAGCCACTCGACCAGATCTTGCTCGACCAGGGTCACCTTGACGTCGACTGTCATGCGCTGCTCATGGGCCTGGTCCGCCAGCACCTCAAGCTGCACGAGGACGATCCCGAGAAGAGCCTGGCGGACTTGGGCGCCATGGGCTCGGTGCTCCGCCGGCTGCTGGATCTCGGTGACCCCGAGCTGGCCGCGAGCCTGGGGCACGTATCGGCGATCGGCCTGGGCGACCAGGATATCGACCCCTACGCGACGGCGACCTTCCTCGGTGTCCCGACCTCGTCGGGGGGCCGGTTCCAGGTCTTGCGGCTCCATGCCGAGGGAGGGCTCGGCGAGGTCTACGTCGCGCGCGACGAGGAGGTCCACCGCGAAGTGGCGCTGAAGCAGATCAAGAGCGAGTACGCCGGCGATCGGCAGAGCCGCGCCCGGTTCCTCGTCGAGGCCGAGATCACCGGCGGGCTCGAGCACCCGGGGATCGTGCCGGTCTATGGCCTGGGGACCTACGACGACGGCCGGCCGTTTTACGCCATGCGGTTCATTCGCGGCGACAGTCTCAAGGGCGCGATCGCCCGGTTCCATGCCGATCAGGCGATGCACAGGGACGCTGGCATGCGCACCCTCGCGCTCCAGAAGCTGCTGCGACGGTTCCTGGACGTCTGCAACGCGATCAGCTACGCCCACAGCCGCGGGGTGCTGCACCGCGACTTGAAGCCGGGCAACATCATGCTCGGCGATTACGGCGAGACGCTGGTGGTCGACTGGGGCCTGGCCAAGGCGGTCGGCCGCCACCTGGAGCCGGCTGCGCCGGCGGGGGCGGAGCCGACGCTCAGGCCGGAGTCGGGCTCGGACGTGCAGCCGACCGTGATGGGCTTGCGCCTGGGCACACCGGCGTACATGCCGCCCGAACAAGCCGCGGGCCGGCTCGGCGAGCTCGGGGCGCCCAGCGACGTCTACAGCCTGGGCGCGACGCTCTACGTCCTCTTGACCGGCCAGGCGCCGTTTACCGAGCCCGAACTGCCGGAGCTGCTCCGCCAAGTCGAGCGCGGCGAGTTCCCACGCCCGCGCCAGATCCACTCCTGGATCGACCCGGCGCTGGAGGCCATTTGCCTTAAGGCGATGGCGCTCCAGATTCGGGACCGCTACTCTTCCCCGCGGGCCCTGGCCGAAGACATCGAGCACTGGCTGGCCGACGAGCCGGTGACGGCGCGGCGCGACTCGCTCTGGGCCCGCTCGTGGCGCTGGGTGCGCAAGCATCGGACGTTGTCCACGTCCGCCGCCGCGGTCGTCCTGCTCTCGGCGGCCGGATTGGCCATCGGTCTTCGGCGTGAGCGCCAGAGCGCCGCACGGATCGCCGCCGAGCGATCCGAGGCCGAGCGCCGGCTCGACCAGGTCATGAGTTTGTACGAGAGTTACTTCACAGGCTTCAACGAGGACGTCCTGCGCGACCGCAAGCTGCCGCTCGAGCTGCTCGAATCGCTGCTGGCGAAACCGCGCACGTTCTACGAGCGGTTCACTTCCGAGCTGGCGGCCAAGCCGAACCCGACCGAGAGGGAGCGGGCCTTGCTGGCCCGGGGGCGGTTTTCCTTGGGCCGCATCCTTTGGACCCTCGGCCGCCATGCCGATTCCGAGCACGAATTCGAGCGGGCCATTCAGATCTATGAAACCCTCGTGCGAGACCAGGCCGGCATTCCCGATTACCAGGACGGCCTGGCTCGCGGCTACAACAACCTGGGCATGGTGCTCGCGGACACGGGCCGGCCTGCGGAGGCTGAGGAGGCGTACGGCAAGGCCATCGCGCTTCGCCAGCGGCTGATGAAGGACCACCCCGGCGTGCCCGACTACCAGTACACCCTGGCCAGCGGCTACAACAACCTCGGCCTGCTACTCGCGGACACGGGCCGGCCCACGGAGGCTGAGGAGGCGCACGGCAAGGCCGTCGCGGCGTTCGAGCGCTTGGTGACGGACCACCCCGGCGTTCCCGATTACCAGGACCGCCTGGCCCCCGGCTACAACAACCTCGGCATCGTGCTCGCGGCCACGGTCCGACGCAGCGACGCTGAGGAGGCGTACCGCAAGGCCATCGCGGTCCGCGAACGGCTGGTGAATGACCACCCCGGCGAGCCCGACTACCAGGAGGGCCTGGCCGGGAGCGACGTCAACCTTGGCCTGGTGCTCGCGGCCACGGGCCGGCCCAGGGAGGCGGAGCAGGCGTACGGGAAGGCCATCGCCGCCCTCGAGCGGCTGGTGAATGACCACCCCGGCGTGCCCGACTACCAGGACTCCCTGGCCAACGGCTACTACAACTTTGGCGAAGTGCTCGCGGACATGGCCCGGCCGAGGGAGGCGGTGCAGGCCTACGGCAAGGCCATCGCGGCCAGCAAGCGGCTGGTGAACGAGCACCCCGGTGTGCCCGGCTACCAGGACCGCCTGGCCGGCAGCTATGTCAACCTCGGCCTCGTGCTCGCGGCGACGGGCCGGCCCAGGGAGGCGGAGGGGGCATACGGCAAGGCCATCCCCATCCTCGAGCGGCTCGTGAGGGACCACCCCGGCGTTCCCGACTACCAGCACGACCTGGCCAGCGGCTACAACAACCTTGGCCTCGTGCTCGCGGACACGGGCCGGCCGAGGGAGGCGGAGGAGGCGTGGGGCAAGTCCATCGCGGCGTTCGAGCGGGTGGTGGCTGAGAACCCGCAACGGACGGACTATCGGAGCGCACTGGGTGGTGCGCTGAGCAACCTCGGGATGGCCTTGTTCGCGCGGGGCGATATCGACTCGGCCATGGCATCGTTTCGCGAGGCGATCGGCCATCAGCGGGCGGCGTTCGACCGCCAGCCCGACTTCGCCCGGTTCCGACAGTTCCTGAGCAACCACTACCAGAACCACGCCCAAGCTCTCCGCGCAGTGGCCCGCGCCGATGAGGCGGCCGGCGCCGCACGCGATCGGATGAAGCTCTGGCCGGGCAATCCAGACAGGCTTTACAACGCCGCCTGCGAGTTCGCGCTGTGCGTGCCGATCGCCCGGGAGGCCGCGGCGAAAAAGCGCTACGCCGACGAGGCCATGGCAGTCCTGCGTACGGCGGTGGCCGCCGGGTGGTCCAACGCCCCGCATACCGCCCGCGACCCCGACCTGGCCCCACTCCGCGAGCGGCCCGACTACCAGGCCCTGCTCGCGGAGCTCTTCGATCGCGCCTTCCCGGCCGATCCGTTGGCGCGATGAGAACGCATGGAGCCTGTCCTTGTCGCGCCCTAACGATCCAGGGGCCTCCCTGGCCCGATCGCGTCGAGCAATCCCTGAATTCGCCCTTCCAGCTCGGCCGTGACCGTCCGGACGACCGCCTTGAGCTTGCCTTCAGCATTCAATCGCGCGGCGACGTCGATCGGCTCACCCAGCTTCAGGACGGCACGCCTCGGCCCGTGAGGGGCGCCAATCTCGCTCCCGAGCACGTCTTCATCGAACTTCATGAGCACCTCAGACGCCCGCTCGACCGTCGGGTTTTCGCGGAGGTAATCGCCCGGATAGCTGAAGAGCTGGACCGCGACAAACGTATCGTTCAGGTCCCGCCGAAATTGAACGGCGGTCTCGGGCGAAAGCGCCTGTCCCTTCAAAGCCTCCAGGCAATGCCGGCGCAGATCGTTCACTCGCGACGGCACCGTGGCGTGTTCCTGACGCTTGCCGAGATGTCGATCCTCCAGTTTGTTCACGATGTGCGATCGCAAGCTCGCGATCCTCTCCGGGAGCGGCCCCGAGCTCGCCTGTCGCAGATACTCCAGTTCCTTGAGCGTCAGCATCGCCTCGGCATAGCGATAAATCCGCTCGACGAGGGGTATTTCGCGGCTGTTCCACCAGGTGAATCGGTGTTCCAGCCGGTCCATCAGGCCGAGCATCGCCGGCATCGGATCGTGGCCGTCGAGGAAGCGGTATTTCAGGCCCACAGGCACGATCCAGACGGTCTTGCCTTCCTTCTTCCTGGCCGCGCTGGTGGCGAGAAACGCCACGCCCTCGCGCAGGGGCGTGAGTCGGTCGGTCAGGTGGTAGACCTCGCCTTCCGGGAAGACCAGCAAAGGATGCTCGCCCGCCGACAGGATCTCCACCGCCGCCTTCACGGCCGCGAGGTCCGAGCCCTCGCGATCGACAGGGAACAGCCCGAGGCGGGGGAACAGCCACCGCCGCACGCCGGCGCTCCCCGCGAAGAGCTGGTGCATGGCCATCGCGCACATCGGCCGGCCAATCCGATCGGCCAGGTCGAGCATCACAAGTCCATCGGCGCGATCGGAATGATTCGGCGCCAGCAGCACGCCGTCGCCGTGATCGAGCAAGGGTTGGAGATGCTCGATCCCCTCGACGTCGATACGTTCGACCCGGTGCTCTCCTCTCAGCATGCGGCGACGAAACCGGCGCGTCGTGCGCACCCAGAATCGGTTCACCTTCGGCGCCAGGAACTGATACGGAAGCTCATCGGCCAGGGGCAATCGATGCATGGTTCGTCCTCTCGCCGCTTTCACGGACGTGATTCATCACGCCATTATGACAGACTTTTAGCAAGAGCATCCGCAAGGGCCCTTTGCATTGTGCAAGAGGATCCGCA
>Ga0116216_10002723_pt1 | contig 11691 bp, 9 predicted proteins | sample Sb_taG_11_FD_89696 | JGI IMG/M metagenome (GOLD analysis project Ga0116216, IMG submission 89696) | Peat soil microbial communities from Weissenstadt, Germany - Sb_50d_3_AS metaG | ecosystem: Environmental > Terrestrial > Soil > Wetlands > Peat | place: Germany: Weissenstadt | collected 2010-09-21
CCGTCATAGCCATTCTGGTTTCCTGGATCATCGCGATCTTTGTCAGCTTCGGCATGAATGCGCCAAGAAATCCGACTGTCTATGCGGCGTTGCTGATTTGCTCTCTCGCCATGGGCAGCGCGATCTTCTTGATCCTCGAACTCGATCGTCCCTTTGAAGGACTCCTTCGCATCTCGAGCAGACCTGTTGCGAGCGCAGTCGCCAATATCCTGCCGGAGGGTCGTTAGGCTCTGCCGGCGGCGCGTTGACGCCGTCAAGGGCGCCCGCGCGCCCAGCAAAATTGCGCATCACGCGACGCGTCCGGCTCAGCGTTGTCATGCGAACGGCGGCGGCGCATGCTAGCGTAGACTTGCGCGCGAGTACCGGGGCGCGCTTGGATACCAGTTCCGCCTGGCAGAGGAGATGGAGCGCAATGAGCCTCGATCCACTTCTCCTTTCGCGAATCCAGTTCGCCTGGGTCATAGGGTGGCACTTCCTTCTGCCCGCTTTCACCGTCGGCCTCGCCTCGTTCATCGCAGTTCTCGAAGGTCTGCATCTGGCGACTGGGCGCGAGATCTATTTCCGCATCTCGACCTTCTGGATCAGGATTTTCGCGGTGTCGTTCGGCATGGGCGTCGTGTCGGGCATCGTCATGCCCTTCCAGCTCGGCACGAACTGGAGTCGCTACTCCGACGCCGTCTCCAACGTCCTCTCGCCGCTGTTCGCCTACGAAGCGCTCGTGGCCTTTTTTCTCGAAGCGGCCTTCCTCGGTGTCCTGCTGTTCGGCCGCAATCTCGTGCCGCGGTGGGCGCATTTCTTCGCCGCGCTGATGGTCGCGTCCGGCACGCTCGCCTCGACCTTCTGGATTCTTGCGACCAACAGCTGGATGCAGACGCCGGCGGGCTACACGATGGTCGATGGCCGCTTCATGCCGCAGGACTGGCTTCAGATTATCTTCAGCCCGTCTTTCCCCTATCGCCTGGCCCACACCGTCGACGCCGTATACATCACGACCGGCTTCGTCGTCGGCGGCGTCGCGGCTTACTATCTGTTGCGCGAGCGCTTCGTCGAAGAGGCGCGGACCACGCTGTCGATGACGCTCTGGCTGCTGACCGTGCTCGTCCCCCTGCAGATGTTTCTCGGCGATCAGCACGGCCTCAATACGCTCGAGCACCAACCGGCGAAGCTCGCGGCGATCGAGGCGATCTGGACGACCGAGAGCCGCGTGCCGCTGAATCTCTTCGCCATTCCCGACGAAAAGGCTGAGACGGATCACTACGTGATATCGATCCCGGATCTCGGCAGCCTCATTTTGACCCACGACCCGAACGGGACCGTGCGCGGCCTCAAGGACTTCCCTGCCGATCAGCGTCCGCCGGTCGCCATTCCCTTCTTCGCCTTCCGCATCATGGTCGGCATCGGGCTTGCAATGCTCGCGCTGGTCGCGATCAGCTGGTGGCTGCGCTGGAAGGGAGAGCTGTTCGATGAGCGCTGGTTCCTGCGGCTCTGCGTGCTGGCCTCCCCCCTTGGCTTTATCGCCGTGCTCGCCGGATGGGCGACGACCGAGGTCGGTCGGCAGCCGTGGACCGTCTACGGACTCCTGCGCACCGCCGATTCCGTCACGCCCTCGCTGACCGGCGTCGACGTCGCGCTGTCGCTCGCCGGCTACAGCCTCGTCTACATTCTGGTGTTCGCGACCGGGATCGCGCTGATGTTGAGGATCGTGCGGGCCGGGCCTGCGGCGGCGGATGCGGAGCCGGAGGACGAAATCGAAAGCGGCCGTCCGCGGCAGCCGGTTCGCGCGCTTCCCGTGGGTCAAGCCGGGAGTCGGACATGACCGCGCTGGTTTTCGACTTCGTTCCGATCTGGACGCTCATCCTCGGCGTCGGCGTCTTTCTCTACGTGCTGCTCGATGGCTTCGATCTCGGCGTCGGCATTCTCTATGGCTTCGCGCCGGACCGCGACGCGCGCAATCTCGTGATGAACTCGATCGCCCCGATCTGGGACGGCAACGAGACCTGGCTCGTGCTCGGCGGCGTGGCGCTTCTCGCGGCCTTTCCGCTCGCCTTCGCCATCATCCTGCCGGCGGTCTATTTCCCGCTGCTGGTCATGCTGCTCTCGCTCATCTTCCGCGGCGTCGCTTTCGAGTTCCGCTACCGCGACGCCGAGCACCGCACCCTCTGGGACCACGGGTTCTGCTACGGCTCGATGCTCGGCGCCTTCGCACAAGGGGTGGTGCTCGGCGCCTTCATCGAGGGTTTCGAGATCGACGGGCGCCATTTCGCCGGCAGCTCGATCGACTGCTTCACCCCGTTCACGTTTCTGACCGGCGTCGCGCTGGTGTTCGGCTATGCGCTGCTTGGCGCGGGCTGGCTCATCCTTAAGACTGAGGGACCGCTCCAGGACTGGGCGCGGCGGCTCGGGCGCTTCGCGTTCATCGGCGTTCTCGTCGCGATCGCGGCGGTAAGCCTCTGGACGCCGTTGCTTCAGCCCAGCATCGCGAGCCGCTGGTTCTCCTGGCCAAATGTCGCGCTCTTTTCGCCGGTGCCGATCGCAACCGCGGTGATCGCCTATTGGGAATGGCGCTCGCTCAACAACCGGTCGGAAGCCGCGCCGTTCGTCGGCGCGATCCTGCTCTTCGTCATGTCCTATTTGGGCATCGCGATCAGCATGTGGCCGATGATCGTGCCCTATAAGTACACGCTATGGGAAGCCGCGTCGTCGGAATCGACGCAGGCGTTCCTGGCGGTCGGAACGCTGTTCCTGCTGCCGGTCATCCTCATGTACACCGGCTGGTCCTACTGGGTGTTCCGCGGCAAGGTCAGGGCGGATATCGGGTATCATTGAACGGACGCGCCCGCGACAGGCGCCGCTTTATCATCCCCGCGGTTCGCGGGGGTGACAAGCCCTCTACTCCGCCGCGGCTGCGGCGCCGATCGCGTTGAGGTTCGGCGTGCGCTCGCGTCGCGGGCCCGCGGTCCCAGCTCCAAGCGACCGGCGGCGCCAGAGCGCTTAGATCGACGGCAGGAGGAACAACGTCAGGAAGGTCGCGACCGAGAGGCCGCCCATGATCGTATAGGCCATCGGCCCCCAGAAGGCGCTTTCGCTGAGCGGAATCATCGCCAGGATCGCCGCGAGCGCGGTCAGCGCGACGGGGCGGGCGCGGCGCATGGTCGAGTAGACGATCGCTTCCCTGAGGGTGAAGCCCCGCTCGGCGACGTCGGTTTCGATCTGGTCGATGAGGATCACGGTGTTGCGCATGTCCATGCCGGCCAGCGCGATGAGACCGAGCAGCGCGACGAAGCCGAACGGCTTTCCCGCAAGATTGAGCGCGATCGAGGCGCCGACGATGCCGAGCGGGGCCGTGAAGAACACCATCGCGAGCCGCGAGAAGCTCTGCATCTGGATCATCAGCAGCGTCAGCATGGCGAGGATCATGATCGGGAACAGGACGAAGATCGAGCTGTTGCCCTTCTGCGACTCCTCGATCGCTCCGCCCATTTCGATGCGCGTTCCCGGCGGCAGCGATGCGCGGATCGGGGCGAGCGCCGTCCAGAGCGACCGCGACACGTCCGGCGGCTGGACGCGGTCGACGACGTCGGCGACAGCGGTGACGACAACCTCACGATCCTTGCGCCAGATGATTGGCTCCTCCGTCGTGCGGATGACGCGGGCGACCTGTCCGACCGGGACGGATGCGCCGTCGCGCAAGGCGATCGTCAGATCCTCGATCCGGTCGAGCGCCGCGCGCTCGGCTGGCGTCGCGCGGGCGACGACGTCGACACGGCTCTCGCCGACCCTCAGCGTCGTGACCGTCGCGCCGCCGACCAGCGTCTGCAGCGTCTGAGCGATATCCTGCGGCGTGAGGCCGAGCGCTCGGGCGCGCGCTTGATCGACCTCGAGCCGGATCGAGGGCATTTTCTCGCCCCAGTTGAGATGCGGATCAATGAGCCGCGGGTCGGCCCGCATCGCGTCGCGCACGCGCTGAGCCGCCGCGCGCACCTCATCGGGCGACTGGCCGACGATGCGGAACTGCACGGGGAAGCCGACCGGCGGGCCGAAATTGAACCGGTCGAGCCGCACCCGGGCCGCGCCGAGCGCGCCCTTGTCGACCGCGGCCTCGATGCGCCCCTTGATCCGCTCGCGCGCCGCGACGTCGCGCGCGACGATCACGATTTGGGCGAACGATTCGTTCGGCTGAACCGGCTGGAGCCCGAGCCAGAAGCGCGGCGAGCTCTTGCCGATGTAAGATGTATAGGAGCGCGCGTCGGGGTCGCCCCCGATGAGGCCCTCGGCCTCGCGCACCGCGGCCTCGGTCGCCTTGATCGAGGAGCCTTCGGCGAGCCTCAGCTCGAAGAAGAGCTCCGGCCGCTCGGACAGCGGAAAGAACTGCTGCTGGACCTTGCTGAACTGGCTCAGGCCCAGTCCGAGCAGCGTCGCCGCGACGGCGATGACGACGATCGGGCGCGACACGCAGAATTCGAGCGCGCGTCGGAACGCGCGATAGAACGGCGTCGCATAGATCGCGCTCTCGTCGCGAAGATGGCCGCCATAGTTCGGCAGGAGCCGGAAGCCGAGATAGGGCGTGAACAGCACGGCGACAAACCAGGACGCCGCGAGCGCGATGCCGACCACCCAGAAGATGCCGCCGGTGTATTCGCCCACCGCCGAATTGGCGAGGCCGATCGGCATGAAGCCAGCCGCGGTGACGAGCGTTCCGGTCAGCATCGGGAAGGCCGTCGAGGTCCAGGCGAAGGACGCCGCGCGCTCGCGGCTCCAGCCCTGCTCGGGCTTCTCGTCGACGACGCAATCATCGCGACCGAAATGATTGCGTCGTCGACGAGAAGCCCGAGCGCGATGATGAGCGCTCCCAGCGTCACGCGCTGCAGGTCGAGGCCCATGAGGGCCATCACGATGAAGACGATCGCAAGCACGAGCGGGACCGACGTCGCGACGACGAAGCCCGCCCGCCATCCGAGCGAAAGAAAGCTCACCGCGAGCACGATCGCGAGGGCCTCGACGAAGGAGCGGGTGAATTCGTTGACCGCCCTGTCGACAACTTCGGGCTGGTCGGCGATGCGCGCGATCGTCACGCCGCGCGGCAGTTCGGAGTCGAACTCGGCGAGCGTCGCGTCGAGCGCCTTGCCGAGCGCGAGAATGTTGCTGCCTTTGGCCATGACGACGCCGACCTCGAGCGCGGGCTGGCCTTCAGCGCGGATCAGCCAGGACGGCGGGTCCTCGTAGCCGTGCGTCACGGTCGCGACGTCGCCGAGGCGGAAGGTCTGGCCGTTCGCATAAACCGGCGTTTCCGCCACCGCCTCCGCGCCCTGCTGCGCCCCGGTCACCCGCAAGGGCACACGCTGCGCGTCGGTCTGGAATTCGCCCGCAGGCGTCAGCGCGTTCTGCCTGCCGATCGAATCGAACAGGGCCTGCAGCGGAACTCCGAGGGTCGCGAGCTTGGCGTGGCTGAACTCGACGAAGATGCGCTCGGCCTGATCGCCGTAGAGATCGACCTTGGTGACGTCGGGAACGCGCTGCAGCCGTTTGCGGAACGCCTCAGCCACGTCCTTGAGCTGCGCGTAGGAGGCGCCGTCGCCGGCAATCGTATAGAGCACCGAATCGACGTCGCCGAAATCGTCGTTGATCAGGGGCCCGATCACGCCCGCGGGCAGATCGGGGAGAACGTCCGCCATCTTCTTGCGCAATTGCAGGAACAGAAGCGGCACTTCGCGCGGTGGCGTCGAGTCGCGAAACGAGACGCTGATCGCGGAAAACGAGGGCTTGCAGTAGGTGTCGATCTTGTCGATCCAGGGCAGCTCTTGAAGCTTCTTCTCAATGCGGTCAGCGACCTGCAACTGCATTTCCGTCGTGGTCGCGCCCGGCCATTCGGCGGTGACGACGGCGACCTTGATGGTGAAGGCGGGATCCTCGGCGCGGCCGAGCCGCGAATAGGCGAAGGCGCCGGCGAGCCCGATGGCGAGAATGAGGAAGGCGATCAGCTGAGGATGCCTGATCCCCCAGGCGGAGAGATTGAAGCCGCCCATCACAGGCCTGCCAGGGTCTCGACCGCGCGCACCTTGTCGCCCTCGCTGAGCTTGTGCACGCCGAGCGCGACGATCCTCGCCCCTTCCAGCACCCCCGCGCCGATGAAGGCCTGTTCCGCGTCGAGCCCCGCGAGCTTAACGCGCGCCGCGCTCACCGCGCCGGAGGAATCGACCACCCAGACGGTCGGCCCGGCGCCGGAATCGAACACCGCCGCGACCGGCACGCGGGCGACCCACGCTGCGTCGTCGGCGAGCGTGACGGTGACGCTCATGCCAAGGCGCACGTCCTTCGGCGCGCCGATCAGGGTGAAGCGCGCCGGATAGGTACGGGTGGCGGTTGCGGCGGCGGCGAGAGTTCGCGCAAAGTCGCCGCGATCGTGACGCCCGGCAGCGCCCAGAATTCGACATTGGCCTTCGATTGACGCGCGCGCTCGATCAGCGTCTCGGGAACGGAGACGGCCGCCTCCGTTTCGGCGGAATGCGCGAGCCGCACGATCGGCGCGCCGGCGGCGACGACCTGGCCCGGCTCGGCCTCGACCGCGCTGATGACGCCGGCCGCGTCGGCGCGCAGCGTCGCATAGTCGATGGCGTTCTGCGCCAGCGAGGCCGCGCGGTCCGCGCGCACGACCGCGGCGCGCGCCTGATCGGCGGCGGCGCGCGCCTTGTCGAAGTCGGCGTTCGCCGTCCAGCCCTGCTTCGACAGCGTCGCCAGCCGGCGCTCTTCAGCTTCCGCCTGGCTCAACGCGGCGTTGGCGGAGGCCTGCTCGGCCTGGGCCTCTTCGAGCTGCAGACGGAAATCCGTCTCGTCGAGATGTGCGAGCGCTTCGTCCTCTTTGACGTAGGCGCCCGTGTCCACGAGCCGCGTCGCCATCTTGCCGGCGACGCGGAAGGCGAGGTCGCTCTGGGTGCGCGCCTTGACGACCCCCGAAAGGACCTGCGCCTGCTCGCGCGGCGCATAGTGCGCTTCCACCACCAGCACCGGCCTGGGCGGCGCTTCCCTCGCGGCCTCATGTGTCTGGTTGCAGGCTGAGAGGAGGAGCGCCGCGGCGAGCGAGGCGAGAGGCGCAAGCGACGTCATCGGGCTAGCTCCCGGCGAGTGGCGGCGGCGGATTGGGGTTGGCGAGGGCGCGAAGGGCGAAATCGATTGCGTCTTCCGGCCGCGCGTCGGGCCGGATCACCGTGCAGGAAGGGATGAGCGTCGGATCGTGGATGACGACGCAGGCCTGCATTGTCATCCAGCCAAGTTCGAGCGGATTGCCGGGGCCGAATTCGCCCGAAGCCTGGCCATCCGCAATCGCCTCAGCGAGCATCGCTGCGCATCGGCCGAGATAGTCGACGATCGGGGGCCATTTTTCGGTGACCGCGACCTCGACAATCTCGTAGGCCCGGCTCTCGGCGGTCATCTGATCGCGCATCAGCCGATGCAGGGTCATCATCATCGCCGCGATCCGCTCGGATGGCGACCCGGTGGAATCGATCGCTGCGCGTGCGGCTTTCAGAAGCTCGGCAAGGAGGCTCTCGCAAACCGCTTCAGTCAGGGCCTGCTTCGAGGCGAAAAAGCGATAGACATTGGCGCTCGACATGCCCGCCTTGTCGGCGACGTCGGCGATGGTGGTTCGCGGCCCGAGCTGGCGGAAGAGGTCCCAGGCGACCTGCATGATGCAGCTGCGGGTCTCTTCGGCGGTGCGGCGTTCGATGGCGACCATGGGTCCTGACGACTGACGAGTGATGACTTTTCGTATTTATCACATCTCAATCAAAAGTCAAGTCGGCCGACGGGGAACGCGCCAACGCCAGCGCCCAAATCGCCCCGACCCTCTTCCTTTTACGCCGTCTGATTGCGCCTTCGGCCCATTCGTCCGACAATGCGGTGGCCTCAGGAGATCCGCGCGCCTTGACCGACGCCACGCCCGTTTTCGACGTCGCCATCGCCGGCGGAGGCGCGGCTGGCTTGTCGCTCGCAGCCGCGCTGAAGCAGGCGCTGGGGGCGGGCGCTTCCGTTGCGGTCATCGATCCGGCCCCCCCGCCTGCCCGCGAAAGCGCAGAGCCGCCGCTGCGCACGGTCGCGATCGCTGCGGGGCCGCGGCGGCTCTTCGAGCGTATCGGCGCCTGGGAGGCGATCGAACCCAAGGCGCAGCCGATCCTGGCGATGGACATCATGGACGGGGGTGTGCGCGACGCGGTGCGCCTGCCCCATCTCCATTTCGACTCGAGGGACGACCGCGAGCCGCTCGCCCATATGGCCTTCAACGACGACATCGTCCTGGGTCTCTTGGCGCTCTGCGAGCGGCTCGGCGTCGCGCGTCTCGCCGCCTCGGTCGCGCGCTGGCGCCCGGGCAAGCATGTCGGAGAGCTGTCACTCTCGGACGGCGGCGCGATCCGCGCGCGACTTGCAGTCGCGGCGGACGGGGCGCGCTCGAAGCTGCGCACGCTCGCCGAGATTCAGACCATCGGCTGGGACTACGACCAGTCCGGTCTCGTCGCGACGATCGCGCACGAGCGCGACCACGAGGGCCGCGCCGAGCAGCATTTCCTGCCCGCCGGCCCCTTCGCCATCCTGCCGCTGCCCGGGCGCCAGTCGAGCATCGTCTGGAACGAACGGCGCGCCGACGCCCGCGCGCTGCTGGCGCTCGACCCGGACGACCTCGTGCGCGAGCTCGAATTGCGCTTCACCCCGAAGCTCGGCGAGATCCGGCTCGCCTCGCGCGTCGAGGCGTTCCCATTCCGCTTCCAGATCGCGCGCCGCTTCGTTGGCCAGCGGCTGGCGCTCGTCGGCGACGCGGCCCATCTGGTCCACCCGCTCGCAGGCCAGGGCCTCAATCTCGGCCTTCGCGACGTCGCGGCGCTTGCGGAGACCATCGTCGGCGAAACGCGGCTCGGCCTCGATCCGGGCGCGCCGGCGCCGCTTCGCTCTTACGAGCGCGCCCGCCGCTTCGACATCGCCGCGAGCGGCATGGGCATGGATGCGATGAACCGGCTTTTTTCCAACGACGTCGCGCCGCTGCGCTTCTTGCGCGATCTCGGCCTTCGCCTGGTCGATCGCGCGCCGCCGCTGAAGAACCTTCTGATCCTCGAAGCCGGGGGCGCCGGACGCGGCGCGCCGAAACTTCTGCGCGGCCTCGCCCTATGAACGACGATTTAAGCGCCCGCACGCTCGCCGCCCAGGCGCTGGGCAGGATCGACGAGGCGACGCGCGCGCTCGTGCCCCCGATCCATCTGTCGTCGACCTTCATCCGCGACCCGGACAACCAGTACCGCGCCGGCGACATGTATGGCCGGCCCGACAATGCAACTGTGCGCGAGGCGGAGGCGGTGATCGGCGCGCTCGAGGGCGCCGCCGCGACGCTCGTCTTCGGCTCAGGCATGTCGGCGGCGGTGGCGCTGTTTCTCAGCCTCGGCCCGGGCGCCCATATCGTCGCTCCGAGAGTGATGTACTGGGCGCTGCGCGGATGGCTCTCAAACAACGCGCCGGGCTTCAGGCTTCATGTCGATTTCGTCGAGACCGAGGATCTGGCGGCGCTCGAGCGCGCGGTGAAGCCCGGCGCGACGAAACTGATCTGGCTCGAGACGCCGAGCAACCCGCTTTGGGGCGTCAGCGACATCGCCGGCGCGGCTCGGATCGCCCGTGCGGCGGGGGCCTCGCTCGCGGTCGACTCCACTTGTGCGACGCCGGTCTTCACCCGTCCGCTCGCGCTCGGGGCGGACGTTGTGATGCATTCCGCGACCAAATATCTGAACGGCCACTCCGATGTGGTGGCGGGGGCCCTGGCCTTCGCCCGCGACGACGCGCTTTGCGAGCGCGCGCGCGCCGTCCGCAAGGCGCATGGCCTCATCCTCCATCCGTTCGAGGCCTTCCTCCTGACGCGCGGCATGAGGACGCTCGACCTGCGCGTGCGGGCCTCGGCCGCGAATGCGATGGAGCTTGCGATCCGCCTCTCCAATCACGCCGCCGTCGCCGAGGTGCTCTATCCGGGCCTGCCGCATCATCCCGGCCACGAACTCGCGCGCCGGCAGATGCCGGGCGGATTCGGCGGCATGCTATCGATCCGAGCGCGGGGCGGCGCGGACGCCGCGATCGGCGCGGCGGCGCGGGTCAAGCTATGGAAGCGCGCGACCTCGCTCGGCGGCGTCGAATCGCTGATCGAACACCGCGCCTCGGTCGAAGGCCCCGGATCCCCCTGCCCGCCCGACCTCCTGCGCCTCTCTGCCGGAATCGAGGACGTCGAGGATCTCTGGCGCGACATCGACCGGGCGCTTGCCGGCTGACCTTTACGCGGTTCGCCCCGCCCAGGCCACACTGTCGCCGAAAACGACCGGCAGTCACCCCGGCGCATTCAAGATGCGTTCAGTGACGGCGTGGTTGATTCGGGTTGACCACGGGAGGACGGATGACGCGAAGCGTAGCGCCGGCGCTTTTTTCCAGACATCATATGCGACGAAGACAGCCCGCCCGGCGGGTCTTTGATCATGCTTCCCCAACGATCGCTGTAGGACGGACAAACGAAAGGACACTCCATGCGTTTCTTGCGACCCGCAATGGCCGCTCTTATGCTCGGCGCCTCGGCGCCGCTGGCGCTCCTGGCGCCCGCCTTCGCCCAGACCTGCGAATGTCCGCCGGCCGGACCGAGTTCTGGGCCGATCATCGAGTCCGACGAGGCGCCGCCGCCCGTGCCCGACTACGATCAGCCGCCGATGCCGGCGCCGGGCTATTACTGGACGCCAGGCTACTGGGCCTGGAACAGCTACGATTACTATTGGGTGCCCGGTGTCTGGGTCGAGCCGCCGCAGCCCGGGCTGCTGTGGACGCCGGGGTACTGGGCGTTCGTCGGCGGCGTCTACGCCTTCCATCGGGGCTATTGGGCGTCGCATGTTGGATATTATGGTGGCGTCTACTATGGCTACGGCTACAACGGGCTCGGCTACGAGGGCGGCCGCTGGGACAACGGGCGGTTCTTCTACAACTCGACGGTCAACAATTTCGGCGCGGTGCGCGCAACTAACGTCTATGCCCAGCCGGTCACAGTTCCGCCCGGCGTCGGCCGCGCCAGCTACAACGGCGGCCCCGGCGGAAATCTCCTCAAACCCACGCCCGAGCAGGAGCGGGATGCGACGGAGGAGCATATTCGGCCGACCCCGCTTCAGGTTAGCCACGCGCGCGAGGCCAGCGTGCAGCCTGAGCAGTTCAACGCCACAAACAAAGGCAAGCCCGCCATCGCAGCGACGCCCCGCCCTGGCGAGTTCAAGGGCAAGGACGTCGTCCCGGCGAAGGCCGCAGGCTCGGCTCAGACTGCGCCGGCGACGGGGCCGAACGCTCAGCCGCTGGCGCCAACCGGCGAGCAGAAGCTTCCGGCAGGCGAGAAGCCGGTCAAGCAGGAGCCGCTCAACGCGCCGAAAGCGCTGGAGAAACTGCCGGGAACGCCCGCGCAACCGGTTGCGCCCGGCCAGCCGCCGACCGGCGCAACAAAGCGTGAGGAGAAGCTGCCGGCCGGCGAGAAGCCGATCAAGGTCGAGCCGCTCACCGTTCCGAAGACCGGGGAGAAGCCTCCAGGCGGCCCCACGCCGAACAACGCTCCTGCGGACTTGCAGCGCCAGCAGGAGCTTCAGCGACAGCAGGAGTTGCAGCGGCAGCAGGGCCAGCAGCGGCAACAGGAGCAGGAAAAGCAGCGGC
>Ga0116216_10002724_pt1 | contig 11687 bp, 8 predicted proteins | sample Sb_taG_11_FD_89696 | JGI IMG/M metagenome (GOLD analysis project Ga0116216, IMG submission 89696) | Peat soil microbial communities from Weissenstadt, Germany - Sb_50d_3_AS metaG | ecosystem: Environmental > Terrestrial > Soil > Wetlands > Peat | place: Germany: Weissenstadt | collected 2010-09-21
GAGGGCGCGCAGTATCGGCCGGCGGAGACGGCATTCTTCAGCGACATCGTCCATGGCGTCGTCCGCGAACAAACACGGCTCGATCCGCAGATCGACGCCGCGTTGGCGCGTGGTTGGCCGCTCAAACGCATCGAGACCGTTTTGCGCGCAGTACTGCGGGCCGGCGCCTACGAGCTTGCCTGCCGCGGCGACGTGCCGGCGCGGGTGGTGACGTCGGAATACGTCGATGTCGCCAGCGCCTTCGTCGACGCGGAGGAGACCGGCATGGTCAATGCCGTGCTCGACCACCTCGCACGGCAACTGCGCGCGGGAGAATTCAGCACTGCATCGCCCGGCGCGGGCGGCGGCGGAGGCGGGTAGGGACGTGGCCGGACCCGATCAATCGCCCGAGGAGCGCCTGATCGCGCAGCATTTCCGGCCGCTCGCCACCCATCCCGGCGCCTTCGGCCTCGCCGACGACGCCGCGGTCTTGCGCGTGCCGGAAGGATTCGATCTCGTGGTCACCACCGACGGCGTCATTGCCGGCGTACATTTCTTCTTCGACGACGCGCCCGCGGACATCGCCCGCAAGGCGCTGCGCATGAATCTTTCCGACCTTGCCGCCAAAGGCGCGAAGCCGCTCGGCTTCATCATGGCCGTCGCCTTGCCTGAGAGCACCGACGACGCCTGGCTGGCCGCCTTTGCCGCCGGATTGGGCGAGGATGCCGGGCGCTACGGCTGCCCCTTGCTGGGCGGCGACACCGACCACACGCCCGGCCTGATGTCGATCTCGATCACGGCGTTCGGTGCTGTGCCGCAAAGCCGGATGGTGCAGCGGTCGGGCGCGCGGGTCGGCGACAGCGTTCTGGTTACCGGCACGATTGGCGATGCGGCGCTCGGGCTTAGGCTGCGCGGCGACCGCAACCTGGCCTCGCGCTGGCGGCTCACCGAGGCCATGGCCGGCCACCTCTTGGGACGTTATCTGCGGCCGGAGCCGCGCACCACCCTTACCGAAGCGGTGCTGAGCTTTGCCTCGTCCGCGATGGATGTCTCCGATGGGCTTGCCGGCGATCTCGGCAAGCTGTGCCGCGCCTCGTCGCTCGCCGCCGACGTCGATGTCGCGCAGGTGCCGCTCTCGGATGCCGCGCACACCGCGATCGCGTCGCGGCCGACACTCCTCGAGACGCTGCTCACCGGCGGCGATGACTACGAGATCGTGCTGACGGTGGCGCAGGCGAAGCTTCAGGCGTTCCAAGCCGCGGCGCGGGCGGCGCGCGTGCCGGTGACCGAGATCGGCCGCATGCGCTCCGGCGACGGGGCGCAGTTCACGCGCCAAGGCAAGGCGCTCGTGTTCGCGCGCCCCGCGTTCAGCCATTTCTGATTTGTGCCGCCGGCAAAGGCCGCCGGCAAAGGCGGCCGGCGCGACTACCGCCGCCGCGAGATCGGCTGATATTCGCGCCGCGGCGCGCCGGTGTAGAGCTGGCGCGGACGCCCGAGCTTCTGGTGCGGGTCCTCGATCATCTCCTTCCACTGCGCGATCCAGCCCACCGTGCGCGCGACCGCGAACAGCACGGTGAACATGGTGGTCGGAAAGCCCATGGCGCGCAGCGTGATCCCTGAATAGAAATCGACGTTGGGATAGAGCCGCTTCTCGACGAAGTAATCGTCGTGCAGAGCGATGCGCTCGAGCTCCATGGCGACATCGAGCAGCGGATCGTTGACGCCGAGTTCGCGCAGCACCTCGTGGCAGGTCTTCTGCATGATTTTTGCGCGCGGATCGTAGTGCTTGTACACGCGGTGGCCGAAACCCATCAGCCGGAAGGAATCGTTCGGGTCCTTGGCGCGCTTGACGTATTCGGGAATGCGGTCGACGCTGCCGATCTCGCCGAGCATCTTCAGCGCCGCCTCGTTGGCGCCGCCATGCGCGGGCCCCCACAGGCAGGCGATGCCGGCGGCGATGCAGGCGAACGGATTGGCGCCGGTCGAGCCGGCAAGCCGCACCGTCGAGGTCGAAGCGTTCTGCTCGTGGTCGGCGTGCAGGATGAAGATGCGGTCCATGGCGCGGGCCAGCACCGGGTTCGGCTTGTACTCTTCGCAGGGCACCGCAAAGCACATGCGCAGGAAATTCGACGCGTAGTCGAGGTCGTTCTTGGGATACATGAACGGCTGCCCGACCGAGTATTTGTAGGCCATCGCCGCCAGCGTCGGCGATTTCGCGATCATGCGGATCGAGGCGATCATCCGCTGCGTCGGATCGGTGATGTCGGTGGAGTCATGGTAGAAGGCCGAGAGCGCGCCGACGACGCCGACCATCACCGCCATCGGGTGGGCGTCGCGCCGGAACCCCTGGAAGAAGCGGCTCATCTGCTCGTGGACCATCGTGTGATGAACCACGCGGTCGTCGAAGTCGGCCTTCTGTGCGGCGGTCGGCAGCTCGCCGTAAAGCAGGAGGTAGCAGGTCTCCAGATAATCGCCGTGCTCGGCAAGGTCCTCGATCGGATAGCCGCGATAGAGCAGCACGCCTTCGTCGCCGTCGATGAAGGTGATCTTGGATTCGCAGCTCGCGGTCGAGGTGAAACCGGGATCGTAGGTGAAGACGCCGGCCTCGCCGTAGAGCTTGCTGATGTCGATCACCTGCGGACCGAGCGTGCCGTCACAGAGCGGAAACGACCAGTTCTTGTCGCCGAGCGTCAGTTTGCCGGTCTTGATGTTGGCGCCGGTTTTCGCGTCCATGATCGCATCCTCGATATCTGACGGCCGTAACTGCGCGCCGCGGGGCCGATCGGCCGAGAAGCAGGCGTCGGCGGCGTTGTCTGTTCCGGCCGCATTGGCCTAGCGCAACCCAGTGTGCACTGCAAGATAAGCTCTGGCGCTGGCGCGCGCCAGCCAGCGCCAGCGACGAGCGCATGGCGCCGCGGGCGCTACCCGGCGCGGGGTTGTTGCCGTTCGACCTTGTTGGCCTGATCGGCGACGCGGGCCAAGCTCTCGCCCTTGCCGAGCACGGCGAGCACCTCGAAGATGCCGGGCGAGGTCGTGCGGCCGGTGAGCGCCGCCCGCAACGGCTGGGCGACGCTTCCGAGCTTGAGACCGTGGCGCTCGGCGAACGTGCGCACGGCACGCTCGGTCGCCTCCGTCGACCAGGGCTCGACCGCGCCGAGCTCGCCCTCGAGATCGCGCAGCAGCCCGCGCGCCTCCGGCGACAGCACGCCGCGCGCCTTGTCGTCGAGCGGAATCGGCCGGTCGGCGAACAGGAAATGCGCGCCGTCGATGAGATCGATGAGCGTCTTGGCGCGTTCCTTCAGGCTCGGCATGGCCTCGAGCCATTGCTCCCGCGCCCTTGGCGTCAGCTTGGCGCGAATTTTGTCGCCGCCTTCGAGATGCGGCAGCAGCTGGTCGATCGCCCGCAGCAGCGCTTGGTCATCGCTGGTGCGGATGTAGTGGCCATTGAGGCTCTCGAGCTTGGCGAAATCGAACCGAGCCGGCGAGCGGCCGATCTGCGGCAGATCGAACGCCGCGATCATCTCTTCGGTCGAGAAGATCTCCTGGTCGCCATGGCTCCAGCCGAGCCGCACCAGGTAGTTGCGCAACGCCACCGGCAGGCAGCCCAGAGCGCGGTAGGCATCGACGCCGAGTGCGCCGTGCCGCTTGGAAAGCTTTGAACCGTCGGGACCGTGGATCAGCGAGATGTGCGCCATGACCGGCACCGTCCAGCCGAGCGCGTCGTAGATCTGCTTCTGCCGCGCCGCGTTGGTCAGGTGATCGTCGCCGCGGATGATGTGAGTCACGCCCATGTCGCGGTCGTCGACGACGACGGCGAGCATGTAGGTCGGCGTGCCGTCGGAGCGCAGCAGCACGAGATCGTCGAGATTCTCGTTCTGCCAGACCACGCGGCCCTGGACCTGATCCTCGATGACGGTTTCGCCGGCGAGCGGCGCCTTGAGCCGGATCGCCGCCTTGGCGCCCGGCGGCGCCTCGCTCGGATCGCGGTCGCGCCAGCGCCCGTCATAGAGTCTCGCGCGGCCTTCGCGCCGCGCCGCCTCACGCATCTGCGCAAGCTCCTCGGGAGTAGCATAGCAGCGATACGCATGGCCGGCGGCAAGGAGCTGCTCGGCTACCTCGCGGTGCCGCGCCGCGCGCGCGAATTGATAGATGGCCTCGCCGTCCCAGTCGATGCCGAGCCAGGAGAGCCCGTCGAGAATGGCCTCGATCGCCGCCTGCGTCGAGCGCTCGCGGTCGGTGTCCTCGATCCGCAGCAGCATTTTTCCGTCACGCCCGCGTGCGTAAAGCCAGTTGAACAGCGCGGTGCGCGCGCCGCCGATATGCAGAAAGCCGGTGGGCGAGGGGGCAAAGCGGGTGACGACGGTCATTGTGGCCTTCGTATCTCTCTGTCGTCATCCGACGGATGCGTCCGGCAGGTAGTACACGGTTTTCCCTCCCGAGAAAGGCCGCGGGGCTCTGCCGGCCGCCAACAAAGCGAGTGGTGCAATAGTAGGAATCGGCGCCAGATTAGATTTACGCCAGTACGGCAAGGTGAACATCCGCACTTGACCCGGCCGGGCAATTTGTTCAATCCGGGCGCCGCACCGCCATCGCCGCGCCATGCCGAAGATCACTGCATGACGATCGCTGAAACGACAGTACGGGAAGCCGGCCAGGATTTCATCCGCGACGTTATTCGCGCGGACCTGGCCGCGGGCCGGCACAAAAGCGTGGTCACCCGCTTTCCGCCGGAGCCGAACGGCTATCTCCATATCGGCCACGCCAAGTCGATCTGCCTCAATTTCCGCGTGGCTGAGGAGTTCGGCGGCCACTGCAACCTGCGCTACGACGACACCAACCCGACCAAGGAGGCGCAGGAATATATCGATGCCATCGAGCGCGACGTGCGCTGGCTCGGTTTCGATTGGGGCGAGCACCTCTATCACGCCTCCGACTATTTCGAGCAGCTTTATGCGTGGGCCGAGCACCTCATCCGCGCCGGCAAGGCCTATGTCGACGACCAGACGCAGGAGGAGATGCGTCTCACCCGCGGCACCCTGACCGAGGCGGGGACCGACAGCCCGTTCCGCAACCGCGGCGCCGAGGAGAACCTCGACCTGTTCGGCCGCATGCGCGCCGGCGAGTTTCCGAACGGCGCCCGCGTGCTCCGTGCCAAGATCGACATGGCCTCGGGCAACATCAATCTGCGCGATCCGGTGCTCTACCGCATTCTGCACGCGGCGCATCCGCGCACCGGCACACGCTGGTGCATCTATCCGAGCTACGATTTCGCCCACGGCCAGTCCGACGCCATCGAGGGCGTCACCCATTCGCTCTGTACCCTCGAATTCGAGGACCATCGGCCGCTCTACGACTGGCTTCTCGACAATCTGCCGGTCCCCTCGCGGCCGCGCCAATACGAGTTCGCGCGCCTCAACCTGTCCTACACGGTGCTGTCGAAGCGCGTGCTCACCGAGATGGTGCGCGGCGGCCATGTCGCCGGCTGGGACGATCCGCGCATGCCGACGCTCGCCGGGCTGCGCCGGCGCGGCGTGCCGCCGGCCGCGATCCGCGATTTCGTCAAGCGCATTGGCGTCGCCAAGGCGAACAGCCTCGTCGACATGGCGATGTTCGAATTCTCCGTCCGCGAGCATTTGAACCGGACCGCACAGCGGCGGATGGCGGTGCTGCGCCCGCTGAAGGTCGTGATCGAGAACTATCCGGAGGGCGCGGGCGAAGAGCTCGACGCCATCAATCACCCCGAGGATCCCGGCGCGGGAACGCGGCGCATCCGTTTCGGCCGCGAGCTTTTCATCGAGCGCGACGATTTTCTGGAGAATCCGCCGAAGAAGTTCTTTCGTCTGGCGCCGGGGCGCGAAGTGCGCCTGCGCTACGCCTATTTCATCACCTGCCGCGAGGTGGTGAAGAACGACGCCGGCGAAATCGCCGAGCTGCGTTGCAGCTACGATCCGCAAACCCGCGGCGGCAACGCGCCCGATGGGCGCAAGGTGCAGGCGACGCTGCACTGGGTTTCAGCCGCCGAGGCGGTCGAAGCCGAGGTGCGGCTCTACAATCCCCTGTTCGTGCGCCCCGACCCCAGCGCCGGCGATTTCGCCGTCGATCTCAATCCGAAGTCGCTGGAAGTTATCCCCAATGCGTGCGTCGAACCGGCGTTAGCGGGTATGAACGCCGGCGATCCGGTACAATTCGAGCGCCAGGGTTATTTCTGCCGTGATTCGGATTCCACGGCAGACCGGCTCGTGTTCAACCGCACGGTCGGATTGCGCGATACCTGGGCCAAGGTGTCCGGCGGCGCAAGCTGAGCGGACGCGTAGCGCGTCTTCGCCGCGTAAAGAGCACGCGTAAAACTCACAGCGTTCGCCATCGTGCCAGGGGAGTCCTCCGATTCGGTGGTCGCCGCGCGCTGCTATTGCGCTCAGTGCCGTGCTGCTGGCGGCCGCGCCGGCGCGCGCGGCCGATACGGCGTTCGCCGCGGCCGGCGCCGCTTCCAACCACGACTGGTCCGGATTCTATCTGGGCGGCACGGCGGGGGCGGCGTGGGGATCGCTTGGCCTCAAGACCAGCACCCCGTTCAGCGGCGCCTACTTTCCCGATACGGCGACGCAGGGTGCGGTGAACGCGACGGGTGTGCAGGCGATCAAGCGGCACGAGATTCCCATCGGACTGGAGGCCGGCTACAACTGGCAGGCTCCGCGGTCGCCGTGGGTCGTCGGCATCGAGGCCGATGTCCAATCGCTGCGTCTGAGCGGCGGCGTGCAGTCCGGTCCCGTCGGTTATCCGGGATTCCCCCGCGCGTTTTTCACTGTCAGCTCCGCCGCGAGTGCCGACTGGCTACTCACGGCACGCCCGCGGCTTGGCTTCGCCCTCGACCAATGGCTGTTCTACGTCACCGGCGGCCTCGCGGTGGCGCGACCGACCGCCGAGTATGCGTTCGCCGACTCGGGAGGCACGGTCGAGTCCGCCACCGTCGCGAGGATGCGTCTCGGCTATGCCGCCGGCGGCGGCGTCGAGGTTGCGCTCGGCAACAACTGGAGCGCCAAGGCCGAATATCTCTTCGTCGATTTCAGGCCGAGTTCGGTCGTCAGCAGCAACCTGATCGCGCTCACGACCCCGCTTCCGGCGCAGCCATTTATCCACAGCGTCGATCTCAAGGCCGATATCCTTCGGCTCGGCCTCAACTATCGCTTCGATCCGGCCGACGCGCCCGCGGGCGCCGTCGCCATGCCGTTGAAGGCGCCGCCGCCGCTGTCGTGGAGCTGGTCCGGCCTCTATGTCGGCGGCCACGTCGGCGCCAGCGGCGGCACCACGGATTTCGCCGATCCGTTCGGCACCTCGGTGTTCGGGAACAAGGCGAGCACGCCGGCTTTCCTCGCCGGCGGCCAGCTCGGCTACAATTGGCAGCCGCCACGCTCGCCCTGGGTGTTCGGCATCGAGGCCGATGCGGGCGTCGCTCGCTCCGACGGCACGGTCACCTGCTACGAAGGCTCTCAACAACAAATCGGCGCGACCTGCGAGAGCAGGCCCCGCGGGGCCGGCACGGTCACCGCTCGCATCGGCTACGCGCTCGGGCCTTCCGGCCACACGCTCGTCTACGGCAAGGGCGGCGCCGCCTGGGCAATCGATCATATCGACATGGCAGGCAACGTCGGCGTCATCCCCGAACTCACCAATTCAAACACGCAGTCGGTGGCGTTTTGGGGCGGAACGGCGGGCGTCGGCATCGAACAGGCGTTGACGCCGGCCTGGTCGCTGAAAGTCGAATATGACTATCTCGGCCTAGCCCTGAGGCATGTCGCCAATGTCGGCAGCATGACCTGCGTGCCGGTTTTCGGCGGCTGCGTGCTCACGACGATCCTTCCGCCCGGCACCTCGGGCGTGACCCAGAACCTCCAGGAACTGAAGGTCGGCCTCAACTACCATTGGGGCGCCGATCCCTGGGCGCGATGGCCGAGCGCTGCCGCATCAGATGCTGCGAATGAGATGTTCGCCAAGGCGCCGGTACCGATTGCCGCAACCGGATGGGCCTTCGAAGGCGGCGGGCGCTATTTCGGCAGCTTCGGCCAGTACCGCAAGGATTTCGGCTTCCTTCCTTTCTCGCCGGTTCCTTCGATTTCGAGCATCTCGCGTCTCGCCTTTCAGGACATGCAGACCAATTCCGGTGAATTTTTCGGACGCATCGACACGCCCTGGGGCTTGTTCGTCAAAGGCTATGTCGGCGGCGGCGTCACCGGCCATGGCCATATGAACGACGAGGATTTTTGGTCGGGGAGGGGGGCGGGCTGTTCCCCTATTCGAACACGCTCAGTCCGGTCGTTGACGGGAAGATCGGCTACGGCGCCATCGACGGCGGTTACGATTTCCCGCGCGGCCCCGACTACAAAGTCGGAGCGTTCGCCGGCTACTTTCAGCTCCATCAGTTCATGCAGGCCTTTGGCTGCTCGCCGCTCGCCGGCATCAATTGCATACCGCCGATTCCGGTCAACGGCTCGCCCGCCATTACCGAAAATGCGACGTGGCAGGCGCTGCGCGTCGGCGCTGCCGGCGAGACCATGCTGACGAGCCGGCTCAAGCTCGGCGCCGAAGTCGCCTATCTGCCGGATGTGCAGTTCAAGGCGGTCGATCAGCATTTCTTCGGCAACACCGGCATCCTCGCCACCAACAATCCCGAACGCGGCCACGGCCGTGGCGTGCAGGCCGAGGCTGTGCTGTCCTACTATCTGAGTCCGCAATTGAGCCTGGGGGTAGGGGCCCGCTACTGGGGCCTATGGACGACGACCGGCACGATCGTCCGCGACTTCGACGCACGCGGGTTTTTGACGCCGACGCTGGCGCAGAACTTCAAGGCGGCGAGCGAACAGATCGGCGCCTTCCTGCAGGCGTCGTACAGACTCGGCGAATGAACAAAGCGCGGGGTGCTGCTGGCGCGCCTCGTACAACGGCCTATCGAACGGAAGAAAGCGGCGGCTCCTGCGCGGGAGCACCTCCGCGCATGCTTTGTTCCGCTCGCCATGACGCTCGCGCCTCGTGTAGCATGGCGCCCGCCGGTTGTGGCGCGCGAGTATTTTGCTTGGGGAGCGCGCGGTGGCGGACGAGAGCAAGGCGCGAAGCCGCGCGCGGACGTGGCCGGTCACTGGGCCGCGGGCCGTCTGGGGCGCCGCATGGCCACGCGCCGAATTTGCCGTTCCGGCGCGGCTTCCCGAATGGGCGATGGCCGAAGCCGGCGCCGGCCGGCTCCTGCCCTGGTTTGCGGTCGCTTTCGGTGCCGGCATCGTCCTCTATTTCACCGCGGAGCATGAACCGGTGCTGTGGGCAGCGTCGGCGGCGGCCGGTGCCGGCATCGTCGCCGCCGTATTGCTGCGCCGACGACCCATCGCCTTCGTGCCGGCACTCGGCCTGCTTGCCGTTTGCGCGGGCTTTGCCGTTGCGACAATCAAAGCCGCGCTGATCGCCCATCCGGTGCTGCGCTATCCCGCCTACAGCGTCTCGCTCGCCGGCTTCGTCACTCTGCGCGAGGAGAGCCAGAAATCCGACCGCTTCGTGATGCGCGTCGAGCGCATCGAGGGGAGCCGCATAGTCGAGACGCCCGAGCGTGTGCGCCTCTCGGTACGCCGCGGCATGGCGCCGCCCGCAGGCGCGTTCGTCGAGGTCAAGGCCTTGAACCGCCGCTGCAGCGGCCGGGCGGCTACGATTTCGCCCGCGACCTTTATTTCCAGCGCATCGGCGCCTCCGGCTTCGTGCGCGGCGCGGTGAAGATCGTAACGCCGCCCGCGGCGCCGGGCGCGTGGCTCGCTCTCGGCGCCTACGTTCAGGGGGTGCGCGATGCCATCGATGGCCGTATCCGCTCGGTGCTCGCCGGCGATCCCGGCGCGATCGCGTCTGCTCTGATCACCGGCAAGCGTGACGCGATCTCGCCCGCCGTCTACGACGCGATGTTCGTTTCCGGCATCGGCCACGTGCTGTCGATCTCGGGCTACCACATGGCCGTGGTCGCCGGCATCGTGTTCTTCGTCGTGCGCGCGATCCTCGCGCTCATTCCCGGGCTGGCGGACAGGGCGCCAAACAAGAAATGGGCTGCGCTCGCCGCGCTCATCGTCACCGCGTTCTATCTCGTCCTTTCCGGCGCGGAGGTCGCAACCCAGCGCTCCTTCATCATGATCGCGATCGTGCTCATCGGCGTGATGCTCGATCGGCCGATCCTGACCTTGCGCACGGTCACGATCGCGGCGCTGCTGGTCCTGCTGTTTGCGCCCGAAGCGATCGTGCACCCGAGCTTCCAGATGTCGTTTGCGGCGACCCTGGCGCTGGTCGCCGGCTACGAGCGCGGCCTCTCGTGGGCGCGCGCCGGCGCCGATTCCTCGCTCGGCGCCCGCGCCGCGCTCTGGGGCGTGCGCGAGGTCGCGAGCGTGATCCTCGCATCGTTGCTCGCAGGCCTCGCCACCACGCCGTACGCGGCGTCCCACTTCCACCGGCTCGCGCCCTACGGCGTGCTCGCCAACCTTCTGGCGATGCCGATCGTCTCGGTCTGGGTCATGCCGATGGGCATCCTCGGCGTCGTCGCCATTCCCTTCGGCTTCGACGCCGAGTTCTGGCGGCAGATGGGTCATGGCATTGACTGGATGGACGCGGTCGCGCTGTGGGTCGCGAGCCTTCCCGGTGCCTTCGGCCGCGTCACCGCCTTCGGCACCGGGCCGCTCCTCCTCTGTACCGCGGGGCTCCTGGTCATCGGGCTGTTGAAGACGCCGCTGCGTTGGAGCGGCGTCGCGATCATGCTCGTCGCCGTGATCTGGGCGGGGCTCACGCCCGTGCCGGACATCCTCGTCGGCGCCGACGGCCGCACCTTCGCGGTGCGCGGCGCGGACGGCCGGCTCGCCTTCCATCACACCGGCGGCGACACTTTTGCGACGCGCGAGTGGCTTGCCGCCGACGCGGACGGCCGCGACGTTCGCGATCCGAGCCTCGGCAACGGCATCGCCTGCGACCCATCCGGCTGCATCGGCAAGCTCGCCGATGGCCGGCTGGTCTCCCACGCGCTCGCCCCCGATGCGCTGGAGGAGGACTGCGAGCGCGCCGTCCTCATCGTGACCGCGCGCGACACGCCGCCCGGCTGCGCCGCCACGGTGGTCGGTCGCGATCTGTGGCGCACCCGCGGTGCTTTGACGCTCCGCCGCAATGGCTCAGGCTTCGTGATGGAGGCGGCACGGCCGCCGAACTACGATCGCTTCTGGGCCCCGGCGCCATTGCCGCCACGTTCAGCGCCGGCGAGCCAGGCTTCAGGTGCCGTCACCGCGCCCGACGTAGCGCAGCCGCCGCCACGTGACGCGACACCGCCCGCCGAGGCTCTCGACCCGAATGAGTGAGCGCCAGCCGCGGTCGTCGAGCGCGCGACTCACCTTCCGCTCATTCCCGCGCACGCGGGAATCCAAATGGAGAATACCGGCTTAGGGCGGTGGCGTGATGGCGGGAAAAAGCAAATTTTTGGCCGTCAGTAACAAGACGTGACACGCCCCTGTGCTGCAAACAGAGAGGGCGGCGGGGCGTCGACAGCCCTGCCGTTGGCCGTCGGTTTGTACTGTACACGGCGGCCATGACTTTGCCCGCCGGCTGATGCTGGATAGGGGAAAGCGTCTCACAAAAAGGACTTTGGATAGTGCCCGACGAGTAGCTCCAGGGCGACTAGGCCCCGCCGTCAGGCAGCAGGGCCTTTTTCA
>Ga0116216_10002731_pt1 | contig 11672 bp, 10 predicted proteins | sample Sb_taG_11_FD_89696 | JGI IMG/M metagenome (GOLD analysis project Ga0116216, IMG submission 89696) | Peat soil microbial communities from Weissenstadt, Germany - Sb_50d_3_AS metaG | ecosystem: Environmental > Terrestrial > Soil > Wetlands > Peat | place: Germany: Weissenstadt | collected 2010-09-21
CGCACGAGGAGCCGGATCGTCCTGCCTTCGCCTCCCACCGTCACGCGATCCCCGAGCAGGATCGGTTTGACGAAGCTCACCTGGACACCGCCGATCCTGATGGACGGGTCCACCGCGCAGCGTCGATCCAGCGCCCAGAGGAGGGCATGCACCCCGTGCACCACTGGCGCGCCCGGAAAGGTTCGACTGGCAAAAGCCGCATTCGTGTGCAGCGGATTGCTGTCGCCCGACACGCGCGCGAACCATTCCTGGTCGGCAGGGGTGAAACAGCGCGCCAGCCCGTTCACAAAGACATCGCCCCATTGGCGCCGGCTGCCACCGCGATGAACGCGGGCTTGGGGTAGGGTTTAGCCGCGTCCCAAATGAACCGGTCCGTCTCCGGCTCATCGAAGCCGGAGCCTTTCCAGAACTCGCGGCAGGGCCCGTTACGCGAGGTGGGAAACAGATGGGCGGCGACCCGCGGCGATCCCTGGGCGCGAGCGGCCTCCACCGCCAGGTGCACCATCAGATTCTCGATCTGCCGGCCCATGGCCCGGCAACTGAGTACGAAATCGATAATCTCCAACACATCGTCCGCCAGCTCCCAACTGATCAGTCCTGTCAGACCGGCGTCGCCAAAGCGGTCGGCGACTTGGATGGCCAGAGTCTGCCGCCGCCGGCCTTCCGAGAGCCAGCGCAAGAACTCCGGTTCCGTTATCCGGCGCGTTCTCAGGTTCATCTGGTTGGTCTTGTTGGCGAGTTGCACGGCGCGGGCAAGATTCGCCCCACCCACTGCGTCTATGCTCACCCGCACGCCCAGCCCGTTCAGCCAGTCCTCGATGGATCCGGCCGCCCTCTGGCTTTCGGTGCGCTCGCGCTCCTGGACGTACATCTTAACCCGGGAACGGTCTTCGGCAGTGAGCGAAGGCTGGTCGAAGCAGTCGAGTTGTCGAAGGGCGTCCGCAAATCGACAAGGGTCTTTCGGCCAGTCGGGAACGAGCACTTCGGGGAAAGCTTCGGCGATGCGCCCCCGTTCAGCCGGGTTATCGTCGATGAACACCACAGACTGCAGGCCGAGGTTCAGGTCTCGCACCAACTCGACCAGGTTCTCAGCCTTATCGCGCCAGTTGATCCGCCAGCCCGCCAGGTCCGGGCGCCGAAGGGCCATCTCCGGGTGTTGATCGAACGCCTCCAGCGCCACAGCCTCGGTGTTCTTACTGACGACGCCGAGCGCGACCCCGCGGGCCGAGAGCGTCTTCAGCGCTTTTTGGAAGTCGACATAGGCCTCCCCGGCCGCGTCGTGGCCGCCCAGTTGTACGCCCTGCCATCCCGTTTCGCCGATCACGCCGCCCCACAGCGTGCCGTCGAGGTCCAGGACGACGAGTTTGCGCGCCTGGCCGGCGAAGGCTCGTACCGCAGCCTTCACGTCACGCGCGGCGGCCTGAGCCACGGACTCGGTGAAGGGAAACTTCATCGCATACCAGTAGCGCGCATCGCGTGGTGGGCGCGCCACATCCAGCCAACGTTGGCTATCGAGCAGGCGCACGTTGGAGTGGCCTTCGAGCCGGTCGGCCAAGCGCAGGTTCATTCGCGCGAGTGCCCGAGCCTGGCCACCTCCGCTCCAGTCGAGAAGGCCAAAGCCCCGGCCGCTCTCGCTCCGCGTCCAACTCGCGACCAGTACCGTGCGGAACCGTTGCGCCGCGCGTTTGACGGTCTCCGCAAAAATGTCCACGGCATCGAGCAGGCGTTCGATGGAGACAGGCTCGCCTTCCGTCAGCGCAGCGTAGGACGGAGCAATTCCTTCCGGCCGCGTCCAGACGAACAGGGTCATTGCCTCGCTCCCCGGCCGTTCGGCGGAAAGTGTCTGGAATACCTGACCGTACGGCGCCGTCTCGACGGAAAGCACCGGGCTATTGGGGTCGACTCTGATGAAGCGGCTTGCCAACTCCGCGTTAAAGTCCGAAACCACGAAAACGTCCGCCATCGCCTAGGGCTTTCGCGCTATGAGTTCGGCGATCGCCCGAGGCGTGCGGAATTGCTTCGTCAGCGTTTCGAAGTCAGCTTCCTGCATGATGGGCACCTCTTGCCCGGTCTTCTCCCGAAGTAAGTTCTCGATAGTCAGAATTAATGTCATGAGCGCCAGTGAGTCGAGCAGCCCCTCGTCCCCGACCAGCACCACATCCGGTTGGCTCGGCACGGGCGCTTCCGGAGGCCGAATTTCGTTGACTCGCCCAAGGGCATCATAAACCAGCGAAAGGCATGTCTGAATGTCCATGTTCCTCATTCAAAATACCGCAATCCCTGACGCCCACTTGACGACCTCCTCCAGGCCGAACAAAGGATCTTCCGGCGTGGGGAGCCCCAAGCGGGCCTGGGCGCGAGTCGTATCGGCGACAAAGCGGGTAACCTCGACGTTCCGCCGCTCCTCGATCTTCAGCAACGAGCGGGAATGGGTCAGATCGAGGATGCGCTTCGCCAGGCCGGCGATGGTAATTCCCTTTCCGGCGCCGATGTTCAGGGGTTCCGGCGAGAACTCGCCGAAGCCGGCTTTGACGAGAGCGTCGACAACGATGCCGATCCAGACGAAATCGAGGATCTGGGTTCCGTCGTAGAGGAGCAAGGGGAGGCCCCGGAGCGCCCGTTCCACGAAGAGCGGAATCACCCGGTCCGTGTCACGCGGGCCGTAGACGTTGGCGAGGCGGAGGACCACCACCTGCAGGCCGTTCTGCCCGAATACGCGGCAGTACATCTCGCCGGCGGCTTTACTGGCGCCGTATGGGTTCTTCGGGCGGAGCAGGGCGGTCTCGGGTACGGGGATGTGGTCGGGCTCCCCGTAGACTTAGCGCGAGGAGGTGAAGACTACGCGTTTGACCCCGGCCTGGCTGGCCGCCTCGAGGACATGGAAGGTTCCCAGCACATTGGTGGAGCAGGAATATTCCGAATCCTGCAAGGCGCCCATCACGCTGGACTGGGCGGCGAGATGAAACACGACTTCACAGCCGCGCATGGCTTCATCGAGAGCGGCGCGATCGCGGATGTCCTGCCGGCGGAAGACGATATCCCGCGCGCACGGGCCCAGGTTTGCGGCATCCCCGCGGTGGAGGTTGTCGATCACGGTTACCGCACCCTGATGGTCACGCGCCAGGCGCCCGACCAGGTGATGGCCGATAAAGCCGGCGCCGCCGGTGACCAATATCCGGCCATGGGGTGTTTCAGTACCGCGATGATTGGAGATTTCAATACCCATTTGCGTAAACGATAAGGGGGAGCGGTCAGGGAGCTAGCCGAATGACAAAGCCATATGAAGCAAGAGCTTCGTCAGCGGTCAGCAGGATGAGTTTCTCGACCAGCGCTGCGCCTGACGCACCTCTAAATCCATCCCCGTAGACGATACACCAGCAACCCCACGCATTCTTTCACAGCCCTTTCAGACCACATGAGATCGGAGGCATGCGGCAACCACCCGATTAACCCACCCTGTCCTCCCCAGCCCGTGCGGAAATCGGCGGGGGCGGGAGTCACATCAAAACCCGCCTTTCGGAACGCGGCTGCGGCACGAGGCATGTGTACAGCCGAAGTAACCAACAGGATATGGCGCATGCCCCGGGTGTTCAAAGCAGAGTAGCTGAACAGGGCATTCTCCCTGGTGTTCAGGGAGTGGTCCTCCAGGAGGAGGGCTTCGGAAGGCACGCCCCACTCCTGAAGCAGCCGGCTCATCACCAGCGCTTCGGGCGTCCTGCCCAATCCACCGCTACACATCACCACAGGCGCTCTCCCGGCCCGGTAGAGCCGCAGCGCATGCAGGATGCGGTCGCTAGAGCCGATCAGGCCGCTATTTTCGTGTTGGAAGCCCGGTGCGTGCAGAGCGCCGCCCAGCACGACGATGGCCTGCGCTCGAGGGAGAGCCGCAATAGCGACGTCCGGATACCGGCTTTCGAGGGCCCCCAAAAGCGCCGCAGAGCCCGATGGAGAGCTGAAGACGGCCAACAGGAGCAGAGCCGCAACGCAGAGGCAGCGCGATACGCGGAGCTTTTTCCAGGCCAGAATCCCGGCCGTCAGTAAGAAAATACTCCAGTTCAGTGGATCGAGGAGTACCTCTGCCATGCCGCTCAAGAAGGTTTCCATTCCGCCGCCCAGGGGCGCGGCTGTCAGGAGGGAAGGGATTGATGCCGGCGAGGATTAGAGATCTCTAAACCCATCCTCGCAGACGATACACCAACAAACCTACCCATTCTCTCAAGGCCTGGTCAGACCACTCGAGGTCATAAGCATTGGGAAAGAGCCGTCCGCCGGGCGCCCCCCTCTTTTGGAAATCCGTCGGTGCGGGAATCACCTCAAAACCCACCTTTCGGAAGACAGCCGCGGCACGAGGCATGTGCAGAGCCGAAGTAACCAGCAGGATTTGGCGTATGCCCCTGGCCTTCAAAACAGGGGAGCTGAACAGGGCATTTTCCCAGGTGCTCAGGGAGCGCCCTTCTGTCAGAATTGCGGCAGGAGGCACGCCCCACTTCTGCAGCAGGCGGCCCATCAACTCCGCTTCATTCGCTTCATTAGGGAGTCCTCCACCGGTACATATTACAAGAGGCGCTCTCCCCACGCGGTAAAGCTGCAGCGCATACAGGAGCCGATCGGTCGGGTTTATGGAGTCACCCGGCGCATGATAAGCTCCGCCCAGTACGACGATGGCCTGTGCTCGGGGGAGGGACTCAATGCCGTGATCGGGATACCGGTTTTCGAGGGCCCACACCAAAGCCCGGGCAGCCGCCGAAGAGCTGAAGATCGCCGAGAAGAATAGAGCTGCGAGGCAGAGCCAGCGGGATGCCAGGGACCTCTTCCAGCCCAGAGCTGCGGTGGTCAGCAGCAAGAGATTGAAACCCGACAGATAGAAGAATATGTGTGCCAAGACGCTCAACTCAGAATGCCTGGCTATCCGCCGAGCCGGGCGCCCGCAGCCATGATCTCAGGAGGCGTATCCCAGCCGAATTCCTGGCACTTGGCGGACATGATCTTACGCACCACGTCTATGAATGGCGCCACCCCCATGGAGAAGACCAGCGATTCATGCGGGCGTGTGAAATTGATGTAGCCGTTACCGGGAAGCGGCACGCGCAGGCACCAGCAGAGATCGCCATTGGTTTCGCGCAAGCGCTTCTGAAAGACCGTGTTGGCAACCGACAGCCGCACCTCGACGAAGTCGAATATCCGGGAGGCATCGAGAATAATCTCCCAGCATCCCTCGATGGACTTGGCCGCGGAAAGCTCCTGCTCAAAGCTGCCCAGGCGCATCTGGGCATCGACGGCCTGCTGGAAAGTTCCCGATAGCAGCATACGCCGGGCGGTACGGAATTCGGTGTAATCCAGGTGCTGAATCCCCAGCCAGGCGACGGCACAGAACAGCAGGACTATGGCGCCTGCCAAGCGATTATTGGGGATCTTTTGCAGCAGCAGGGAGAGGGCGGCGCCGAGGCCGGCTGCGCCGTACAGGAGCATGGCGACGTGCCGCTGGGTGAAGCCGCGATTCAGGAGCCGGTGGTGGATGTGGTCGTGGTCCGCGCCGAAGATCGACCGGTTCCGCAGGAATTGCCGCCCAATGGAGAGGCAGGTATCCAGGATCGGAATTCCCAGCGCCATCAAGGGGGCGGTCATTCCCAGAATGGTTGCCGCCTTCTGGCTCCAGAGCACGCCGAAGCAGCCCAGCAGAAAGCCGATGATGCAACTGCCGGAATCTCCCAGAAAGATGGACGCCGGGCTGAAGTTATAGCGGAGAAACCCGAGCAGGGCTCCGATCAGGGGAGCAGTGACCGTGGCGAGGATAATGTTATGACTCGACAAGGCGGAAATCAGTATGGTCGTGGTGGCAAACAGACCGACGCCGGCGGCCAGTCCATCCATTCCATCGATGAGATTGAAGGCGTTGGTGCATCCGATCAGCCAGACGACAGTGACCAGTACGCTGGGCACGTGGGACCAGCCAAAGCTGTACCCAGCGACGCTCCAGACCTGGATGCCTGCCCAGTATGCCAATAGCGCGCCAACCGTCTGGCCAAACAGCTTCTGCCAGGGCTTCAGGTGCAGAATGTCGTCCAGTATACCGACAGCGAGGATGACGAGGCATGCCGGGAGCGCGCGCAAAACACGCGCCAAATGGGGAGAAGCGACGCTCGGAAACAATGCCAGCAGCGACCAGCTTGCCACGTATGCCAGCGCAATGGGCACACCACCCATAAGGGGTACCGGTGCGATGTGCAGTTTGCGGGTTTGGTCGGGCCGGTCCACAATTCCGAGCCGCCGGAAGAGGTCGCGGCATGCAGGGGTCAGTACGATGGAGAAGAGAAACGCACAAAGTCCAATCAAAAAGATCGGGTACAACATAAGGGCACCTCGGTTAAAACCGTACTCCAATACTTCGCGAAACGCTTACGTGTTTCTTTTCACGGCGCGGCATGCTAACAGGGCTTGCCGGGAAAACCCGCCTTTTGCAAGGTTAAAACGTCTGGCTGGCCGGCCGGGAGCCCGGCGGTGATATACCGTGCGATATCGGACGGATTCGTACAGTCGCGGCCGCTCACTCGGGGGCCGGCGCTGCCGAGCCGTTGGATAGCCTCCAGCACTTTTTCCCCCGGAGAGTCATTGGGCAAACGCTCCCCGGCCTTCAGGCGGCCGATCTCGATGGCCGTACCGCATCGGGCCGGGCCTATAAACAACACGGGGGCCGGCGTCTGTAGCACGCCATAAAGTTTACTGGGCACCACGACTCCGTCCCAACCGGGGCTCATCGTAATCAGATGGACGTCGGCCCCCCACAACAGGTCCGCCGTCCAGTCCTCGGGCAGGTAATCCGTGAGCACAACATTGTTCAAATGCCCGATGGCAGCGGCCAGCTCCGCCCGCCTGGCGCCCCGGACCACAAAGACAAACATCCAGGGCGAGTCGCCCCGTTCCGACATGAGCCTGGCAGCCGCGATCACTTCGCGGATGGAATGAGCCCTCCCCAGATTTCCCGCGTATAGCAGTACGCGCTTGCCCAATAATCCGAAGTGGCGGAGGAAGCGGTTGGCCTCCCGTTCTACCGGGGGAAACGGCCGCCGATCCCAGGGCGGCACGATTTTCGAGAAGGCCGGCGCATGGTTCCAGCCCGCGTAGCCGGACAGGCGTTCTTTTTGCGCTTCGTCGAGCGAAATCACGCCCGCCAGGAAGCGCAGCGCCAGAGTATTCAACCGGCGGAAAAAGCGGGCCCACAAACCTTCCGGCTGCAGGATGCCGGCAGCGGCCAGCGACTCCGGATACAGGTCCATCGTCCACCAATACACGGGACGTTTTTTGCGCAAAAGGTTGGCGCCGATCGCCGCGGCCACCAGGAACGGGGGATCGGTCAGAAGCACGCACCGGTCCCACTGCCGCCACCGGACCAGGACGGTGGCTTGTACCAGGAAGAGAATCCAGGCGGCGGTCCGGGCGGACTCGCGGGGGCTCCCCAGCCAGGTGAGATTCACCCCATGATGCGCGGCGGCGGTTTTCTCTTTTCCCGCGTAGGAACTGCGTGAGGCGATGACATCCACCTGGTGGCCGAGCTCCTGCAATTGCCCGGCAACGTCGCGCAGCATCCGGCCCGTGGGCACGCGATCGTCGCCGTAATGCCGGTTCACCAGCAGAATTCGCATGGGCTTTATGCTTCGGCCACAAAGGAAGCCCGGCTGTGGCTGTGCTGCAGATTTTCCGATTTAGACAAGAAGAACGGGCCGATGACGAGGACGTCCATGTTGGTGCGCAGAAAGCAATCCAGGGCCTCGCGGGGAGTGTTGACGATGGGCTCGTTTTCGTTGAACGAGGTGTTGATGAGTATGGGCACGCCGGTAAGGTCGCCGAAGCGCCGGATGAGATTCCAGTAGAGCGGATTGACATCCTTCTCCACGGTTTGCAGGCGGCCGGTGCCGTCCCGATGGGTGACCGCGGGGATGCGTTCGCGCTGTTGCGGCTTGATGCGGTAGGCCTGGACCATGAAGGGCGACGGGTAGTCGGTCTCGAAGAACTCGCCGGTGGCTTCCGCCAGCACGGAGGGGCAGAAGGGACGGAACGGCTCGCGGAATTTGATGCGCTTGTTGAGGATGTCCTTCATGTCGTGGCGGCGCGGGTCGGCCAGGATGCTGCGATTGCCCAGGGCGCGCGGTCCGAATTCCATGCGGCCCTGGAACCAGCCGACAATCTGGCCGTCGGCGATCTGGCGCGCGGTGCGATCGACCAGCTCCTCCCCGGCGAGGGGATGGTATTGGACGCCGGCATCGTCCAGCTCCTTGCGGATCTCGGACTCGGTATACTCCGGGCCGTAATACACGTGCCGCATGACAAAGCTGCGGGGCTGCTTCAGAACCTGGTGGGCGACATACAGGGCGGCGCCGATGGATGTGCCGGCGTCGTGCGAGGCAGCTTGAATGTAAACGTCCTGGAAGGGGGTCTTGTCGAAAATCATGCCATTGGCAACGCAATTCAGAGCCACGCCGCCAGCCAGGCAGAGCTTCTTCAGGCGGGTTTTGCGCTGGACGAAGTTCAGGATTTCGAAGTATTGCTCCTCGAGCACGGCCTGAACCGAAGCGGCCAGGTCGGCGTGCCGCTGCTCCAGCTCACTGCGAGGCACGCGCGGGGCGCCGAAGACCTCGGGCAATCTGGCGGAGTAGACGCGGCCAAGCGAAGGCTCGCAGTCGTTCCAGGTCATCTCGACGCCTTCGGTGTGGTGAATGAAGTAATCGAGGTTGAGCCGCACCTGGCCGCCGGTGGTGTGGACCACGTCGCGGACCTGGGATGCAAAGCGCGGTTCGCCGTAGGCGGAGAGGCCCATCATTTTGTACTCGTCGCCGTACTTGGGGAAGCCCAGGAACTGCGTGAAAGCGGTGTAGAACAGGCCGAGCGAGTGGGGGAAGCGGACCGTGCCATGGACATCGAAACGGTTATTTTTGCCGACGCCCCACATGAGGCTGCTGAAATCGCCGAAGCCGTCGATGGAGACGACGGCGGCTTCTTCGAAGGGGGAGGCGAAGAAGGCGCTGGCGAGGTGGGCGCGATGGTGCTCGACGTGGTGGATGCGTACCTGGTCGGCCCGGGTGACGCCGGACGAGCTGAGGGCGCTGGCGAGGTTGGCCACTTGGATGGTATTGCGGGCCCGGGAGGCGAGACGCGGCCAATCGCCGGGGCGCACGGCGACACGGGCGAGCTTCCGCCAGAGGTGTGCGCGGGGGTCGCGTGAAATGGCGACGTGGGCGAGCGAGGCCGGATCGATGCCGCGGATGCAGGCCTTGGCAGCCAGGGCAGGAAAGCCGGCCCAGTGCTTGATGCGGTTGAAACGCTCCTCTTCCACCGCGGCCACGAGCTGGCCATCGGAGAGGAGGGCGGCGGAAGCGTCGCCGTGGAAGGCGTTAAGACCCAGGATTTCCATAATTCATTGGCGCCAATTCAGGTTGCGCTGCACAATCTCAGAAAGGATACGGGGCAGGTCGTACTCCAACTTCCAGTCCGGGTAATGCGACTGGAGTTTGGACAGATCGGAAATATAGCAGATGTGGTCGCCTTTGCGGTTCTGGTCCGTATACTCGTAGGCGAGCCGGTATCCCATCGCCGCCAGCGCATCTACCGTCTCCAGGATGGAGAGGCTGTTGCCCCGCCCACCTCCCAGGTTGTACACCTCGCCGCAGCGGGGTTTTCGGTAGAAGTGCAGGAAGAGATTGGCCACATCATGCGAGTGGATCTGGTCCCTCACCTGCTTGCCTTTGTAGCCGTAGACCTTGTAGCTCTTGCCCACGACCGCACAGTGGACGATATAGGCGAGGTAGCCATGCAGCTCGACAGCCGCGTGCTGCGGTCCGGTAAGACATCCGCCGCGGAAGATGCCGACCGGCATCTGGAAGTAACGGCCGAACTCCTGGCACATCAGGTCGGCTGCGGCCTTGGAGGCGCCGAATACGGAATGCAGGCAACTGTCGATCGACATGGATTCGTCGATGGCGTCGATCTCCGCGTAGTCGTAGCGCTTCTCGCGCTCGATTAGCGGCAAGCAGTTGGGACGGTCGCCATAGACCTTGTTGGTGCTGGTGAAGCAGAAGGGCGATTCGGCGCAGTAGTCGCGGGCGGCGACCAGCAGGTTCATGGTTCCGCCGGCGTTGACATCGAAATCGTCATAGGGAATCGCCGCGGCCTTGTCATGGGAAGGCTGGGCGGCGGTATGGATGATGAAATCCGGGCGCTCGTTCTTCAAGAGGCCGCGGACGCCTGCGCGGTCGCGGATGTCGAGGCCGACGTGGCGATAACCGGGGAAGGACTCGCGGAGAGCGCGGACATTGGCTTCCGTGCTGGCCGCCGGTCCAAAGAAAACCTGGCGCATGTCGTTATCCACGCCGACCACCGCCCAGCCCTGGCCCGCGAGCAAGCGGACGCATTCCGACCCAATCAGGCCGCCGGATCCTGTGATGAGCGCCTTCATGACTGTTTCATATCCCAGAGATCGGGGCGGTGCGCCTGCCTGCATGAAGCCTGCATGTACTTAAACCGTCTTTCCTTTGAATGGCAGCTTGGGAGGCTGCGCAGAACTCGCGGGGCTCTTTGAGGGGGCAAGGGCACACTCGCGCAACAACCGCTCCGACAAATGCTCAGCCACCAGTTGGCCAATCAAAGCCTGGCCTTCGCGGGTAGGGTGAGCGTCTTGCCGGTAATGCAACCATTTCCCGCTGGAGCGGGCCGCGCCGATGAACGGCTCGGTCAGGTCAAGGCAATCGATGCCATAGCGCCGGCAAATCCGGTCCAGGCGCTTATCGGCCGCAAATCGATCGTACCTGGCATCGGAAGCGAAGGTGCGGTTCCAGACGGCATCATAAACCTGAGGCAGGTACGGAATAATCACCAGCGTAAAGCCGACGTCCTGCCGGCCGAGAACATCTTGAAACTGTTCGAGCAGCTTCTCCACGACCAGCCAGGAGTGCCGGTCCACCGGGTCCAGGTTCCTGGCCAGGGTGGAATCGGCATTGGGCCATGGATTCACGCCGAACTTTCGCATGAGCCGAACACCGTATTGACCAATGGCGCCGCGGTAGATGGCGTGATAGAGGGCGGAATGGCCTTCGAAGTAAGGCTTGATGGACCGAATGAAACTGGTGTGCCCCCGCGGCGCGGATGGATCTGCGGTTCCGCCCTTCGAAGGGATTGGGGGGGCTGGTTTGAGAACGAGAACGCCATTCTCCACGTCGTAGTACGGCCGCATCAAATCAGACCCGTAGACAAAGCCGTTTTGGCCAGGGGGCCGAATATCGTAGAAATCGGTGGCCAGCGAAAGGCCCAGGACGACATGCCTGGGCTTGAACTTGCCAATGTACTCTTCCATCTTGGAGTATTCCTGGCCGACGCTATAACCCGCGACCCCGGTGTTGACAACCTGAAACGGTTGCTGAAAGCCGGATTTCAATCGGGATTCCAGCAGGTTGGGCCATGCCTCGCCACTCGACACACCTACCGCCGAAGTGTGGGAATCACCCAACGCCATTACCGTACAGGCGCGGGGGTCCGGGTTGAACTCCGGGGATGGATTGCCGTCGGAATTGTACGACATCCAGGTATCGAATTCAGCGGTCACAGTGTGGCATTGCCCGTTGGGTGCGTTGGCAAACCCCGTAACCGGGTCGGTGACCCAAAAGCAGCCGGGTGTCCGGGCAAAG
>Ga0116216_10002737_pt1 | contig 11662 bp, 12 predicted proteins | sample Sb_taG_11_FD_89696 | JGI IMG/M metagenome (GOLD analysis project Ga0116216, IMG submission 89696) | Peat soil microbial communities from Weissenstadt, Germany - Sb_50d_3_AS metaG | ecosystem: Environmental > Terrestrial > Soil > Wetlands > Peat | place: Germany: Weissenstadt | collected 2010-09-21
CAGGCGCTGGCCACCCACCGACCCGGCGAAGGCGGCGTCGCCGAAGCTGAAGATGCCGCCGTCGGAGGCCACCTCCCAGTAGCCCTTGCCGTCGGGCGTGGCCGCCAGGCCCACCACCGGCGCATCGAGGGGCTGGCCCCCACGGGAGCCGTAGAAGCCGGCGTCGCCGTAGTCGAAGATGCCGCCGTCGGAGGCCACCTCCCAGTAGCCCTTGCCGTCGGGCGTGGCCGCCAGGCCCACCACCGGGCGAACCAGGGTCCCGGCTGCAGCCACCGCCCCCGGGATGCTCGCACCCACGCCGCCGATGACCGCGGCGGTGACGAAGGCACGGGCACATTGCAGCACCGGCCAAGTGTGGCAGACCGAGCATGTGTGACGGACCTGCGCCACCGGATCCGGAGGGTTTCGATTGTCCCGACCGAAGCGGGACCACCGCACCATGCCTCGAATGGGCTGACTCGTTCACGTTCTCTTAATTCAGAACTGGAGCTTTTCACACTCTGTTGCCTTCCGCTTCGCGAGAATCGACGAGCAGTGGAGGTGCAAGATGTGGGACCGGTTGCTATTCGCAGTTGATCAGTTCGAATCTGGCCAGACAGCACTGGGATTCGTCGCAGGCGTGACCTCGGCGAACGACACCAGCGTGAGAGTGCTCCACATCCGCGAGCTGTCGAGGGCGATTCCGCTCGAGACCCCGGCCGACGCGGATGAATTGGTGCGCGAAGTGGTGCGCTCTCTGCAATCGCTTGGAGTTGCTGCGGAAGGGCGATCCTGTTCAGTTCTCCAAGATCACGTCGCGCGACAGATCGTGTTGGAGGCGTCGCTCTGGGAGTGCCAGGCGATTGTGCTTGGATCCCGGCGCTTGCATGGCATTTCGCGGCTTTCCGGTAGAGGCGTCAGGGAGCGAGTCCTCAGACTGTCCTCGCTGCCGGTGCTGGTCGCGCCGTCTGCCCTCAGCAACGAGATCTTCTGGCCTCCCAGGTTCAGGCCTATCAAAGGTCCCGAAGCCGCCCGTCGCTAGTCGGGTGTGGCCAGGGGCACCGGTCCCACATTGCCACGGAGGCGATGAACACAACAACGATTGGATCCAACTTGCCACTACTCCTGGTGTACGGCGTATCGCTCATTGTCGTCATGTGGTGTGTTGTCGACGCGATGAGAAGACCCCCTCAAGAATTGCCACCGGGGAAGAAGGCGGCGTGGGTGATCGCAACGCTGGTCGGCTGGCTGCTCTTTGGGATTATGGGAGCCGCTATTGCCGTGTTCTATCTCCTCGGCCCCCGCAAGAAGATGAATGCCGATCGGTGGTAGGTGAGGGCAAGACGTCGATCATGAACGTATTCGCACGTCGTCAGACGACGTCGGTATGCGCATCGCGTTTCGAGAGTGTTGGCAGCGGCCAAGTCGTTCGTCCTCGCAGGGGGCGATGACCCGACTCCGGCAGAAGACGACCCAGCGTCAAGCGAAGTATTTCAGTTGCACACGGTGGGGCTAGCTGGAATCGAAACAGCGACCTCAGCAGTATCAGGGAGCTCCCCCGGCGTCGGAGAGGAGCAGCTATGCCCCCGTGCCGCTTGTCGCCGGCAAGTCCAGATAGCCTGCCCGGGGTGACCGGGAGCGCGCCATGACGGTGTTCGATCCGAGAAGCGCGATCGGGGCGATGAACGGGCACAAGGGTGCGATCGGGCCGCCGGGGGCGGACCGGGTGGTGGCGGTCGATGCGGGCTTCCCGTCTGGCCGCCTGGTCGAGCTGCCCGGACGTGGTGCCACGTACGTCCGCGACATCCCCGGACCGCCCGGGTCACCGGCGGTCGTCCTCCTGCACGGCCTGATGGCCACCGCCGACCTGAACTGGATCAGTGCCTACGCCGAGCTCGCTCGGCACTTTCGGGTCGTCGCACTCGACCATCGAGGCCACGGTCGGGGCATCCGAACCCGGCGCTTCCATCTAGAGGATTGCGCCGACGACGTCGCCGCGCTCGCCGATGTACTCGAGGTGCAGAAGTTCGTGCCGGTCGGTTACTCGATGGGCGGCCCAATCGCCCAGCTGGTATGGCACCGACACCGGCACCGGGTCGCTGGCCTGGTTCTCTGCGCGACCAGCAGCAGCTTCCGCCCTCCCCGCGCCGTGGTCGCGTTCGAGGCCATGACCGTGGCGAATTTCTTTGTGCGGATTACTCCTCCGGCCCTGCGATGGCACATCGCCGAGCGAATGATCGCCCGGCGGGCCAGAAGTTCCGAGTCGATGCAGTGGGCATGGAGCGAGTTCCGACGCAGCGACCTGGTCACGATCATTGAGGCCGCTCAGGCTCTGGTGCGCTACTCGGCCGACGACTGGATCGGTGACATCGACGTTCCCACGGCTGTCGTCGTGACCACCGAGGATCGGCTGGTGCCCCCGTCATGGCAGCAGAAGCTCGCCGGGGCCGTGCCAGACGCTCGAGTGTTCGAGCTCGACGCCGATCATCCCGTCGCTGTGCGCGAGCCCGAACGCTTCGTCCCCATGCTCGTCGAGGCCTGCATGGACGTCTGTCGTCGCACATGACCAGGTCGGAAGCGAGGGACGCCCGCACGTGCGACATCGCTCGCCGGGGATGAGGTCGAAGATCCCGGAACCCCTTTGGCGCGTCGGTCCGGACTAGCGGTCGAAGGGGTCGTAGACCTCAGACGGCTTCCCGAGACCGGCCGCGTCCATCAGTTCAGCCAGCGCGTCCGGAATCGCGTCTGAGACATCCCATGGGTCGCTCAGGAGATCGGCATCCGCGGTCACTCCGAAGTCGATGCGATCCGTGTAGCTCAGGACAGTGATGTTCAGTCCTTGGTTGGCGACGAGAACACTCGCCGCGTAGAGGCCGCTCACCTTGCAGCCACATATGTAGAGCGGCTCGTGAGGCCCAGGCACGTTCGACACCAGGACGTTCTGGACCACCGGAGCGTGACGTCCGATGTCCGCGGCCCAGGCCGCATGTGTAGCCAGACTGAGCAAGAATGGTGGCGCCACCTCACCGACAGATTGGATGGCCCGTGCGCGCACGGCCTGCGTCAACTCCTTCGCCGAGCGCGTGCTGCAATGGATTGACCAGAGGCGCTCGATAGGATCTTCGATGTCGGTAGCCAGGGAGACGGACATGATGGCCATCTTGTTTCCCTCTTTGGTGTCTCCCTCGATGCGGGTCGATACCGGGATGCCGGCCACGAGCGGCCCCTTTGGCTTATCCCCATGGCGAAGCATGTGCGAGCGCAACGCGCCTGCCACCACGGCGAGAACGGCATCGTTGATGGTCACCCCGAGGTGATCCTTCAGGGCGCGGATGTCCTCGAGCGCGACAGAAACGAACGAGCAGGTCCGATGGGCTCCGATGGGTCCGTTGAAGCACGGCCCTGAAACGCCCATCGGCATCGGATTGACCTTGCGACGACTCAGGATCGTGGTGCCGCGGATGGCGCTGCGTAGGAGGTACTCAGCGATCTTGACAGGGGTTTCGATGGTTGGGATGAGGGCCCGGGCCAAGAGCTCCCACTCCGAGGGGTCAGAGGGCGCTGCCCTGAGGTCCCCCCGAGGTAGGCGAGGCGGGGGCTCGGGCTCGAGGTCCAGGAGCAGTTCCGCCAGCCCGGCGCCGGAGACCCCGTCCATCAGGCAGTGGTGGAACTTGGTGACGACGGCTACCTGGCCGCCGACGACGCCATCGACGTACCACATCTCCCAGAGTGGATGGCGCCGGTCCAACTGATAGCCCATCAGCGTCCCGAGCAGCTCGCCGATCTCACGACGGCCGCCCGGGGGCGGCACCGCGATCCGGCGAACATGCCGCCTGATGTCGAAGTCCTCGTCCTCGACCCACACCGGGCGGTCCAGGTGCAGCGGCACCTCCTTGAGCTTCCAGCGGAACTTGGGAACCAGGGGCAAACGTTCGTTCGTGCTCTCCCGGACGGCTTCGAAGGAGAACCGGTCGGTTCCAGACGGGTCGACTACGGCCAGCCCGCCCACGTGCTGGTGCCACGACGGAGTCTCCGCCGAGAGGAACAGCGCATCGGTTCCGGAGAGCCGCACCATCCCCGTGCCGAACGGTCCCTTCATCTGCTGCCCAGCTTCGTCACGCTCGGCTCCTCAGGTGCCTGTAGAGCGCAAGTATCCACCTCTTCGCGTCCCGTGTCATGCGACCAGACCGCGGACGCCTGGCGCCGGTGGGTCCTGGAGGAAGCACACGGTCATTCCGGGGTGAGCCGACATCAGAGGGAAGCCGGGCCTCGGTTCGCCTGGATGCGCCGGCAGCCTGTGCTCCATACTCTCCACGGTGTCCGGACGGCCTCGCGGATTGGCGGTGTTGCGGCGTCTCGGGACGTTGGGATCTGATCTCGTGGCAGCGATGAGTCGTACCGTCGTTTTTGCCAGGCAACTCGCCGCAGACCCACAACCCACGGCCCCGCTCCGTCGGGCCTCGCTCCTGGCTTCCGCCGCCGGCGACGAGCTGCTCCTCGCTTGCTTTCAGCAGCTGCACACCGTGGTCGACGACGATGACTTCGCGTCGACATTGGACGAGTCGCGGGAACTGGTCGACTTCCTCGAAGAACGGGGGGTCCTCGCCGATCCTGGTTCGTGGCATCTCCCCAGTGCACCCGCCGTCCTGACCGAATCCCCGCGCCGGGTCGGGCACCTCTCGTTCATCCATTCCACCTATGCCAGTCCGTACGACCCCGAGGCCTCGGTGCCCGGTGCGCGTCGGTATGCCGAGTTCACGCGCAACGAAACTGTGCACGCATGGCTCCTATGCCAGGAACGCCCCGCGCCCTGGGTGGTATGCGTCCACGGCGCTGGCATGGGTGACCCGTTCGCAGACATGGTGGTCTTTCGTGCGGCCTCCCTCCATGCCGGCGGGTTCAACGTCGCTATTCCCGTGCTGCCCCACCACGGTCCGCGGGGTGCAGGTCGGTTCAGCATGGCCTTCCCCAATGAGGATCCCGCCATGAACCTGCATGGTGCGGCCCAGGCCATAGCGGACGTGCGCGCTCTACTGGCGTACATCGACGCACGCGGCGAACGTGCGGTCCTATTTGGCCTCTCGCTCGGTGGTTATGTGGCCGCGGCAGTGGCGGCACTCGAACCGACACTCGCCGGCATCGTCGTCGGCGTGCCGGTCGTTGATATGGCGGACCTGATGCGAACCCACACCCCGATGCGCTTCGCCCATCATCCGCGGTACGAGGATTTCTTCGGGCTCGCCGATCGGCTGGATCCGGTCACTTCACCGCTCGGGCTGTCCTCGCCGGTCGTGCCCGTTCGACGGATCTGGGCTGGGCGGGCCGATCGTCTCGTCCGTCCGGGCCATGTCGAGCGCCTCACCCAACACTGGGGTATACCGACGGTGTCGTGGTACCAGGGCGGGCATCTGGGGTTCTTCGGCTCGCCGACGGCCCGTCGATGCGTGTCCGACACCTTGATCGATTCCGGTGTGGCGAGCCGACAGAAGGGCCGTCTCGTCGCGATCTGAGAGGGCGCACCGGAGATCCTCTGCCGTTGATACTCGGATTCGAACAAGGCGGCGCGAGATCTGACACGCCATCCTCGCTGAGGCCGAGGACGGAGGCGTGCGGCCGTCACGAAGGGCTATCGGTACGACATGGTCTCGTCCCAGAGCCTCGACAGGACGGTGAGGACCTCGTCGGCGGCTGCAAAGCCACCGAGGTGGCTCTCTCCGTATCGCACCAGCAATTCCACGTCGGGGAGCAGTGCCGCGGCGCGCTGGGCCTGTTCGAGCGGCACGAAGGGATCGGCGTCACCATGCCACCAGCGGACCGGGACCGTCACGTCCGAGAGGGAGAACCCCCACGGCTTTCCCAACAACACCACGTCGTTAACGATGGCCTGGAACTGTCGTCTGGCCCCACTGACCAGGTCGTTGACGAACATGGCCTGGATTTCCCGATCTGAGAGCACGAGGCGATCTCCCGGGGGCATGATTCGTGCGCACCCCAGGACCAACGGGTATGCGAAGGGCCGGACGGCGTGCACGAGTCCCCACAGTCCGATGCCGAGAGGGCGGCGCATCAGGTTGACGACGTCGTGAAAGCGCAACGCGAGGGTGACGATACCCTCGGCCGTGATCTCGTCATCTGTGACGGGAAGTACGGAACCCAGGAGACCGACGCCGACGACACGGCTTGGAAGCTGGTGCGCGCATGCCAGCGCGTAGGGTCCCCCACCTGAGAGTCCCACCACCATGAAATGCTCGTGACCCAGTTGATCAGCGGCGATGGCGACGTCCGCTGCCCAGTCGCTCACGTGTTCGTAGAGGTGTTCGGTGGAGTCCCCGACCCCGGGTCGCTCCAGGGAGACGATGCGCAAGCCGAGATCGCAGGCGACGTCGCGCCCGATCGGCGAGATCTGCCGGCGCGCTCCCGGGGTCCCGTGGAACCACAACACCAGTGGTCCCCCGACCTTCCCGTACTCAGCGTACCCGAGGTGCCGCCCGTCGATCAGCGTGATCGTGCCCTCTGCTCGCGGTGGTGGGTAAGGATCGATTCCGAACATTCGCCTCAGGAGTCGCGTCGAGAGCTGTGACTCGCGCAGTCGGTGTCAGTTGCGGCCGAGGAAGAGAGCACGCGCGGGTGCGAGTCCAATCACACCGCTCTTGTCACGGCCACGATCATGAATGAGCATAGGCCCCCAGGAGCACGATTTTACTGAGGTGCCCGCGGTGGGCTCAGGGGCACCTCCGACCGTGACGATCGAAGTCGCCCGGTCGCTCGGTCCATTGGGGCTCTGGTGGTGGGGCTAGCTGGAATCGAACCAGCGACCTCAGCATTATCAGTGCTGCGCTCTAACCGACTGAGCTATAGCCCCCGATGACCGACGGCTCCTCGGAGGAAGATAAAAGCTACACCACCGTCCCCCGCGTTCCGCCAGCGCGGACGCCCTGGTCACCCGTTCGCGAGCGTCGTCGAAACCAGGCCCGCCAGCGCCAACGCTCCGGGGCCGTCGATGGCGAGGTGGACGCCGTCCCCGCCGAACCACTGCGGGTTCTTGGCCGCCAACGTGGCCCAGTCGGCGACCACCACGTGGGGGTACCTGGCGGCACCGCTGGCGAGGACCGCGTTGTTGGGGTCCTGCCACGGGCGGTCGACATGGACGTTCACGAACACCACCCGTGACGCGCCGCCGAGGATCCCCATCATGTGGTCGAAATCGGCGTCCGTGATCGGTCCGTTGGTGCCGAGACCGACGATGACCAGCCCGCCGAGCTGCCCCTGCGCCTTCATCGTCTGCAGAATCGCCTCGCCGTCAGCCCACTGGCGGCTCACGGCCGCGTCCACCTCAATGCCCGGGATCGACGCCTTGAGCGGGTCCTGGTAGTCGAGCATGACCGAGTCACCGACCGCCGTCACCTGTCCGGGAATGAACCCAGGCCCCGCCGGTCCCGGCACGTCGGTCGTCGTGGAGGTGGTCGTCGGCGCGGCGGCCACGGGCACTGTCGTGGTGGTGGTCGTGGGACGCGTCGGGTCGCCGATCCGGTGCGGCGATGTGGTGGAAGCCGGACGGTCCAGCGCCACGAACGCCAGTGCACCGCCGAGGACCACGACGGCGGCCGTGCCGGCGACGATCATCATCCGGCGAGACGGGCGCCTCCGACGGGCTGTGGCGTGACGAGCCATGAGGACCAGTTTCGTTGCTCGGCCGGGGGAAAGGTCATCGCACCCCTGTGCGACCGGGCAGGACGGCGTCCTCCGGCCACAGTTTCACGGCGATCGACTGGCTCGCCGTCGCGAGGAGATCCCCTGCTTCGGACCACAAGAACGCGATCCCCTGGGCGTACCCGCCGACGAGCGCGTGGATGCGGATGTCGCACAGCACCCACTCGGTCGGCTTCACCTGGACCATCCGCAGGGTGTTGTCGAGGCTGCGCCCCATGGCCCGGCGCCCGAGGGGCTGCGACACCGCCCCCGAGACGTAGTCGCCGACGATGGCCAGGGTGGCGGCGGAGGGGGTCAGATGACCCGGCACCCGGGCCCAGAGCGCGGAGTCGGGGCTGCCGGGTGTGCCGTCCATCTCCTCGAAGGATCGTCCTCTCGCCGACCGCACCTCGATGCTGTCCATGATGGTGTTGCGAAACATCTCCGGCAGGAACCGGGACGGGCACTCGTCAGGCGCCGGCACATCGGGAGGTTCGGCCCACACACCGCCGACTTCGAGCTCGTCCTGCCCCAGCGCCGCGTTGACGGTGAGGATCTCGCGACCCTCGACCCGGCCCACGGCGCGACCCTGTGTCACGTGCCCGCCCACTGCGGCCAGCGTGACCTCCCATTGCAGGTCCGCGCCGGCGAGTGCGTAGGACAGGTACTGGCCGGTCGCCCACACCGTGGGTCGACCCGAGGCCGCTTCGAGCGCGACCAGCGCGGCCCCGAGCCCGCATCCCCCGAACAGGAAGTTCCCGGGCGTCGTCAGTTGCGGCACCACCGGCATGCGCCAGTGCAGGTCGTCGCCGTCGGGCTCCATGCCGAGGAAGGTCCGTGCATCCACGGGGCCGTACCCTACCGGGACGCGTGAACCCCGGGAAAAGCGGACGGCTCCCCGTTGCCTACAATTGTCCTTCCCTCGGGGGTGTAGCTCAGCTGGAAGAGCGGCGGCTTTGCAAGCCGTAGGTCGAGGGTTCGAGTCCCTTCACCTCCACTGGTGACAACGAAGACGGACCAAGGGCGGACGCGGCACGTCCTCCTCGTCTGCGGCAGCCTGCGCGCCCGGTCGACGAATGCAGCAGTGCTCCGTACCGTTCAGGCCGATGCGCCGGCGCACATCGTGTGCTCGTACTACGAGGGGATGGGCGACCTTCCACCCTTCAATCCGGACCTCGAGGACCAGCTTCCCGGATCCGTCGCGACGTTCCGGTCCGAGATCCACTCGTCCGACGCGATCCTCTTTTCGACGCCCGAGTACGCAGGGGCGTTGCCAGGATCGCTGAAGAACCTTCTGGACTGGACCATCGGAGACGCCGATCCCGGATCCATCTACGAGAAGCCGGTCGGGTGGGTCAACGTGTCGGCGCGGGGGGCGCGGGGGGCGCGGGGAGCGCTCGGCGAGCTGCGGACGGTGCTGCAGTATGCGCACGCCCGGATCATCGAAGGCGCCGTGGCCGACGTCCCGGTCACCCTTGACATGGTCGGGTCGGACGGGGTGCTCCGGGACCGCGCCACGCAGGACCGCCTCGCGGTCGTCCTGCGCAACGTCGTGGGGGAATCGATGAGCGGGCGATGACCGCCGGGCCTCAGGACGCCATGGCCTTCTGCGGTTGCCTGCTCACGCCGCGGAGAAACTGGCCTCACCATGACCACCCGGGGCAAGCGGGCGTGATCGGGAGGGCGCCCGCCCCGGCCTGAGCGCGAGTCGAACCGCTGCACCCCCAATGGCGGGTGCACCCCTAGCATCCGCGCGTGGTCGCACTGCTGCTGGTCGCGCTCTCGGTGGGCCTGGACAACTTCGGCGCCGCCGCCGCGCTCGGCGTGGCAGGGGCAGGGGACCATCTGCGCCTCCGGGTGGCGACGATCTTCGGTGTGTTCGAGGCCGCCATGCCCGTGCTCGGGATCCTCCTCGGTGACTCGGTGACTCGGTGGCCGGCAGCCTGGGCCGTCATGCGAATCTGGTCGCCGGCCTGGTGCTGTGCTTCGCCGGGGTCTATGCCCTCGTGCAGGACCGCGCCGAGAGTGCCGCGGCGGACGGCACGACGGGACCGTCCGGTCCGAGCCTGCGCCGTCTGATCGTTCTCGCCGTCGCGCTCAGCATCGACAACCTGGCCATCGGGTTCGCCCTCGGCGCCGCCCACGTCAACGTCTTCCTGGCCGCCGCCGTGATCGGCGTCGTCAGCGTCGGGCTGACGTTGGCCGGCCTCGAGCTCGGCCAGCGGCTCGGCCCGCGTCTGGGTGCCTGGGGTGAGCGTGCCGGGGGCATCCTCCTCATCGTCGTCGGAGTCACCGTGGCGGCCGGCGTGCTCTGACGGGGACGACACGTGACGCCAGCGCGACGTGTCGCGCGATGCTCACCGGGCCCGCGGATGTTTCATCTTCAGTTCACCCCGTCGTGGTGGTCGGCCACAAGCCGCCCGTTAAAGCCCTTCAAACTGACGAAGGTTCCTAGGATCTACAACTCGCGCGGCGGAGGCCGGCGCGGGCCTACGGGCGCTCCCGCAGCGTCGCCACGCCGTCGCCGGACAGCTGGTCGAGCGCCGCCTTGCGACCGGTCATCGCCATCACGATGGCCAGGATGGGCCCCGTCACCTCGGGACCGGTCCCGTGGGACCAGTCGGTGTCGGATGCCCGCAGCGTCAGGCCGCCGATCCGCCGCTTGGCGCCGATGATCAGGTTCGATCCCTTGTAGAAGTCAGCCACCTCGACCACCGCGTCGGTCGGGTAGTCGTGCCGCAGGCCCAGTGCCCGGCGGATGTCCTCCGAGTGGATGATCGTCTCACCGAGGACCGTGTCCCTGGGTCCCGGCGGGCGCTTCTGCGAGGTGATCACGCCCTCGAAGTGCGACAGCGTCTCCGCCCCGGAGGCGCCCCTCTCGGTGGCGATGTCCTTCGCCTGCATCCGGCCGAAGCTGAAGCGGGAGCCGATCAGCTTGGGGAAGAAGGAGGCGGGCGTGACCTTCGCCGTCGCGGTCATGTGCGCCAGGACGTCTCGGACCGTCCAGTCGTTGCACAGCGAGGGCGTCGACCACTGCTGCTCGCTGAGCGGCGCCAGATCGGCCGCCAGCGCGGATCGTTCGTCGCGCACCACCGGCCAGATGTCGATGCCGGGCATGGACCACCTCCCTCTGTCGGACGGGCGCAACGGTACCCATCATGCGGGGATACCCGCCGGACCGACTCCGGGCGCACCTCCGGGTCGGGCCCGGGCCGGGCACCCGGGAGGATTAACGTCCCGCGCCATGCCGGGCGTCTCCCCAGCCACCGTCTTGCGCCTCTACGACGAGGGCGTCGAAGCGTTCGCCGACGCGGCCGGCGCGCTGGGGCCCGAGGACTGGGGCCGCCCCGCCTGCGGCGCGTGGGCGGCGAGCGATCTCGCCCGCCACGTCCTCGCCGTGGCGCGGTGGTACGAGGACTGGCTGGAGCGGGCGGAGCGCGGCGATGCGGCACCCCCCTTCGGCGTCTCCGAGTTGGCCGCCCGGAACGCCGCCGCGCTCGGGGAGCTGTCCGGGCTCGACGGATGCGAGGCGGTCGGCCGGTTCGTGACGGTCGCCCGCCGCTACCGCGCCCGGCTGCCGGAGCGGTGGGACCTGCCCTACGGGTACCCCCGGGGCACGGTCACGGCCGGGCTCCACGCGGGCACGGCAGCCTGCGAGTGGCACCTGCACGCCTGGGACCTGGCGCACGCCTCGGGGCGGGGCCATCGGCCCTCCGACCCGGCCGCGCTCTACGCCGCCGCCGGGTCGTGCCTGGCCGCCGCCGCGGGCGGGGTGAAGGGGAGGGTGGCGGCGGCGCTGATCCCGCTCGGGGCCCGTCTCCGCCCGTGGGAGGCGCTGCTCAGGCGCTCCGGGCGCGCGCCGGGCCCGGACGACTGACGGTCAGCGCCAGCCCACCCGGCGCAGCACGTGGGAGCGGCAACGGCCGCTGCGCGAGCTCTCGAACGCGCAGAACGGCTCGCTCACGCAGCCGCAGCCGATCGCCTGGCCGTGGCA
>Ga0116216_10002743_pt1 | contig 11647 bp, 8 predicted proteins | sample Sb_taG_11_FD_89696 | JGI IMG/M metagenome (GOLD analysis project Ga0116216, IMG submission 89696) | Peat soil microbial communities from Weissenstadt, Germany - Sb_50d_3_AS metaG | ecosystem: Environmental > Terrestrial > Soil > Wetlands > Peat | place: Germany: Weissenstadt | collected 2010-09-21
ACCGCGGTGTCCGTCGCGGGCGTCTCGGCGGCGACGCCCCGGTAGACCTGAGAGCGCGTGTCCGCGTACACGTCGAACTTCGACCCCCCCGCGTGGGCGGTGAGCGCGTAGGTGCGACTCGCCACCGCCTGGGCCTCGAGTGCCGCCAGCGGCCAGCTGGCCGGGACCTCGGCGGAGACCACGCCGCGCACATAGGTTTCCAGCGCGACCGTTTGGACCTTGCTGCCGATCAGCACGCGCACGTTCGTCCCCGCTGGCGCCTGTCCGATCGCCGTGCCCGTGTAGTAGTGAGCGAGGATCGCCTGATAGGAGGAGCCATGTTGGGCGTAGCCGAGCGCGCCGTCCTGGCTCATGCCGACGCCGTGCCCGTCCCCAGCGCCAGCAATCACGAGCGTTGAGGCACGTGCGCCGGCGCAGAGCAGCAACGAGAGCAGCGCGACGAACGTACACGCGATGATCCACAAGCGCGTCCACGGGCGCGGCGGAAGGCTATGAAGGCGGTGATAGGTTGATCTACTCATGGTGAGCGTCCGTGCTCGATCGGGCTCAGACGGGCGGGCGATGGCGCCGCCGCCGTCCAAACCTCGTGTCATCTCATGCCCCAGATCGGAGCTCTGCCGCTCGGCCCTGAGCTTCGCCCGGCGAGGACGGCCAATCGTTTGGTCGCGCCTCTCCAAGGGCAACGTGAGGGAGATGAGCTCAGCGCTGCGTGGAACAGGTGGGCACGACGATGTCTAGAGGAGACGACGAGCGGGCCGTGCTGGAGCGGGTTCCCACGCGGCTGTACATCGGCGGGCAGTGGCGTGAGGCATCCGGCGGCGGCACGCTGACCGTCGAGGACCCTGCCACCGGAGAACCGCTGATCGAGGTCGCCGACGCCCAGGTGGACGATGCCCTGGCGGCGCTGGGAGCGGCCGCTGAGACGCAGGCCGAGTGGGCCGCGACGGCGCCGCGCAAGCGCGGGGAGATCCTGCGCCGGGCATACGAGGCGATCGTCGCGCAGGCTGAGGAGCTGGCGCTGCTGATGACGCTCGAGATGGGCAAGGCGGTCGCGGAGTCGCGCGCGGAGATCGCCTATGCGGCCGAGTTCTTCCGCTGGTTCTCAGAGGAGGCCGTGCGCATCTACGGGCGCTACATGGTCAACACGACCGGACAGGGCCGGATCCTCACGATGCGTCAGCCGGTTGGGCCATGTGTGTTCGTCACCCCTTGGAACTTCCCCACGGCGATGGGGACCAGAAAGCTCGCCCCGGCGATCGCCGCCGGCTGCACGATCGTCGTCAAGCCCGCCCAGCAGACGCCGCTGTCGATGCTCGCCCTGGCGAAGATCCTCGCGGAGGCGGGCCTGCCGGGAGGCGTGCTGAACGTGATCACCGCCAAGCGCTCCGGCGCCGTGATCGAGCCGTTGTTGCACGACCCGCGCACGCGCAAGCTCTCCTTCACCGGTTCGACCGAGGTCGGGCGCAAGCTGATCGAACAGTCCGCCGATCAAATCCTGCGCGTCTCGATGGAGCTGGGCGGCAACGCGCCCTTCCTCGTGTTCGACGACGCCGACCTCGACGCGGCGATCGAAGGCGCGATGCTCGCCAAGATGCGCAACGTCGGGGAGGCCTGCACGGCGGCCAACCGCTTCCATGTACACGAGTCCGTCGCCGAAGAGTTCGCCAGCCGGCTGGCCGAGCGGATGGGTGCCCTGAAGGTCGGCCGCGGCACCGACCCGGATGTCGACGTCGGCCCGCTGATCGACGAAGCTCAACGCACGAAGGTCACAGAGCTGGTCGGCGACGCGGTTGACCGCGGCGCGCGCGTGCTCCTCGGCGGGGGCCGCCCCGAAGGCCGCGGTTACTTCTTCGAGCCGACCGTCCTCGCCGACGTACCCGAGGACGCGCGCCTGCTCAGCGAGGAGATCTTTGGGCCGGTCGCCCCGGTCGCCACGTTCTCCACCGAGGCCCAGGCATTGGAGGCGGCCAACCGGACGGAGTACGGTCTCGTCGCCTACGTCTACACCCGCGACCTATCCCGGGCGTTCCGCGTCTGCGAGGGAATCGAAACCGGGATGGTCGGCCTCAACCAGGGAGTCGTCTCTAATCCCGCGGCGCCTTTCGGTGGCGTCAAGCAGTCGGGCTTCGGGCGCGAGGGCGGCTTCGAGGGCATCGCCGAGTACCTCGAGACGAAGTACGTCGCGCTCGGCCTATAGGGGTTCAGCCGCTCTGGAGGGGCTCTCGCCGTGCACGCAGACCGTTGCCGGCCAGCAGCGTCGCCGCGCCCACGGCAGTAATCGCGATGAGGATGCCGACGCCGTTCGCCAGCACCTGCCCGTAGCCCTTGCTGGTGACGTAGAAGAACGGGTATGGGTCCCAGCCGACGATCGCTCCGCGGATCAGCGTGTAGCCGAAATACACCAACGGAAAGATCAGCCATCTCCATGCCCTGGCTCGCGTTATCGGCGTGCGCGGAGGATCGATCAGCCAGTCGATCACGATCACGATCGGCATGATGTAGTGGACCACCGCGTTCGCCCACGGCACAGACTCATTCGAGCCCGACAACAGCAGCACGAACACCACTCCGGTGATCGTCATGTAGATCACTGCGGCGCCCCTCATGAGGTCATACACGCTGCGCTGCGAATGTAGTTCTCCCAAACCCGTGATCGACGGACCGGACGAGCGCGGACGGTGGCAGGGCGGTCAAACATGGCTTCTGCGCATCGATCACGGTGCGGGAACAACTAGGGGCCGCTCGCCAGGTTGCGTCCCGGCCTATGGCCGCGAGTAGACCCCGTACGTCGTGGCCGCTTCGCCCATCAGGAGCTTGCCCTGGCCGTACTCCTCCTCGGCGAGAGCGGGCTGGAAGCCGGCGGTCAGGGGAATCTTCTTGGAGAGGGCATACAGCGTGAACTGGATCGTCGAGGTCTTGCTGGCCGGTGGACAGATCCCGCCGTAGCCGCTCTTGCCCTGGGTGTCCGAGCCGACGATCCCGCCTTCGGGTGTCTGCCCGGCGGCGACGCCTTTCGAGCTCGGGTTGATGTCCCCAACAAACCAGCGGATGCCGGAGGCCGGGCCGGTGGAAGAGTCGTCGATCACGATCAGCACGAGCGCGGCGGCCTTCGCGGGCACGTTCTGCCATTCAAGCGGCGGGAAGACGTTCGCCCCGTCGCACGTGTACTGAGATGGGATCGCCCCGTTGCGTTCGAACGCTGAGCTCGTGATATCCAACTCGCCGGGGTGGATGGGGATCTCGCCGCTGGAGTTGGAGGCGCCGGACGTGGGAGAGCTCGAGGCGCTCTGAGTGGAGGAGTGCGAGATGCCGGGGTGGGAGGACTTCGAGGAGCGGGACCCAGAAGAGCTCGAGGAGCTAGACGAGCTCGACGAGGAGGTTGGGGCGGTCAGGTTTTCGGGTTTGCCTTTGTACTCAGAGCAATCTTCCATCACGTAGCCGGGCTTGCAGGTCGTGTAGCGCTTCCAGCGGATTTGGAATGCCTTCTGGAAGCTCGCGAGCAGAGCCGTCCTCTGTCCTTGGCTCTTGCCCGCGGTGACCTGCGCGGAGATGCGCGACTCGAGCAATTCGACCTTCACGCGCGCGAGCAGGTCGGCTTCGGTCTCCTCAGCCTTGGCGAGGAACTTCTGCAGGGAGCCCGCCTTGGGGAAGCTCTGCTTGGAGATCTGGGCAAAGCGCTGCTTGACTTCCGCTTCGGAGACCGAGAGCTTGCGCGCGGCGGCCTCGCCGATCACCCATTGGGAGGTGATCAGGAAGCTGAGCGCCCTGTGGCCGGCGTTGGTCGTGGCGCCGCCCGCCTGCTCGACCGCGAGCCAGTGTTCGTAGCTCGCCTTTGCGATCGGGACGCCCGCGACGGACGCGACGGCATCGGCGCTCGAGACGGTGGCCTGCGTGTGCGCGGCGGCGGCAGGGGAGCTGGGAACCACAACGACGGTTGAGGTCGAGGAACCGCCACCGCAGCCCGTGAACAGGCAGACGGCGAGCAGCGAAAGCGCTGGCAGGCAGATCCTCCTCCTCCTCCTCCTCCTCCTCATCCGCGAGCAAGCTAACCAGGGTGGATAAAGAGAAGCAAAATCGAACGACAGCCTCAGCGACTGTCCAAAGCGAACGACGGTCCTCAGAGGTCTCGCAGCAGCTCGGCGAAGAAACCCTTGCCCAGGACGCTAAGGGTCAGCAGCGACCCGAACAGCACGATTGCATCGATGCTCTCTCTGCCCTGCTTGGTCCAGTAGTCATCTTCGAGGTTGAGCCACAACGCGAACTCGTCCAGGGTGAGCGCGGCGCCGCTCCCGTAGATGACCGAGGTCACCCGGGATGCGCGGCGCTGCTCGTTGGTGCCGATCTCCAGTAGCCACAGGTATCCGACGCTCAAGAGGCCCGTGATCCCGAAAGTCATGTGGTGGATGTGCCGGCCGCCCGGAGTGATGTTCCGGAAAGGTCCCCGTTCGGCCCTGATCGCATGGGTGATGCCACGCACGGCGGCGAAGGTCACGAAGAAGGAGCCGGTCGAGAACAGCTGGCGCTCCTTGCGCCGATCGCCGAAGTGCCTGTAATACAGCGAACGCAGGTCCCGCTCTGGCGAGAGCCACGAGGACGACCGCCGCGGCGGTGATCGTCGCGGCGGTCCCGGCGGCGTGAATGCTGAGTCATCGACGGCCATGATTATCCCTACCCTAACCCCAGCGGCGAAGACCGGTTTTCTCGGTAGACATGACGATCCGTTCGAGATCGCCTCAGATCAACCTCAGCTCGAGCCCGATCCCGATCGAGAGCCCGCGACAGGGACCGGCGTCGTTTCCCAACATGCGCCGATAGCGTCGATTCGACGCTCAAGGCGCAGGCGTTGAGCGTCGAATGTGAGACTGGGTCAGAGAACCAGTTCAAGAGGGCAGGACGTGAGAGTCCCACTGTGAGCGGAATAACACAAGTCGACCTTCGACGGCCCGTCAGGCGCGGGATGGGCTCGCCACACCCAGCGCACCCAGTGAGGGGCGACGGGACGGTAAGCGTCCGGACAGTTACATCCGTCGGGCTAGCGGGTAATCTCGGTTCTGTGGGGAGCCACCCTCGGCAGCAGGCCTCAACTGGCAGGCGGCCATCCGGCGGAGCTTCATCTCGCCGGAGCTCAGTTCTGCGCCAAGCGCCCTGGGTGGCGCTCGCCGTCGCGGCTGCCGTGGGCGCGGTGGTGGCCGGCGGCCTTGTGGGCGCTGCCGTGTGCGTGATCGTGCTGGCTGGTATGGCCACGATCCTCGGATGGCGTCTCGGCGAGGACGCTCGCGCGGCGCTCGAGCAGGAGATAGATGACCGTTCGAGCGAGCTGGAACGCGCGCTGTCTGAGCTCGAGACCGCGCAGGCCGAGACCGTGCGACGACTGTCGATGGCGGTCGAGTTCAGAGACGAGGACACGGGTGCCCACATCGAGCGGATCGGCCGCTTCTCGACGTTGCTAGCCGAGCAGGTGGGCATGGAGCCGGAGCTCTGTGAGCGGCTCAGCCACGCCGCGCCGCTGCACGACGTGGGCAAGGTCGCGATTCCCGATTCGATTCTGCTCAAGCCGGGATCCCTCACCCCCGACGAGCGTGCAATCGTCGAGACCCACGCCGAGGAGGGCCACCGGCTGCTGGGAGGGTCGTCTTCCTCGATCCTCGATCTCGCGGCCACGATTGCGCTGAGCCACCACGAGAAGTGGGACGGCAGCGGATATCCGCGGGGTGTTATGGGCGAGGTCATCCCGATCGAGGGACGCATCGTGGCGATCGCGGACGTATTCGACGCGCTCACCAGCGATCGCGTCTACCGCAAGGCGTTCCCGGTCGAGGAGGCGGTGCAGATGATGCGCGCGCAGCGCGGGCTGCACTTCGATCCGGTGCTGCTGGACGCCTTCTTGGAAGTGCTGGACAATTCCGGTCCCGACGCGCGTGAGCAGACGCGGGCCGATCCGCTGGCACTCTCCGAGCGCGCGCTCGAGACCTTCGTGACGGCGCTGGAACGCGGGGACGCGGAGATGGCGGAGGGCGCGATCGCGCAGGCGATCGAGGACGGGGTGCCGGCGGTGACGCTGCACGGCGAGGTGATCGAACCCGCGCTGCGGTGGGTCGGCGAGATGAAACAGGCGGGAGAGCTCGACGCGGACTCCGAGCGGCGCGCGCTCGTGATCATCAGGAGGGTGCTGGCGACGCTGCACCGTTACGTGCTGGGTCGCGACGAGCAGCCCGAAGCGTTGGAGCGGATAGCCGGGCTGGTCGAGGTCGTCGAGGCGCGGCTGGAATCCGGGTCGCCGGCCGGCGAGCAGCCTGCTCACGCCCAGGCGCGGGCCGTCGGCTAAATTGCCGCGGATGCCTCCCCGCGCAATCGTGACCGGCGGCGCCGGCTTCATCGGCTCGCACGTCGTCGACGCGCTGCTCGCCGACGGCTACGGCGTGACCGTGATCGATGATCTCTCCTCGGGCAACGCTGCCCGGGTGGCCGAGGAGGCGGAGCTGCGAGAGCTCGACATCGTCGATCTCGCGGCGCTCGCGGCGGTCGTGGAGGAAGTTGAGCCGCGCGCGATCTTCCACCTCGCGGCGCAGGCGAGCGTGGTGGCCTCCGTCGAGGACCCCGGGCGCGACTGCGAAGTGAACGTCAAGGGCACGCTGAACGTCGTGGAGGTCGCCGGCAGGTGCGGGGCGCCGGTCGTGTTCACCTCCACCGGGGGAGCGCTGTACGGGGACGACGCGCCGATGCCAACCGGCGAGGATCGAATCCCTGCGCCGCTGTCTCCCTACGGCGCCTCGAAGTGGGCCGCGGAGGCATACGTGAAGACCTGGTCGCTTTCCTTCGGCATCCCCCACGCGGTGTGCAGGCTGGGTAACGTCTATGGCCCGCGCCAGAGTCCCCACGGGGAGGCAGGGGTCGTCGCGATCTTCGCCCACCACCTGCACTCCGAACGCGCGCCAAAGCTCTATGGCCACGGCAAGCCGACGCGTGATTACGTGTATGTCGGGGATGTCGTGGCCGCCCTGCTGGCCGCGTCGGGGAGGTCGGGCACATACAACATTGCCACCGGCGTGGAGACCGACGTGAGCACCGTGTGGAGCGAGTTGCGGACCGCGGCCTCCTCGGACATGGAGCCCGAGCTGGCGGACCTGCGCCCTGGAGAGCTCAAGCACAGCTGCCTGGACGCGGGCCTGGCCGAACGCGAGTTGGGATGGCGCGCGGAGGTGTCGATCGCCGCGGGACTGCGGATGACCTACCAGGCGCTGGTGGAGGAGTTCGAGCGCGCCGCCCAGTAGACGATGACCCGCGGACGATCGCGCAAGCGGCAGTGCAACGGTCGTCAGGCCGGTCGGGCGGGTCGAGAAATGTGCTGTGATCGTCCGCCCCAAGCGAGCGTCTGTACCTGCCGCGTTGACCGTCGCGATGGTCCTGCTCATGAGCATCGTCGCCGAAGCCTCGCGCGCGGATGTGATGGTGGGCGGCGCGCAGGCGCCGTCGGCGCCACTGGCGGGGGGCAGCGAGTACGGCGTTTCCACGCCGACGGCGGTCGCCGTGCGCCCGGTCGTGAGCGAGCTGAGCGTCCCGACCGCGGCAACAGCGGGCGGACCGCCGCGGGTTGTGCTGCGGATCGACGAGCAGCGTGGGGGCACGGTGGCGGTGCAGGTCGCGGTGTACGACCTTTCCACGCGCAAGCTCCTGATCTTGGTGAACATGGGCTGGGTGCACACGGGCCGTGCGTTGACCGTGAGCTGGCCGCGGGGCGCGACTTTGATGCCGGGTAGTTACCACGTGAGCCTGAGCGCCCACGACCATCACGGTAAGACGCTGCTGCGCAGGGCGCACAGCTCCGGCGTGGCGACCCTGACCGTGACCCCGCCGGGCCCCGCGCCCAAGCCCGTTACCCCACCCCTAACCCCGACCCCTCCGATCGCGGGCGTGCCGACCCCGGCTCAGTCGGCCGCGGAAGGCGCCGTGTTCCCGGTGGCGGGCGCGCATAACTTCGGGGGTCCGGAAAACCTGTTCGGAGCGCCCCGTGACGGTTACACGCACCAGGGTCAGGATGTTCTGACGGTGGAAGGCACGCCCGTAGTGGTGCCGCTGGCGGGAACGATCACGACGACGAGCTATCAGGCGAGCGGCGCCGGGTACTACGCGGTGGAGCACACCGGTGTTGGCTTTGACTTCATGTTTGCCCACTGCGAGGCCAACTCGCTCGCCGTGGCCTCAGGCCAAGCGGTCTCGGCGGGATAGGCGCTGTGCAAGGCCGGGCAAACCGGCGACGCGACTGCCCCGCACCTGCACTTCGAGATCTGGGTGGGGGGCTGGCAGGCACCCGGCGGGGAGCCGATCAACCCGCTGCCGTATCTACAAGCCTGGGAAACGGACGCGGCGAGCGGCTGAAAGCACGCTCCGGCGACGTCGAAGGGCAACCACCGGGCGCGACCTGAGTCGGCTAGCATCGCAACCGATCGAAGATCGTCAGCGGCCAGATAGCTCAGTTGGTAGAGCACACGACTGAAAACATCTATGCCCGGAGGCCGAGTCGCGGCGCCGGACACCGGCTTTTTGCCTGGTAATCCGCTGGTTTTGACCCCGCCGCGGGCGGCGTGATTGAGGGGTTTTGGGGCTGTTTTCGTGGCGTCGGCCCAAACGTCGGCCCAAACCCCCCTCGGCTGGCGGCTGCGGTGCCTGCGGCTCCTGTTTGTCGCCGTAGAGCTGGGCGCGGGCGTCGCGGATGAGCCGGTCGAAGGATGCGCCGTGCTCGCGCTTGACGCGCTGCTGTAGCTGGTTGTAGACGTCGAGCGTCATCTTGGAGTCGGCGTGGCCCACTTGGGCCATGACCCACTTGAGGTCGAATCCGCTGGCGAGCAGCTCGATCGAGATATAGGTACGTCGGAGGCTGTGGGGGGTGATGTGCTGTAGAGGCGGCAGCCCGAGTTCGCTCATTTTGTTGGTGGCGAGAACGGCGGCTTCGTGGACGATTGTCCCGACGCGCTTGCGGGTCATCCGGTTCCCGTGTTCGTTCGGGAAGAGGTATGCCTCGGGTCCGGTGTCGCCGCCGGCTTTGCGCAGCCGGTCGATGTGGGCGACCAGCACTTCGGCGAGGTAGGGGCTGATCTCCACGACCCTGATGCCGGTCTCGGTCTTGGAGTCGGGGATGTCCAGGCGGGCGTTGTTGAGGTCGTGTAGGCGCAGGTGTCCGATCCGTATATCGCTCAGCTCGCCGTTGCGAACGCCTGACCGCCCGAGCGTGCAGACGATCGCCTTGCGCCCGACGTAGACGCCGACGCCCACCGCGCCAAGTTTGCGGACGTGGAAGTGGACGGTGCCCGGTGCAACCCCGAGTTCGGCGACGATCTGCTTCTGGCGCTTGCCTTCAGAGAGGCGTACCGCGACCGCCTGAGCGGTTGATCCGTCTCTCGTTTCGCGGGCTGCGTGCGCGAACCGCTCAAACGAGGGGTCTTGCTCGGCCGCTGCATCTTCGACGCAGGCCAGCTCGTCCATCTCTAGGAAGGTGCGTTTCGGCTTGGGGACGTGGACCTTCAGCCGTTTGCTGCGCGCGTGGTTGAAGGAGATCAGCTCGTCTTCGAGGGCCTCCTCGATTATCTGCCCGAGGAGGTTGAGTTGTCCTCGTATTGACGCTGGGCCGAGGGGGCGCAGCGTGCGGTTGTTTTCGTCGCGGAGGTCGGCTCCGGCGGCGAGGGCTTCTCTAAGCTCGTGCGCCTCTTTGATGAGGTGCTTCTTGAACTCGGTGCAAAGGTCTTTGTCGATTTGATCGAGGCGGTATCGGCCGAAGAACGGCAGTAGGTGGTTCTGCAGCGAGATCAGGTAGCCAGCGTGGGTGTTGGTAGAGATCGGCTTCTTGCCGATGATGCCTTCGAGCTTCGCCTGCAGCCAGTATGAGGCGAACTCGTGGAAGGTCGGAATCTCCTTGAACCTCTTTACGATCGCGGGTGCTGGCTTGGGTGGCTCCCATATCCCCGCCTTCACTCGCGCGAGGATGTTGTTCAGCTCAACGCGGGCGTTGTTCTCGGTCCAGCCGCCGCCGCATCCGCACGCACAGTCGCGCGCCTCGTGCAGCATCTGGCTTTCGCGTTTGCCGTTTGCTCGGAATCGAAGGCGAAATCTGAGCGTGCCATCGGACTGCTGCTCGACTTCGACTCGTCCGGTCGCGGGCCGTGCCATTACGCACGCTCCCGCGTCGAGGATCTAACGTATCGGTGCATCGGGACTCAACCTCCCGGTCGGGTCGGGGGGGCGTTGACGCGCCTGCCCCGGCCACTATTTGCCTGTCCTGTAGATCGTACCTCTGAATAGGGGATCAGATCAACGTCGCCGCGGCGCTTCTTGGGTTGCTGGCAGCTCCGCCGTCGAGTGGCTGAGCGATGCCTGGTGGGCGACGGGCACGCGAGGTCTCGGCGAATCCTCGCGAGGTCGAAGCGCCACCGTCCGTGATCGCCGCCGAGGCGAGTCGCGCCGAGATCACGCGCGTGGGCGTAGACCCAATCCCGGTCGACTCCGAGTTCGCGCGCGACCTCTGCGGCGTCAGCTAGGCGCGCGGGCGAGGAAGGCACCTCGTCGCGCAGAAGCTCGGCCACGCGAGTCGCGATGGACTCGATGTCGTCGGCGTCGAGGGTCATGCTTTGGCTTTCTGCCTCGCCCGAGCGTTCGCCGAAGCGCATCCCCGCCGCGAGCTTGACCAGTACTTGATCCTGGCTCTCGCGATCGGCAGATAGATCGCTTCGCGCTCGATCCCGAGGAACCGTGCTCCCTCGAGCACCGCGGCGGCGCCCGTGCTGCCGGAGCCGGTGAACGGGTCGAGCACGAGTCCGCCGTGGGGTGTCAGGAGGCGGACGAGCCAGCGCATCAGCTCGATCGGCTTGACCGTCGGGTGGATGTTCGCGACGGGGTTGGTCTCGCACAGCTCCTCGTTGTGGGCGCCGATCTTGAACGTCTGCGTGACGCTTCGGGGCAGCTCCTCGCAGCCGGCCTCGCGCTGGCGTCGGTTGGCCTTCGCTGCGTAGAAGAAGCGGTGGCGGTCCCCGAGTAGCCCGATCGGGCAGTCCGGCTCGCAGCGCGCGGCCGTGCATGTCGCGCTGTGGGAGAGGAGCAGGTTGGCTGGCCATCGACCGCGCTCACTCGCGGTGATCCGCCGGCCGTGCGCGCGTCCTTCGCTGGTGCAGTCGTGCGCCCCGAGCGCGATCCTCGTGGCGTCGATGTTCATCGCGCCGGTGCCGTGCGTCTTGAGGTTGTGATCGAGGGTCCCGTCGAGCGGCTTGCGGGCGAGGATGATCGGCTCCCACGCCGGCTTCAGGCCCGTGGCCAGCCCGCCCGGCAGAACACGGGTCGCCGGGTAGCCCTGGCCTTGGAGCCACATGAGGACATCGCGGAGTTCGAAGCCGGCTTCTTCGAGGCCGCACGCGAGGCGGTGCGCGGTTCTCGGGGCGGCGAATGCCGCGAGATGGCCGCCGGGCTTGAGGCTGTGCAGGCAGGCGCTGCTCCACTCGCGCGAGAACTCCTGAAAAGCCTGGTTCGGGTTCTCGCTCGGTCGGCGGCGGCGCTTCCCAGCACGCGTGGATGGGTCGAGGCGGGCGGGCCGGTCCCACGCCATCCCGTTGACGCCGATGCCGTAGGGCGGGTCGGTGACGATCGCATCGACGCTGTCAGCGTC
>Ga0116216_10002745_pt1 | contig 11643 bp, 11 predicted proteins | sample Sb_taG_11_FD_89696 | JGI IMG/M metagenome (GOLD analysis project Ga0116216, IMG submission 89696) | Peat soil microbial communities from Weissenstadt, Germany - Sb_50d_3_AS metaG | ecosystem: Environmental > Terrestrial > Soil > Wetlands > Peat | place: Germany: Weissenstadt | collected 2010-09-21
ATCAATTTGCAAGAAAAGAAATCAACAGCGGCCGCTTTCTTGCAAACGAAATAACTTAACGATCCTCGGAGGCGCTTCAAAAATCAGGCGACTCCGGATTGTTCACGGACGACTACATAGCGGGAGCGCCGGACTATTTGGTCCACGAGGAGGGACAGGTCCGCTTCGAGTATGTCGCCTCGCCGAGCGAAATCCTGTTTCGCGACCACGCCGATCCCGCGCCGGTCTCCCGCCGGGTCTTCGCCTCCCATCGCCCGGAGACGCTCGCGCGCTGGCTGAAAGAGCCAGCGACGCTTCGGCGCCGCTTGCAGTCGATGCCGCCGCTCAACGTCGAGGGTCTGCGCGCCTGTCAGGTCGAGGCGGTGAACGGCGTCGAGGGATCGCTGGCGCAAAACCATCCGCGCGCTCGTTCAGATGGCGACCGGCGCTGGCAAGACCTACACGGCTGCGACGCTGTCCTATCGGCTGCTCGCGCATGCCGGTTTCCGCCGCATCCTTTTTCTTGCCGATCGCGCCAATCTCGTGCGCCAGGCGCGCGACGAATATCTCGCCTATCGTCCGCTGGGGACCGGACGCTCCTTCGCCGAGCTTTACAACGTCCAGAAGCTCGGCCGTCCGGACTCGATCAAGGCGCGGAGGTCGTCATCGCCACGATCCAGCGCGTCTACGCGGCGCTGACCGGCGCGCCGTTGACGGAGGAAGACGAGGAGGCCTCATCGTTCGAGCGCGACCGGCAAGAAGGCGAAAAGGTCGTCGCCTATAATCCGGCCATCCCAATCGAGAGCTTCGATCTCATCGTCACCGATGAATGCCATCGATCGATCTACGGAACCTGGCGACAGGTGCTCGACTATTCCGACGGGTTCATCCTTGGTCTCACCGCGACGCCGTCACTGCACACGATGGGCTTCTTCGGCCGCAACCTTGTCGCGCAATACCCGTACGAACGCTCGGTGGTCGATGGCGTGAATGTCGGCTTCGAGGTGTTCCGCATCCGCACCGAAATCGGAGAGCGCGGCGCGACGGTGAAGGCGGGATACGATCTTCCCGTTCGCCACAAGCGCACCCGCGCTGAGCGCTACGAGACGCTGACCGAGGATTTCAGCTATGCGCCGAGTGACCTCGACCGCACGGTGATCGCGCCGAACCAGATCCGCACCGTCATCGAGACCTATCGCGATTCGCTGTTCACCGAATTGTTTCCAGGCCGACGCGAAGTCCCGAAGACGCTCGTCTTCGCCAAGGACGACAATCACGCCGAGGAGATCGTCGGCATCGTGCGCGACGTGTTCGGCAAGGGCAACGACTTATCAATTCTAAATTTGGTCGTGTGCAAATTCTTGAGAAGACAACTGGCGTCGCGCAGCTAAAAGTCAGTCTTGACAGATTCCGTCAAATTGCGGTCCCTGTTCCTCCTCCAGCCGAAGCCGACGAAATTCTCCGACGGGTCTCCGAAGCTCTGGCCGCCGCCGCCGATACGGAGGAGCAGCTCGACGCCGAGGCAGCGGACGCTGCGCGGCTCAAACAGTCGATCCTCAAGTCGGCCTTCGAGGGTCGCCTCGTTCCGCAGGACCCGGCCGATGAGCCCGCAAGCACGATGCTCGCGCGACTGGCCACGCCACCGCGACGTCGCCGCCGCCCAGCACGCGAGCTTGAACCGACATGAACGCCGAATCCCTCGTCGCTAAGGTCTGGAACTTCGCGCATGTGCTGCGCGATCAGGGCGTCTCGTATCAGGCCTATATCTCGCAGATCTCCTATCTCCTGTTCCTCAAGATGGACGAGGAGCGCGCGACTCTGATTGGCGAGCCGTCACTCCTCCCCCCTGGTTCCCGCTGGGAGGACATCAAGGAACTGGCAGGCGAGGCGCTGGCAGCGAAATATGCTAAGCTCCTCGAGACGCTATCGCGCCAGTCCGGCGTCATCGGCGCAATCTTTCTCAAGGCCCAGAACGAAATCCAGGACCCGGCCAAGCTCAAGCGCCTCGTCGGCCTCATCGACTCGGAGACATGGCTCAGCCTGCCGGTCGACGTGAAGGGCGAGATCTACGAGGGTCTGCTCGCGCGCAACGCCGAGGACGTCAAGTCGGGCGCCGGCCAGTATTTCACTCCGCGCGCGCTGATCGAGGCGATGGTGGCGGTCGTCGATCCCGACCCCAGCCAGAGCGTACACGATCCCGCATGCGGCACGGGCGGCTTTCTGCTCGCGGCGTGGGAGCACATGAAGACAAACCCGCGCGCGCAAGACAAGCGAGTCTATCAGGTCTTGCGGACCAAATTTTCGGGCATCGACATCGTGCCGGAGGTCGTACGTCTTGGGGCGATGAACCTCTATCTGCACGGCATCACCGGCGTCGAGACGATGATCGAGCAGAAGGACGCGCTGCTGAACGCCGGCGCCCGCGTCTATGACGTGATCCTCACCAATCCGCCATTTGGCAAGAAGCAGAGCTATCGCGTTGTGCGCCCCGACGGCGAGGTCGACACCGAACGCGAGGACTACGACCGCTCGGACTTTTTCGTCACCACTTCGAACAAACAGCTCAACTTTCTGCAACACATCATGAGCGCGCTGGCGCCGACCGGCGAAGCTGCAGTCGTCATGCCCGACAACGTGCTGTTCGAGGGCGGGGCAGGGGAGACGATTCGGAGGCGTCTGCTGCGCAACTTCAACTTTCACACCCTGCTGCGTTTGCCGACCGGCATCTTCTATAAGCAGGGCGTTAAGGCGAACGTGCTCTTTTTCGACAAGGCGCCGCCGTCGGAAGAGGCGGCGACCAAGGCCTTGTGGATCTATGACCTGCGGACAAACCAGCGCTTCACGCTCAAGGAGCGGCCGATGACGCGCGCCGACCTCGACGATTTCGTTGCCTGCTATCGTTCAGGCCAAGTTTACGAGCGCAAGGAGACCGAGCGCTTTCGCAAGTTCGCCCTCGACGCGCTGATGGCCCGCGACAAGCTCAACCTCGACATCTTCTGGCTCAAGGACGACGCGCTCGACGACCCCGACCTCCTGCCCCCACCGGACGAGGTCGCCGCCGAAGTCGTCGAGAGCCTGGAGGCGGCTCTAGCCAGTTTCCGGTCGGTGGCGGCGAAGCTTCAAGGCGCCTGATCGTCGAGGACGGCTCCCCTCACCCAATCGCCATCAGGCTTGCGTTCCCGCCGGCCGCCGCGATGTTGGCGGCGATCGCGCATTCCTCGACCAGATCGGCGAGGTTGTAGTCCTTGCCGGCGAAGGCGGCTCGTGAGCGAGCGTGGAGGCCGGAGGGTTGTGGCGATGCCCCGCAATCAATCATCGGCTTTCGCCGATGTTTTGCCTGCGTCGATACCCCTCAGTTCGCAGGCCTGAGAGCTTCGCTCAAGCCAAGCGCCGACTTCACCAGCCGGTCGCGCAGGCGGATCGGAAGGCGCGACGCGAGCACAAAAGCGCCGGCGCCCTTGCCGACGACCGCCCTCAGCTTGGCGCGGCGGCCTGACAGAGCGGCGATGACCACCCTGACGACGACCTCGGGATCGTCGGCGCCCGATTTCTCGAAGGCGCGCTCCATCGCTGCAAAGGCCGGGCGATAGCGGCGTTCGAGGTCGGGCCGTTCGGCGAGCCACGCGTCTCTCGCTCCTTTGGCCGTCGCGAAGATGCCCGTCTTCATCGCGCCCGGCTCGATCAGGAACACTCTGATTCCGAATTGCGCGAATTCCAGCCGCATCGCGTCGTTGAGCGAGGCGAGCGCCGCCTTCGACGCGGCGATCGGCCCGTAGAACGGCGGCGTCAGATGAGCCGAAACCGCGCCAATGTTGACGACCGCGCCGCGCGCTTTGGCCAGCATCGGCAGCACCGCCTGGGTCAGCGCGACGGGGCCGATGACATTCACCTCGAACTGTCGGCGGAGCGCCTGCGTGGGGATCGCTTCGAGCGGCCCCTCGACGATGATCCCCGCCATATTGACGAGACCGGCAAGGCCGGCGGCGCCGGCAATGCAGCCGACGTCGCCGGCCGCGGCCTCGATGGTCAACGGCTCCTCGAAATCGAGCCGCACCGCTTCCACGCGGCCGGGTCCGTTCGGGATGCGCACCCGGGCGGGATCCCGCGCCGCCGCGATGACGTTGCGGCCCTCCGTCGCCAGTCGCGCGACCAGCGCCTTGCCGATCCCCGCCGTCGCGCCGGTGACCACAATCCATGCCCCATCGGAGTTGGCTTGCATTGCGAACCTCACTTTCGCTTGTCGCTTCGCAGTTCGCGGCTAATATGACCGTTTCTTAAGGTTCCGGGAATTCGCATTCGTGACCGCAAGCTCGCTGGGCTCGCTGAGGCCGAGAAAACAGCCGGTTCAGGCCCGGTCCGCAACAACCGTTCTCGCCATCTTCGAGGCGAGCATTCAGGTTTTGCTCTCGGTCGGCTACCGCAAACTGACGACGAGTCGCGTCGCCGAGCGGGCAGGCGTGTCGGTCGGCACGCTCTATCAATATTTCCCGAACCGCCAGGCGCTCATAAGAGCTGTGCTCGAGCGCTATCTTGCGGAGATGTCCGCGTCGATCGAAGCGGAGAGCCGGTCGCTGCACGGGCTCTCGCTCGACGAAATCGCGGCGGGGCTGGTCGACGCCTTCATTGCGGCGAAGTGGAAGCGGCTTGAGGTCTCGCGGGCGATGCACGAACCGCTGGTCGAGGTCGGCGGCGCCGAACTCGTGCGCGCCTCGGCCGCCAAAGGCGCCGCCCTTGCAGCCAGCGTGCTGAGAAGTTGCCCCGAGATCGGCCGAGACGATGTCGAACCCCTCGCCGTCTTCCTCGTGATGGCCTGCACGTCGATGTTGCAAGCCGCGTTCATGGACTACGTCGTCGACAAGGAAACGATCCGCGCGCACATGCACGCGATGGTGCGCGGCTATCTGCGCGAGATGCGGGCGCCCGAGACTGACGGCCGGATACGGGAAAAACCACGCTTTCGGGCACCTGACTTGTCTCGCCGCGACGGTTCATAAATTACCCGATCGCCATCAGGCTCGCGTTGCCGCCGGCCGCGGCGATGTTGGTGGCGATCGCGCATTCCTCGACCAGGTCGGCGAGGTTGTAGTCTTCGCCGGCGGCGAGGCGCGCAGGCGTGAGGGCCTGGAGGCGCACGATCGGGCCGGGGCGGTCGGCGAGATGGCGCATCGCGGCGGCGAGCGTGTCGGCTTCGCCCTCGAAGAGGGCGCCGGCGAGCGCGGGAGCGTCGAGCGGGTAGAAGCTCATCGTGACCCGGTGCGCAAGCTCCGGCGGCAGGGCTTTCAGCGCCAAAGCCTCGCCGGGGCTTACGATCGCGTCGTTGCCGGTCGCGAGGATCGCGCCGATCTGAATGAGCGCGGCGCTCTGGCTCGTCGCGACCGCCGCGATCCGGCCGCGGGGGCGCAGCGCATAGACGTTACGCTCGCCGACCGGCCCCTTGAGCTCGACCCGCGCGCCGAGCGGCGAGCGCGACATCAGGCCGACGCAGCGCTCGGCTTCCGCGGGGTGGCCGGCCGCCCGGAGCCAGTCGATATAGAACCGCAGCGCCCCGAGCGCGCCGACGGCGCCCTCAAGACCTTCGAGCGCCCCCTGCGGCGGCTCGGTCACCAGCCGCGACAGATAGAGCGGGCCGCCCGCCTTCGGCCCCGTGCCCGAGAGCCGCGAGCCGCCGAACGGCTGCACGCCGACGGTCGCGCCAATGATGTTGCGATTGATATAGATGTTGCCCGCCTCGATCCGCTCGACGACGCGCCCGATCGTCTCGTCGATGCGGGTGTGCAGGCCGAAGGTGAGGCCGTAGCCGGCGGCGTTGATCGAATCGATCAGCGCGTCGAGCGCCTCGCGCTTGTAGCGCAGCACATGCAGCACCGGGCCGAACACCTCGCGCTCGACGTCGGCGACTTTGTTGACCTCGATCATCGCCGGCGCGAGGAAGGTTCCGCGCGCGTGCGCCGCGCCGAGGTCTGCCTGCGTCATCGGGAAGCCGCGGCCCCACATCGCCTCGACATGCTCCTTGATCGCATCGCGCGCCTCAGCCGTGATGACCGGGCCGACGTCCGTCGAGAGCCTGCGCGGATCGCCGACTTCGAGTTCCGCCATCGCGCCCTTCAGCATCTCGAGCATGCGGTCGGCGACGTCCTCCTGCAGGCAGAGGATGCGCAGCGCCGAGCATCGCTGGCCGGCCGAATCGAAGGCTGACGACATCACGTCGCCCGCGACCTGCTCGGGCAGCGCCGACGAGTCGACCACCATCGCGTTCAAGCCCCCCGTTTCCGCGATGAGCGGGACCGGCGCGCCGGCCCGGGTGAGACGCCCGGCGAGTTCTTTCTCGATGAGGCGCGCAACCGGAGTCGAGCCGGTGAAGACGACGCCCTGCACTTGGCGCGCGGCGACGAGCGCCGCGCCGACTTCGCCCGCGCCGGGCAGAAGCGCGAGCGCTTCTGTTGGAACGCCCGCTTCGTGCAGCGCACGGACCGCCTCGGCCGCGATCAGCGGGGTCTCCTCGGCGGGCTTGGCGATGACGGCGTTTCCGGCCGCGAGCGCGGCGGCGACCTGGCCGGTGAAGATCGCGAGGGGAAAATTCCATGGGCTGATGCAGGCGACAACGCCGAGCGGGGCGGGCGAACCTGGGCTCAGCGTCCGCACCGCTTCCGCGGCGTAGTAGCGCAGGAAGTCGACCGCCTCGCGCACTTCGGCGACCGCATTGGCGTAGGACTTGCCTGCCTCGCGCACGATGAGGCCGACGAGATCGTCATTCTGCGCCTCGAGCCTGTTCGCGGCGCGGCGAAGGATCGCTGCGCGCTCGTTGGGCGGAACCGCGCCCCATGCCGGCGCCGCAGCCGTAGCGGCGTCGATCGTCGCCGCGATCTCTCCTGCGCGCGCATGACGCGTGCGCCCGACGATGTCGGAATGATCGGCGGGATTGCGAACCGGCTCGCCCTTCTCGTCCGCCGCGGCGCCGGGCGGGAAGGCGCGCCGCACTTCGCGCGCGGTCGCCTCCAGTCGATGGGCGAGGTCCGCGAGGCGTAGCTCGTTGGAAAAGTCGAGCCCCTGCGAGTTGGCCCGCTCGTCTCCATAGAGGTCGCGCGGCAGCGCGATTTTCTCGTGCGGCGCGCCGAGCGGACGGGTCGCCAGCGCCAGCGTGACCGGATCGGCGACGAGTTCGTCCACGCCGACGCTCGCGTCGGCGACGCGGTTCACGAACGACGAGTTCGAGCCGTTCTCGAGCAGACGGCGCACGAGATAGGCGAGCAGCGTCTCGTGCGAGCCGACCGGCGCATAGACGCGGCAGGGCCGGTCGAGCTTGTCGCGCCCGACCACCTCCTCGTAGAGCGGTTCGCCCATGCCGTGCAGGCACTGGAATTCGTATTGGCCACGGTAGAAGTTCGGGCCCGCCATGGTCAGGACCGACGCCAGGGTCTGGGCGTTGTGGGTGGCGAACTGCGGATAGACCGCGTCGGGCGCGGCGAGAAGCTTCCGCGCGCAGGCGAGAAAGCAGACGTCGCTATGCACCTTGCGGGTGAAGACGGGGAAGCCTTCGAGGCCGTCGATCTGCGCGCGCTTGATCTCCGAATCCCAGTAGGCGCCCTTGACGAGGCGCACCATCAGCCGGCGCGGCGAGCGGCGCGCGAGATCGACGAGCCAGTCGACGACGAAGGGGCAGCGCTTGCCATAGGCCTGGATGACGAAGCCGAGGCCGTTCCAGCCCGCAAGTTCGGCGTCGAGGCAAAGCGCCTCCAGAAGGTCGAGCGACAGGTCGAGCCGGTCGGCCTCCTCGGCGTCGATATTGAAGCTGATGTCATAGGACTTGGCGAGCGCGGCCAGATGCTTGATGCGCGGCAGGAGCTCGCCCATGACGCGGGCGCGCTTGATCCGGCTGAAACGCGGATGCAGGGCGGAAAGTTTGATCGAGATGCCCGGCCCCTCGTAGATGCCGCGCTTGTGCGAGGCCTTGCCGATGGCGTGAACCGCGCGTTCATAGTCGGCGAGATAGCGCGCCGCGTCGCCGGCGGTCGTCGCGGCTTCGCCCAGCATGTCGTAGGAGAAGGTGAAGCCGCGCGCCTCCCGCTCGCGGCTCGCGTTGATCGCTTCCTCGATCGTGCGGCCGGTGACGAACTGCTCGCCCATGAGCCGCATGGCGACGTCGACTCCTTTGCGGATGATCGGTTCGCCGCTGCGCGCGATGAGCCGGGTCAGCGCGGCGCCTAAGGTCTGCTCGCTGTTGGTCGCGACCAGGCGTCCGGTCAGGACCAGGCCCCAGGTCGCCGCGTTGACGAATATCGACGGACTGTGCCCGAGATGGGCGCGCCAGTCGCCGGGCGACAGCTTGTCGCGGATGAGCGCGTCGCGGGTCGCAGCGTCCGGAATGCGCAGCAGGGCCTCGGCGAGGCACATCAGCGCGACGCCCTCCTGGCTCGAGAGCGAATATTCGTAGATGAGGCCTTCGACGCCGCTCGAGCGCGTCTTGGCGCGGAGCCGCATGACGAGGCCGCGGGCGAGCGCCTCGACGCGCTTGGCCTCATCGGGCGTGACCGACGCCTGTTCGAGGAGGGGGATCACGCTTTCGGGCTCAGGCCGCCGGTAAGCCGCCGCAATCGCGGCGCGGAGCGAAGATTGCGCGACAATCTCCGGGCGCAGCGCGGCGAAGGGGTTGCTCATCGGGGCTCCTTGGGGACTAGGCCAGCCGACTCTATTCAGTCGTACGGCGGCTGCCTATGTCAAAACGCGACCAAGGCGAAGGCCCACGGCCGCGCCTTGACCGCCCGGCGCGGATGTGGCCCCGCTTTAGACGCGATGACCGACAAGGATCTGACGCTCGGCCTCATTCTCGACGGGGGGCTTGCGCGGCGCATGGGCGGGACCGACAAGGGGCTCGTCCTTCTCGCCGGCCGGCCGATGCTGGCTCATGCGATCGAGAGGCTTCGTCCGCAGGTCGCCGCGCTGGCGCTCAGCGCCAACGGCGATCCGGCGCGCTTTCAGGCCTTCGATCTGCCCATCGTCCCCGACGATCCGCCGAACGCTGCCGGGCCGCTCGCGGGCGTCATCGCCGGCCTCGACCATTGCGCCCGAAACGCGCCGGATCTCACGCATGCGGCGAGCCTCCCCGCCGACACGCCGTTCGCGCCCGCCGATTTCGTCGCAAGACTGCATGAGGCGCGGCGTGCGTCGGGCGCCGAGATCGCCGTCGCCGCATCGGGCGGACGAACCCATCACATCGCCGCGCTATGGCCGGTCGCGCTTGCGGGAGAGCTCCGCCGCGCGCTCGCGGACGAGAAGCTACGCAAGGTCGAGAGCGTCCTTCAGCGCTTCCGGGTGGCCCTTGTCGAATGGCCGGATGCGCCGTTCGATCCGTTCTTCAACGTTAACGCGCCTGAGGATCTCGCGCGCGCCGAGGCCATTCTGCGCGGCGCGTCAGCCGCGCGCGGCGGCGCGATATGAAGGCGACGCCGTGATCCGTCACGCGGCGCTCCGCCGGATGCGGAATCGCAGCACGCCGCCGTCTTGGCTCCGGCTTTCGAGCGTGTCGCCGTTCTCGCGGACGCAATGGGGCACGTCGATCGCGGACATCGGATCGGTGCATTCGACGATCAGGGTCGCCCCGGGCGTCATCGCCCTCAGCGCTTTGAGCGTGCGCAACGCCGGCAGGGGACATTTCAGCCCCTTGAGGTCGAGCGTGGTCGAACGGGCCGCCTCGGTCATCATTAACTTCGCCGTGGATCGAATGCGCCGATCGGCGCCGTTTCTGTCGACGCCGGTTTCGCGTTCGCGGACGCCGATTAAGTTTGTCGTCGAAAGGCTCGCGAGGCGAGGCGCAGGCCAGGATGCTCAGCCCGTGTGGCGCTTATTGAAGTTGCTGCGCGCCGCGCGGTCGCCCGCGGCCTTGGCGTCCGCCTCGCACATATACGCGCCCTCTTTGGTGTGGCCGTAATTGTGGGTGCCTTGATAATGGTAGATGCGCGACTTCGTGTTGACCCAGACGACCTTGTCGGTCGGACAGCGATACCGCGCCTCCGCCTCGGTGCTGAACTGGCCTGCGCCGGTCGGCGCGGGAGCCGCGGTCTGAGCGGGAGCCGCAGGCTGCCACCACGGGAACAGGGAGCCCGACTGGGCAGGGGCGGGGGCGGGCGCCGGCGCCGGGGCGGGCGCGATCGACGCCGACGAGGGCTGCGCGGCGCCGCTCTGTCGCGATTTGCACTGCGCCAGGAATTGCGGCCAGGTTTGGCCGCCGGTCGTTCCCGCCGCCTGGGCCTGCTTCCACTGGCCGGCGCAGACGCTCATGACGCTTTCGGCGTTCGCAGCGCACGAACCGGCGAGCGCGGCGCTTGTCAGGATCGCGACCGAAACCGTCAGGCGGACGAAAAATTTTCGCATTGGCATCGACCCCTGCCTCTTGAGCCCCCGCGCGGGCAAACGCGTCATCCTATCGCGGAAAGGCGCGTCCCGCCAACGGGTTCTTGGGGGAATTGCGACGAGGGGGCGCGTTTTTCGCGTCATCCGCCGTGCGCTGGGTCGAGCCGCCGAGCGGCTTCGATCACGGTATCACCTTATCCGAGACGCGCCGACCTCCAACGACGACGGCTGCCGATGAGCGCCAATCCGGCGAAGCCGATCAGCAGCATCGCCGGCGGCGGAATCTCCGGGACCGCCGCTTGCCCGCCGACATTCGCGGCCGAGCCGCCACTGGTTAGATCGGGAGGCGGGTCGGAGGTCGGTGTCCCGATCGGGTTTCCAGAGTCGGACGTCGCAACAAATACGCTGTCGACGACAAGCGGCGTTACGCCGCAATCGCCGCACGCGGGCGGAAAGGTCCCTTGGATCTCTCCCCATGGCGAGGTCATGGCGAAGCTGTTCTGCGCGGCTATCGCCTCGAGGCCCAGGATTTGCTGCGCGCTCAGATGGGCTCCGCCAAACGGCGCGTTCGCGCCCGGAGGGTTCGGACTCTGAAGCCCGGACGGATAGCCGGCGTCTGGCCCCGCGCCTGGGCTCGTCGTCATGAAGGGGCCCAGATCTTCCTCGGTCTCACAAATGAAGCTGGCGTACGAACCGTCGCTCGAGCAATGCGAGCCTCTTTTCCCGGTCCGATCCCCGGAAGGATCCACATTCGAGAGACCGAGCGACCCGGACCCGAACGCAGAGAAGCCGCTGGCGTGATCGCTGTCGCCGAAGAGCATCTGATCATTCATGATCAGCGAATCGACAGACCCGAAGCCCGTCACCGTCGCCGGGAAAAGGCCGCCGTCGAGCGTGCTTGAAGAATAATCCGCGTTCAATTCGTAATCGAATGGCGCGGGCAAAGGTCCGCCGCCGTCCTGGCCGTCAGGCGGCGCGCCACTCTCGGCGCCCAGCGAGGAGACGATTTTCCCGCCGACGCTGAGCGACGTGAAATCGCCGCTCGACGGCCAGCCGTCGCGAAACACGCCAGGGTCCGGCACGACGCCGCCATCCGGGAACGCCGTCGCCGGCCGCCCGATGTCTTCGACTTCCGCAGACGCCGTTCCGGAACCCGCGATCAGGAAGGCGACGGCGGCCGCGACGCAATAAGCTCTAGGCGACAGCAATCCCTCCCAGAGTCACAACGGAAGGCTGTATTCTGAACGGAGCGTTTTCGCACGCGCTTTGAGGCACAACGGCCGTCCCCGAGATGCAACCCGGCCGTGCTCCTCGGTA
>Ga0116216_10002746_pt1 | contig 11643 bp, 10 predicted proteins | sample Sb_taG_11_FD_89696 | JGI IMG/M metagenome (GOLD analysis project Ga0116216, IMG submission 89696) | Peat soil microbial communities from Weissenstadt, Germany - Sb_50d_3_AS metaG | ecosystem: Environmental > Terrestrial > Soil > Wetlands > Peat | place: Germany: Weissenstadt | collected 2010-09-21
AGGTTGCGCCGGCGCGACGCCTTGAAGCGCAACGGGCGCAGGGCGGCAATTCTGATCCTCGGCGTCGCCTCGATGCTCGTGGTGGCAGGGACGATCGAAGGGTTCTTCTCGCCGCTCAAGACACCGCAGGATGTGCGGCTCATGGTCGGGGGGATAACGGCAGTCCTCATGCTAGCCTATTTCGTGGTGCCAAATGTGGTGAGAAAACGGATCTAAAGATCCGTCGCTACAAAACGTTTCTATTTACAGCAAGCTCTTGGATTTGATCTCGACGTAGGCGTTGATGAGCGACACGGTCAGATCCTTGGCCGGCACGTCGATGACCACGATGCCGCGCTGCATCAGGATGGCCGCCGCCTTCTGGCGTTCCATCTTCAGTGTCGAGGCAACGCTGGCCGCATAGGCCTGCTCGCGCGTCTGGGGCTCGGCCTCGAGCGCCTGCTGCACCGCCTCGTCGTTCATCAAAACGCAGACCGCCAGGTGACGCGGCGTCAACAGCGCCAGATTGCTGAGCGTCGCCGCTGAGGCGACCGGATCGAACATGTCGGTGAAGAAGATCACGAGACTGCGTTTGGGCTGGCGCCGGCGTAAATAGGTGAACGCGCGGCCGTAATCGGCTTCCTCGAAACGCGGCTGCAGATCGTAGACCCGCTGCGTCATGCCGGCGCTATGCGCCGCACCCGAGCGCGGTGCGATGTGCTCTAAGATGTCGCCGGCGAAGGCGATGAGCCCGACCTTATCGTCGACGAGCGCGGCGATGTACGCGACCGAGAGCGCCGCCGTGATCGCGTAGTCGAACTTGCGCTGATCGCCGAGACGCGGCGTCATGAGCCGTCCGGCGTCGAGCGCGAGCATCACCGTCTGACTGCGCTCGATGTCATACTGGGCGACCATCAGTTTCGCACGCCGCGCGCTGGCCTTCCAATCGATCGAGCGGAACTCGTCATCGGGCGTCCATTCGCGCAAACTGTCGAACTCGCCACCCCCGCCGCGGCGGCGCAGCTTTCGAAAACCTGCCTCGACCAGACGGCCACGCCGGGCAAGCTCGCCATAGCGCTCGACCGCCGAGAGATCGGGATAGATGCGGATATCGGTCTCGGCATCGAGGCGCCAGCGTCGTACGAGCAAACCGATCGGATTGCACGCCGTCACGTAGAGCGTCTTCAAGGTGGCGGGGCCGCGCAAGCGCGGCATGACGGGCAGTTCGGCGACCTTGCGCATGCCCGCACCGACGACGCCCATGACGGGAGCCTCGGGCTGATCGATCGCATCGATCGGCGTGTCGACGATCGAGTAGTGCACGCTGACGCGGCTGCGGTTGGTGATCGCGTAGCGAAGATGGGCGGGTGAGCGCAGCGCGAGGTGCTCGACCGGCTCGCGCTCTACGTCAAGCGCGTTGCGCGCAGGTCCGAGCGCGATATCGGCGAGCAGCAGGCCTGCGACGATCGCGCTTGCCACGACGGCGAGCACGAGCGCCTCGCGGAAGAAGGTGCCGACCACCACGAGGACCCCGATGGCGACGAGCGACCACATGAAGCGCAGCGTGACCCAGGGAAACGCGGGTGTGAGACCCGCGACGCCGATGCGGGGCATGCTAGACAGGCGGTGGCTGCGGCTGTACCGCGTCTTTGGGCACGGGGACGGACTCAAGCACGCGCCGCAACACGACCTCGGCGGTGACGCCCTCGACTTCAGCCTCGGGTCGCACGATCAAGCGGTGTGCCAGCACGAACGGCGCGGCCGTTTTCACATCATCCGGCGTCGCGAAGTCGCGCCCGTCCATCGCCGCGCCGGCCTGCGCGGCCACGAGCAGGTGAAGTCCGGCGCGCGGGCTGGCCCCGAGCCCGAGATCGCCGGAGGAACGGGTGCGCGACACGATGTCGTAGACGTACTGCAAGAGGCCCGGCGATACATGGACTGCGCGCACCTCGCCGCGCGCGGCGGCGACCTCGTCGCCCGAAACGACGGCACCGATGCCCATACGATCCAAGTAGCGCGCATCGAAGCCGGCCGCTCCGCGGCCGAGCAGCTCGAGCTCTTGGGCGCTCGTTGGATAAATCGTGTTCGATTTCACCATGAAGCGGTCGATCTGCGCCTCGGGCAGCGGATAGGTCCCTTCGTATTCGATGGGGTTCTGCGTCGCGCAGACCATGAACAGCGGCGGCAGCGGGAACGAGACGCCATCGATCGTGACTTGCCGTTCCTCCATGCCCTCGAGCAGTGCGGCCTGCGTCTTGGGCGGCGTCCGGTTGATCTCATCGGCGAGCAGCAGGTTGGTGAAGATCGGACCGCGCCGTGTCGTGAACTCGCCGCTGCGCGGGTTGAAGATGGTCGTGCCGACAACGTCGGAGGGCATGAGATCGGGGGTGAACTGGATGCGGCGGAAATCAGCGCCGAGCAACATCGCGAGCGCCCGTATGAGCAGCGTCTTGGCCGTGCCTGGCACGCCCTCGATGAGCGCGTGTCCTTCGCCGAACAGGGCGAGCAGCAGGGCGAAGATCGTGTCGTCTTGGCCGACGACGACCTTATGCAGATCGTCGCGCAGCCGAGCGGCGAGGCTGGATGTGCTGGAAGCCATCGAGACTGAGGTCCTTTCGTAGCGTGTGCGAGAGCTGGGCGGCCTGGATGAGTTCAGCCGGTGACGGATGCTCGTATCCGGTCAACCGCTCGAGAGTGATGAGGTCGTGTGCGCGGCGATCGCCGGCCTCGCTGCCGCGTAATCGCGTCGCGATGAGCGATGCCGGCGCCGAATCCGGCAACCCCACCGACCGGGCGGCCGCATGCAGTGCGATTTGCCCCAGATCGTGGATGGCCTTGCGCGCGGCACGGCCGCGGTCGAGCAGCATGGCCATCGAGGTGACATACTCCTCAGAGGTGCGCTCGGTGTTGTCCGGTAGTTTCGCGGCCGGGCCGAAGCGCCAGACTGCTCCGAGCAGCGCAAGCGCGAGCGCCGAGAAAATCACGCTGAGTCCCAAGCGCATCGGCCAGGGCGTGACCGACCACCACGTGTCGCCTGTCTGATAGCCGTGCGTCCACTCCTCGAATGCGACCATGTCGCCAGGCGCCAGGCCGAATGCAGCGAGATTGTACGCGAGTCGCGCGTTGTCAGCTTTGGCGATCCGTCCGTTCTCGAACAAGGTCTCATCGGTGACGATGACGACGCTGCCTCTCCCGAGCGCATACCAGGCGACGACGGATCCTCTGTCATCGGCGAATAGCGGCGTCATCTCGGGATCGGCGTCGAAAGGGATGCGCAGCCCGCTCGTCCCCGACAGCGTCGCGACGCCGTCGGTGAGCGGCGAAGGGACGATGGGGATGGCTGCGTCGCTCGACGTGCCGGATTGAGAGACCAATGGGAGACGTAAGCTCCCGTGCGAGTGAAGGCCGAAAAGCTTGCGCAGGCGCTGCTTGGTCTCATCGTCTGTGGCGGTCGCTTGGTCGACCAGCCATACGAGCCGGCCACCCGCGACCACCCAGTCGTGGAGCTTGACGAGGTCGCTTGTGGCATACTGGCCAGTCGGCAGTTGCTCCTTCGCGCGCAGTTGCGTATCGAAGTCGTTGGTCGCGACGATGAGCGTCGCCACGGAATCGTTGAGATAAGCGGGCCGGCGCTCGTAGCGGGCGACGTGGATGCCCTCGCGCCGAAGCAGGTCGAACCAGGCGTGGTATCCACCACGCTGAAAATCGTAGCTCGAATACGACTCGACGGTCTCGACCGCGCGCCTGCGCATCTCGTAATTGGACCAACCGAGGAGCACGAACAATACGAGCGCCGCGCTCGCGATCACGACTTCGATGCGCAGCAAGCGCATGTGTCAGCCGACCACGAGCGGGCGCAGCGAGCGATACGCGGCATCGGTCGCCTGGAACTCATCTGCCGAGACCGGCCGCTCCGCAAATGCCGCCAGCACGAAGGCGCGCGCGATCTCGTCGAAGTAGGGAGCCGCGGCATCGACCGTGCGGCGCACGGCACGCCGATACTCTCCGGCGGTAAGCGACCCGTCGTAGGGCAGCTTGCCGGACCAGTCAAGCGCCGCCAGGCTCGCCTGGAAGAGCAGCGATACGGCTTGCGCATAGCGGCCATGGCTTGCGGCGGTCAGCCCGAGCTCGTATAAGACATCGGGATCGGCGCGTTGCAAAAGCGGCGTCCCTTCGTCGACGTCCACGCGTCTGCGCCGGCGCAGGTAGAACACGACCAGGAGGTAGACGAGGTAGGCGGCGAGACCGGCGACGAGGGCCACGTAGAGCGCCGCCACGATCTGGCCGATGACCGGCGTCGACATGGTGGCCCCGAAGACACGCTTGATGAGCTCCCCCAATAGCCTGCCTATATAATCAACGATTCGCTGAACGATACTCTCGTGCGCTGCCGGTACCGGCTTGGGAGGCCTGAGGTCGTAGGAATTTCCAGCCAAGATCGCGGCGACTGCCGGGCCCGGTTCTTGCGCGGGTGAATGGCCAGCTCCTGACTGCGCTGCGCGCCGCAGCGATGCGGCGATGTCGCTCAGGCTTTGCGCCCGAGCATTGGCCGATGTCTGAGCGCCGACGCGCTTCATCTGTGCCTGGAGCCAGCGATCGAGCGAAAGGCCGGATGAAATCGGCATTCCGAGCGGCGCAGGCGGCAGCTCCACGCGCGGCACACGGCCGAGGTGCCGAGGCGTCGCGCGCGCTGTCACTGCTGCCGCATCGAGCTGGTCCGCGGTGCGCTCGAGCGCCTGGTCGAAGGAGGCTATTGTGTGCACGCTCGTTTGATCTGCACTCGCCCCAACGTCGAGGGGCCGGACGAGCAACGCTAAGGCGAAAAGCGCGTACGCGGCGCCACGCCTGAAGGTCATACGCCCGGCGCAGCCGGCGGTGGCGGGCTCGCGAAGCGATCGGCGAGCATCTGCAGATCGTAGCCCTCGCGGCGGATGCGGACGTCGTAGTAGAACACAGCTGCCGTGATGACTGCGAAGGGCCCGAAGAACAGCGAAATGAGACCGACGGAGATGAGATACAGCGCCGGCGATTTCAGATAGAACGCGAGGAGGCCGCCACCAAGCGACGCGACCAGCGAGGCGCCGAGGTAGATACCGGTGAGCGCGAGCGCGAGGAGGAAACCCCGCCAGAATTGATTCGCTGAGAACATGCGCGCGAACGCTCCAAAAAAAGCCTTGAAAGGATCGACCCCTTCGATGACGACCGCGATGAACGACATCGCCGACGTCAGATACATCATGACTGCCATGCCCAGGCCGGCGATGAGCAAGCCGATCATGAGGATGACAAGCGATATGCCGAAGAACGCATTCCTGCCCAGGCCTGCGCCAAGCAGGGCGACGACGCCACCGGCGATCGCGGCGACGATGGCGAAAGCGATGATGAGCATCAACCCTGCGATGAACCACCCGAAGACCAAGATGAGGATGGCGAGCCAGCGGCGCAACGCAAAACGGTAGCAGTCGGCGAAGAGCACGGGGAGGCCGAGATACGCGCGCGAGACGCCCGCCACGACGGCTCCGTAGGCGAACGGCGCACCGAGGAACACGAGCGCGAACTGGACGCCCTGCCACGCGTCGTTGGGCATGAGCGAGTTGATCTTGCTCAGATCGGGTGTCGAGTTCGGGGACGTGATCGCATGTTGGATCGTGTCGACGTAGAAGTCGAGCAAGCCCCGCGTCTGGAAGTACGAGATGATGCTGCTCGGCACGATGACGACCGCCACCAGCGCGGTGAACGCGGCGACGTGCTTGAAATAGAGATTGAACGCTCGGTCGAGCAGTTCGCCAAGCGACAGCGGACGCAGGTTGAGCGCTCCCAGCGCATCTGCGTCCGGAGGTGGTGTCGATGGCAACGAGTCGTATGGCGTCACTGTGATATGCCGATCGTGACGGAGCGGATTGCGAGCCGTCATTCTTGGGGGTCCTGACCGCCTCCTGGAAGAACCGCGGCAGCGTGGCACGCGAATTGCAACCATTCGAATGCGGCGATCGCGCCGCGGTGATCGTGACGCGCGGCACGCTCGTCGAGAGCCAGCACTACGTCTGCTACGCGGTGGCCGACGCTGACGGGCGCGTGCTGCAGTCGCGGGGTGACATCGACCGTCTTGTCTACATGCGCTCGAGCGCTAAACCACTCATCGCCACCGCCGTGGTGGCGAGCGGCGCGGCCGAGCGCTTCGCCTTCACGGATGAGGAAGTGGCGCTCTCCGCGGCCTCGCACAGCGGCGAGCCCAAGCACGTCGCGACGGTGTTGCAGATGTTGGCCAAGATCGGCCTCGGCGAGGATGCCCTGCTCTGCGGTGCGCACGCCCCCGTCCACGAGCCGAGCGCGGATGCGCTCTGCGCCGCAGGCGAGCGCCCGCGCGCCGTCCACAACAACTGCTCGGGCAAGCACGCCGGGATCCTCGCGCTCACCGTCCATCGCGGGGCGGACCCTGCGGGCTATCTCGCCGCCGACCATCCGGCGCAAGCCGAGATCCTCGACGTCTGCGCGCAACTGCTCCGGATACCGCTCGACCGGATGGCCATCGGAGTGGATGGATGCGGCATCCCGGTCATCGCCGTGCCGTTGCGGGCCGCGGCGCATTTCTTCGCCAAGCTCTCCGATCCGCAACGCTTCCCCAAGCAGTTCGCGCCAGCGCTGTCGCGGGTCGTCGACGCAATGATCGCCCACCCTGAGTACGTGGCGGGCGCCGGTCGCTTCGATACCGACCTGATGACCGTCGCCCGGCCCGACGTGCTTGCCAAAGGCGGTGCCGAAGGATATCATGCGAGCGCCGCCCTGAGAAAGGGCCTTGGCATGACGGTCAAGGTCGCCGACGGGAATTATCGGGCGGTGGCGCCGTTTGCGATCGATCGCATGGGCAGCCTTGGCGTTCTCGATGAGGCGCGGCTACAGGCGCTCGAGCGCTACCGTGCTCCAGCAGTGCGCAACCACGCGGGCAAGGTGGTCGGCGAGATCCGCGTCGTGCCCTAGGCCACGAGGTGAAGCTTCCCTGCTCCGCTATTGCGTGACGTAGACGACCTCGCCACCGCTGTACTCGGCCTTGTAGGTGATGCCGCCATACTGGAAGACCGAGCTGCCGTTGCTCGACTCCGTCGTCGCGCCTTGCGGGAGATACGGAACCATCACGCCGGCAGGCGGCCGCACGACAACATACCCACCGGTCGACACGCTGCCGTAAAAGTATCCATTGTAATAGAAGTACTTCGTGCTCGAGCCTTGCGCGGACACTGTGGTGTATCCGGTCGGGAGACCGGGAACGGTCGCACCGGTCGGCGGCGCGGCGACGACATAACCGCCGCCACTGCTCGCGGGAGCATAGAACGTTCCGTTGTTGTAAGAGTATGGGACCTGGTCGACGACGATCGTCGTTGACGCGGGCGGGGGAGCCGCAAGCGCGGCGCCGATCGCCATGCCGCCGACCATACCTGCCGCCGCCGCGCCCCAGCCGCAGCTGCCGCAGCCGCCGACGCCGTAGTACCCGCCATAGGAGCCATCGCCATAATAATCGTGGCTATTGTTCTGCAGGCTTGAGGCCTCACCCGTCCGGTTCTGCTGCAGTGAGGCTTCTTGGTGCTGGGCGTTCTGCTGCATGGCGGCCTGGTGCTGCTGCTGGCTCGACTGCGCGCTCGACGCCGAGCTCTGCCTCGTGCTCTCATTCGACGACACGGAACTCTGCCGCTGGCTTTGGTTCGTGGTCGTGTTCGGATGCGAACCGCTTGCGGTCGACGTGGATCCCGTGCTCGTCGGATGCGACCCTGTGCTCGTAGGGTGGGATCCCGTGTTTTGCGGATGCGATCCGGTGCTCTGCGGGTGCGATGCTGTGCTTGCGCCCGCTGGATGGCTGAAGCCGGACGATCCCGCATGCGACACCGAGCCCTGTCCGCGGAAATCCCCGCCGAAGCCGCCGCGATTGAAACCGCCTGAACCGCCGCCATGGAAGCCACCGCCGCCAAAGCTGCCGCCACGGGCGTGCGCCGGCGCAACTGGGGTCGTCGCGCACAGTGCGATGACGAGCGCGCTCGCGAAAATGGCCTTAAACGGACCTAAAGGTCCGTTGCTGCAAGGTCTGTTGCTAGGAGAGCGACTGAGCATCATATCCATCTGATTCAAATCCTTTGTGCACGCGCAGCGATGCGGTCTTACGGCTGGACCGCGACGAAGTCGATGAGAACGGCCCCTTTGGGCGGAGTGAAGGTGAACACCGATGCATCGACCGGCGCGACCTTCCAATCGGTCAGGGTGGCCATGTATTCAGGCTGACCAGGCAAGTTCTTGTAGGTGATCTCAAGCTCGCGTATGAGCGGCGTCGACCCGGCGTCGACCCAGAGCTGCCAGTCGATGTCTTTCTGTATGAAAAGCAAGTGATGCGTGGTGAAGCCGCCGACGATGCTCACGCCGAGGTCGTATGCGCCCTGCACCTTGCTTCCTAGCGCCTTGTATGGGTCGTTCGAGACCAAATCCGCGAGCGGCACGCTGAAGTCATACTTGTCCAAGATCGCGTTGAGGGTGGCATCGATGTCGTTTTGGGCTTGCAGGACGCCGTAGGTGTTGCGCGCCTTGTCGTAGAGCACGAAGGTCTTGCCGTCGATGTAGAAGCTCGCCTGCCGGCGGTCGCTCGCGTAATCGACGCGCAGCTCTCCGGGCCGCGTGATCATGTATTGCGCGCTGGCGTGGAACTGCACCTTGATGTCGGGCGGCTGCACGTCTTCGTGTATGATGTCCGCGCTGAAGGCGAACGACGGCTGCTCTTTGAGATACGCAGCGGCTGCTTGCAGGATGCTCTGCGCGCCCGGCTCGATGGTCGGCCCAGAAGTCGTCGCGGCGAGGCTGGGTCTGGCGAACGCGACGACGGCGAGTAACGCGAAAATGGCGGTGCGCCTGCGGCTTGATGCAACCACGGATAGGCTCCTTGTAGCGCGTGAAGGGGATGGCAGTGCGGCCAGAGTTGGAGTCGTCCCCGGCGGAATCCTGGCGTCAGTTGTTGGCGTAGACGAGCCTCCCTGCGATGAAGGCGTGAGTGACTTGATGGCGCGCATCCCAGACGACGAAATCGGCGCGCAAACCCGGTGCGAGCGTGCCGACCTCGCGCTCGATGCCCATGGCCCGGGCGGGGGCCCAGGTCGCGCACTGGACCGCCTCCGCCAGCGTGATGCCGGTGGCGGCGATGAGGTTGCGCACGGCTTGGTCGAGCGAAAGCCGGCTGCCCGCGATCACGCCGTCTTTGGTGCGGGCCACGCCGCCTTCTTCGACCAGTCCGTCGACGAGCGGCATGGCATCCGTCGTCAGGACCAAGTTGAGCCCCTTGAGCCTGTAGAGCAGCGCCAGATGTTCGGCGGAGACGTGGACGCCATCGGCGATGACCTCGCAGAACGCTGTCGGGTCGAGCAGAAAGGCGGTCAAGATCGACGAGACACGATGATGCAACGGCGGCATCGCATTGAACGTATGGGTGAGTATCTGGTATCCGCACTCGATGGCGGAGTTGCCGATCGCGTAGGTGGCAGCGGTGTGCCCAGCGGCGAGCGCCACGCCGTGACGATGCAGCTCGGCGGCGGCGCGCGGCGCTTCATCGATCTCGGGCGCCATCGTGACGCGCAGTCTGCCCGCCTTCCACGTGCCGAGCAACGCTTCGATGCGCGCCGGCGTCGGCGTTAGCAAGAACTCGCGCGGGTGCACGCGCCGGTATTCGGGATTGAGAAACGGACCCTCGAAATGGACGCCGATGGCGCGCGCGCCGTCCGTCGGGGCGTTGATGCGGTCGGAGATGGCACGCGATGCATGGAGCATCTGCTCCCACGATCCGGTCATGATGGACGGGAGAAACGAGGTCACCCCGTGGGCCGGCGCATCGGCCGCCATGGCGCCAAGCGTCTCCACCGGTTCGCGATTGAACCAGAACCTGCCGGTGCCGTTCGTGTGCAGATCGATGAGACCGGGCGTGACCGTGCTGCCCGCAGGCAGGCTGCGGTCGGCTCGAGCGGCACGGTCGTCGATGGCGGCAATGCGGCCGTCCTCAAGGCGCAGGCAGCCGGGCTGCGTGGTTCCGTCGCCGATGGCCAGCATGGCCGGGCCGACGATGTGACTGGCCATACGGTCAGCTCCGGATCAGTGCGAGGACCTCGTCGCGTTTGCGCGCGAGCAGCTCTGCGGAATCCGCTTCCACGTTGAGCCGCAGTAACGGTTCGGTGTTCGATGGCCGGACGTTGAACCACCATGCGTCGTATTGGATCGTGACGCCGTCGAGGTGGTCGATCTCGCGAGCATCCGCGTAGTGCTGCTCGAGCTCCGCGAGCTTGGCGGCGATATCGGCCACCCGGCTATTGATCTCGCCCGAGCGGAAACGCCGGTCGAGCGGCCGCAAGAGCTCGCTCACCGGCTTGCCTTCTTGCGAGATAAGCTCGAGCACCACGAGCAGCGCGATGAGACCGGAGTCGGCGTAGTAGTGATCGCGGAAGTAGAAATGGCCGGAGTGTTCGCCGCCGAATATGGCGTTGTGCTCGCGCATGACCTGCTTGATGATCGAGTGACCGACGCGCGTGCGAACGGCGCGTCCGCCCTCCGCCGCGATGAGCTCGGGAACGCTGCGCGAGCAGATGAGGTTGTAGAGGATAGTCGAGCCGGGATGCTTGCGCAACAGCATCTTGGCGACGAGCGCGGTCACCATGTCGCCGCCGACGAGCTCACCGTGTTCGTCCGTGATGAAGACGCGGTCCGCATCACCGTCGAACGCGGCGCCCAGGTCCGCTTTGTGCGCGCGGACGGCGGCCTGCAGATCAGCCATGTTCTCGGGTTCGATGGGGCTGGCCGGATGATTGGGGAACGTGCCGTCGAGTTCGAAGTAGAGCGGGATGACCTCGAGCGGCAGCCACTTGAACACCGCGGGGACGATGAGCCCACCCATGCCGTTGCCCGCGTCGACGACGATGCGTAGCGGTTTGATGCTCTTCGTCTCCACGAACGACAGGCAGTGCTCGACGAAGTCGGGCAGCACGTCGCGCGCGTGGACCCGTCCGGGCGCGCCGGCGGACGTGAACTCGCCTCGTGCGACGAGGTCGCGGATGGCGAAGACGCCGGTGTCGGCGGACAGCGCGATCGCCTGCTCGCGGCAGAGCTTGAAACCGTTGTAGTCTTTGGGATTGTGCGAGGCGGTGATCATCGCACCGGCCGGATAGCCGAACTTGCCGACCGAGAAGTAGAGCTCATCGGTCGACGTGAGGCCGAGGTCGATGACGTCGGCGCCCTGGCGGGTCACACCGCGGGCGAAAGCCTCGAACAACGGCTGCGAGCTCATCCGCATGTCGCGTCCGACGGCGACGGTCGTCGCGCCGAGGAAGTCGACAAAGGCGCGGCCGATCGCTTCAGCCGTCGCCTCGTCCAGCTCAGCCGGATAGATGCCGCGGATATCGTAGCTCTTGAAGATGTCGAGGTTCACGGCTGCGCGCATGGGTCCTAATGCGGGCTATTGAGCGAGGCGTAACGCTGGAGCCAGAGGATGGCTGCGATGACCGCCCCGAGCATGACGAGAAGCCGCCACAGTTGGGGAGGCTGAGGCGATTGTTGCCACTTCCCAAAGGCCATGCGCATGGGTTCGTCCCAAACGTGGCGGCGGACCTGTGTCTTCGGACTGGATATTGGGCTTTGCGACGCGACGCGGCG